>OGCN01000006.1_pt1 | contig 336774 bp, 308 predicted proteins | sample 1570181 | NCBI WGS metagenome assembly OGCN01 (sample SAMEA4370584, study PRJEB24528) | human gut metagenome | reverse complement strand
TCTGATACTCCCCTATAAAAATGGCTATTTATCAACTGTTTGTTGTGACATAGCCTATTTTTTATTTACTTTACTACTCATGTTCATTCTTTGTAACCAAAGAACGAACCAAGAAAGTTTCGCTCCAACAAAAAATAAACGGCAAAAGCAGTAAATAAGCTGGCACTTGCAGCTCCTGCGGAACTCGTTTGCTGCGCAAACTCAAACAGTCCTCGGCAAACGCTGCAAGTGTCTTAATTATAAGTTTGCCTATTTTTTGAATGTCGCGCTTCGTCCAAATTCGTACTTTAGGTAAATTGTTATGAACAATAGCAATGTTACCTAAATTTTTAAGAATACAAAATTATAAATTGTATTTTCATAATAAGCATTTGAGAAGTAAGATTTACGCCAGAGCGCGGCATTAAAAATTTAGCGATATTTACTGAAAGCCAATAAAAAATTCCCGATGTTTGAGCGCAGCGAGTTTCGCGGAAATTTTTATTGGTTTCGGCGTACCGCATGCAGATTTTTTGCTTTAGCAACAAAATCTGTAAATTTTTGTTTGCCGCATGACTTTTCTTGCTTCGTTCTTTTGGTCACTCAAAAGAATGAAGATGTGTAAAAAAGTAAATTAAAAAACATTAACGTAAATACAAAGAGAAAACGCAAATTAAAACTAAATGACATAAACAATAACATATCCACAATTTAACTTGCCAAGCCTGCATATTTAGGAGATAATATATTTATCACTTGTTAATTTAACAGGAAAGAAGTGCAGTTATGAAAGAAAAACAAGTTAGTTTTTTACATATGTTCAATGTATTTTTTAAAATAGGGCTGTTCACCATCGGCGGCGGGCTGGCAATGATTCCTTTAATCCGCGACGAATTTGTTGAACGCCAGGGCTGGATTGACGATAAGGACATCACTGACGTGCTGGCGATTGCACAATCGCTGCCGGGCGTTATTGCCGTTAACTCCGCCACTTTTTTAGGCTACCGCTTGGCGGGAATTATGGGCGCGCTTGTCTGCACCATCGGCGTAGTGCTGCCTTCGTTTTTAATTATTTTTGCTATTGCCATGCTGTTTGCCTCCAGCGGACTGGACAGCAACACTTACATTTTAAAATTTTTCTCCGGAGTTAACGCCGCCATTACTGTGCTTTTGGTAGTTGCCACAAAAAAAATGTTTGCTTCTTCCGTCAGCAACAAACTCGGGTGGGCTATACTTTTAATTTCCGTTGCGGAAATTTACGTTTTGGGCTTTGGCATCGCCTCCACCGTTATCGCGGCGGCGCTGTATGCCATTGCCGCGTACCGCCTTTTGGGAAGGAGGGCTGAATGATGGGCATTTACTGGGATTTGTTTTTTGTATTCTTTAAAATCGGCCTGTTCTCCTTCGGCGGCGGCCTTGCCATGGTCAGCGTCATTCAGCAGGAAGTTTTGGCGCACGGGTGGATTCCGGCAGCAGAATACGCACGTATTATCACCATTTCGCAAATGACGCCGGGTCCGATTGCCGTAAACACCGCAACCTATGTTGGAGCGCGCGTGTGCGGACCGGATTTTGTACCGGCGTTTATGGGGTCGTTTATCGCCACGCTCGGCGTATCGCTGCCTTCGTTTATTATAGTTTATTTTGTTGCCCGCTCGCTGGAAAAATTCAGCCAGTCGCGCCTTGTTAAAGAAGCGCTGTGCGGCATCCGCCCGGCGGTTATTGCCTTTATGATTACGGCGGTAATTTTCTTTTTGGATATTACCGTTTTCCCGATAGACAATGCCACCAGCGAAAGCAGCACGTTTAACCCTATCGGCATACCAGTGCTTGCCGTACTGTTTTATCTGCACTACTACCGCAAAGTTGGTGCCATCAGCCTTATGCTCATCAGCGGTATTATCGGCGTTTTAGTGTATTGAAAATTTCTGAATTTAAGCAGGGAGGATAACTATGTCTATTGAAAATATGTTTGGCGATTTACATTCTATTGATATTATGGCAGAAACAAAAACAAAAGAAGTTTTGTTAATACTGGTCTGCAACGGTTTTATTGACGGAACGCCGGAAACGCAAACTGCGCTGTTAGATAAAATGGAAGGATATTTGAAACATATTCACAGTGAAAAATTTAAGAATGAATATCCTGGCTGGCCTGTTATACTAAGGGTTACTTTTACGGAAACACCGGACCAGCTGATTTTACAACTACTATATAAATGCTATGCCTGGACTGATGATTTAGGAGTATCGTTAGAAATAGAAATAGACGGTAAAAAAGTGCGCTTAACTGAATAAAATTGCCTTATGCTTATCAAAAAAAACGGATAAAAAACAGAGCAGCTTTCGCTGCTCTGTTTTTATTTGTAATTATCTGCTACCAATGGTACTTTTCCCCACGGCTTATTTTAAAAGCGCGGTAAATTTGTTCTACCAGCAAAAGGCGTATCATCTGGTGCGTAAAAGTCAGCTTGGAAAAGCTCCAGCGCATATCTGCGCGCCTGCGCAAAGCGTCCGTATAGCCAAATGCTCCACCGATAACAAAGGCGATATGGCTTTTGCCAGCCAGCGCCCAGCCGTCAAACAGTTCCGCCAGCTGCGGCGAGGTTATTTCCCTGCCCTGCAAATCCAAAAGCACCACATAAGCGCTTGCCGGTATGGCGTTTATCAAACGCTCCGTTTCTTTAGCCAGCACCTGCTCTTTTTCGGCAGGCGAAGGGCTATCCGGCATTTTTTCTTCGCCAATGGCAATGGTTTCCAGCTTGCAGTACGGCGTCAGGCGTTTGGTAAACTCGGCAATGCCTTCGGTAAGGTATTTTTCCTTAATTTTACCTACGCAGACGAGGCTGATTTTCATATCAGTTTCCCTCCGGCATTTCCTGCAAAGTTACCTGCAAGGTGCGTTCAATGCCTGCACGCAGCACAACAATGGCAACGGTGTCGCCAACTTTCTTTTCTGCAAGTTTGGTGCGCAGTTCAGGCACGGTTTCTACTTTAGCGCCGTCAAAGGTTAAAATAATGTCGCCGGGGCGCATACCTGCATTATAAACCGGGCCGCCGGTAACAATTTTCATTACAAAAATGCCGCCGTGCAAATCAAGGTCAAAACCATAACGTGCGGAAATATCTTTATCAATCAGGCTGGCGCCGATATAGGGGCGTGCAATGCGTCCATGCTGGGCAAGCTCGTCCAAAATAGGTTTGGCGGAGTTTACCGGGATGGCAAAACCAATGCCTTCAACGCCGCTTACCGCTACTTTGGCAGAGTTAATGCCTACAACCTCGCCGTCGGCATTAACAAGCGCGCCGCCGGAGTTGCCGGGATTAATGGCGGCATCAGTCTGAATAAGGTTAAACTTGCGGTCGCCCAGTTCGATAGAGCGGTTTAACGCGCTGATAACGCCAACCGTTACGCTGCCACGGAATTCCAGCCCCAGCGGGTTGCCGATGGCAATGGCAGGTTCGCCAACCTGCAAGGTGGAAGAATCGCCAAATTTGGCTACCGGCAAATCTTCATCAACATCAATTTTAACAACGGCAAGGTCTGTTGCGGCATCTGCGCCAAGCACCTTGCCTTTAACGCTGCGCCCGTCCGTCAGGCTCACGATAATTTCCTGCGCACCTTCCACAACGTGGTTGTTGGTGGCAATCAGGCCGCTTTTGTCGTAAATAACGCCGCTGCCCGTGCCGCGCTCGGTAAGCTGCACGCGGTTAAAAAAGTCGCGCACATAGGCTTTGTTGGTTATGCCTACAACGGCAGGGCCAACTTTTTGTGCCGCTACCACTACCGGCGTATTGCGCGCGCCGGAAAGTTTTACTTCCTGCTGAACTGCGGCGGCAGGCTGTTCTTCTTTCTGCGTATTGGCAGTATTGCCGATGCCGCAGCCGCCTAAAAGCACGGCCGTGCTTAATATGCCGCACAAAAATAAATTCATTGATTTTTTAAGCAATGTTTTCTGCATTTTTTACACCCCTCAATAATTTTTTACTATTTCATCCTGCGAGGCTACATATATTTGCGTATCCCCGCCGGTTTCTCCTGCATCCAAAATTCCGCGCACCGTTTTAAGCGCAAGCTCCGGCGTGTTGTTTTCCTGGCTGAGATGCGCCAGTATTACTTCACCCGGCAGCCGCTCCATCTGCGAAAGCAGCCAGCCCGCGGCTTTGTTGGATAAATGCCCGCGCGTGCCCAGAATGCGCTGCTTTAAAGCATATGGGTAAATTCCTTTTTTAAGCATTTCTTCGTCGTGGTTTGCTTCAAGCACCAGTGTATCCGCACCGGCAACGTTATTTTTAATTTCTTCCGTAATAAAGCCAACGTCCGTAAGGTACACGCAGCGCGCACCAGCATAGCTGAACACATAGCCTACGGCTCCTGCCGCATCATGCGGAACGGCAAAGTTTTCAATTTTCAGCCCTTCCGTTTCCAAACATTTTGGCAGCAGACGGCAGCAGCTGCGCTCCATTTCGCTGCGCTGCGGCAAACTGCGCCAGGTTGGTTCGTTGGCAAACACCGGCAAGTGGTATTTACGGCTGAATACCGGCAGGCCGCTGATATGGTCGCGGTGTTCGTGCGTCAAAAGCACGCCGTCCAAATCCTCCGGCTGCATGCCGGTTTCTTTTATGCGCTGTGTAAGCTGACGGCAGCTGATACCGGCATCTATCAAAAAGTTTTTCCCGCCCGCTGTAATAATAGTGGCATTGCCTTTGCTGCCGCTGGCCAGTACGGAAATTTTAAATTCGCCCGTCATGCTTCACCTGACATAATGGCCGCACCTGCGCTTGTGCCTATACGGTCGGCACCGGCTGCAACCATGGCTTTGGCAGTTTCCGCATCGCGGATTCCGCCTGCGGCTTTAACTTTTAAACCATATTTGCCTGCTTCTTCGTGCAAAAGTTTTACATCTTCCACAGTTGCGCCGCCTTTGCCGAAACCGGTTGAGGTTTTTACAAATTTTGCGCCACCATCGGCAATAATACGGCAGGCAGTGCGTTTTTCACGCGGAGTAAGGTACGCCGCTTCGATAATAACTTTTACCGGGCAGGGCGCCGCTGCTTCCACCACGCGGCGGATATCTTCCGTTACGGCAGCATAATCGCCTGTTTTAAAGGCCGAAACATTCATAACCATATCAATTTCATCGGCATGTTCTTCCATTGCCGTTTTGGCTTCCAGCGCTTTAACGCTGCTGAAAGTTGCGCCCAGCGGAAAACCAACCACGGTTACAACTTTTACCTCCGTGCCCTGCAAAAGATGCTTTGCCAGCGGCACATAGCACGGATTTACGCATACGGCGTACAGGTGGTATTTCTGCGCTTCATCGCAAAGGCGCATAATATCTTTAACGGTTGCTTCGGGTTTTAATAATGTATGTTCAATTCTTTGGGCAAGTTCCATAGTTAATCCTCCCCATTTTTACTTTTATACCTTATAATTATAGCAAAAGTTAAGCACTTAAGATTGATAAAAAAGTAAATTTTTTTAAATATTTGTAACTTTTATTTTCCCTGAAAAATAAACAGGACCCCGAACGGGGCCCTTTCATACGCTCAGTGTTTTTTGCGGCAGTTTTCGCAGACTCCGTAAAAATAGAACTGGTGCCCGCTTAATTTGTAGCCGCTTTCTTTTTCGGCCTGTGCCATAATACCGCTGTAATCAACATTAAACAAATCCTCTACCTTGCCGCAGCAGGTGCACTGCACATGGTGATGGTCGCTGATGTCGGCATCATAGCGGAAGCTGTCCTCACCGGTATTGATGATTTGGATGACATGCAGCCTGTTTAATATCTCCACGGTTTTATATACGGTAGCAAAACTCATGGAAGGATATTTGGGGCGCAGCGTTTTGTACAGCATTTCAGCGCTGGGATGTTCATGCGTTGCTGCCAGCGTTTCGTACACAGCCAGGCGCTGCGGCGTAACTTTATAGCCGTTTTCGCGCAAAATAGCAGTAAGTTCGCTGTTAGTTAACATAAGCTCCTCCTTCCGGCATTGCCCTTAAAGCAATGCAGCCTTAATAAATCTTTTCAATAATTATATTAAATAAGATTTTCTCTGTCAATATTCATTATCCGTTGACAAAAATATTTCACTAAAACGCCACAAGGATTTTTCCTAACCGCGGCGAATGTAATAATATTATTTTTGTAAAACGAGGTACGCCATGACTATTGAGCAAATTATAGCAGCCGAGCTGAAAGTAAAACCGCAGCAGGTGCACGCCGCGCTGGAACTTTTGGACGGAGGCAACACCATACCCTTTATTGCGCGCTACCGCAAAGAAGCCACCGGCACTTTGGACGAAGAAGCGCTGCGCAGCATTGAAGAACGTGCCAAATACCTGCGCCAGCTGGAAGAACGCCGTGCGGAAATACTTGCCGCCATTGAAGCGCAGGAAAAACTGACACCGGAACTTAAAACGCAGATTGAAGCTGCCGTAAAAATGCAGGAACTTGAAGATTTATACCTGCCCTACCGCCCCAAAAAGCGTACCCGCGCGCAAATTGCCCGCGAAAAAGGGCTGGAGCCGCTGGCAGAACTTATAACGCAGCAGGTACAGCCGCCGCTGCCGCTTGAAAAACTTGCCGCACTGCATATTGATGCGGAAAAAGGCGTAAACAGCGCCGAAGAAGCGTGGCAAGGAGCAATGGACATCGTTGCCGAAAACATCTCGGATAACGCCGCCGTGCGCGATTTTATACGCCGCGAACTGTGGAAGAACGCAGAGCTTGCATCGGCGCTTGGCGCAGACGAAACAGAAGCCAAAGACTTTTTAATGTACGCGGATTATGCCGAACCCGTGCACCGCCTGCCGCCGCACCGCATTTTGGCACTAAACCGCGGCGAAAACAAAGGGCTGTTAAAAGTAAGCCTTAAATACCCCGCCGAAATTATGACCGAAAAACTGGCGCGCAAACTTAAAATACAGCAGCACACCGTATGGACTGAAATGTATACAGCGGCACTTGCCGACAGCTACAAACGCCTTATTTTCCCTTCGCTGGAACGTGAAATAAGAAACGAACTTACCGAAAAAGCCGAAAAACAGGCCATCAGCATTTTTGCGGCCAATCTGCGCCAGCTGTTATTGCAGCAGCCTGTTGCCGGGCACACCGTGCTTGGGCTTGACCCCGGCTACCGCACCGGCTGCAAAGCGGCTGTCATCAGCCCGCAGGGCAAAACACTGGCCACCGACGCCTTGTACATTACAGGCAGCGAAAAACAAAGGGCTCAGGCCGAAGCAGGCTTTTTAAACCTTGTAAACACTTACGGCGTAACGCTTGTTGCTATCGGCAACGGCACAGCTTCTTACGAAACGGAAGAATTTACCTCGCAGATGATTGAAAAACACCAGCTTAACATTGCCTACACCATTGTCAGCGAAGCAGGCGCTTCCGTGTATTCTGCCTCCAAGCTGGCGCGCGAAGAACTGCCCGAGCTTGACGTTTCGCTGCGCGGTGCCGTTTCCATCGCACGCCGCGTGCAGGACCCGCTGGCGGAGCTTGTAAAAATTGAGCCGAAGGCCATTGGCGTAGGGCAGTACCAGCACGACGTAAACCAGAAAGAACTGGCCGAAACGCTCACCGGCGTTGTGGAAAGCTGCGTTAACCACGTTGGCGTGGAACTTAACACCGCCTCGCCCGCACTTTTAAGCTATGTTGCAGGCGTTTCGCCCACCGTTGCCAAAAACATTATTGCCTGGCGCGATGAACACGGCAGCTTTACCGCCCGCAAAGAACTTTTAAAAGTAAGCAGGCTTGGCCCCGCCGCCTTTACGCAGTGCGCAGGCTTTTTACGCATTGCAGGCGCCCAAAACCCGCTTGACAACACCAGCGTACACCCGGAAAGCTACAAGCTGACGGAAGAAATTATAAAACTTTTGGGCTTTAGCTTAAAGGACTGCACCAGCGCAGAATTGCAGCACGCCGCGGCAAACGCCGACGCCGGACAGATAGCAAAAACGCTTGACGCCGGGCTGCCTACCGTTACGGATATTCTTGCAGCACTGGTACGCCCCGGGCGCGACCCGCGCGAAGACACTCCGCCGCCCTTAACACGCAAACACGTTGCCAAATTAAGTGACCTTGCCATTGGCAGCATTGTTAAAGGGCGCGTGCAAAACGTGGTAGACTTTGGCGCGTTTATTGATATCGGCCTTAAAACCAGCGGCTTTACGCACCGCAGTGAACTGTCGGATAAACGCTTCCGCCATCCGCTTGACGTTGTTGCCGTCGGCGATATTGTAGAAGCGGAGATTATCAGCATCGACGAAGCGCGCAACCGTATCGGCTTAAGCCTGAAACGTGCCGCCGCAAGAAATAAAAATTAAATATCCTGCATACAGCAAACATAAAATAAACGGCAAATGCAATAAATAAGCCAGTATTTGCAGCACCTGCGGAACTCGTTTGATGCGCAAACTCAAACAGTCCTCGGCAAACGCTGCAAATACTTTAATTATAGTTTGCCTATTTTTTGAATGTCGCGCCTGACGTAGCCCGTGCCTTTTTATACAAAGCCAATTTTAGTTTTATAACAGCCTTATGATGCCTATGTAAATTTAATAATTTTTGATAATTCATATACCATATTAAAATTTTTTCTTAATTATTTATGTTAAAATATAATTAGAATAATAAACCTCAATTCAATGTATTTATTAGATAAGGAGGATATTATCATGCTGTCAGAAGAAAGAAAAAAAGAACTTGATATTCTTATGGAACGTGCGTCTTGTGCTGGAGATGACTATTATTTAGACATGGAACAAGATGAGTTTGACGATGAAATGGAAGGCTGTGAGGAAGAAGAATTTTACAAAGGATTCTGCCGTCAAAGAGAAATAGGTTTTGAAGCTTATAAAAAAGAAATTGCAGAATTATTTTCGCATATCACATCCGCTGAAGAACTCCACTACATGATTGCAGATTATAATTATGATGATGGAATGTTTACAGTTGAACAAATTGTAATGAATCCCGCTTGTGATATAGTTACTGCTAAAATGGTCTACTGGCTTTGCGGCCCAACTTATTATTACGACAAATACGGCAGCCCATCAAAGTGCAGTGAGGAAGATATAAACCGGGATGCGGCGTTGCTATTAACAAAAATGGAAGCAAAGGCTGCTGCAAACGCTTTCAAAACCGGACTTGAGTGGAATGGAGAGTTAGTTGATGAACAACCCGCTAATCTTGATTTCACTCGGGAACCATATTGCCATGTGCCAGCAGCATTTTTGCATCGCTGAAACAGTGCAAACACTTTGCGAATGTAAAAGAGCAGTACAAATTACAACTGTATAATCAGTTACAAACATAAAAATAACCTGCCCACGTTTTACGCAAGGCAGGTTTTGTTTTATAAATTGACGATATTTTTCACCTTAAACTCAACAGCCACGAGATAAGCACCGGCACAATGAGGGTAAGCACCAGCCCGTTAATGAAGGAGTACATGCCGACATGCAGGTTGGTATATTTTATTACTACCGGCAGCCCGCTGTCCATAGTAGCCGCACCGCTGGGGGCAAGCGCCAGAAATTTATGCACGCGCACCAAAAGCGGTATTAAAAAGAAGCCGGAAATTTCGCGCATCATATTTGCCAAAAACGCTACTGTACCAATTTCCGTACTGTACATGGCACTGATAACAACCGAAGAAAAACTGTACCATCCAAGCCCGCCGCCGACAAGCAGCGAATCATACGCGCTCAGCCCGGCGATATGCCCCAAAAGCAGTGCGCCGCAAATGCTGCCGCAGGCTACCGCCAAAGGTATGGCAAGAGCAAGCAGCGCGCTGTGCAGGTTGCAGATGCGTTTTAAGATGCCGCAGTTGCTGCCGATTTCGATACCGGCAATAAAAATCATTACGTCCAGTGCCGACATTAAAATTAAATCCAGCGTGTCTTTAACGCCCGTATCTAAAAACAAATAGCCAAAAAGCAGCCCGCCAACGAGAGAAACGGCAACACTAAGCATTACTCGCCCTCCTCTGTATCTGCCGGGCGCGCCAGCAGTTTAATAGCGGCAGATAAAAAAAGTATGCTGCCGCAAACCGCGCCAAAAGCAATGGCTCCGGCCTGAACGCCGAGTGTGCCCAGTTTTGCCAGCAGCGTATCATCACAGCCGATTTTTGCGCCAAGGCAAAACAGCATGGTACACAGGCACAGCGTAGAAAGTTTACTCAAATAAAATTTAATTTTATAGCTCAGCAAATTGGCGAGCCCCACGGCAATGCCAAGGACAATCGCCAGCATGATTTCCTGCATAAGTCCCCTCCAAAACAAAAGGCATGCGGCCTGCATGCCTTAATTTTATGCTATTCCAAAGTTATAATCAGCGGGTATAAAGGCTGCGCGCCTTCAAGCACCTGCACTTCCGCGCCGGGGCACAGCTTTTCAAGTTCTGCCGCTGCGCTTTGCGCTTCGTTTTCGGTAATATCGCTGCCGTAGTACAGGGTTAAAAGCTCCCAGTCCGTACCGGCTTTCTGCATCGCGCCAACGGCCGCTTCGTTTAAGCCCGAGCCTGTGCAGACAATTTTATTTTCCAACAGGCCGATATAATCGCCTTTAATAATGGGCAGCCCGCCAACAACGCTGTCGCGCACGGCGATGCTTACTGCCGCACAATGTGCGCTCTGCGCCGCTTCCGTCATGGCGGCAACATTTTCTTCCATCGTCTGCGAAGAATCAAACGCCAGAACTGCGGCAATGCCCTGCGCCAGATTAATGGTCGGCACATAGCTTACACGGTCTGCGCCAAGCAGTTTTTGCGCCTGCTGCGCCGCCAGCACAATGTTTTTATTGTTGGGCAGAATAATATATTTGCTGTAAGCGCCGTTTTCAATGGCGTGTACAAATTCTTCCACAGGCGGGTTCATGCTCTGCCCGCCGCTGATGATTTCATCAACGCCCTGCGCCAGCATAATTTGCGCAATGCCGCTGCCTGCCGCCACGCTTACAAGGCCGGTGCCTTCTTTTTTGAGTGCCGGCTGCTGCACTGCCGCTGCGCTGAATACACGGTGTTCGTGCTGCTCTGCCATGTTGTCAATTTTAATATCGTGCAGCGTGCCCCATTCTATTGCCTGCTGCAAAACAGCGCCCGGGTTGGCGGTATGGATATGCACTTTTACCACATCATCCATTGCCGCTACAATAAGCGAATTGCCTAACGGCGCTAACGCCGCGCGCACGGTTTTATCATCCACTGCCGTATTTTTTACAATAAATTCCGTGCAGTACGGATTTGTTAAGTCAACTTCTTCTGCCGGCAGGGCGGCAATTTTATTAACGGATATCTGCTGCTCATCTTCCTCCGGCAAGTTTTTGCCCAGAAGGCCATTTAAGCAACCCTGCAAAAATACAATCAAGCCCTGGCCGCCGGCATCAACCACACCGGCTGCTTTTAAAGCGGGCAAAAGCTCCGGCGTGCGTGCCAGTTCTTTTTTGCCTCCTGCAATGGCTTCGGTTAAAATTTCGGTAAAGTCCTCACCGCGGCGCACTGCGTGGTAAGCCTCTTTGGCTATGCCGCGCGCCACCGTTAAAATGGTGCCTTCCACCGGTTTGGCAACACTTCGGTAGGCATATAAAATGCCAAACTGAAAGGCCTTGCCCAGCTCGTTGCCTGTAACACGCGCTTTGCCCGCCAGCCCGCGCCCAATGCCGCGCAAAAGCTGCGAAAGTATTACGCCGCTGTTGCCGCGCGCGCCCATAATGGCACTTTTGGCAGCCGCTGCGCCAACCTCCGCCGCAGAATCCGTATCAAGCGGCAAAAGCGCACGGTGCACCGCTTCCATGGTGCGCATCATATTCGTCCCGGTATCGCCGTCGGGCACCGGGAACACATTTAATTCGTCAATCTGCCGGTAACCGGCGGCAAAAGCCGCATAAGCGCCCAGCAGCATGTTTTTTATATCGTGGCCGTTAATTACAGCCGTCTGTGTTAAGTTCATCTTCACTCCTTGATTATGGCAGATAGCCCTGCCTTTTTATTTTCCGTCCGCGCCGGATTTATTCTTTGGTACGTACAAAAAGCCCAATGCAGCCGGGCCCCAAATGGGTGGCCAAAACAGCGCCGATGCCCGTCATCAGTACCGGCACACCGGGATAACGCTTTGTCATTTCTCCGTAAAGATATTCGGCATCTTTTTCCGCGCCTTCATGGGCAATGCAGATTCTTTCAAACTCTCCGTGCGAAGAAGAAATTTCAAGCATTGTGTTAAGCACCTTGCTGCGGGTACGGCATTTGGCGGCAACAACAAGTTTGCCTTCCTTATCCAAAGTTATTACCGGGCGTATGCCCAAAAGGCTTCCGAGCAGCGCGCCAACAGCACCTATGCGCCCGCCCTTCTGCAAATATTCCAGCGTATTTACCGAAAAACAGGTTTCCGTGCGTGCAATGGCGCCGTTAATAAACGCTTCTAGTTCATCCATACCGGCGCCTTCATCGGCTTTTTTCAAAATATCAAGCGCCAGTGCGCTGATGGGCGTTGCCGCCGTAAGGCTGTCGAAAATGCGGATATCGGCACCGGGAATTTCCTGCATTACCTGCCGCGCTGCCATGCAGGCGGTATGGTAAGTTCCGCTTAAAACGCTGTCTACAAAAATACCTATAACTTTCTTTCCTTCTTCGGCAAGGCTCGTAAACAAATCCAAAAACTCGCCAACCGGCGGCTGTGAAGTTTTCGGCAGTTCGCCGCTTTCCTTCACCATTTTAAACATTTCTTCCGGCGTTTTTTCGCCGTCGCGCCATTCAACCGCTTTATGGCGGAAAATAAGCTGCAAAATATGGCAGCGTGCGTCATGCGCCAGCGGCGTTTCCGCGGCGGAAGCAATGCTGTCCAAAACTATATGGATGTCATTATTCAAAGTGCCATCCTCCTGTCTATATAATAATTCCGTTAAGATAAAGCTGACTCTATCATTTAATTTTACCATATAGACATAATTTTTTCCACTTGCAAAATAAAAAGGCCCCTGCCCAAAAGCAGGAGCCCGAATATCAGCCGTTAATTAAAAGTCGTTTTCCATGAATGCTTTGTCAACGCGTTTCATTTCGCGGGTTACGCAGCGGCCAAATTCTTCGCTTACCCAATCCCAGCGGCTGGTAAGGGTTTCGTCGATTTCTTTGTCCTCATAAATGCGGTGTTCATAGAACTTGCCGTTTACTGCGCTGTAAGCATAGGTTTTGCCGGTGATGTCAAGTTTCAGAATGCGTTCTGCGCTCGGGAATACCGGATTGTCTTCGCAGGTATCAAGAACCATACCGACAACAAGGTCTGCACCGGATGCTTTGGCAATGCGTACCATAGCGTCTTTGGAAGCGCCGTCTTTACCAATGTTTTCAGCTGCAATAGCATCGTTGGTAGCGTCATTTTCAAGCAGTTCGTATTCAGGATAATCGAACAGCTGAATAGCGCCGCTGATATAAATCTGGCCTGCGGTTTCGGAACCGGAGTTGTTAACCAGAGGAAGTACTACAACTTTAGCGGCTTCGGCTTTGCCCATAGCGGGAACAGCAAAACATACAGCCATCAGGGCTACCATTAACAGATTAAATAATTTTTTCATTCTCTTACCTCCCAAGATAAAATGGCTATATAATAATTCTAACACAATTCAGATTAAAAAAACAGTATGCAGTAAAAAAATAATCGCATAAAAAGGCACAGCCCGTGCGTATTACAGGCTGCGCCACAAAATTTTTACATTTAATTATGCGTTTGCAGTTTCATTTTTGCTTCCGGCTTTGCTGCCGCACAAAGTTTTAAGCCCGTTGGTGGCAATTAAAAGTGCCAGAATAATAAGGGCAATGGCAACAACAAGCTGCAAACCGTCGGTAAGCATACCAAACGGTGCGCCGGTAACGAGTTTATTGACAATGCCGTAAATGCTCATGGCAAGCGCGCTCATGGTTGCGGCAAACATAAAGCCCATCGGCACATAAAGCATCCAGCCCTGACGGCCGGTAACTTTAAGGAATACCGAAAGCGAAATGAATACCAGCGCTGCGCACAGCTGGTTGGCTGCGCCGAACAGCGGCCATACGTTCATATATCCGCCCAGGCAGAGCAGGTAACCGAAGAACAGGGTAATAACGGTTGCAAAATATTTGTTGGTTAAAACTTTCTGCAGGCCGCTCATTTCTTCCGGTTTGCCGGAGGTGAAAAGTTCCTGGAAGCACATACGGCCGATACGCCCAACGGAATCGAGCGTGGTAAGCGCAAGTGCGGATACACACATGGTAATTACGCAGGTGGCAACGTGCGCGGAAAGGCCGAACATGCCCATAAAGCCGCCAACGGCACCGGCAAAAATCTGGAACGGCGTGCCTTTGGGCATTACGCCGCCGGTTGCCGCAGCACCTACAACGATAAGCGAAACAACTGCAAGGATGGATTCAATAAGCATTGAACCGTAACCGATAAAGAGCATATCTTTTTCGTTGGAAACGGTTTTGGAAGAAGTGCCGGAAGATACCAGGCTGTGGAAGCCCGATACAGCGCCGCAGGCGATGGTGATAAAAAGTATCGGGAACAGCGGCTGTCCGTTTACAACAAAGCCGTTAAACGCCGGCAGTTCGATAGACGGGTTGGTGAAGATAACACCGATAACGCCGCTGGCAATCATGCCCAAAAGCAGGAACACGCTTAAATAATCGCGCGGCTCCATTAAAAGCCACATCGGCATTACTGCCGCCATAAACATATAAGCAAAAACTACATAAAGCCAGGTTGTTTTATCGTAATACAGCGGGTATTCAATGCCTGCCCACAGCATGGCAATCATCAAAACAATGGCAACTGCCAGTTTTGGGCCTTCTGCCAGCGGGCATTTCTTTAAAAAGTAGCCGAAGGCAATGGCAACAACAATGTACAGCATCGAAATGGAAGCCGCAGCGGCATTAGGGCTTGCAAGGCCGCCGTCTGCCTTAAAGCCGTTAAAGGTGCTGGCAACAATATCCGCAAAAGCGGCGGTTACAAGCAGGGTAAACAGCCACGAGAACAAAAGGAACATTTTTTTGCCGGTTTTGCCGATGTACTGTTCAATAAGCATGCCCATTGATTTGCCTTCGTTTTTAACGGAAGCGTACAGCGCGGTGAAATCCTGCACGGCACCGAAGAAGATGCCGCCAATCATCAGCCACAGCATTACCGGCGCCCAGCCGAACATAGCGGCTATAATCGGGCCGGTTACAGGGCCTGCGCCCGTGATGGACGAAAACTGATGCGCAAAAACCGTAAATTTGGAGGAGGGAACGTAGTCGTTGCCGTCCTCATGCACATAAGCCGGTGTTCTTGCATTGGGATCTACGCCCCACAGTCTTACAAGCCAGCGGCCATAGATAAAATAGCCGCATGCACACACGACTAATGCGATACCTAACAACATTAATCCTGTCATGATACTTACCTCTTTCCCTTAAAATAAAATAATAATATAGCTTGAAATTTATCACCAAAATTCTTTTCTGTCAACAAAAAACGTAAATTTTTGTGAACTTTTGAAAATTAATCTTCAAAATGTAAAGAATATAATAAAAGCCGTGAACTTAATCCGTGTTTGTACACTTATTTAAAATACTAAAAAACGCCGATGGAAAACGGCGTTTTTTAGTATTATTATTTTTCAGGCTTTCCAAAAGCATCACTGCCAGATAAGCTGCATAAGTTTTTTGTATTCGCTGCTTAAATGGCGGATGATAACATCAAACATAGTGTAAATCAAATCGCCGTCCGCTTCGCTGCCGGGCAGCAAAACGCAGCAGTCCAAAACAAGTGAGCCGTTATCGTCAAAATAATATTTAAACGATTTAAACCCTTTGTTAAGTCGGTTAAGTTCCTTCAAAAGCCCTGCTTCGTTGGCATCGTTTAAAACACGCGGTGCAACAAGCACACGCACCATGCCGTAAATACTGCTGTCTAAAATTACAATTGTCGGCAGCTGCTGCCCGTTAATTTCAATATTAGAACGGAAAACAACGCTGTTTAAATTATCACCGGCAATTTCGTCAACAGTAAAACAGGTAATTTTTTTGTCATCAAGATACTTTTTAAAAGATTCCGCTTTTTTATTCATTCCTGACCTCCAAAATTATTTGTAATACCCGGAGGCATACAGCCCCCGGATATTAATTTTTGTTAAGCTTCTACAGCAACTTCATCAGCACCGGCGTTTGTTTCGGTAAATTCCTGATAATCAATCAGGCCGTAGCGGTTATGCAGCGATAATCCGTAGCCGTATGCCTGTTTCCAGTCCTCGTCAAGGTAACGCCCATGCTGCCAGCGCAGATGGTTCTCTGCCGTGAAGCGCTGGTCGTAAGCGTACCAGTAATCATCAAGGCTCAGCAGCCTGCCGTCAGTTTCAACGGTATCTGCATCTATGAAGTTAACATACATAGAAGGATAAGACTGGTAGATATGAACATTGGCATCGTCATCTTTTACAGGTACATTACCGTAAATGGTTGCCAAAGTGCCGCTATTTTCAAGCCATGCATTTTCTTCAATCATGATGTCATTAAAGTCCATCTTATTATCAACAGTTGTAATATCGGCTTCTACTGCCCACAATTCCGTAAATACGGATTTATCGTTAGCATCAATCTTATCAATTACCAGCGATTCAATCGGCCCGCTGCCGCTATTGGAATCGGTATTGATAATCAAATCGCCATCTGCTTCCGTATTCTGGGTAATATTTTGTCCGTGGATTCTGTCGCCGTTAAGCGTTACGCTGTCTTTGGCAAGTATGTTTTCAAGCTCTTGTTCAATAGCCTGCATGATAACATCTTTACCGTTAACAGTATCGCTGTTAATTACACCGTCAACTGCAGTAAACTCAATGGTTTCATCAGCATTTACAGTACTGTTATTGTAAATATTTTCAGCCGCATTAAAGTTAACATTCCTGCCTGCATCAACAATAGCATTATTAATGATATCATTGCCTGCACCGAAGCTAACATCTCTGCCTGCAACCAAAGCACCTTCATTGTTAACATTATCTTCTGCATTAAAGCTGATATTACCGGTAGCATTAAGAATGCCATCGTTATTAACATTGGCTTTGGTTGCCTCAACTACCTTATCAGCAGTTACAGTAAGGCTGCCGTTGATGTTGGCAGGGTCTTGCTCATTCTGCTTAGCAATATCCTGCGTGGTAATTTTAACGCTGCCGCCGCTGTTGGTAAGCGTTACATCGCCGCCCAGTTTATTGGTAAAGCCGCCCATATCTACGTTAAAGCCTTCAGGGTTGCTTACCGCCAAAGCAAGGCTGCCGCCAACTGCCATAATATCAACATTTCCAATTACATTATGTTTGTTGGCAAGGTCAACGCTGCCGTTGATTGCCGCTACAGTCAGATTTTCTACAGCAATATTTTCAGCTTCATCAATTGTAGTCTGAGTAATATCGCCGTTATCGGCATGCAGGTTCAAATTGCCATCGTTCTTGTTAACGTGCAGCTTGCCGCTGATGATAATATCTTCCGCTGCGTGTAGGTTAACATCATCTTTAGCATCGATGTAGCCTTCTACGTATTCATTTTCAGCAGTTTCAGGGTCATTTTCATGTCCGATGTAAATCGAGCCTTCACTGTCAACATTTACGCCGCCAGTATCCTGTTCCATCGTGCCAAGAATCAGCGTGCCGTCCTGTTTGGCTTCAATGTTGATTGCGCTCTGAACATCAGTATTAACAACCGCGCCGCTGTTCTTAATGCGCAGGCCGTCAGTTTCAGTACCGATACCGCCAGTGGTAGAGGTAAGGTCAATAGTTTCACTTGCGTTAATGTAACCAATATCGTCCTCTCTGCTTACAATGCTGCCAACAGCGTCAATATCTACATCATTACCTGCAACGCTGCCCAGCGTAAAGTTACCGCTGCCAACCTGCTGCAAATTAACATCTTTAGCCGCATTGGCACTGATGAAACCGTTGTTGTTCAAAGTTACCTGTACACCCTCTAAAGCATCATTAAGTGCATCAATGCTGCCGCTGCCGCCTTCAAGGTAAATGCTGCTGCCGGTAACTTCATTTACATTCAAGCCTTTCTGTCCGCTCAAGCGCAGGTCGTTAGCAGCAAATTCATCGGCGTTAAGTACGGAATCCTTCGCCAGCAGGTAAATACGTTCTGCCGTCGGCGTGCCGCCGCTGGTGTTTTGTACAGTAACTTTACCGCCGTCGCTGTTCAGTTTAACGCTTACCGGAGTAGTACGGCGGATAACAACATCATCAGCGCCCCAAACAACGTCGCCCGCTCTTGCAGAAGATAACTTATCAAGTTTAGCCTGTTCATCAACAGTTAATGCACCTTTTTTCGTGAACATAGCGGTAAGTTCATCAGTGCCGATAGTAGTTTCCTGCATATCTACTACACCCAAATTGCCGGTATCGGAGATAAACGTAATGCTGTTGCCCGTTACGTTAGCAGTTTTAACATCGCTTACGCTGCCTGCTTCAGGGTTAATAACCGTATCCTGTACTGCATACAGCAATTGCTGCTGTGTCCAGCCGTAGTTGTCGGCTTCGGCATTGCCAATTGCTTCGTAGTTATACAGCCATTCTTCAGCCTGCACCTTACCTTTAAAGCCGCTGTCAGCAATAAATTTTTCCCTTGCCTGTTCGTATTCTGCAACTGACTGACCATAATCGTCATAAGCTTCGTTATAATCCGTCAACGCAGCTTTGTAAGCTTCTTTGCTTGCGTCGGTGTCATCAAGCGCAGCAATCGCTTTGTTCAGCGCTCCCTGTTTGGCGTTAAGGTTTTGCTTAGCATCTTGTACATCTTTACTATTTTGCTCCATTGCATCTACAAATGCTTTGCCCGCTTCAACAAGTTTTGCACCCTGTTCCTGTGCTGCGGCAATATCCGTATCAGCATCTATAAAGAAGGAACCATTACCAGCCGCAGCTTCAAGGTTCTTCAACTGGTTAACATTACTGTTAAGCTTGAGCTGTGAATCATTAGTGCCATCATCAAGTAATCCCATTTCTTTCCAGCCATCGATACGGTCTTGATCAGATTCGCTCATAACATCGTTATTAACAATGGCGTCTACAAAGCCTGCACCGCATTCTTTAACCTCCAGCACAACATCGCCGTTTTCACTGTTAATTTCGCCAAGGTACATATTACCGGTTGCTTCACTAAGGTAAATGCCGCCGTTAGCATAAGCATTAGTTGCAGTAGTACCGCCATCAATGGCAAGTCTGCTATTTTCTGCACCAATGCTACCGTTGTACGATTGCAGAGTAATGCCATCGCCTTTTACAGCATAACCATTCGTACCAGTATTACCATTCAGCAAATCGCCCTCGGCGGTAATGTTTACACTGCCATTACCGGTGCTTACGTTATCAATATAAACCATATTGTTTGCATTAGCCGCAATAGCCTGAATGTTAATATCGCCGCTGTTTGTTACAGCATTAAGGTGTAATGCATTATTAGCGTTCTTCTGAATAACATCTATGCCGGTTACCGCCTTAAAGCTTGCGTTATCAGAAATTACTGTAGCGTCGCCAAGGTGGGAGATATTGCCCGCCGAGCTGGTAATATCAACTTCACCCATACGAATATCGCCGCCCAGCAGGATATTGCCGTTACTGGTAATATTACCAACACTGCCAGTACTGTTACCAACAAATTCAATGCCAATCTTATTATCCGCTTTTACGCCAAAGTTGTAGGCCGTAATCATGCCGCTGGTTTCTTTCCAGGTGGTAGTAACAGTTTTGCCCCACAAGCCGAATAGGCCTTTCTTTTTGGTGGTGGTAACTTTGTCCGAAATGTCTGGTTCGTAAATGTAGTTACCATTTTCGTCAGTTAAATAAACCGGCTCATCAGTAACTTCCGTAGTAGTAACCTTTGTTCCATTTTCATCCGTTGTCCAGTATAAAGCCTTGTCACCTTCCATAGCTTGTTTAGGCTTACCCTTGCGCTGAGCAGTAATTTGATACAAATTACCATTATTGGTAGCTGTTCCACTATTGGTAGCTGTTCCACTCGTTTTTTCAGAGCTTCCGTCTACGGCGATATAGTCATAATTGTCTTTAATTGTGCCATCGGTAATTACCGTGCCATCAATTAATTCTTTGCCGTCTTCGGTTTTCATAAGCCCGTTGTAAGTATCCTGATCCAAACGCATACTGTCTTTTTCCGCTTGGCTTAACGTTTTCTGCCAATCATCTTTATCCAAGCCAAACCAACTGCTGTCAGTAACATGCTGATAAGTAGTAACTACACGGCTTGATGTACCGTTGCTCCAGTTATAATACGAGTTTCCTTTAGGATTATAATAAGTTTCTACTCTATTACCGTATTTATCAGTAACATCGGCACTGGTATAAACAGTAGTAACACCTCTAAGTGTATCGTTAATCTCAATACGTCCTTCAACCGTATCGGCATTAATGCTGCCAAGCTTAAAGGTAAATGCACCGTCTTTACCTGTTACATCACCATTAATATCATATGTTGAACCGCCGTCCAACACAACCAGCTTGCCGCCGCTGGCATTGGTGTTAACAATAGCACCCGTCAGATAAATGCGCCCGCCGCCGGCCTGCTCAATATCTTCGGTAAAGATTTGCCCAGTAGTTGGGTTATACCATGCTTTTACGCCATAAACAAATTTGCCGGTAACATTATCATAATAAGCGCCATTATTTTCGGTTGTTACAAGGTATTCATTAGTTTTAAACTGAGCATCAGGCAGGTTCTCCTGACCAAGAGTGTTGCCCTTGGAAATAAGCTCCTGTGCTTTTTCCTGGTTAAGGTTAAGTTTGTAATATTCATAACCACTCAGGATTGTGCCGTTTACATTAATACTTGCCGCGTTGATGTAAATTGCGCCACCTGCTACAATTCCCGTATCGGTGCTGTTAGTTTCAATTTGCCCGGTAAGCTTTTTAGCAGCATCAGCCACTTCTGTATCGGTTAATTTTCTACCGTCAACCTCAATGGATTTCAAGAATTTAATCAGTGCGTTTAAATCATTAAAGGCGGTATAATATTCGCCCTCTGCCGCTTGATCGGCTACTTTGCTCATTAAAGCTTGCTGAATTGCCTCTAACAAATCAAAGCTAATGGCATTTTCAGGACTGCCTGCTACATTTCTGATATCGTCGCTGTAACCCTGCGTAATAGAACCACCCGCAGTAAGGTTAATAGTGCGCCCTTTAATGCTGCCCGCATTTTGTGTTACTTTGCCATCCTCGGTTACTTCACCAGCAACATAAATGCTGTTGTATTTATTATAAACTTCAACATTGCCGTAAGGATTATAAATTGTACCGTAAATACCGATATCAGGAGTATAAATGTTAGAACCAGAAGCCTTAGTATCAGTAGTATTACTGATACTAATCTGCGCGCCGCTGCCGTTAACTACGTCTGTCGGCTCTGCCGCAACTTTAATTTCAGTATCAGCACCATTAAAAGCAGCATCATTAAAACGTACATTGCCGCCGTCACTATCGACAGTTATATCATTAACGCGCAGGAAGAAATCGCTATCGTTGGTAATATTTACTTCCGGCGCTCCATGGGCAGTAATAGCACCGCCGCCTGTTAAACTGCCGCCGCTGATATTAACATTACCGCCGGATACCGTCAAATTATTAAGCTCAATAGTAGGCACAGTGCTTACGCCCGTAGCAATAACAAAAGTTTGAGTTTCTGCATCAGTATAGCCAACGCCAAGCGCCTTCAATTCGTCTTGAATGCGTATAAGTTCAGACGAATAAGTTACGCTGATGTCCGTGCCGGTATAGTCCTGCATCATATCGACAATTTTGTTATATCTGCTTATAAGAGCAGCTGCATAATCCGCCATGCCGACATGTTCTGCCGCACTGCCATATTGGTTGGTATACCAGTCAGAAGCAGTAATCGTAACATAATTACCTTCTTTGCCTTTAAAAATAAGCTCATTAACACTCTCGGCACTAACACCTTTTTCTAAAGCTTGGTTATAAGCATCTTGTGTTTGTTTCAAGGCATTTAGCTTACCTTTATATTCTTGGCTCTCAACTATCTTATTAATATCTTCATTCAACTTATTAAGCTGCTCTAACATGCCATCGGTACTGTAATTTTTAATTTCTTCTTTCTTTACCGACAAAACATTATTAAGATTATCTACTATCGCTTGTTTATTCTCGTAAACATTTTGCAAAGAATCGATATTATCTTTATGTTGTTTATAAGTATCAACAACATCTTTTCCATAAATAGCATCAGCTATATCAGCAGATAATCCACTTTCATACTTGGCTTGCGTAAAAATATCAGGATCTAACCAAGGATGATCATCCATATATTTGCCATATGCCTCTTTGACCATCTGATCTTTTGCTGCCACAGCCTCTTTTACAGCTTCATGCGCATTCTTGCTTTCTGTAGTTGCAACAGTAACGTCTTTATCTATTTTGTCAATACCCTCTTGCAAAACCTTAGAGATACTATTTTTAGTATCATATTCTTCTTTAAGGCTTGCATACTTCTCATTCAAATCATTTAATCCGGACTTTTCTACATACTCCTTATAATCATTTTGGGCTTCGGTAAGATATCGATCAGCAGTTTTAAATTCCTCATCATTTTGAAGTATTTTGCCGTAATCATCAATAGCCTGCTTAAGATTATTTTTCTGGCCCTCACTGCTGCCAATCGTTATATCCAGCTCGTGGTTTTTGCCTGCCTCAAGCGTACCGTTAACGGTAACCGAAGTGTTTGCAACAGCGTCGCTGCTGCTGATTGTGCCGTCGCTGGTGGAGGAGATAGAACCGGTGCCGGTTACGCCGCCGTCAACCCAACGCCAGGTTTTGGATTCTTTCGCCACTGTGGTATCGCCCACGCCTGCCGACGCGTTAATGTTGCGGAACGATTTAACCGTGCTGCCGCTTGCAAAATCAATAGCGCTGTTTTGCGTTACTACGCCGCTAATGGACGGGTTGGTTGCCAGCGGAGCTGCCGTTTTGTTATAGGCATTGCTCTTAAGTGTAAGGTTAAGCACGCTGCTGTCGCCCGCATCAAAGTTAGCGTCATAGTTGCTGTCTATCGTATCGCTGACATTAATGCTGTCTACCGTGCCGCCGACATTAATGCTGTCTATCGTACCGCCGACATTAATATTGTTAGTTCTTGTAATATTATTGGTAAGTTTGGTACCTGCCGCACCGATTACACCGCCCTGTGTATCGGCAGTTACAACATCGGTAAAGTTAGTGCGGTCTGCCGCTGTAATGGTAATATCGGCATTGTCAATATCCGTACCTGTAGTTTTTATACTTGAACCATTGCCGATATTAATATTGTTGGTAAAGTTAATTGTATCTGTACTTTCAGCATAAGTACCTGCCACAACACCTGCAGATTTAATGGTAACTTCTTTGTTAACGGCCGCTTCCGGTTTGTCAATGCCATTATAAGCTGCATCGCCGGTTAAAGCATTAATATCTATTGAGCCCTTGGCATCAAGTTTAGAACTATTTACATTCACTTTTGCATCGGATGTAATATCATCCTCAGCCCATACTGCCGCGCCCTGTGCTACGCCATAGCCGCTGCCGGTAATATCTGCGGTGTAATCAATATCGTTGCGTGCGCTGATATCCTGGCTGCCGCCAGTAGTTACGTTAACACCACTGAAAGTTACGCCCGTATTGTTTGTAATATCGTTATCAGAATGTACGCCGCTAAGCCCTACAACCGATGCTTTAAGAGCGTCGGCATTGATATCAATGGCATTTTCGTGCAGGGCGTTAACGTCCATATCGCCTGCAACAGTCCAATTACCGCTCATGTTAACAGTGGTATCGCTTTTAACATTGTTGCGGCTTTGTGCCGCGTACGGGCTGGCATCGATTGCAGAACCGCCGTCACCGTTCACATTATTAGTTACATCGGCTTTGCTGTTGGCGTTTACGGTTAAACTATTAATTTTACTGCTGTCCGAACTGCCGTTAAGGCTTACATTAGTTTTAAGGTCACTGTTGGTTTCACCTATATTTGTACCGCTGGCAATAAGCCCGGAAGCAGTAATACCCGCAACCGAAGATGTTTGCTCAACGTTATTTTCAGCGTTAAAGTTTACATCGCTGCTTTCGCCATCTGCTGCACCTTTATAGGTATTGCTGTTTTCTTCTGCGCTTTCTTCCACAACATTAATGCCGACATCCGTATAAGCATTAACAGTCGCAGTATTGCCGCTTAATGCACCGTAACCGCTGATGCTTAATGCGTCCAAATCAACGCTTTGCGTAATGTTGGAAACTGCGCCGATATTAGTGTTTTGTGCTGCAAAGATATTGCCGTTGCCGATAATTACAGCTGTTGCCATACGATCATTTGCACTGCCGGCATTAACTTCAGCAATGCTTACAGCGCCGCCGCCAAATACACCGGCAGCATCATTACTGATATTAGCCGTCAATTCAGAATTAGTCTGCGCTGCAACATCAATATTTTTATCAGCCTGCATAGTATTGCCAATCAAGTTGATGGTGCTGCTGCCATTATCACTTACGGTTGCGCCCATGCCTGTGCCGCCGATAGCGCCGCCAGCTACACCAATTGCTTCTGCCGCAACAGTGTTTGCTTTATCGGTGCTGATATTGATATTACCGGATTCCTCATCACCAGTTTCACTTTCAGATGTAACGGTATTGCCGGTAAGAGTTATACTGATATCGCTGTTGTTTGCCGCTTCGGCTGCAAGCGCGCCTAATGCCACACCACCGGCGGAAACGCCGATAGCGTTAAGATTTGTTGTTGTTGTATCTTTAGCAATAGCATTTATATCTTTAGCCGTTAAGTTAACGCCTTCTAAAGTTATATCGCTATTTCCATTAGTGCTTATAGAAGCATAGGCTACATTGCCGGAAATTACGCCAGCACTTCCCTGATATACATTAAGTTCTGTACTGCCACTAATATATGCGCCAACATCTACTTTATCAGCATTGATGCTGCCGCCGCTGATATTAACGCCGACATTGCGGTTTACGTTAAGTATGCCAACACCTGCATTAGCAGCTACAGCGCCTCCCGAAGCGCCGCCCAGTGTCATTCCAATGCTTCCGCTTTCTTTGGCTTCCGCATTAAAGTTATCGCCTGCGTCAATATCGCTGCCAGTAATATTAACAGTAATTTGAGAAATCTTGTTACCATTTTTATCTTCAAGGCCGCCATAACCGGCATCAACGGAAAGTTTTATGTCATCAATACCGGCAGTTTCAAATGCCTCGGCAGAATCGCCTAATAAAGTTTCCGTATCATTAGCACCATAAGCGTTATTAGCCTCTGCTATTTTATCTGCCGCATTAGAAACTGTTTCGCCGTCTTCATTTACGGTGTTTTTAATTTCCTGCCCAACACTGGTAATGGCAATATTTGCACCTGCTGCAATGCCGCCTGCTGCAATATTGGTTGCAAACTGGGTAATGTTGCGGTTTTCGTCAGCGGTTAAAGTTACATTTCCGGTCTCGGCGTTAAGCGTACTATCGTTAACGTTAGTCTGCACGGTACTGTCGATAGTATTAACCGTTACGTTTGCACCAACACCAATACCGGCTGCTCCGATTGCAATGCCGCCACTATAAGCTTTAACGTTAAAGGTATTGTTTGCCGTACCACTAATATTGCCGTTATTAGAAATAATTTCAGCATTATTGATATTCGTTTTTACAACGCTGTTAAGGTTGTTAACAGAAGTTGCGCCTGCTACAGCTGCGCCAACGCCTGCACCGCCGGTTGCGGAAATCATCGGTTTAACAACAGCCGTATTTTCTGCTGCAATATTCACATCATTAGCAGCAGTTATATTCGTGCTTCCTTGAGTTTTAGCGTTTTCATCATCACCAACGGTAACTTCTGTTGAAGAATTATCTTTAAGCACGCCAACCGACAAGCCAACGCCTGCACCAACGCCGCCTACACCTGCGCTGACATTACCTGCATTAACAACACCTGTATGATTAGCGTTAATATTAACGGTATTTGCATTAACATTGCTGTTTAAAAGGGCCGCTTTGGTTGCATTTTCAAGTTCCGTAACCGTTACAATACCGGCTACGCCGCCGCCTACACCTGCAATGCCTGCACCAACTGCAAAGCTGGATACGCCCTGCTGAGAATCTGCGTCAACTTCAAAAGTATTTGCTTTAATATCGCTGTTTTCAACTACGGCTTCAACATTGCGGCTGAAGGTATTGGTATCACTGCCAAGGCCAACGCCTGCACCAATGCCGCCTACACCGCCGCTGCCTACAAAGCCGGACATATTGGTATAATCACCGGCGTTTACAAATACTCCTACTTTATCGGGAGCATTTGCGCCACCGACAGTACCATCAACGATTGTATTAGCAACTCCCGCATTAGTAGCGCCTTTAATCATGTTAACGTTAACCGTACCGGTTACGCCTGCCCCCATGCCGCCTACACCTGCAGTAAGCAGGAAGGATTTCATATCGCGCGTGGAAGAAGCATCTACAACTAAGCCGCTGCGGGTTTCACTTTCACGGTTAATAGTAGTGTTCATAGAAACCGTGTCTTGGCTGATTAAAGCATTATTAATTTGGCTGTTTTCTTTTTCATTTTCGCTGTCATAGCCATATTCATAGCCTCTGATGAAAGTGTTAGTATCTAAACTGCTGTTGCCTTTGGCAGTTACGCTGGTTTCTGCTTCATTTTCGCCTTCGTCCCCAACAGTCGCACTGGTAGTGCCTGCAATTTGGTTAACCGCAACCGATACGCCAACGCCTGCGCCCTGCCCTGCAACAGCAGCCTGCCCTGCATAGTTGGCAATCTGCTCATCGCTGGTTGCCACAACGCCTACGCTGCCATCGGCAGCGATTTTTGCGCCGCTGCCGATATGCGCAGTTACATCGTTGTCAATCATATTAACAGCAACGCTGCCTGATACACCTGCGCCCTGTCCGGCAACAGCTATGCCTATGCCAATATTTTCTATGCTCGGCGTACCATTAGCATTAACTGTAAGGTTATTAACGTTCATAGTGCCGCCGTTTACAGCCGCATTAGTCTGCTGAATAATACGGTTAACTGCAACACCTGCGCCTACGCCGGCACCTTGTGCAGCTACGGAAGCTGTATCAGCTGAAGTAGTAATTTCGCTGTTATTCTGAGCATCAACAGTTACATTGGCATTTTCGCTGCTGCCATTATAATCAATATTAGTATTTTCAATAACGGCAGATACATTTTTATTAATTAATGCAGTTGCCGCAGACCCTTGCACTGCAGCAGTGCCTGCCGCAGCTACACCAACAGCAATAGTGTTCAGTTCAGAGTCATCTTGTGCCGCAACATTAACAGTTTCTTCGCCGTCATCAGCCATGGTAATATCTGTATTTTTTACAGCTGCCGTGGTATTCTGGCTGCTGCTTCCGCTGCCTGCGGAAGAACCGCCAATATCGTTATAAGCTACGCCGCCGCCAATTGCTGCCTTGCCGCTTGCGCTTACAGAACCAACTACTGCCAAACGGTAAGTCTCATCATCAGCCGTAACATTTACAGAACCTGCATCTGTAATTTTAGATTCTTTTTCTTCATTTTTATCATCTTTACTTTTATCAATAATTGCTTCTGTATTGCTGCCGCCGCGGTTAACAGCAACGCTGCCGTTAATGGCAACTTTTGTAGAAGCAGCCACGCCCGCAGCAATGCCGTAAACCTTACCGGTATTATCGGCATCAACAAATACATCCACATCCGTACCTAAAGCCTTAATTGTATTACCGCGCATATACGCGCCAACGGTATTATCCAAACCATTATACGCCAGTGTTGCGCCTATGCCTGCCTTTGCACCGTAGGAAACAGAACCGGCTACATTTACAGCCTGAGTGTTATTAATGGCCTTGGCTTCAGCCGTATTTGTAGTAATTGTAGAATTTTCTATTTCCGCACTTAAATCATTATCGATATCCTGCCATGTTACGCTGCCCATACCGCCAAACGATTTAGTACCTGCAGCTACGCCGCCGGAGGCATTTACAATTAAAGTATCAGCATCGGCTTCTGCACGCACATTTTCAGCAGTAATGGTTGCATTATTTATTTTGGCAGTAAAATCATTATCAATATCTGCAATATTAACAGCAGCGCCGCCGGCATTACTATTGCTGCCGGCTGTTACAACGGCTGCCGCACCAACTATGGTGCTTCCTTTATTACCGTTATTACCGTCATAGTTAACGGTTTCACCTGCAGTATCCAAATCCGTATAATAGCTGCTGCCGGTTGTATCAATGCCATTATCAGCAGCAAACTTGTTATGTTCTTTGTAATCGCCAAGCAAATTCTGATACGGTTCTGCCTCTTTTGAACTGCTTTCCGTATCTTTTGCCATAACGTTCACTAATCCGTCAGCAGCAATAGCAGCGCCGTCAACACCAGCATTAATATCATTGCTTAAACCGTTATAAACAACAGCTCCTCCAAAGGCGTTGTTAGTGCCGCTGCCGCCGGCCGCAATACCTGCAGAAAGCGCCGCAGTAACCTGCGTTACAGCCAGCAGGCCTTTTACATTTACAGCATTAACATTTGTATAAGTACCGCCGGTAATGCCTGCGTTAATATTATTTTTAATATCCGCAACGGTTACGCCGCCGCCAACAAGGCTGCCGCCGCCCAATGCTATATTGGCATTAACGCCGCCGGTAACCTGTACGTCGCTTTCGTAGGCTGCAACATCAATAACATTGGCTTTACTGTTTGCAGCGCCGGTCAATGTTACTTCTTCCATATTGGCATTAACCTTTTTGTCGAGCAGGTTAACAGATACGGAACCACCGCCGCTGTAGTTTTTACCTTGTCCTCCATCTTTTGTTAAAGTTGCACCCAGCCCGGCTGCAACGGTTGTGCCGCCGCTTACTGCAGCTACATCAACATCTTTGGCGCCTGTTACATTGCTGTCTTTAACAAGCGCGGTAATTTCATTATCAATATCATTAACGCCAACGGCGCCAGAAACTGCAACACTGGTAGATTTCTGGCTTTGCTGTTCTTTCCTGAAGGAAAGTCCGGCCGCACCGCTCCACGCTCCTGTAAACGCAGAATCTCTTGCGCCAACCTGCAATGCGCCATCATTATTCAAAGTAATGTTTGCACCGTCAACTACGGCTTTGGTTGTATCACTTACCATATTAAGCGATACGCTGCCCGCACCGGCAAAGCTGAAGCTGGGAGTACCTGCATCATCAGATGTTATACCTGTTGTGCCGCCGTTGCCTGCACCGGCATTCAAATCCATTGTTTTAATAACATTCTGCAATTTATTGGAAATATTATTGATACCATTAAGCGCAGAATTACTAATTTCAGTCATTTTATTATACGGAGCTTTAACTTTGTCAAGGAATCCTTCTTCGCTGTCCGTTCCGCTGCTGGTCATACCACCGGCAACGCTTACACTGTTAATAAGCCCTGTTGTTTCGGCATTAACAGTTAATTCGGATGCAGAAATTTCACCTTCAAGTCCGTCATTATCAATAATCTGCGCCGTGTTCTGCACATCTATATTGTTAATGGCAACACCCATGCCAACGCCTGCATTGGCTCCGCTTGCCGAAAACGTTACAATAGCATTTGTTACACTGGTATCATTATTGGCATCAATACTAATAATGCCTGCAGTATCTTTTTGTGCCGTTAACTTAGCGTCAGTATCTACAATAACATTGTTATAGCTGTCACTGTCTGTTAAGCTTACCATGCCGCTCAATGCGCTGCCATCGCTATTGCCTGCGCCAAGCATTGCGCCTACGTGGAAAACATTGCTGTCGCTGGCAATGGCAATATCGCCGGCAGTAAGTTCAGTGCCTTCTGCAACAACAACGCTTGAATCTGTATCAAAATTCTGATAATTAAAGCTGCCGCCAATACCTACGCCGCCTTTAGCATCAGCGTTGTTTGTCCAGAACATGGTTTTGCCGGTAATGGTTACATCTTCAATCTCATTAGCAGATTCCAACTTCAAATCCTTACCTGCTTCAAGCTTTGTATATTTACCTACTTTTACGCCGCTTGTGCCGCTGAAATCGGATACCGCAACGGAACCGCTCGCCGCAAACTTGCTGCTTTCACTGCCGCCTTTGGCAGAAGCCTGTGCAGCTACGTTAGCATAGTTGTTAGGGTCGGCAAAAGCCAGTGCATTAGTAACAACAGCCAGTGAATTACTGATTATTGCAGAGGCCGCTGAAAGTTCATTGCTGCTTTGCACAGTATTATATTCTGTCTGCAATGTTACTACATTGTTATATAAAACTGCTGCTGCTGCTGCCATTTCATAAATTTTATTCATTGTTCCTTCCACCGTAATGGCATCAGGATTTTTTACAGTCTCATTAAAATCATTGCTGTAAGTAGTTGTATAGTCCTTCAGGCTTTTTTTAAGGTTTTCAAGGCCATTCCTGTATTCTTCCATGCCTTGCTTTTGATATTCATCCAGCTTATCAAATGCAGCTATAGCGTATTCAATATTTTCTATGCTGCGCTGAATTTCACGGAAAATACGCTGCGGACGGTTGTATTCCATTATATTGCTGCTGGTAACATTAATATTACCGGCAGCACTAAGTTCAGCATGTTTTCCTTCGCCGCTGCCGTCACCGTCAGCAAATACAACAGAAGCCTCATTATCCATACCTGCATACACAACACCGGCACCTACCGTTACTGTAGTTGTTGAGCCATCAGCCGCCGATTTTTTATAAGAATTAGAAGTACCGGAAGCCGTAAAGCTGTAATCAACTACGCGTACATCGGCATCAGCAGTTATATCTCCGGACTTTGCTGTAACATAAGCCGTTTTGCCAAAAGTTACATTGGCACTATTATTCTCATTGGTAACAACAACTGCTGCCCCGGCTTCAAATTTATCGCTCAATACCTGCGTTATATCAGTCTTACTCTCATCACCAGAGCTGCTGGAGCCAAGAGCCTTTTTAATATTGGTTGTTATATCTGTTACAATCTTGTTATTTTTTACGGCATTTTTAAGTCCGTCAGGGTCTATTGCATTAACCAACTGTGCCTGAATTTTACCCATGCCAAGTTCATTATTGGCAGTAATGGTATTTTCATCTATTAAATTAGTTGCATCTATTGCAACATTCTGCCCGGTAATATCACCGTCTATTGCAATATTGGCATGTCCGTCATGGCTGAATACATTAACTGCAGCCGCGCCAACCGTATTATCGGGCGCAACGGATGCTGCATTAGCATTAAGAAGGTTTACAGTATCAGTAGTAATATCTACGTCGCCGTTTTTAGCATTTACAATGCTGCCGCTGCCAATAATAACATCAGCCGTGTTGCTGCTTTCCGTTACAGCAACTGCTGCCGCAATTAAAGAATTATTAGGCTTACTTGTCGTTGAAGAAATGTTTAAGTTTGCCGTATTGGCTACACTTTCTTCGGCATAGGCCGCAATATTAACAGCTTTTTCATCATCAGTTTTATTCGCACCATTAGCTGTAAGATTGCCCTGAATATTAACTTTGGCAGAATTTTCCACATCAGCATAGCCAACAGCTGCCGAAGGAAGGAAAGAACCTGCCTGAGATACAGTGGAAACTGTTATAAGCTTGCGCCCATTTACTGCAGCGCCTGCCGTACCGTCCAAAACAGAATTTGCCGTTACGTCAATAACACCCTCAGCAGTTAAATCAGCCTCTTCGCCAATATTAACCTCTGCCTTGCTGCCAAGAATCATTACATTAGCACTAAGAGGAGTAACAAAATTCAAAATACCTTCTACAGAATTTTCAATGCCCTGCCCGTTATCAACATAAGTATTATCTGCATTGGCAGCTACTTTAATATCCTGACCGGCAGTTATATCTCCCTGCACTTCTACTTTAGCAACGGTCTGAGCATAGTTTCCTGCGTCAGCAGCCGGAACAGGTACATAATCAGGTATTTTAGTTTCCAAACCGGTAGTTTCTTCCAAAACTTCTTCTGCAAGGTCTTTATTGCCGTTAGTAGCTTCAGCAGTAAGTTCAGCATTGCCGCGCGCAGTAATAGTGCCATAGCTTTCAATCGATGCTTCAATGGTTTTCGGTACATCAACACCAGTTAATCCAATGGCATCACCTATTTCATTAAATGTCTGGTCAAGTGTATTAGCATATTCAGCTTTAGCAGCAAGTACAATATCGCCATTACCGCTAACTTCAGCTTTTAAACTTGTAATACTTGCTTCTTGCTGCTGTTGTTCTGTCAAATTTACAAAATTGCTAAAATCAGTTATACCGGTTTTTATTGCTGCAGTTTTTACAATTTCTCCTGCTTTTGTGGCAACTGCACCATTTTCACCGTCTTTTAAATCTTCGCCGCTAATATTTTTGCCTAAAGCGATTTTGGGTGCAGCCATTTTAACATCACCCGCAGCGTTAACTTTGCCTAAAACGCTGATAGTTCCGCTTGCATTCAGCGGTATATTAAGCGCCTGCATACGGTTTAAAGCAGTATTAATATTTGCTTCCGAACCTGAATCAAAAGTTCCTTGCAAACCCTCGTAAGTATAGTTATATTCCTGCGAGTTAATATCAATTCCTGTAGCAGGCGTCATAACATACAGCGAACCGGTATTAATAACGCCTGATTTGCCTACTGCCATACCGTCTTTGCTCAGGAAAAACAGATTGCCGCCGATTTTATTATCTTTAACTGCGTTTACAGTACCGTTAATATCAATACGGCTGTTAACAAAGTTAACAAGGTTAGCTGCATCAGCTCCGCTCGCACCCTTAGTATTAAAGTACATATTAGCAATATTGTTAGCATCCAACTGAAAATCCTTAAAAACATTCACAGCCGAATTGCCGACAACCTTATCTGCCCAAATATTTGTAACATTTCCGTTAACCTTAATAGTATCATTGTTATTAACTTTATTTATACTATTTGCAAAAGCAGTAAAAGGCTGCATAATAAACCCTGCCGCCGTTACGGCAGAAATAATTTTCTGGCTTAACGTATATTTACTTTTGCTGCGCTGAAACTTTCTCGAGATACTCATAAGCCCGTCCCCCTGTTAAAACTGACCGTTAAGCATAAAATGTATGCGGGTTTTATCAACTTCATCTCCGTTAATATCACGCATCAGCGGTATGCCGAGCGTTAAACTTGTATATATTTTGCGGTCGATTGTGCTTTTAATGCCTATGCCGGTGCCTGCCAGCACATGGTCGTCAAAAGCGCTGTCGCCGTAAACTGCACCATAGTCAAAAAAGCAAAAGGCCGATGTTGTTTTGGCTTTGTCAAGCGGTACGCTGTATTCCAGGCTGGCGCTGTAACCGCTGTCGCCGCCAAGATAGCTTTCTTCATATCCGCGTACGCTGTACATGCCGCCGATATAAAACTGTTCGGCACTTGTAAGGTAATCGTCCGGGCTCCACTGGGCATCAAGCCTTGCGCTTAACATCTGCCCGGCCCTGTAAGCCTTTTGCCAGAAGCCGTTAAAAAAATACTTTGAAAAGTTTTCGTTTTCACCGGCGATATCTTCGCTGTCGCCGATACGGAAGTTATGCTTTTGGTAAATGATGCTGCTTGCACCATAGTTAGTCATGCTGAAGCCTGCGGTGTAAGATTTTACAGTATCATCAACCCAGTGTATGCCCAAAAAGTCGGTCTGCGAGTTCTGATAGCCGTAATCCAGAGTCGCTTCCGTGCGCAGGTTTTCCGTTACAACCAGCGGCTGGATTAACGATACGCCGTAAGCATTGGAATGACCTTTGATGTTGAGGTCTTCCAGTTCGCCGTCGGTAATGTGTACGCTGTTGGTGCTGTACGTTAAGCCCAGCTTGGTGCCGCTGCGCCCTAACGGCACTGTGTACATGGCGCTGAACGATTTGGTGCCGTCGCTGCGCATGCCGCTCATTGTCAGCATATCGCGGCTGCCTGTTAAGCTGCGGTCCGTCCAGAACAGGCCTTCGCGCCATTCGCCACTCGATTCGCTGCCGGCGTTGTCGACATATACATTTATATAATTTTTCTGCGGCTCATAAGCCGATATTACATAGTCCGTAGTTCCGGGTTCTGCGCCTGCGTGCATGGTAATGCGCAGCTGCACATCGTTGGTAGCATTAAAACGCAGAAGGTCATCGTTCAACTCGTTGATATTGCTGATGCTGCCGCGGTCAAGCCCGATGCGCCCGGCAATATAACCGTCATTTGTGCTTTCATTGCCGCTGATATGCACGTTGCCGGTTTTGCCTTCAATAATTTTAATTTCCACCACGCCGTTTTTAATGGTTTGCGGCGGCAGATAAGCCCGGCAGGTTAAATAACCTTTTTCGCTGTACAGTTCGTTAATGCTGTTTACAATGTCATACAGGTTCTGCAGTGTAACTTCCTGACCAATATATTTGCCGGTAATTTCTTTAATTTCCGTTTCAGAAAGTACTTCGCTCTTATCTATTTTTACATCATTCAATACAAATTTAACAGCATTTTCCGGTGCCTGCTGCTGTTCCTGCCCGCTGCCTTCAACCTCGGCGCGCTGTTTGGCCCTGTCTTCGGCAATCTGGCGTGCCACGCGCTGGCGTTCCATATATTCGCGCGTGCGGTTAAGCTGTACGCCCGGGTCATTAGTACCATACTGAGGCGGCGGATTACTAATTCCATAATCAACTGCATAAACAATTGGAACATTAATTGTCCCTGCCAAAATAAGTGCCGTTAAAATTTTTACAAGTCTTTTAGCCATGGCAATTCCTCTTTCTTATAGTACGTTTTTGTTTCATTTTAATTCGCATTTAACCGTATATATACACATTTATATTCATTTTAATTTTATCATAATTTCATTTTCCAAAGTGCAAATTTTTTCTTTGCACTTTCACGGCGTTATATTATTTACAAATTAGTGAACCTTGTATTAAACTATAAGTAAATATAGTAAAACGTATTATTACAAATTGATAATTTTGTAAAGGTACAGTAATATGCAAACCATTATTGCCATCGCAGATAACAAAGAAATATTTGATAATTTATTTACATACAGCATTTTGTGCGGGCTGCGTTTTAAAATTACGTGCAGCAGCGAAGAAGCATTGAACTTTTTTATGGAAAACCGTACGCCGCTGTTTATTGTAGAATGCAGCGATACAAATATCGGGTCGCTGAAGTTTATAAAGCGCCTTGCGCCTGCCTGTGCAGTTTTCGCCGTCAGCAAATCAGCCGATGAGGAAGTTGCCATCAGCGCACTCAAAAACGGTGCAGCCCAGTTTTTGCGCCTTCCCTGCGGCAGCCGCGAATTTTATTACCGGCTTGTTAATTTTATCAGGATGCTGAATCTTGATACCGGCATGGAAAAAATACAGATTATTACGCTTGGCAAACTTAAAATTTACCCGCAAAATAATCAGGCCATGCTGGACGGAGAATTTATTCCGCTGACAGCGACCGAATTTAAACTGCTGATACTTTTAGTAAATAAGCTTAACACGATAGTAACACTGGAAGAACTTTACCTGGCTCTGTACGATACTGAAAACATGCAGTACACAAGCCGTGTGGTCAGCGTACATATCAGCAAGCTGCGGCATAAACTGCGCCTTAACGATTTGCCGTACCTTCAGCTTGCCAACATTCACGGTAAGGGTTATTCCTTAAAATATACCCCAGAAACGGAGAACCGGAACAATGGATAAAACTACCAGAAATAATTTTAGCCGCGAAGCAATAAAACTCGCAGAACAGGCCTTAATTACTTATTTTGTAGATGGCAGCCCCGAAAAAGTTCTGCAATTTTTCTCCAACACCTGCAGCAGTTGGATTGGCTGGGGTAAAGAGGAAATTTACCCTACTTATAATGATGTTTTTAATACCTTTATCCGCCGCGTTGACGATATTCCGCAAAATATTATCGAAGACATGCACTCGCAGGTATTGTTTGAGAGCCAAGACTTCTGCATTGTTTTTGTTGCATGCAGCATAAAGTCCCAACCGCAAACCGGCCTTTTACTTAACGAAGCAGCACGTTTTAATTTTGTTATCCGCAAAGAAAATGAGGGGTTAAAAATAGTACATCTTCATTTCTCAGCGGCATGGAACGAACTTAACCCTGGCGAAGTATACCCGGTTGCAAAAGGCAGCACCGAGTTTTATAAAAACGAACTGCAAATGGAAAAACCGGGTACGCCCTCTTTTGTTGCAGCCAACACGCCTAACGGTTTAAAATGCTGCCTGGCACAAAAAAATTATCCGGCAGTGTACATTAATAAAGCTTTGTACAAACTGGCCGGTTATAAAAGTATGACAGAAATGCTGATTGCCACCGGCGGCGATATTAAAAATATGATTTATGCAGCCGACCTGCCAAAAGTAAAACGCATTATGGCGGCGCACTGCGGCGAAGTGCCCTACACCATTAACTACCGCCTGCTGCGTAAGGACGGCACCGCCATTTGGGTGTTGGAACGCGGGCAGTTTACAGCAACCGACGGCCCTGATGATTATTTTATCTGTTCCATAGCGCCGCTTTTGCCGGACCAGAACGAATTTAACTATGGCACGCTGCTTGATTACAGCGAAATAGAAAATGCCCAGATACCCATGGACCTGTACTTTAAAACGGCGCTTAAAATTATTGAGCAGCATGACGAAAAAACTGCCGCAGTTAAACTTTTAAAACTTTGCTGCAGCATGGCACAAATTTCCGGCGCCTTTATTAAAGATATCAGCCGCAGCGGCGAATATATGCCGATAGTGGCAAAATATTTTAACGGCAGCGACGGTTTTGTAAATATTTTAAAATGCACGCCGGAAGACATTGCCAGACGCTTTAACAGCCACGGTTTAAACCAGTGCGGAAACACCGGCATTTTGCCAAAAGTATATAAAGATAAATTAGACGAGCTTGGTGTTAAGGCTTATTTAAGCAAAACCATTATGTGCGGCGGCAAAGCAGAATACGTACTCACCTTTGTATCCCTTGGCATGCCGCACAGCTGGACGGAAAGCGAAAAAGACCTGATTACACAAACGGCACGCCTCCTGTCATTGCTGTTCAAAACAAACAACCAAGATGCAAATTAATAAATCCCATATACGCAAAAATCCCACGGAAAATTCCGTGGGATTTTTATTGTACGGTTTAACTTATTAACTTTTAAAGTTTTAACAGCTATTAGAATGCCGGTACAACAGCGCCTTTGTAGGTTTCTTCAATGAACTTTTTAACTTCGGGGCTGGTGAGGGCTTTAGCCAGTTTTTGCAGTTCGGGGCGGTTTTCATCGCCTTTGCGGATTGCAACTACGTTAGCGTACGGAGATTCTTTAGGTTCGGTAAAGAGGGAATCTTTAACCGGGTTCAGTTTTGCTTCCATTGCAAAGTTGGAGTTGATTACGGAATAATCAACATCGTTCATGGAACGCGGCAGGAGAGCTGCTTCGATTTCCACAATTTCAACATTTTTCGGGTTGTCTACAATGTCGCCCGGGGTAGCGGTAATGGTTACGCCGTCTTTAAGTTTCAAAATGCCTGCGCTCTGCAGAAGCATTAATGCACGGCCGCCGTTGGTCGGGTCGTTAGGAATGGCAATTTTTGCGCCCTGCGGCAGTTCGTCAAGAGATTTGTATTTTGTGGAATAAATGCCCATAGGCTCGATATGCACTTTGGTTAAGGTAACAAGCGGCATATTGCGTTCTTTGGCAAATTCTTCAAGATACGGAATGTGCTGGAAGAAGTTAGCGTCAATTTCCTTGTCATTTAAGGAAAGGTTCGGTTTTACATAATCGCTGAATTCGATAATTTGCAGGTCAACGCCTTCTTTAGCAAGCTGCGGTTTAACAAAGTTCAAAAGTTCTGCATGGGGCACCGGGGTTGCGCCAACTTTCAGCACGGTTTTGCCGCCTTCGGATTTGGTTTCGCTGCCGCCGCAGCCGGCAATTAAAAGAGCCAGCACCAAAACGGAGCAAAGGACTAACAGGATTTTTTTCATCTTTACATCTCTCCTTTTAAATTTTACACACTACTTACTGGCAATAACGAAAGCAATAAAAAAGCTCTTTCCGAGGAAAGAGCATATACTTTACTTTCCTCTCATCTATCAGGAGTTAGCACCATGGCACAGCCTGGTTGCCGGGTTTCATTGGGCCTGTCCCTCAACCGCTCTCGATAAGAGTGTGTTTGTTAAGATGAAATTATAATACAGCAATCGCAAGATATTGTCAACAAAATTTTACAATTTTTACAGCTTTGTTTACGCTTTATGTTGCGCGCAGCAAATTTTACTGCAAATTGTAAATAAATTAACATTTTATTGGCGCGCTTAATTTACGCAAAACAAAAACCGGCCAAAGCCGGTTTATTGTTTAATATGCTGTTTATTCCTTGCTGTATTTGGCAATGCCAACTTTATAAAAATCGTTGCCTTCGGCATCTATGCACACAATCGCAGGAAAATCCTCCACTTCGTAACGGCGGATGGCCTCCGGTCCCAAATCTTCATAGGCAATCATTTCTTCGCCTTTAATGGACTGGGAAATTACCGCCGCTGCACCGCCAACGGCTACAAAATACACTGCGCCGTATTTAACGCAGGCTTCAACAACTTCTTTGCCGCGCAGGCCTTTGCCAATCATGCCGCGCATACCTTCGGCAATCAGCGCCGGCGTGTATTTATCCATGCGCCCGCTGGTGGTCGGCCCGGCACTGCCAACAATTTCGCCAGGTTTGGTGGGCGAAGGGCCAACGTAATAAACAACCTGCCCCTTAATATCAAACGGCAGCGGCCTGCCTTCGGCCATTGCTTCCGTCATGCGTTTGTGCGCGGCGTCGCGCGCTGTGTAAACAGGGCCGGTTATGCGCACAACGTCACCGGCGTGCAGGTCTTTTATTGTTTCTGCCGTCAAGGGCGTGGTAATGTGTTTAATTTTTGCGTCCGTCATTTCTGCGCCCCCTTACAATACGGCATACGCGCGGCGTGCAGCGTGGCAGTTAAGGTTTACGGCCACCGGCAGCGCGCCGATATGCGTCGGTGCGTACTCGATATTTACGGCAGCGGCAGTGGTTGTGCCGCCAAGCCCCGCAGGGCCGATGCCGGTTTTATTAATGCGCTCTAAAAGTTCTTCTTCAAGCTTTGCATAGCGTTCATCACTGTTGTGCTCGCCGATGGGGCGCGTCAGCGAATATTTGGCCAGAAGCGCGCATTTTTCCATATTGCCGCCGATACCGACGCCAACCGTTACCGGCGGGCAGGGGTTCGGGCCTGCTTTGCGCACGGTATCAAGCACAAAATCAATTACGCCCTGCACTCCGTCGGCAGGCTTCAACATTTTCATGGCGCCCATGTTTTCGCTGCCGCAGCCTTTGGGGGCAACAGTAATTTTTACTTTATCGCCCGGCACAAGGCGGGTATGAATAATGGCAGGCGTGTTATCCTGTGTGTTTTTGCGTTCAAACAGCGGGTCATCAACGGAAGACTTGCGCAGATAGCCTTTTGTGTAGCCTTCTGCCACACCGGCGTTAACGGCTTCTTCCAATGCGCCGCCGGTAAAATGCACTTCCTGCCCTATTTCCAGAAACACCACTGCAAGCCCGGTATCCTGGCACAGGGGCACATCTTTACGCGCGGCAAGTTCCGCATTTTCAATAATGGTTTCCAAAACCTCCCTGCCTAACGGCGATTCTTCCGTATCGCGGGAGGCTTTAAATTTTTCCAGCAAATCCTGCGGCAGATAGTAGCAGGCGTCGCAGCACAGTTTGGCAACGGCTGCCGTAATTTCTTTAACATTTAATTCGCGCATGGCCGCTCCTTATCTGCCAATGCGTTTTAAAGCATTGGCGCGTACAACTTCAGGGTCAACTTTTACGCGGGCTACGCCCGTTTCCATAGCGGCTTTGGCAACCGCTGCGGCAACGGCAGGCGCAACGCGCGGGTCAAAAGCGTCCGGCACAACGTAATCGGCGCGCAGGTCTTTTTCGTCAATTAAATTGGCAATGGCGTAAACCGCCGCAACCTTCATTTCTTCGTTAATGGCTCTTGCGCGCACGTCAATGGCACCGCGGAACACGCCCGGGAACACCGTTACATTGTTAACCTGGTTCGGGCTGTCGCTGCGCCCGGTACCGGCAACTGCCGCACCTGCGGCAATGGCAGCGTCATAGCTCGTTTCCGGCACGGGGTTGGCAAGCCCAAAAACAATGGCTTTATCCGCCATGCTGCCGATAATTTCTTTAGTAAACAGGTTCGGGCCGGATACGCCTACTAAAATATCCGCACCTTTGGCAACATCTGCCAGCGTGCCCTTTTCCATGTTCGGGTTGGTAACCTCCGAAAGGTAACGCTGAATTTTATCCAGTTTGGCATCAATGCCTTTATACAAAGCGCCCACACGTTCCACCATAATTACATTCGGAAAGCCCATGCTTACAAACAGCCTGCCGATGGCAGAACCGGCAGCGCCGCAGCCGTTTACAACAACTTTAACGTCTTTAATATCTTTTTTTACATAACGCAAAGCGCCCATAACGGCAGAAAGGCACGCAATGGCAGTGCCGTGCTGGTCGTCGTGAAATACCGGAATGTCGCAGATTTCGCGCAGGCGGTCTTCAATTTCATAGCATTTCGGCGAAGAAAAATCTTCAAGGTTAATGCCTGCAAAAGTCGGTTGCAAACGGCGTACCGTTTCAATAATTTCTTCCGGGTCTTTGGTGTCAATGCAGATAGGAATGGCGTCAACGTCGCCAAAGGTTTTAAACAGCACGGCCTTGCCTTCCATAACAGGCATTGCCGCTTCCGGGCCTATATCGCCAAGCCCCAGCACGCGCGTGCCGTCGCTTACAATGGCAACAGTATTGCCGCGGCAGGTATATTCAAACGAAAGTTCTTTATTTTCCTTAATGGCTTTGCAGGGTTCGGCAACGCCCGGCGTATAAGCCAGCGCCAAATCCTCGCGGTTATTAAGAGGCACCTTGCTTGCCACGGCAAGCATGCCATTATGTTCAGCATGAAACTTCAACGCATCTTCTACAAAAGACATAACAAATTACTCCCCTCTGTTTTCATTTAGTATATACTATATATTTATATTATACACTTTGTTTTTAAAAGAGCAAGCATTTAATTTACGGCTTTGCAAGGCGTATTATTTCTGCGGACGGTTTTTCACCTTCGTTAAGCGTCAGCACGCCAAAGGTAGGCCCGTCCATGCTGCGCGGGCGCGAAGGGCTGCCGGGGTTAACCAAAAGCACATCGCCGTACCATTTTACAAGCGGCACATGCGTATGGCCGAAAACAACAATGTCCGCCTCCAGGCGGTGCGCCCACCACACCAGTTCCTGCGGGCTGCCGCCGTGCAGATAGCGGTGCCCGTGCGCCAGCCAGATGTTAAAGCCCTGCAAATATAAAAATTCGTCTACGTTAAAATCCGTTTCGCCCGCGTCACAGTTGCCGCACACAGCCGTTACTTCAAGCCCGGTCTGGCTTTTAAGGTACAGGCTGTCGCGCGCGTAATCGCCGGTATGCAGCCACTGTTCCACCGGCGGGGCAGCGGCAATAACGCGGCGCAGGTTCTGCATGCTTCCATGGGTATCTCCGGTTAAACCTATTTTCATTTTATTTTCTTCCAGTTGGCAATCAGTTTTTTAACGGCTTTGCCGCGGTGGCTGATTTTATTTTTTTCTTCCGGCGTTGCTTCGCCAAGGCCCATGTGCAGCTCGGTAGACCAAAACAGCGGGTCATACCCGAAGCCGTTATTGCCCAAAGGCTCGTGCAGCAGCATGCCTTCGCAGATGCCGTCCGTTTCCACTAGCACCTTGCCTGCGGCATCGGCCACGCACAAAGCGCAGCGGAAACGGCAGGTGCGTTTAACCTGCAATTTCATGTTTGCCAAAAGTAAATCGTTGTTTTCCTTGTCGGTTGCCTTTTCGCCGGCGTAGCGCGCGCTGCGCACGCCAGGTTCGCCGTCCAGCGCCTGCACTTCAAGTCCGCTGTCATCGGCAATGCAGGTCATGCCGGTTGCCTTGGCATAGTACGTTGCTTTTAAACGCGCATTGGCGGCAAAGGTGCGCCCGTTTTCTTCCGGCGCTTCAATGCCGGGCCATTCGGCAAGGTAATGCAATTCAACCTCCATATCCTTTAACATTTCCTTAAATTCTTCCAGTTTGCCCGGATTGCTTGTAGCTATTACAATTTCTTTCACTTTATAAACTCCAATCTTCCGTTAAATTGTTTCCACAACGCCCGTATCGGGGTGCTGCAGTAAAATATATTTATATTCACAGCTTTGCTTGGCGCGCAGTGCGTCATCATAAGCCGCTTTTTTACAGTTTTCACAGGTATCGCGCAAAAGGCATACCACATAAGCGCTCTGGTCGCCGTAACGGGTGCCGCGCGCATTAGTGGCAACAGTTATATAACCGCTGCAGTTTTTGCAGTAGTGCGCCGTTTCAAGCTGCTCCTCGCGGATGCCTTCCTCGTCATAATAAATTCCCTTGCGCCGCTGCCATTTGCCGCCGCATTTATCCAGCAGCATTCTGCCAACTTCCCTGCGCGTACGCCAGATGTTGCCCACCTGCTCAATAAGCTGCTCCACGCGCATCATGCAGCGCGGGTCAGGCCTGCGCATGGCGCTGATGTCCGGCTCAATAACCCTGCTGTAATCCATTTCTGCCATGGCAAGAATTATGCCGGTGTTAACATAAGGCAGCGCCGCTTCGATAGAATAGCCGCCTTCCAAAACGGCAATATCCGCTTTTAATTTATCTGCCAGTGCCGCATAGCCATGTGCCGTAACGCTCATGGAAGCGAGCGGGTCGCTGAAATGGTTATCCTGCCCGGCAGAATTAATGATGAGTTCCGGCTCAAAATCGTCCAGTATCGGTTTTATCAGCCCGTCAAACAGGCGATGTATTTCCTTATCGCCGCTGCCGGGTAAAAGCGGCAGGTTGATGTTATAGCCCCACGCCGCCGGGCTGCCTGCTTCATCCGGAAAGCCCGTGCCCGGGTACAGCGTGCGCCCGTCCTGATGGAACGAAATATAAAGCACGTTGGGGTCGTGGTAAAAAATATCCTGGCTGCCGTCGCCGTGGTGTACATCCGTATCGACAACGGCAATTTTTTTAATGCCGTAGCGGCTCCGTAAATATTCAACCATTACGGCTTCAATATTAATGGTACAAAAACCGCGGATGCCATGCACTATACGCATGGCGTGGTGTCCCGGCGGGCGAACAAGCGCAAACGCACGCTTAACTTCGCCGCTCATTACAGCGTCGGCCGCCGTCATGCACCCTCCGGCGGAAGCAAGATGTGCAGGCGTAATCAGCTTGGCTATTGAAGGAACGCCGACATGGGCGCGCTGCAAATCGTTAATTTCCGCCATGCGCAGGCGGTATTCGCGTATTTCCGGGCGGTCAAACAGCCCTTCTTCCGTCAGCTGGTCGCGCGTATATAACAGCCTTTCCTGGCGCTCCGGGTGCCCGGGGCTGATCATCCAGTCAAAAGCCGGGAAAAATATCAGTCCTAAATTTGCCTGTTTCAAAATGCCACCTCCCTGCCGGTAATTTTATACAAAATGCCAGGTTTAAGCTGCATGCGCAGGTAAATAATTTCGCCGGTATCGTAATAACCGTGTACCGTGCGGAAATATTCGCGGCTGATAACTTCGGTTTCACTGCTCTCCATCTGCCAGCCGCCTGCTTTTTCGTGCAACCAGGCGCTTAAAATTTCTTCTGCCGCCTGCATGTTAAAGCGTTTGGGCAGGCGTTCCCGTTTGCCGCTTTCCGGAATTAAATAATAACCTTCGGTAGTATCGGCGCGCAGGCTTGCCGCCACTGTCGGCCTTGCCAGTGCCGCACCGATGGCATTTGCCACCATGCCGCCGGGCGGAATTACAACCGGCAGCCCCATGCGCCTGCCAAGAGCATGAATAAGACCCGGCGCACCGCCGCCGACGCCTACAAGCTGCTGCGGGATAAAATCGCTGCCGCTTAAAACATCGCTTACCGTGTAAACAGGCTGAATGCTCCACTCGTGCAGCATATCTTTAATGGCGTTTTCAATAACGTCCAGTGCCGCGTCCAAAACAGCCTGCGCCGCCATCTCAGGCGATTCACCTTCGTGGCATAATGCGCCTAAAGCCTTAAGGGAAGCACCGGCATCGCCGAACGAAGCAAGCCCCAGCACAATCAGCGCGTCAGCCAAAGTTGCCGCCGCGCCGTCTAACGCTGCCGCGCGCCCGGCACGCTCCGGCCCAACCTTAAAGCCCTGCGGCAGTTTGGTTATGGCGCTGTCGCCGCCAATGCCCACGCTGCGCATATGGAAAGAACGCACCGCAGTCGGGTATTTGCCAATCATTGCGCCTTTTTTCGCCAAAAGAGGCTCGCCGTTATCCCAAAATGCAATATCGGTTGTAGTGCCGCCAACATCAAGCGAAATGCACTTGCCCTCCGGCGCTGCGCCGAGCGCTTCAATGCCCAGCACGCTTGCCGCCGGGCCTGTAAATACCGCTTCAACAGGCTGTTTAAGCGCCGCCTCCAAAGGCAGCGTTCCGCCATCAGCCTTTAAAATCTGCACCGGCGCGGTAATATTGCGCTCCTTCAGCGCCCATTCCACCTGCTTGCCAAAGGCTTCAAAGGTTTTATCCACTGCCGCCGCAAAATACGCGCTGTTGGTGCGGCGTATAAAATTCAGCTCGCCGCTGAGTTCCGAACCTAAAAATACTTTTTTATACCCGCTCTTTTTTAATTCGTGCGCCAGCACATATTCGTTTTCAGGGTTACGCACAGCAAATTTGCCGCTTACCGCCGCTGCCTGCACGCCGGAAGGTTTATCCAAAAGCCCGTAGTGTTTGTTAAACTCGGTACGCGCCGCAATTTTGCCGCGGTGGTCAACATAGCCGCTTACCAGATACGGTTCTACCGGAAAGCACCCCTTTACGTTCATGCCGGGGCCGGTCATTACTGCCAAAAATACCGGCTGCGTTTTGCCTTCCGTAAGCGCATTGGTAACAATAGTACTGCTTATAACCACACGCTCAATCTTCGCCGCATCCGCGCCGTCCATAACGGCATCCAGCGCCGCCAGTATGCCGCGCAGCACCTCGCCGTGCGTTGTAGGGCGCTTGGCCTGCGCATGCACCGCACCGTTATCTACCAAAACGGCATCTGTAAAAGTGCCGCCAACATCTATACCTAAAAGCATAATCTCACCTCTTTCCGTAAGACTTAACGTGTAATAATTCAATATGCAGGCAAAAAATACCTGCATTTTGTTTTTTATTTTTGAGCATAGGGTTGTAGTTTTTATCTACGCTTTGTCTTTAATTGTACTTTATTATTTCTAATTTACTTTTTATATCATATTTATCATTTACAATTCATCTTTGATTAAAGGTTTATCATTCTAATTTACTTTATTACTTATGTAACTTTTTGAAAAGACCAAAAAGTTATCAAAAAGTCTTTGCTCCTCAAAAAACTTAACGGCTCAATATTAAATCAGTTTGCCACTTGCAGCGCCTGCGGAACTCGTTTGCTGCGCAAACTCAAACATCCTCGGCTATTGCTGCAAGTGCATTTTTATTTTAAGTTTCGCCTGTTTTTTGAAAGTCGCGCTTCGCCCAAATTCGTACTTTGAGTAAATATTATAAACAACAGCAATGTTACCTCAGGCTTTAATAGTAAAAAATCATAAGTTCCATTTTTTATAATAAACATTTAAGAAGTACGGTTTACGCCAGAGCGCGGCATTAAAAATTTAGCGGTATTTACTGAAAAGCAATAAAATTTTCCCGGTGTTTGAGCAAAGCGAGTTCCGTGGAAAATTTTATTGCTTTCGGTGTGCCGCGTTTAAATTTTTTCAGCCGCGTGAGTTTTCTTGCTTCATTCTTTTGCTCATTCAAAAGAATGAAGATGAAGGAAAAATTAAATAAAAATGCAATATTGTAAATACAAAGAAAAATACCAAATAAAAAACAATCTTTCCCTCCCCCTCTCATCTTATTTTAATCCCTCTATGTTAAACTTATAATAAAGAGAAATAAAAACAAGGAGCAGCCGGAAAGGAGGAAGGATGATGGCTTACCTGGCAGAACTTGACACACGCCTTTTGCTTTACATACAGGATTCTTTGCGTTATGAACCGCTGCACACCTTCTGGCGCGGCATAAGCTTTTTGGGCGATTTGGGCTGGTTTTGGATTTTTACGGGCATTCTTCTTGCGCTTAATCCTAAAACGCGCACCGCAGGCATAACCGCTATTGCCGCGCTTGTGTTAAGCACGTTTATCAGCAACGTTATTTTAAAAAACGCCGTTATGCGCCCGCGCCCGTTTGAGGTACTGCCGCAGATTATTCCGCTCATTACGCACGCTGCCGGTTATTCCTTCCCTTCCGGGCACACTACCGCCGCCTTTGCCTGCGCCTTTGTGTATTACAAACTGCTGCCCAAATTTTTCGGCCTGCCCATTATGCTGCTGGCCGTAATGGTTGCCTTTTCGCGCCTGTATCTCGGCGTGCATTACCCGCTTGATGTTTTGGGCGGCATTGTTACGGCCTGGTTTGGCAGCATGCTGGCGATTAAATTGCTGCACCGCTTCAAACAAAATTAAAATGCCGCTCCGGCGGCTTTTTTCATTTTGGCTTCCTCTATCAAAAATATTGTATACAATTTTGTTTTTTATTATTTTTTTGATATAATACAAATTTGTTATAATATATTTTTTACATATTTAGGAGGCTTTATAATGAAGTTATCAACAAGAATTATGGCAGCACTGGTGCTTGGCGTTGTTGCCGGGCTGCTGCTTGGCGCAGACGGGGCCGAATTTGCCAAAACATGGATTGCCCCCTTCGGCGCTATTTTTATGAACATGATTAAAATGACAATCGTGCCGATGGTTTTTGCTTCGCTCGTTATGGGCATGTGCAGCCTGGGCGATATTAAAAAAATCCGCCGCATCGGTATGAAAACCGTTATTTACTACCTTGTAACAACGGCGTTTGCCATTGTGCTGGGCCTTATTTTGGGCAGCGTAATTGAGCCGGGCGCAGGCATGAACCTGCCCGCCGAAGGGCTTGTTGCATCCGCCAAAGACGCACCGCCTTTAATGCAGGTTATTGTTAATATTTTCCCCACTAACCCGATAGAATCCATGCTGAAGGCAGATATGCTGCAAATTATCGTTTTTGCACTGTTCCTCGGCCTTGGCATTTCCATGGTTGGCGAACCTGCCGATACTTTTAAAAACACCATTAACGGCCTTGCCGAAGTATCCTACAAAATTGTAGGCATTATTATGGACTTTGCCCCCATTGGCGTATTCGGCCTGATTACCCCGGTAGTTGCTTCCAACGGCCCGGCCGTGCTGCTGCCGCTGTTAAAAGTTATCGTTGCCGTTTACCTTGGCTGCTTTTTGCATGCTGTATTTGTATATGGCGGCATGCTGAAAGTTATCGGCAAATTCAGCCCGCTTAAATTCTTTAAAGGCCTTGCACCGGCGCAGCTGCTTGCTTTTACCAGCTGCTCGTCCAACGGCACTTTACCGGTAAACCTTGCCTGCGTGCAGAAAATGGGTGTTTCCAAAGAAGTTTCCAGCTTTGTGCTGCCGCTCGGCGCAACCATTAATATGGACGGCACCGCAGTTTACCAGGGCGTATGCGCTTTGTTTGTTGCCCAGCTTTACGGCGTAGACCTTAACTCTGCCCAGATGCTTACCATCGTGCTTACCGGCACACTGGCCTCTATCGGCACCGCAGGCGTACCGGGCGCAGGGTTTATCATGCTTACCATGATTTTAACCGCCGTTGGCCTGCCGCTTGAAGGCTCTGCCCTTATCGCCGGTATCGACCGTATCCTTGATATGCCGCGTACCTGTGTTAACATCACCGGCGACGCTGTAGTTTCCTTTCTTGTAGACAAGGGCGAAAAAGATATTGAAGCGCGCACCGGCGTTAAATTGGTACATTAATACAGCAAGTTAAAAATTCAGGCATGGATTTTACGTCCATGCCTTTTTGTTTGCAGGCAAAATTTTATCCGCAGCGGCGGCAGGCTTTTTGCTGCGCACGGCGAAGTATTACAGCAGCAATAATTTTTACGATTGTGAGGTGTAATTATGAAACAGGGTTATTTTAATACGGCCGAGAGTGCCCATTTGTATTACGAAGTGCGCGGCACAGGGCGCCCGCTGGTATTAATTCACGGCTGGCAGTGCTCGCACGTTTTCTGGCAGCGCAACGTGGATGAACTTGCCAGGGATTTTACCGTTGTTACGCTTGACCTGCGCGGACACGGCAACTCCTCCAAAGGGCTGCACGGCATTACCATTAAACAGTTTGCCTGTGATGTTTATGACTTAATTAACTACCTCGATTTAAAAGACGCCGTTGTTATGGGCTGGTCTATGGGCGGGCCGATTGTGCTTTCGTATTTTGACCAGTTCGGGCAGGAACAGATTAAAGGCCTCGGCCTGATTGACATGACGCCGTTTCCCTTCAGCCCCGAACCGTGGAATACGCAGGGGCTGCACGGCTACAATATGGACGGCTTTAACGTTATTGCCCAGCGCCTTGCTTATGACCGCGAAGCATATTTTGAAACATTTGCCAATAACATTTTTAAAGACGGCAAACGCCCTGCCGGAACAGACTGGGTAATTGAAGAGTTCAGAAAACTGCCGCCATGGATTTCGGCAGCAATTTATTCGGATTACCTTTCCAGCGATTTTACGGGTGTACTGCCCACCATTGACGTGCCCGTAATTGTTATGAACGCCGACGGCCCTGTATTTACCGCAGGCATTAAACAGGGGCAGCACATTGCAGCGCAGCTTCCTTACGGTCAGTTTGAAGCCTTTACGGAAAGCGGGCATATGCTGTTTTATGAAGAAGCAGCTAAATTTAACGCATTAGTATGCGATTTTGTTACTAAATGCAACGCATAGGAGGTTAGCGGCAGCGCCGCAGATTGATAATGAAATTAGTTTTACAGCGTGTTAAAAAAGGCAGTGTTGCCATTGACGGAAAAATTAAAGGCAGCATTGGCTGCGGCTTTGTTGCACTTGTGGGCTTTGGCCCGAATGATGACAGCAGCGTTTTGGCGCCCATGGCAGATAAAATGCTGAACCTGCGTGTTTTTGAAGATGACGCGGGCAAAATGAATTTAAGCCTACTTGATGTGGGCGGCAGCGTGCTTTCCATATCGCAATTTACGCTGTACGCTTCCTGCCGCCATGGCAGGCGCCCCAGTTTCAGCGGCGCGGCAGAGCCGGGGCTTGCCTCCCGCCTGTATGATGAATTTAACGCCATTACCGCCGCTAAAGGCGTAAACGTACAAACCGGCGAATTTGGTGCGGAAATGCTGGTAGAAATACATAACGACGGGCCTGTTACCATAATTTTAGACAGCGATACCGATTTGGCAAAAACCAAATAAATACACAGCAAAAAGAGGGTATACCGCAAAGGATATGCCCTCTTTTATTTATGCCCGTATGTATTTTATGTTAAGCGGGCGGCAGCACCAGCAGCAGCGTGCCAACCATTATGCACACCAGCCCGAATGTGCTTCTGGCCGTTAATTTTTCGCCAAAGAACGCCCCCGCCTTAATTTTAAGCTATGTTATTGCGTGCCGCCGCTGCAAATTCAGGGTTATCGTAAATATTGCCGATAACCGTAAAGCCGTTGCCGTTGGCGCGCAGGTTATCCAGAAACTGCACGGCGTTAATGGTAAAAATGCCGTCCGCAGCCACCCTGAAGCCTTCGTGAGTTTCTTCAATAAGCACAACGTCATGCGCGCAGGCATTTTCTGCCGTTTGCTTTTTTGCAACCGGTACATTAAAACGTACATAATCGCCCGCAAATACCGGCATGCCTTCGCTGTCTTCCACGCCGGTGCAAAGCCCCAGCGTATTTCTTTCAATGCCTACGGTTTCAATAAGATGCCCTTTTATATCAACGCCATCCACTTTTTTAGTCATATCGCAGATAGCAGCATCGTCCGGAATCATGCACGCTCCGTCCAGCAGCGGCAGGTAAATTCCGTAAACCCATCTGCCATTGTCAGTTCTTTTGGCGCGGTAAAAATTATCCATGGCTGTTCCCCCATTCACAAACAAAATTAAGTTATCTTTTTACGCTTTTATTGTAACGGCAAAAGCTGAAATTTATATTAAAACAATGTTAAGTTTTGCCTGTCAGGCGCTTTTTAAAATGTACCAACCGCCTTTTTCGCCGGTTACCAGCCATTTGCCGTTACTGCCGTTTAAAAATTTGCCGGCTTCGTTCTTTTTTACCAAAAGCAGCTGGCCGCGCCTGCCAAACGAGTTAATGCCTTCAAAAGGCATTACGTTTTTTACCTTCCAGCTGTACGCTTTGGGCGCAAAGTTTGCCAGGTCTTCATCGGGCACCAGCTTGATAATTTTTTTGCCGGAATAGAACACTGCCGATGTGGAATATTTGCCGTACACGCCAATTTCATCAACTGCACGGTAGCTCTGCGCAAGCTCCAGCCCAATTTCCTTATCGGAACGCAGGCTGCTGAACGGCACAGCAACTTCGTTAATAAGCAGCAGGTTAAAAGCAAGCGCCGTTACGGCGATTACGCCTGCGGCCGTAAGCCCGTTTTCAAGGCTGATGCTTATCCAGCTGATGCCGATAACGGCAAGCACCGCCGCGCCGATTAAAATTACCGTGCCAATGCTGATGATACTGTTCCACCAGCACCACAGCGCACCGCCAAACAGGGCAATGTAAATAAGGTCGCGCACAATTAAAGTGCCCGCCGTTACGGCGTTCCACTTCTTTTCCGACAGGTATTTGCCCAAAAGCAATGCCAGCGGAAACAGCATTGGATAGGTATAAGTTAAATACTTGGTTGCCATGTTCTGGAAGAAAAAGAACACCGTTGCCGCCCAGATAAGCAGAAAACCTGTTTTTTCATCCGGCCTGCGCCATTTGCCGTCTTCCCGCAGGGTGCGCCACAAAAAGCGCGGCAACAGCCCGCTCCACGGAAAGAGTGCCAGAAGCAGCACCAGAGTATAATAGTAAAACACGTTATCGCGCGGATGTTCGGAAACAGTGGCGCGCAAAAAATTATGCGTGCCGAAGAACTGGTCTATAAACGCACTGCCATGCAGGTTATACATGGCCACATACCACGGTGCGGCAATTAAAAAGAACAGCAGCCCGCCGCTGAAAACCTTCATGTTCTTAATTTCGCGCCAGCCGCTGGTAAAAACCAGAAACAGCACCATAATAAGTCCTGGCAGCAAAAAGCCTATCGGCCCTTTGGTTAAGGTTGCCAGCGCCATGCCTGTATACATGCCGTAATAGTAATTTTTCTGCTGCGTGCTGTACCCAAGGTAAAAAAACACCAGCGCCATGCTGAAAAAGAAAAACAGCGTGCTGTCGGTAATAACCGATTTACTGATGAGGAAAAACTCCGTGCTGGTCATTAAAATAACGCCGCTCCAGAACGCAGTTTTTTCGCCGTAAAGTTTTTTGGCGGCGTAAACCAGCAGCCCAAGCCCTGCCATGCCGAACAGCGCCGGGAAAAAGCGTGCGGCAAATTCGTTAAAGCCAAAAATTTTAAAGCCTGCTGCCGTAAGCCAGTAAAAAAATACCGGCTTGTCATACCAGTAATTGCCGTAAATCTGCGGCGAAATCCAGTCGCCGCTCAAAACCATTTCTTTGGCCGTCAGCGCATAATTCGATTCCACGGAATCGGTAATCCACAGCTGCCCGTTGCAAAAAAACAAAAGCAGCGCCGCCAGGCTCCAAAATAACCACCATCCATAACGTCTCATAAAAAATCAACTCCCTAACTTCAGCTTGTCTTAATTGTACTTAAAGCCAATTAAACAAAACTGAAACAGGGAGTTAGTTATATGAAACAAATCTTAAATTTCAGCGGTACAACGGCAAACGTACCGTAAAAATGCTTCCGTGCGGGCTGCGCGGTTTAACGCTTACCGTTCCGCCGTGGCGCACCACAATTATGCGGGCAATGTTAAGCCCAAGCCCAAATCCGCCTGCCGCACGCGAACGTGCCTTATCGACTCTATAAAAGCGTTCAAAAATTTTCTGCGCGTCGCTTTCGCTGATGCCTATGCCTTCATCCATTACTTTTATAACGGCGTGCATGGAATCGGCGTCAACCGTAACCGTGATTGTACCGCTTTCCGAATACTTAATGGCATTGTCGATAAAAATTATAAGCAGCTGCTCCATTTTATTCTTATCGCCAAGTATGAATACCTGCGGAGCGTCACCGGCAGCATATTCCAGCCCCAGCCCTTTTTTGGCTGCCAGCGGGCGCATTTTATTGCATACCTTAACGGCAACCTCCGTTAAATCTACCTTTGCCCGGGCCAGCGGCGTATTTTCTTCGTCGCCGCGCGCCAAAGTCAATAGCGCTTCAATAAGCCTCGACATATACTTTGTTTCGTGCTGCATATCGCGCAGAACCTCCTGCGCAAAGCCGCTCAGCTTGCTTTCGTCGTCATTCTGCAAGCTCTCCACGCCAAGGCTCAGCACCGTAAGCGGCGTGCGCAGTTCATGCGAGGCGTCGGCGGCAAATTCATGCTCACGCGCAAATAAAATTTCCAGCGGCTTAATGTTTTTGGCAGCCATATAATAGCCGCCGCCCGCCGCCAGCATAATGCACACAGCACACAGCAAAAATAAAAAGTACATGCCGTCCACGGCCATGTCGTAATAATCTTCCAAATTTAAAAAGGTGTACAGGCGTGCCTGAATCTGCCCGTTTTCCCAAAAAGTACAGCCGCCTGCCAGAAAGAAGTGCAAGGTACCCTTTTTATCCCTGAAATACAGCAGCTCCGTTTCGTTCTCCGGCTCCGGCCACGAGGCGCGGATTGCGGTTAATGCCGCTGCGTAAGGGCTGTCCGTCATCTGGTCAATAATGATATTGCCGTCAGCGTCATACATCAGCGACATCATTTCGCCTTTTTTTACAAGCGCCGGGTCTACCGGCAGTTCGCCGCTGCCAATCCATTCACGCCATTCGTCGTAAATATCGGCAATAAGCATGTCCTTTTCCGTTCTTAAAACGGAAATACAGCCGATAGCCACCGTTACTGCAACGACAAACACCATTATTAAACTGAAAATACCTGTATAAATAAGGGTCAGGCGTTTTTTTAATTTATCGAACATTATCGTCTGCCTCTGCCAGATACCCAACACCGCGGATGGTTTTTATAAGTGTTTCGCCCTTTATTTCCTTAAGCTTGCGCCTTAACGCGCCGATATGCACATCAAGGTTGTTTTCTGTAATATCGCTTTCAATGCCCCAGACGCGTTCCAAAATTACGTCACGCGGAATTATTTTGCCTGCGTTGCGCAAAAGCAGTTCTATCAGCTTAAATTCGCGCGGGCGCAGCTGCACTTTGCTGCCGCCGTAGCTGATTGTATAATCGCCGCTGTTTAAAACAAAGCCCTTGTACTCAACATTTTCTTCCATGTAGCTGCCCTGGCGGCGAACAAGCGCATTTAAACGCGCCAGAAGTTCGGCAACGGCAAAAGGCTTAACCAGATAATCATCTGCACCGGAGTTAAGCCCATTTACCTTGTCGTCCAAACTGTCGCGCGCGGTAAGCATTAAAATTTTGCCCTGATAATCTTCGCTGCGCAAAACACTGCACAGTTTTATGCCGCTCATGCCGGGCATCATCCAGTCCAGCACCAAAACGTCATAACCGTCGGCATAACATTCGTCATATGCCGATTCGCCGTTTGTAACCCATTTTACATTGATGCCGTTTTTGCTTAAAATTGTTTTCAGCATTTTTCCGAGGCGCAAATCATCTTCGGCCAGTAAAATTTTCATTATATATCACCTGCTTTTTATAAGCACTATAACCATATAATCTTAAAATAAACTGAAATAAACCTTAATTTTCCGTTTTTAACGGCATTTGGCTTTTACTAAGCTGCCGTTTTTGTGTTTTAACGCCGTTATATCTTTATTATAACGGCAAAAAAGCCCCCCGGTAAACACTAAAGCCCCGCCAAAAGGCAGGGCTTTAATTATTTCAGCAGCGCTTTTACTTCATCCGCACTGATGGTTATAAACTTTTTAACGGTGTACAGGTTTTCGCGCCCGCGGCATTCCCAGAACATGGCAACGTCAAAATCGGGCAGCCCGTTTACGGCTTCTTTAAGGTTTGCGCCGTGCATGGGCGTAAGTTCAAATTTGGCAGTCATGGTTTTGTTGCCGCCCTTGGGCATTACCAGCGCTTCAAAATAATCGTCGTCGCGCGGTACATCTTTTAAATTAATTTTGCCGCGCACCAGTGCTTTGTCGTACTGCTCCTGCGGCAGGTAAATACGCATAAAAGCGTCAAGCACAAGCCCTTCGTCGCCGCCCTCGTTGGTAAACGGCACATCAACGCTGAAGCAAAGTTTATTATCGGTTTTATCCGTAAGTTCCGCTTTGGTGCGGTTTTTTACATCAAATACAAATCTGTGTTTGGGCTGCATCATAATAAATACTGCCACAGCTACAACGCCCAGCAGGAAAAGCCCGGCGATAATTTCAATTATAAACAGCATCACAAGCCCTCCTTATTTGGCGTAATTTTTAATAATAACAACAGGTGTTTTCTGGCTGCCATTACCAAACGGGTTGTCAATTAAAATTTGGGCAACCTTGTCAGGGTCAACGCCTTCGCTCCAGCCAAGCACGGCGGCACGCTTAAGGTCGTTAACATCGGCAATGGCCGCGCCGTAAGCGCCAGTGGCTTTTTTAATGCTTTCGCTTACTTTATGGGGTTCAAACGGGCCGTAAACAATGTGCTTGTCGTACGGCGGCATGGTGCCGGTAACGTCGTCAATCAGGCGCGCCTGGTAGCCCGCCATCTGGTAGAACACGCCGCGTTTGCCAACGCATTTGGCAGCAAAGCCGCAGATAACGGCAATAATTACTTTCATTGCTCCTTCGGCATCCAAAAGAGCCTGCATGCTGTACCAGCCACTGATGCTGCCTTTTGCAGGGAACAAATGGCACAGAGTTTTGGCTAAAAAGCCGGGTTTAAAATCTTCGCAGCGTTTGGCACCGTCCTGCGTAATGGCAACAACGCTTTCGGCCGCACAAACAACATCATGCGGGCCTATTTTGTCTTTGCCGTATTCCAAAATGGCGTCAACTATATTATCGTGGTGCGTCAAAATACGTGTCGGCACCGGTATAATTTCATATTTTGCTTCCATCAGTGTTTCTCCTCTGCCTGCTCTTTTTTGTAAAAAGCATTAATTCTGTCATAAAAATCGCCGTTAAGGCGGATAATATGCCCGTTATTATCGGTAAACACGTTGCGCGAGCAGCCTTCTGCCAAGAGTGCGCCGTCTTTTTTGCGGACGATGCGGTAAGTAAAATCCATTTTGGCGCGGCTGAAAGCTGTCATTCCTGCGCAAATTTCAATTTCGTCATCATACAGCGCCGATTCTTTATAATTGGCTTCTACATGAGTAATAGGAAAAATTATGTTGGCGTTCATCAGCTCCCACAGCTCCACGCCGGCAGCGCGCAGCCAGGCCACACGCCCCATCTCAAACCAGCGGAAGTAGTTACTGTGATGCACAACGCCCATCATATCAGTTTCTACATAACGTACACGGTCACAAATGCTTACCATATAAACGCTCCTTATATTTCAGTTATTTCAAATTCATCTTACAGATATTTTATTATACCACTGTTAAATTTAAGGTGCAATTATGCAGTGTATTAAAAAATTTACTTATGCTGAATTAACCGCTTCTTTGCTGCTATATAAAGTAAAATCTGTACTTTATTTCATTATATATTTTTCATCTGCGCTCCGGCAAAATTAAAAACCGGGAGCAATATCTCCCGGTTTTTATACCCTAAGTTTATAAGGCAGCAATAGTTTTACGTTTTACTACGGCGCAGCAAAATTTATTTTACAATTACTACCGGCACTTTGGCATAGTGTACAATGTGGTTGCTTACACTGCCAAGCAGCAGTTCCTTAATGCCGGAAAGGCCTCTGGAGCCCATAACAATCATACCGGCACCGGATTTTTCGGCTGCGCTCAAAATCATTTCAGGCGGATAGCCAACCTGGTATTCATATTCTGCTTCAACGGAACCGCCGATACGTTCTTTAGCCTGAGCCAAAAGTTTGTCGCCCAAATCATCAAGGCCGGAAACTTCTGTTGCCAGCATCGGGTCGTCCATATCATACATGGCAAGCAAAGCGCCGCTGTCGCTGGGTTTTAAAGCCGTATAAACAAACAAGCTGCATTTCATGCCTTTTGCAAGTTCTGCTGCGTAATCAAGTGCTTTCCATGCGTGTTCACTGCCGTCAATTGCAACAAAAATCTTTTTCATAGTAAATGCCTCCTTTAAAAAGGTACAGCGCTTTTAATCCCCCAACAGGACAACTCCTGTTTTCACTTATAATGTAACACCATTTCACATTTTTGTCAAAAAAATAAAAAGAAAATATTTGTACTTTTAATTTTGCGTAAAGTGTTTTTCAAAAGGATTTGCCAAATATAATATTCTGCAATTTTTACCTATAAAAACAAAACAGGCGCGGATAAAATCCACGCCTTAATTTTTTTATTGGAGCCACAAACAGGACTCGAACCTGCGACCCTCTCATTACGAATGAGATGCTCTACCAACTGAGCTATTGTGGCTTAACGGCAATATTATAATATAAACACTGCTTAATTGGCAAGCAGTATTTTAAATTATTCGGCAGCTTTTTCTGCTTCAACCAGTTTTTTGGGTTTGCGGCCGCGGCGTTTCGGTTCGCCTGCATAGCCGTTCTTTTTAACTACTTTTATAAGTTCGGTAATAAAATGCAGTTCCTGGGCAGAGCAGTCTTTTAAGAGGTCAGCCAGCTCATTCTGGAAGATTTTTTCGCTGCGTTTAATGTTATCGCACAAAAGTTCATCCACCGATACATCAAGTACATTAGCCAAATGAATAATGGTCGGTAATCCCAGTTTGGTATTGCCGGTTTCAATGTTGCTGATATGAGGGGTGGACAGACCAATGAGATTGGCGATGTAGCCCTGAGTAACGCCTTTACGTGCACGCGCAGCTTTAATTCTTACCCCAATCGCTTTGTAATTGATATCCATATTCCCAACTCCTTTGTATTTAATTCCGACACGTACCTTCTATCAGGATAAACATGTGGTTTAAATTTAAGTAAAATAGTAATTCTTAAAGCTTATTACATTATACCCTAATATTTACCATTAGGCAATGGTTAAATTAATAAATTTATAAATTTGTTGTAATATTTTATTTTTTAGGTATAGAAAGCAGTATAACGGTAATAATGATGCAGGCCATGCCGATTAAATCTACCGCCGTAAGCGGAGTTTTAAGCCACAGCACAACGGCTATAATTGACGCCAGCGGCTCTGCGCAGCTGATGAGGCTTGCTTTGGTAGAGCCTACAACTTTAAGCCCCACCAAAAACAGCGAATAGCTTAAAACCGTAGCGCCTATAACAAGATAAATAAAGGCAATTACCGCGCCGGTATCCCAGCTGCCGGTAGGTTCAAACGGGTTTACAAAAAAGCACAAAAGCGTGCCCGAAAGAAGCTGCCCCCAGCCAACCACCAGCGTGGTGCTGAATTTTTGCAGAAGGCGCATGGGCTGCACCGTATAAAACGCCAGCGATACGGCCGATATCAGGCCGATTACCAAAGCCTCCGGCGAAAGCACCACATTATTGATATCGCCATGGGTGGATATTAAAAACACGCCCACAAGTGCAAAAATAATGCCTAAAAATTCGCGTCCTTCCGGCAGGCGGCGGCTTTTAAAACTCATCCACAGCATAACAAACACCGGCGATGTATATTGCAGCACCGTTGCCGTTGCCGCATTGCACAGCGAAATGGTGTAGTAAAAGCCAAACTGCGCGCCCAAAAGCCCCAAGAAGCTGAAGGCGAGCTGGTCTTTAGTATCGCGCGCATCCGCAAAAATGCGGAAAATATTTTCGCCGCGCAAAAGCAGATAACCTAAAAAAATGAACCCTGCCAGCACCTGCCGCACCGCAATAAGCCACGGTGCCGTAACGCTGTGAAACTGGTACAAAAACTGCCCGCATACGCCGCCCAGCCCCCAGGCCGCTGCCGACAGCAGAATTAATATGACGCCGCTTTTAAATGACAAGTTTTAATCTCCTTAACTATCTTAACTATATTATAAAACAAATTGTGCCATATTACAAAAAACTGCACTGCAAAAGTTACTTGCCATAACCCTTGCGGTGCAGTTTGTTATGCCGTTAATAATACTTTATTACAAAAGATACAGCCAGGTAAGCAGCAGGAAGGTTGGGATTAAAATGCAGCCGGACCATAACAGGTAGCCGAAGAAGGTAGGCATTTTCAGCCCGCGTTCCTGCACAATGGAAAGCACCATGAAGTTAGGTGCGTTGCCGATATAGCTGTTGGCACCCATAAATACCGCGCCCATGGAAATAGCCATTAAGGTTTTGGCACCTTCCGTCATCAGCACCTGGGCTTCGCCGCCTGCCATGTTAAAGAATGCAAGGTAGGTAGGAGCGTTGTCGAGGAAGCTGGAAAGCGCGCCGGTCATCCAGAAGTACATGGCGTTGTTGGCACTGCCGTCGGGGTTGGTAACAAGCGCAACAACCGGGGCAAAAGCACCGTCAAGCCCTGCACGCAGCATTTCAAGCACCGGCACAATGGTAACAAAAATGCCAAAGAACAGTTTGCCTACTTCCAGAATCGGGTCCCAGCCAAACTGGTTTGCTTCGCGCACTTCTTTGCTAGTTAATTTAAGCGACAAGCCTGCGGCGATAAGGAAAATAACATCGCGCAGCACGCCTTCACTGGCAAGATGCACGCCCAAAATTTCAAAGGAAACACCGCTGTGCCATATGCCTGCCATTAAAACAGCGCTTACGATAACGGCGAGCAGCAAAAAGTTAATTTTACCGTCGATGCCGAACGGTTCTTTCGGATAGTGGGATTCTTTTTCAAGGAATTCTTCTTTTTCTTTATTAAAGAGAATGGTATCGGCAATGAAATAAATGAGAAGCAAAAGGCCTACTGCTGTCAGCATCGGCACAATTAAATGCTCGGTAGTCCAGAAGAACTCAACACCGCGCAAAAAGCCCAAAAACAGCGGCGGGTCGCCCAAAGGCGTAAGCGAGCCGGCAATGTTTGCCACAATAAAAATGAAAAACACAAAAGTGTGCATATCGTAACGCCTGTGCGCATTGGCCGCAATAAGCGGACGGATTAACAGCATGGCCGCGCCGGTGGTGCCCATGATGTTGGCGCATACAGCGCCCAGCGCCAGAAACGCAGTGTTAACCTCCGGGCGACCGATAAAGCTTGAACGGATATGAATGCCGCCCGCAACTGTATACAGCGAGCCGACGAAAATAATAAACGGAATATAATCGGCAATAAGCGCATGTGCAATGGAATTAACCGCCACACCGCCGCCGTATGAGATAAACATCGGCACGGCGCAAGCCAGAGCCCAGAAAACAGCTACCTTGCCAAAATGATGATGCCAGAAATTTGGCACAACCAGCGGACAGACTGCAATACATAAAAGCACGCCTATAAAAGGCACGGCCCACACAAATGACAGTTCGCCGCCGTTAAGCCCCGCCGCAAATGCGGGCTGCGGCAGCATCATGGCGCTGAATGCAGCCAGTGCAGCCAGATTATTGCGCTTAAACATTAAAACCACTCCCCACAAATTTATTAAACCAGCGTATTAATAACAATACTGGTATATATTTAGACAAAATTTTATAAAATCCTGCATATAGCTTATGTATACAATCAGCTTTACAGCAGGCTTATTTCTTCAAAGCTGCTTCTTTCCATGTCAAGCATCCACTCCGCAATGGCTTTGCCGCGGTTTAACTCGGCCGTAAAGCAAACCCTGCTTCGCCCCGTGCCCTGCATTTTTAAAAGCCCTGCGCGTTCCAGAAAAATTCTTGCCTGCAAGGCGGTTGCTTCCGCCGGGTCTAAAACCGTAACGCCTTCGCCGAAGCCTTTTTCAATTTCCGCACGGATAAACGGGTAATGCGTACAGGATAAAAGCACTGTATCCACACCGGCCTCCTTCAGCGGCGCAGAATACCTCGCAACGGCGTCTTCAATTGCCGCCCCGCTGAACACTCCCTGTTCAATCAGCGGTACAAAATCGGGGCAGCCCTGCGCAAAAACTTCCGCATCTGCGTCTAGCGCGTTAACGGCAGCCTTGTGCGCGCCGCTTGCCACGGTAAAAGGTGTGGCCATTACGCCGATTTTTTTGTTTTTGGTTACGCCAAGCGCCAGTTCTGCGCCCTTGCTCATGCCGACAACGTCAAACGCATAACCGTTTCTGATGCTTTCCGTTCCCAAAACGGTAATGGTGTTGCAGGCCACAACCAGAAGTTTAATGCCCGCATTGTCAAGATAATCCGTCAGGTCATGCACCATAGCGCGAATTTCTTTTTCCGGGCGCTGCCCGTAAGGCGTGCGCGCCGTATCGCCGATATATAAAAAATCTTCGTGCGGCAGCGCCTGCTGCAAAACTTTCAGCACACTCAGTCCGCCCACGCCGGAATCAATAACGCCGACCGGCAAATTTTTATCCACAATATCTCCCCCAAAACGAATAAAAGTATAGTTTTATTATAGCCCTTTTGCTTATATTTTTATACAAAAATTTTACATACAAGCCATATTTTATAACCGCCGCTTATTTTTGTAATGTTTTTAACAGTTTTGCGTTGAAAGATTTATATAAATAAAAACAGGGAGTTTCAACTCCCTGTTTTTTACATGCTATGACAGATACAATAAGTATTTCTGCCTTTCATGCTTTACAACACTATTTACATAAAACACAAAAACTTAATAACAAATTTTACTTATATGTAGCATAATCAGCACAGAGCACGCAAAGCATACAATGCAAAAATTTTTGCTGCATTGGTCAGTTCTTCAATATTAATGCATTCTTTATTGGTATGAGCAACAGACATAGAACCAGGTCCATAAAATACAGCTGGTATGCCAGCTGTAATTGTCCAGTACGCATCACCAGCAGATAAAACCCCATTAAAAGCAGTCGGCGCGCCAGTAACTTTTTCAGTAATATCCTTTAGCAGACGCATTTTCCCAAGCTGTTGGTCAACTTCCTGCGGCTCCCGTCTTTCAAAAACTTCAAATTCCATCAATTTTATGTCAGAGTCTTTAGCAGCAACATCGGCAATAACTTTACGCAACTCAGCTTCAATCTCTTTCGATGTCTGAGGCGCAACATAGCGGTAATCAATAGTCAGCGTACACGAATCGGCTACTACATTTGTTTTTGTACCACCTTTAATTGTCCCTAAATTAATTGTATCAATACCCATTAACGGATGTATCATACGTTTCATAGCCAAAATATCTGGTATCAACTTATTCATTTTTTCAATAGCATTAATTCCCGCCGAAGGATTACCTCCGTGTGCTGATTTACCTGCCAAAGTAATTTTTATCCACATTCGCCCTTTAAAAGCTACACATAATTTCAAATCGGTTGGTTCTCCTAAAATATGAAAAGTAGGAGGTGCCCAACCAAAACTTTGCAGACCTTTCCCAATAACATAACGTAAGCCCATGTTACCAGCTGTTTCATCATCTACAGTTGAAAATAAATACCAATCTCCTTTTAGCACAGCACCAGCCTTTTTTAAGGCTTTAGCCGCAATATACTGCGCAGCTAAAGAACCTTTCATATCAGCCACTCCCCTGCCAATGAGAAAACCATCACGTATCTCCGGTTTCAGTGGATTTTTGATATCCCAATCACTACCAATGGGCACCACATCCATATGCCCACTTAAAAGCAAGATATCATCTTTTTCTCCAGTTCCACGCCAACGTCCACCCACATTCGGTTTGCCTTTTTCACCCATAAAAATATGTGTTTCCAGTCCAAGCCCTTGGTACAACTCCTGCATCAGCTTTGATGATACAGAGTAATCAGCAGGCGGGTTTTGAGTATCAATTTCAACTAAACGTATAGTTAAATCCAAAAGTTCCTGTTGGTCAATACTACTTAAAACTTTTTCTTCCATTCCCATAACTAACCCTCTTTTCTTAAAAACACCGCCAGCAACTGCAAGCGGTGTTTAAATTCTATTATAATTTATCCCAAAATTCTACTAATAAGCTTTTCGTGCAGCTGAACACCGTTTTCCAAATATTTAGGATCAAAATACATTTGCGGATGATGCATGCCAGGCTCAGCACCGACACCTAAACCTACAAAGCCTGATTTGATATTTGGGCGGTTAACGGTATATACAAAAAAATCTTCTCCCCCAGATGTTTCAAAAGAAGGAATAACATTTTCAGCGCCAACAATTTCCGCTGCACATTCCGCAATCAACTTCGTCAATTCCGGATCAGGATTATCTCCCGCAGGTAGATTAGAATAATATTCATATCCTTCAACAGATGCGCCTACTGCAGCTACACCATTTTCAATAGCATTTATGGTTTTCTCCTTCAGTCCATCCATAACATTGTTGTTCTGCGCACGCATATCAAATGTAATTTCTGCAAATTCCGGTATTGCATTAAACGCGCCTGCATCTGCCTGAAAACGAGTACATTTAACACTAAACGGAACTCGCGGATCCATATGGATAGCATTTACAGCAACAATTGCGTTTATAGCAGCATCTATGGTATTAATGCCCAAGTGTGGACGCGCACCATGCGCCGGTGCGCCTTTGATTTTTGCTTTAAAAATGCAGGTTGCCGAATACAACATAGAAGAAATTATTTCTCCAGCCGCACATTCTTGTTTGGGACGCACATGCATGCCAACAAGGATATCAATATCGTCAATAACCTTACTTTCCAAAATTTTCAATGCACCAGTACCCAGTTCTTCCGCAGGCTGGAAAATAAATTTAACTCGTCCTTTTTTTACAAGCTTTTTCTGCATAACTTCTTCAGCAGCTGTAAGTAACATAGACATATGCCCGTCATGACCGCAGCTATGAATAAATGTTCGTTTTCCATCAATGACATGTGCCAGCGCGTCCATATCAGAACGCAGTCCAAATACCGGTCCTGGTTTGCCGCTGTCATATTCTGCAACAACCCCTGTTGTATCACCAACATTTCTAGTTACTTTATAGCCTGCCGCTTCCAGTTTTTCTGCCAGATAAGCAGATGTTTTCACTTCTTCAAAACCATATTCAGGAATAGAATGGAGATATTTGTAATGTTTTATAACCTCTGACATTTTATTTCTCCTTTCCGCACTTTAGTCAAGATAAGCTGACGCCAGTTTCAATGCAGCCTTCAAAGCAAATTCAACTTTATTTAGTCTACGCACGGCAGCTACTGTTACCATTTTCCATTCATCGCTGCCATATTCTACGTTTTTATAATTATCTAATACCGTCAAAACAGGCATATCATTACCCCTTATAGCAAGGTCATGCTCAAAATTATCTCCTTCAACATAGTTCAACGGAACTAAAATTCTGGACATTTCCATAATATATTCATTATAACGTTCCGAACCTATTTTCACTTTGCGGTCTGCGATTTTTTCCGTTGCTTTCACTAATTTTTCAGCTCTCATCAGTGAAAGCGTCATATCCAGCTTTCCTTCGGTTTCTTCCGCATAACGTTTAAGTATTTCATAAATATCAGCAGCGGCTTTTTCCTGCTCGATAGGTAAAAATTCATCACTGCAGGCGCGGTAAACAGCCAACAAGTAAATCTTGCAGTCACGCGCTAGTTTTGCCGGGTCTATTTTATCAATCGTATCTTCGGAAGAATGCCACCACCAACCGAAGCCGCCAGTTTTGCCGTTACCCATCAGTTCAGCAAATGATTTTGCTGCCGTCCCTTCGCCAATTGGTTGTTCAGACAGTCCCATAAACAGTGATGGCGTACCAGTACCCCAAAAAGACTGATCACCTGCCCTACCGTAACGGCAACTGTTGTAATCCTGACCAGCAACCGCTTTAATTAGCGGAGTAGCCAACCCTTTTGTTTCTGCCATAGAATTTGACTCCGTCAAAATATCCGACCCTTTTGCACCTAATGAATCGGCATTAATATGTAGAAAACAGTTTTCATACAAATCCTCGTAATGAGTATCACAGTACCAAGTTGAGCCAGCATAACGGCCATGCGAATGTCCGGACCAGAAACATATTTTAATAGAACGTTTCAATACATCACTATGAGCATTCAGTGTTTTAACAACATGCATTAAGGCAGCATTAGCCGAACCGTTGTCCATTGCACCATAAACCCAACCGTCAACATGACTACTAAGCATCAAATATTTTTCCGGCGTTTCTTTGCCCAAAATAGTGCCTACCAAAGTCGGTAATTTACGCCATCTGGTATCAACAACAGTTGTCATAACTGCCTTTACCTCACCAGCATTCAGTGCCGCACGGATTTTTTCAGCTGAAAAACTATTAACGCTTAAAAAAGCAATTTTGGGCAAAATACCAAAATCTTCAACAGAAGGGCTACCCCAAATACACGATCCAATCATATTGTGTATATGTTCGTCATTTAAGAAAATTATACCTTTTGCACCATTTTCTTCAGCAGCTTTCACAGGCACACCCATGCATAAACCTTCAACTACTACAATTTTTCCTTCGGCGTCTATTCCAATATAATCTTCGGGCTTACCCTTACCTGCATAAATAACCTCTGCTTCCATATCCGTTACAGATACAGACATGGAATGAGTCAAACATTCATATTCTTCGCCGTTAACAGTTAATTTAGCTGATACCGGCAGGCTAATATAGCCATCAGAAAACATCAATTCTGTACTGATACCGGCTTTATTTAACTCACTTTCAATGTATTTAAAAGATTTCAATTCTTCTTCCGTACCGGAATCACGGATGAATTTAGCGATACCGTAATTGTACTCCATAAGTTGTTCTTCACTTACTTCATTGATGAGCTTTTTTTCAAAATCAGTTAATAAGCATTCCATAACAATTCCTCCTTATGCCTGTTTGGATTTAAATACACGCCCAGCAGTATAACCACCATCTACAAATAAATTTTGCCCTACTATAAATTCTGCCTTATCGCTCGCTAAAAACAATACTGCATCGGCAATTTCTGAAGGCAGCCCCGTCCTAGCAATTGGAATCATTGTAATTTTTTCCAGATGCTCTTTCTGAGCTTCTTCGGTATTGAGTGAAGCAAGTAACGCTTCCGTTTCAATAAGCCCCGGGCCTACTGCGTTAACGCGGATACCTTTACGGATCCACTCAAGTGCCATACCTTTTGTAAGCATAACAACTGCCGCTTTAGAAGTAGTGTAAGGAATAGCACCTGGGCGAGCATTTTGCGCTGCACCGGAAGAAATATTTACAATAACACCTTTTTGTTTTTTGTTTACCCAATAGCGTGCAGCAGCCTGTCCCATAAAAAAGTAACCTTTAACATTTAAATCAAAAATTCTATTCCAGTCATTTTCCTCCAAATCCAATAAATATTTGGAAGGATAAATCCCAGCGTTATTGATCAAAACATCAATACCACCAAATTTATCAATAGCGTCAGCAACAATATCCTTTCCAACCTCATGCGCTTGCCGTAAATCAGCTATAAACCCTTTTGCCTTACCGGTAAATCTTTCTGCAAAACAAGCCAGCGTTTTATTCAGTAATTCTTTATTAAAATCCACGAGCAGCACATTTGCCCCATTTTGTAAAAACGCTTCGGCAATATATCTTCCGATACCAGCAGCTGCTCCTGTTACAATTACGGTTTTCCCAGCAAACATTATTTCCATAACAAACACATCCTTATTTAACTACATAATTCATACATCTTTAAAAAACGGTAAAAGAGCTTCGCGCGGAAGTGGCTTAGTAAATTTAGAAACAACATAATAAACTATACAGGAGAATACAACTCCCGGTATAACTTCGTGCAATCCCAACGGATTACCAATTTCACGCCAGATAATTACTGTACAAAAACCAACAATCATTGAAGCAATGGCACCAGCCTTCGTTGCTCCTTTCCAATTAAGCCCGATAGCAACTGCCGGAAAGAAAAAGGCCGCAATCAAAGAACTTTGCAAAATAATGATAAACTGTACCATATCAAATGGGCGGATAGCAAAAAACATAGGAATAACGCCTGCAATAAGACACCATATTTTATTCATCCGCATTTTTTCTTTATCAGTAGCATTAGGCTTAAGTAATCCATAAATATCATGCGAAATGGCCGACGACGATACAATAATAACCCCGGAAACCGTACTCATAATAGCTGCCAGAATTGCAACAACCAGCAACGCCCCTACCAGAGGTGGTACGACGGTCGCCGCCATCAGCGAAGATGCAGCATCGCCAGTGTTTAATGTAGGGAATAAAGAACGCATTACTGTACCACTTAAACTTACCGATAAAGCAACAATCGCTTGAAAAACCATACCGAAACCAATGGCAAGACGTACCGTACGCGGCGATTTAAGTGTATACATTTTAGCCAGTTCATAAGGCATAACTGCCATTGACACACCAAAAACCATAGCAAAACCAAACAAGTCTTTAACTGAATAATAAAAACCGGTCAATCGCGGATCAAGTTCTGTTATAAACGCAGCAATATGTTCCATGCCACCGGCCTGTATAATCAGAATTGGCACAGCTGCAAAAAAACAACCAGCCATAATTAAAGCCTGTACAAAATCGCTGTAAGCAGATGCTTTCATGCCGCCTTTAAAAGTGTAAATAACCGTAATGGCAATAGTAATAATACTACCGTATAACATCGGAATACCAAATACCGTCTGCAACAAAATACCACCAGCAACGTATTGCCCTATTAAACTTACTGTTAATGCCACAAAAATAAGCACAGCTGCTATACCCTTAGCAAGTTTACTGTTATAACGCTGACCGATATAATCGGGTACCGTTAAAGCTCTAAATTTCTGCATTTTAGGAGCGACCCACAAAGCAGAAATCAGCCACCCTAACCACAAACCAGGCCAAAACCAATGGTAACTTACACCAGTCATCCAATGTACGCCCATTGAACCCACAAAAGTACCGGCGCTCATTTGCGTTGCAGCAAGAGCTGCACCACCTACAACTGCACCAATAGAACGCCCGGCAACCAGAAATTCTTCACTATTTTTACTTTTTTCTCCACGGCCTGTCCACAAACCAATTCCTAAAATAATTACAAAATAACCAATTAAAACATAATAAAAAGTATCGCTAATATTAAACATTTATGTCACCCCTCATTCATCTTTGGTATAATAAGCCCAAATTAAATAACCGCCTATAAAAACTATGGCATAAATAACAAGGCCCCAATAGACCATTCCTAAATCAAACATTTATTATGCCTCCTTTATCAGTTTTTTCCACTGTTAATTTCTGTATAAATCCATTTTGCTATAACGGCAACCAACGCAAAGAAAACTACATATGATATAACACTAAACTCGTTGAAAAAACCTTCTTTTTCTGCACCAAATTCAAATTTAATGTGGCTTGGTATATTAGCCATCGGTATAGTCTCGTGATTACCTTCTTCCATGTGTGGCACTACGGGGAAAGAATTGCTATAAATATACATTCCTTCGGGAACGGTAATATTCAAAGTAACAATACTTTCTGCGCCCATGCTTGCATAAATGGGTACTAACATTGGTACTTCAAAACAATCTTTTTTTAAAGCAACCGTATATTCGGCTTCAATATTAGCTTCTTTGACATCATTTTTAAAAGGTACGCTTAATTTGACCAATGCTTTTCCTTTATTGATGTCTGGCTTTAAAGTTTCACCATTAATTTTAATAACCAAATTTTCCACATCAAGATCATTGATTCTGGAAAGTGTAAATTCAAATTTTCGATTCTTGATCAAATCCGTGTTGGTAACAACAATATGTTCTTTAACTTTGGCAACCTTATTAACATCTTCAACAACATCAATTACTGCTTTTTGCAAAACGGGCTGCGGTGTTTTAGGCGCTGCCTTTACATAATCCGGCAGCATAAAACAACAAGTAAAAATAATAGATAACAAAAATACAAACTTTTTCACTAAAACCCCTCCTCTAATATTGTTGTACTATTTTTTATGGTATTCCCACCATAACATTATAACATTATAATGTTACTTAAATTTTACTATATTATACATACTTGTCAATATAAAATAAGCCATCAGAGACATTTTGTTGTCTCCGATGGCTTATTTTATAATTTTTTGTAATATTTAATACAAATTTTACCTGTTAAATTTTTTATAACAAAACTATCAATTATTCGCTATTCTAAAAATTACTCCCTATATTGTACCCTGTAATGCCATTTTCTTGTCAAAGTATAATAAATCATATATTCATACATTTTATTGGTAATATCATAAGCACCTCGTTTAATTTTTAGTACTGGTGTTTTATCACTAACCGACATTTTTTCTGCAATCATTTTTGGTAACGGAACTGCTTCAATCTCTTCTCGCACTGTTTTAAGATAAAGACCATTTTGAGCTAAAAATAATGGCATATCATCAATACTACCAGCTCTTAATACTTTTTCAACATCTAACCCTTTGATATAATGCAGTAAATATTGATACGCCTGCCCATTAATCTGTCTCATCCTCTCAATACGTACAACACTTTCATCTGGAGCGGTTTCTAAAAGCTCACTTATTTTTTTATTAGGTATAATCTGCTTAACACTTAAAACTATACACTCTACCTGCTCAAACTTCTTTAAAAACTCTGAACGAAATCCACCCAAACTAGCCAGCTTCCAAAATTGCCTGTTAGCAACAAAAGTACCTTTTCCAGATCTTCTTACAATAAGACCTTCATTTTCCAATCGCCCCAACGCCTGACGCACTGGTGCGCGACTTACACCATAGACATTCTGCAACTGTAATTCTGTTGGCAGTATATCATCTTCTTTGTAAATACCTGTTTCAATTTTTGCTTTTATATCATTATAAATTCTGGCATTTAGCGAAATTTCCACAAAAATCCTCTTTTCATAAAAAATATATTTAAAAATTTCTTTTGACATATACTATTATTACATTTATAAACCATTTTAGCAAGTTAAAAATACTATCCGTAAATTATACCTTTTATAACATAGAAACTTAATAGAAAAACATGCTATAATAAACCCAGCAAATTAATTTACGCAGAAACGAGGCGCAGACATGCCTGCCGGAAGTACCAAAAAATACGAACTGCTTTTAATAGCCGTTATCGCCGCCCGCGCGACGAGTTTTATTTTCAGTAAAATGATATTGGAAAGCCTCACGCCGTTCAATCTTCTGGCGGTACGCTTCATCATTGCCTTTATCCTGCTGGCGCTGATTTTTAACAAAACCGTGCGCAGCCTTACCCGCCGCGACTGGCTGGCAGGGCTGGCCATCGGCACGGCGTTTTTCATCACCATGGCGTGCGAGATGATTGCCCTGACGCAGGCGGCATCATCGCTTGTATCACTATTGGAAAACTGCGCCATTATTTTTGTGCCGCTGCTTGAAATTCTTTTATATAAAAAGCTGCCCGGCAAACTTACAGTAATCAGCACCGGCATGGCCATGCTTGGCGTTGTGCTTCTGGCACTGGGCCAGGGAGAGTTAAGCGGCGGCTTTACTTGGGGGCTTTTGGCAGGCCTTTGCTATGCGGCGGCAATAATTGTAACGGAGCGTCTTTCGCACGGCAGCACCGCCACGCTTGGCATAGGCATAGTACAGGTTGGCACTATGGGCGTGCTTTCGTTTTTGGCCATGCTGCTTACAGAAACGCCGCAGCTGCCGCAGTCCGGCTCACAATGGCTGATGCTTGCCATGCTTATAATAGTATGCACCGGTTTTGGCTTTACCTTGCAGCCCATGGCGCAAAGCCATGTCAGCGCCGCCCGCGCAGGATTGTTCTGCGCCGTAAGCCCTGCCATAGCCGCACTTTTAGGCGTAACTGTATTAGGCGAACCCTTTGGAACACTTGATGTTTTGGGGCTCGTTTTAATACTCGCCAGCATTGTTATGCCTTATATAAAGGATTAATTATGATTATTTCACAAATACAGGCAACTTTACCCTACAACATAAAAACCGTATGGACAGCTGTTACCGACATTAAAAACTACCACTGGCGCAGAATTTTTCTTGAACAGGGAACTTCTACCCTTGTACACTTTACCGAAGAAATTACCGTCAAAAAGTTTTATTTAAAACCAATACTAAAATTTTATCTGCGCAGGCAGCAAAAACTTTTTATAAAAGATTTACAGGCCTATTTGCAAAAGAAGGAAAGCAAATGCAAATCATAAAAGTAACCAGCAACAAAAAACAATATTTGCCGCTGCTTCTGTTGGCAGACGAAGAAGAAGCAATGATTGACCGCTATCTGGAGCGCGCCACCATGTATGTGCTTGAAGATGGTGACGTTAAGGCTGAATGCCTTGTAACAGATGAAGGCGACGGCATTTTGGAAATAAAAAGCCTTGCCACGCTGCCGCAGTTCCAACACCGCGGCTACGCCAAAGCGCTTGTTAACTTTATAGAAGCAAAATACAAAGGCCGCTTTAAAATTTTGCAGGCCGGCACCGGCGACAGCCCTGCCACCGTGCCTTTTTACCAAAAGCTCGGCTTTGTACGCTCGCATATTATAAAAAACTTTTTTACCGATAATTACAGCCGCCCCATCTATGACGGCGGCGTACTGCTGACAGATATGGTTTATCTGCGCAAGCAATTATAAAGGAGGATTTTATGCAGCTATACGAACTCGTCAATAAATATCATGTAGGCACAACTTTAAGCTGCGCCGAGGCTATGTTTAAAGCCTGCAACGAATATTACGCCTTAAACCTGCCGGAAAATACACGGAAAATGTTCTCCATTATGGGCATCGGCATGCAAACGCAGCTTTCGTGCTGCGGCGCCTTTACCGTTGCCGTTGGCATTATCGGCCTTGTTACCGCACAGGACGGGCAGGAGGACAGCGAGAATTTTCATGGTTACAGCATGGTAACGGAACTGACGGACTTTGTTATTGAAAAATTCGGCACGCTGCAATGCGCCACCCTGCACGATATGCAAATTGCAGGCTATGAAAACCCCTGCCACCTTATTGTGGAAGAAATTGCCAAAAAGCTGGAAGAACTGCTTGCCAAGGATGAGCTGCACAAACATTTTAACAACAACCTGCAATAAACCGGGCATACAAAAAAGCACTACCCAATACGGATAGTGCTTTTATATTGCCATCTTAAGGCTTTTAATCAGCCTTTTTTAAATATTCCGAGCGGTTTGCCCAGCGGCCAGAACACGCGCCCGAAGAAATTATTTAAAAATACTGCGCCTGCGCCGTACATCGAAAGCAGCGAAATCGCCAGTTCCGAATAAGCGGCAACATCGTGCGCCCAATGCCCGCCGATACCAAGCGTATCAAGCCCCAGGCACAAAAGCAGTACATCAATCAGGAGCATATCCACAAATAAAAATGTGTTGGCTTCCGCTGCGGCAATAGTGCCGATGCACGCAAACATAAAGTACGCCAGAAAGGCAAAGCCAAGCGCCTTGGGGTCTACCCCCGCTGCCAGCCCCGCACCGAAAGTACCGGCCTTAATCATCCAGCTCATCGCTACGCCCGACCAGAAAAAGCCGAATGCGCCGAAGATTGATGCTCCAAAAATATTCTTGTGGCAAAAATCGAAATAGGCGGCGAGCAGTTGAGCAAATGAACCGCAGACCAGTGCCCAGGGAATGACCCACGAAACATCGCTGACCACACCCAGCTTCTGCATAGATGCAACAAACGTCACCACGGAAAGTCCGAACAATCCGAGCGGTGTCGGGTCGGCGACGGCAATCTGCACCTGCCTGGTTTCATTGTTGTCTGAACTCATCGTTTATTCCTCCTTATTAAATTTTGTATTGATATGCCTTGGCATAAATACCTTTAGTGTGCCTTACACGAGATACAGCCATGTCAGCAGCAAAAAGATGGGAATTAAAATACCCACCGACCACAGCAGGTAGCCGAAAAAGCTCGGCATTTTCAAGCCGCGGTTCTGCACAATGGCAACCACCATAAAGTTCGGCGCATTGCCGATATAGCTGTTGGCACCCATAAATACCGAGCCCATAGAAATAGCCATCAGCGTCAGCGCGCCTTCCGTCATCAGCACGGAAGCATCGCCGCCTGCCATGTTAAAGAAGGCAAGGTAGGTCGGCGCGTTGTCCAAAAAGCCCGAAAGCGCGCCCGTCATCCAGAAGTACATGGCGTTGTTGGCCGTGCCATCGGCGTTGGTAACCATTGCCACCACCGGCGCAAACGCGCCTGCCATACCGGCTTTTAACATCTCAAGCACCGGCACAATGGTAACAAAAATGCCGAAGAACAGCTTGCCGACTTCAAGCACGGGCTCCCAGGTAAACTGGTTTGCGCTGCGCACATCAGCAGGCGTTAAAGCCAGCGAAAGCCCTGCTGCCGCGAGAAAAATCACATCGCGCAGCACGCCCTGGCCGGTTAAATGCACGCCCAGCACGGTAAATTCCATACCGCTGTCCCACACGCCGGCCATTAAAACGGCGCCAATAATTACGCCCAAAAGTGCAAAGTTAATTTTGCCCTCCACGCCAAACGGCTCTTTGGTGCAGGTGCTTTCCGCCAGTAAAAACTCATCCTTTTCTTTATTGAACAAAACGCTGTCCATCACAAAATACAGCGCCAGCAAAAGGCCCACAGCCGTCAGCATCGGCAAAATTAAATGCTCGGCCGTCCAAAAAAAGTCTACCCCGCGCAAAAAGCCCAAAAACAGCGGCGGGTCGCCCAACGGCGTAAGCGAGCCTGCAATATTGGCAACAATAAAGATAAAAAATACAAAAGTGTGCATTACATAGCGGCGGCGCTCGTTAGCCGCAATAAGCGGACGTATTAAAAGCATTGCCGCGCCCGTTGTGCCCATAATGTTGGCAAGCACTGCGCCCAGCGCCAAAAAGCAGGTGTTGGTAAGCGGCGTGCCGGTAAAGCTGCTGTGGATATGGATGCCGCCCGCCACCGTGTACAGCGAACCTACAAAAATAATAAAGGGAATGTAATCGCCAATAAGCGCGTGCGCCACACTGCCAGCCGCAACACCGCCGCCGTAAATTACAAACAGCGGCACAGCTGTTGCCAGCGCCCAAAACACTGCTACCTTGCCATAATTGCCGTGCCAGAAATGCGGCACCGCCAAAGGGCAGATGGCAATGCATAAAAGTATGCCCGCAAACGGCAGCACCCAGCCGATAGAAAGTTCCGCGCCGTTAAGCCCGGCTGCAAAAGCAGGCTGCGGCAAAAATAGCGCCGCCGCAAACGCCGTTAAAGCTCCCCAGAAATTTTTAACCATAGCGTAATCCTCCTGTAAAATAAGACTGCGCCTGTAATTAATATAACTTAAACTGAAAATTAATATTAAATAAAGCTGCGCACCACTATTTTACTGGATAAATTCCTACTAAGTCAATAATATTTCGGCAAATTTTCAGAAAAATTTTTTAAAGTGCAACTTTCTTCCTATATATAATATACAGCAAAAATAAAAGCTGCCGACTATGCCGTATGTGCGAATAAAATTCAGGCAAATACTTGTAATCTGCAAATATTGACAGATGCCGCTTACGGTGCTATGCTGAAATTTATAAGCACCGCAATGCAAACGGCAGCAAAGCACTGCCAGACAACAGGAGGCAAAGCAAATGGTTGAAAACTGCTCGCATAACTGCGAAAGCTGCACCGAAAATTGCAGCGAACGTACAAAAGAAAGTTTTTTGGAAAAACCTAACGAAATGAGCCACATAAAAAAAGTAATAGGCGTAGTCAGCGGCAAAGGCGGTGTCGGCAAATCGCTCGTAACCTCGCTTCTGGCAGTACTGGCCCAGCGCAAAGGCTATAAAACAGCAATTATGGATGCCGATATCACAGGTCCTTCCATTCCCAGGGCTTTTGGCCTGCACGGCCACGCCGAAGCAAGCGAATGGGGCCTGTTTCCGGTAAAAACCGCGGCAGGCACAAGCGTTATGTCGCTTAACCTGCTGATGAAAAACGAAACCGACCCGGTTGTATGGCGCGGCCCGCTTATTTCCGGCGCCGTTAAACAATTTTGGACGGACGTAATCTGGGGTGATGTTGACTACATGTTTATTGATATGCCTCCCGGCACCGGCGACGTGGCGCTGACAGTATTCCAGTCCATTCCAGTGGACGGCATTGTTATAGTCGCCTCGCCGCAGGAACTTGTAGGCATGATTGTTGAAAAAGCCGTTAATATGGCTAAAATGATGGATGTGCCGGTACTGGCACTGGTTGAAAACATGAGCTACATTACCTGCCCCGACTGCGGAAAGGAAATACATGTTTTCGGTGAAAGCCACATTGATGAAATTGCCCAGAAGCACGGTGTTGAAACCGTTGCCCGCATGCCGATTGACCCGGCACTTGCAGCCGCCTGTGACGCAGGCACGATAGAAAGCTTTAACGGCACATGGCTTGACGGCGTACTTGAAAAACTGACAACTGAAAATAAATAATAAAAAAAGCAATTACTGCCCCATTTTTAGGACGGTAATTGCTTTTTATTTGCGTTATGTTATAATAATTACTGCAAAAAGAGAGATTTCTGATTGTCGGTTCCTCCCAATGCAGGGAGGTGGCAGTACATGAGCACATACGAAGCTTTGTCTTTAATGATTGCTTTCGGTATTCTTGTAGCTACCATTATTTCTGGCAAGCGCTGAGTTTTTACAACTTTGGCGTAAAATGAAATAAGACCGCCAAAGTCTGGCAGCCTTTCTTTCAAACTCAAAATTTACAAGGAGAGGGCTGACGGGCAAACATCAGATTATCTCTCTTTTTGTATTATACAACAAACAAACGGCATTTGCAAACGGCTTTTAGCATTTTACCAAACTTACATTACCAAAATATACACGCAGCCCAACAACAGCAGCCCGGTAATTACGCGCATGGCAATAATCATAGTACGGCCTGTATTTTTATTTATCTTTGCAGCATAATAGGTAAATAAATGCCAGTTAAAAATCCACAAAGTAAATGCAGGCAAAATAAAGCCGCTGTTAAAAAACACGCCGTAAATAACCACAAGCATGCTTAAAATATTTAACAAATTGGAAAACAAAAATAAAGTATACGTTCCGCCGCCGTTAAACATTTCCCGGCGGCTGTTTTTTAACTGTTTTACCGAATTTAAAATCTGTGCCGCGCCAATCAGCGCCACCAAACCCCATACTTGTTCCATAACTAAACTCCAAAAACTAAATTTTTATAATTTTAACCTGCTGTACTTTGCCGCCAACAAAAATAGCTTAACTGCTTACTTTGCCGTCAGGCCGCCGTCTACGGTGACGATACTGCCGGTCATAAAGCTGTTGGCAGGGCTTAAAAGCGAGCAGATTACGTGTGCCACTTCCTCCGCACGCCCAACGCGCCCCATTGGGTAGGCTTCCGCAACATCCGCCAGTGTATAGCTGCCGCCTGCCGCTTCAAGCTGACGCTGCAAAAGCTGCGTATCAATATCGGCAGGGCATACGCAGTTAACCCGCAGGCGCGGCGCTGTATCCAGCGCCAGGGCGCGGGTAAACGCCACCACCGCCCCTTTGCTGGCGCAGTAGGCAGCGCAGCCGTAGTTGCCACTTACACCTGCGTCCGAAGCAATGTTTACCACCGCGCCCCCTGCTGCCATGTATGGCAGCAGCGCCTGCGTTAAAAACACCGTGCCTTTTACGTTCACGCCAAAAATTTCATCAAACTCGGTTTCCGTCAGCATTTCCATACTCTGCTCACGGTAAACGCCTGCACTGTTTACCAAAAAATCAACGCTGCCGGCATTTTTTATCTGCGCCGCCGCAGTTTTGCAGCAGTCAACATTTGCAACATCACATTTTATAAAATGCACTTTTTCTCCGTAATTTTCTTTAAGCTCCGCCAAAAGCTGCGGCCGTTCCGTACGCGCCAAAAGCCACACTTCCGCGCCGTCCGCCAAAAGCGTACGCGCCGCCGCAAGCCCTATGCCGCTGGTGCCGCCGCTTATTACGACGCGCCTGCCGTTACATCCGTAATTCATTTTCCGCATCCTCTCCTGCCGGCGGCAATATCATAATTACCGCGGTTTCTTCATCAGGCACGCTTTCCATGCTCACTTTAATATTGTGGCGCAGGGCTATTTCCCGGGCAATAGCAAGCCCAAGTCCACTGCCGTTTTTATTTGCTTCGCCGCGTGTTTTATAAAAACGTTCAAACACATACGGCAAATCTTCCTGTTTTACGCCGCTGCCGTGGTCCGTCACCGTCAGCCTGCCGCCCAAAAGGCGCAGCTCCACGATGCCGCCTTCGTGGCTGAACTTAATGCTGTTGTCCAAAAATATCATCAGCATCTGCCGCAGGCGGCCGTAATCGCCTTCCATAAGGTAAACATTCCTGTCCAGTTTAACGTCAACGTGCACGCCTTTTTTCTTCCCCAACTGCTTGCTGGCACGGGCGGCGTCCTGCACTACGTCGCACAAATTAATATTTTCCTTTTCAATAGGAAAATCCGTATTCTGCAAACGCGACAAATCCAGCAAATCGTTAATCAGCCGCTGCAAAAACAGGCTTTCCTTCAGCATTTGCCTGTAATACTGCTCCACTTCTTCCTTATCGGTAACAACTTTGTCGTTCAGCGCTTCCAGGCTGCCGCGGATAACCGTTACCGGCGTGCGCAGTTCATGCGATATGTTGGCAATAAAGCTGCGGCGCAGTTTTTCCAGCTTGCGCCCTGCCTCGTCGGCGTCCAGAAGGCGGCTGCCAAGTTCGTCAAGCGTGGCGGCAAGCGCGCCTATTTCGTCATTCTGCTTTATGTTGCAGCGTTCAGTATAATCATGCTCTGCCATTTTCTGCGCCACTTCCTTCATGCGGTTCAGCGGCTTGGTAAACTTCCAGCTGAAAAGCACGCTTAAAAACGATACCAGTAAAAGCGCAATGGCGCAGGATAAAAGCAGGATTCTTACGCCTTCCCACGTTGCGGACTGCAAGCCCTGCACGGGGTAATGCAGAAGCACTGCCGCCTGGATAGCGCCGTTTTCGTCGTATACAGGCGCAGCGGCGCAAAGCATGGTTTCCTCACGCACGGGGTTAAAATCTTCCGCTACCGATACCGTACCGGCAAACGCCTGCTCCACGCAGTTGCGTGTAACATCGGACAGCTGCTCAAAAGTGACGCTGCGGCGCGGAAACTCCTTCAGCGGCGGTACCTCTGCCTGCGTATCTGCGTGCATCATCCGCCGGTGCATGCCCATATGGTGGTTCATGCGCTGCGGCAGCTTCAGTTCGCGGTCACTGTTAACAACCCACACATCTTCCATGGTGATGTTGTTAATGTAACTTATAAAGCGCGTATTGGCAATGCCGCCGCGTTTTTCCAGCCAGCCTGCGTTTTCGCTCAGCACCTCGGCAATGCGCACGGCGCGCTGTTTAAGCTCCGTGCTTTTTATGTCCACCGTATGCTCACGGAAAAAATGCGCAAAACTGCCGCCTACCACCAGTGCGAACACTAAAAGCACCGCCGCAAAATACAATGTAAGTTTTAAAGCTATTTTGTTATGCATTTGCTTTCTCCTCAAAGCGGTAACCTACACCCCAAATGGTTTTTATTTCCCAGCCGGGATGCTCAAACTTATCCAGCTTGGCACGCATGCGCTTAATGTGCGAATCCACCGTGCGGCTGTCGCCGTAATAATCGTAGCCCCACAGGCTGTCCAGAAGGTTATCGCGCGAAAAGACCTTGCTGCTGTTTTTGGCAAGAGTCCATAAAAGCTCAACCTCTTTTTTCGTCAGCGGCACCTCGCTGCCATTTACGGTTACGGCGTATTTATCCAAATCAATCATTAAATTACTGTACCTATAAATATTATGTGCAGTTTTTTCCTCGCGCGGCTGCATGCGGCGCAAAATTGCACGCACACGTGCCATTACCTCGCCCGCGCTGAAAGGTTTTATAATATAATCGTCGGCGCCGATATCAAGCCCCATGATTTTTTCAAAATCTTCGCCGCGGGCAGTAACCATAATTACCGGCACCAGCGATTTTCCGCGCAGGCGGCGGCACACTTCAAAGCCGTCCACCTTCGGCATCATAACATCCAAAAGCACCATGGCAATATCAGGCTCATGCTCGTCAAACAGGCGTAAAGCCTCCTCGCCGTCAAGCGCAACAACCGGCTCAAAGCCTTCCTTGCGTGCGTAATTGGATAAAATTGAAGTAATTTGTTTATTGTCATCAGCAATCAGCATTTTTGCCACTGCCATCACCTCTCTGCACAAAACTTACCTATATTATACATATTTTTGCGCAGAAATTTAACCCTTACATCAGCCCAAAGGCGGCAGTTTTTTCACTTTTTGCTTTAATTGCTGATATAATATTAACAGTAAAATGTGGCTAAAAAACCTCAAAATAAAATATTTTTGCCATAATTTTGCCACAAGCACACTGTACAATAAAGACAAGCTAAAGAGCATAACAAATAAGCATAAATTAAAGGAGTGACCTGATATGTTGAAAAGCAAATTATTCAAATCCTTAGTAGTTGCAGGTTTAATCACCGCCATCAGCGTACCGGTTTTTGCGGCAGGCCAAACCGAACAGGTTCAGCCCACCATGCGCGATAAAGTAGAAAAAATTCTGAGCGAAGGCGATACCGATGCACGCCGCCCGATGCCTCTGCGCCGCGGCACTCCGCTTACCCCCGAACAGCGCGCCGAGCGTGATGCTGCAAGGCTGGCATGGATGGAAATGACCCCGCAGCAAAAATTTGAACAGCGCCAGAAATGGCATGATGAATTCTTAAGCAAACTGCCGGCAGAAAAACGTGAGGCTATCGAAAAACGTGAAGCCGAAGCCAGAGCAAAATGGGCAAGCATGAGCGAAGAACAAAAACAGGACGCACTTAAAGATATGTTCCGCGGCCCGCGCGGCAACTTCCGCGGACTGCACTGCGGCTGGGGCCCGGGTTATGGCCGCCACCATGGCGAAGGACGCTATGACCGCGACCGCCACTATGACCGCTACCACCACGACGGCCACTGCGACTGGGGCGATGAATGCCCGTTCTACAACGAGGATAAATAACCCCATAAATAACCAGACAGCACAATAAAATAACCTAACAGCAAACTTGAAACATCCATAAACCTTTCCCCTTCTAACCAAAAACCGGCATCATAACGATGCCGGTTTTATTGTTTTACTATTTATTTTACTATCTCAATACCCAAAAACTTCTTTTGCCTCTTTCATGTTCGCAACGGGGTCAACAGCGAAGGGACAGCGTTTGGCGCAGGCGCCGCAGGCAATGCAGTCGCCGGCGTGGGCTTTAAGCGCCGCATAGTGCTCGCGTACGGTTTCCGGCACTTCGCCCTGCGCTTTGGCAAGGTTCAAAAACTTGGTTACGTTTGCCACGTCAATGCCTTTGGGGCACGGCGCGCAATGTCCGCAGTACATGCAGTGTCCTTCCCAGCTGATTTTGGGGAAGCTTGCAAAAACTTCTGCATAGTCTTTTTCGGCTTCGCTTGCTTTTTCGTAATCAAGCGAGGCTTTTAATTCTTCCATGGTACGCGCACCGCTCATAACGGCTGCTACCGCCGGGCGTGTCAGCGCATAATGCAGGCACTGCACCGCCGTCAGCGCCTTGCCTGCCGGGCTGTACTCGCTCAAAAGGTCACCGCCGCCAAAGGCTTTCATAACGGTAATGCCCACGCCCAAACGCTGGCAGGTTTCGTAAAGTTCCGCACGTTTGGGGTCAAGGTTCAGCAAAGGCTTTTTGTAGCTTTCTTCCGCCCACAGTTTTTCCACGTCATCCGTGCCGGGCAGCAAATCGTAGCAGGGGTTTACGCTGAACATCAGCACTTCCACCTTGCCGCTTTTTACTGCTTCCAGCGCTGCCAGCGGGTTATGGCTGCTTACGCCGATGTGCTTAATTTTGCCTTCGGCCTTCAGTTCCAGCGCATAGTCCAGAACGCCGCCACTTTCAATCGTGCGCCAAAGTTCCGGCGAATCTACATAATGAATCATGCCGATGTCGATATAATCCGTGTTCAAATTTTTCAGCATAGTTTCAAACGCAGCTTTTACACTTGTAATATCGCGCACAGCCTTATACTGCCCGTCCTTCCATTCCGTGCATAAATGCGCCTGATAAATAAAATCTTTGCGGCGGCTGCCAAGTGCCGCTGCAATATTTTTGTGCATCTCCGGGTTGGGGCTGTATAAATCCATGCAGTTTACGCCCGCTGCCAGAGCAAGTTTAAACATTTCCTGCGTAAAAGCGGCGTCTTTGCCGTTAAAGCCTTCGCAGCCAAGGCCTATTTCACTTACTTTCAATCCTGTTTTGCCAAGTTCACGGTATTTCATGCCAGTTCCTCCTTTAAAGCATTTCTCCATATAATTATTGTAGTTAAAAATTTTTAAACGCGCAAGTTGAAGCATACTCCCGCCTGCACTTCATGCCAAAAACGCATGTTGACGCATAACAATTAAGCATTAGACGCCATGCCCTGCGCTTTTTATAATTAAACTATACAAATAAAACGGAGGGATACCTATGAAAAAATTACTTTTGCTGTTAAGCGCTGCGCTGACGGCACTTGCCGTTTCCGCCTGCGGCGCTTCCGCACCCGCAGCACAGCCTGCACCGCAAAACACTGCCGCAGCAGATGACCACAAAGCAGTGCTTGTTATTAGCGGCAGCCGCCTGCCCGTTACGCTGCGCAATGAACCGAGCGCCAACGATTTATACAGCCGCCTTCCGGTAACGCTTTCGTTTAAGGATTTTTCAGGCATGGAAAAGATTGCCTATTTTGATAAACCCCTTGACGAAACCGGGCAAAAAGTTGGCTGCCATCCCCTTGCGGGCGATTTATGCGTTTATCAGCCGTGGGGCAATTTAAGCATTTTTTATGTTGATTTTAAAGACGACCGCAACTTAATCCCCATCGGCAGGCTGGAAAGCGGGCTCGATATTGTTAAAGCCCATGACAGTTTTACCGCAACGCTTGAAAAAGCAGAATAACTGCTTGCAACAACAGAAACCGCGCGCCCCAACGTATTCCACCTGCTGGAGCTCTATGCCGACGACAACGCTTACCGCGCCCACATTGACGGGCCATATTTTCAGGAATATAATAAAGCCGTACAAACAATGGTTACGGATAAAGTCCTTATCGTCAACAAGCCGCAGGCAGTAACGCTCAGCGGCAAAAATTTAAAATAAGCTGGTGACCCTATGAAAAAATTTATTGCCCTTTGCCTTTTGGCCTTTAACATAGCCGCATCCGCACTGGCTGCGGAAATACCCTATATCGACCGCGTGCAGCCGGAATACCGTGCGGCGGCAGAAGGTTATCTTATTGAAGCCACATCGCCGCAGGACGTAGAGCGGCGCGTAAAAAACTATGTTCCTGCCCAAAGCAGCATTACCTTTGAAACCGTTACCGCCAAAAGCCTTTACGGCGCAGCGAATGTGCCGCTTTATATTTACCGCCCCGCCAAAAGCAGCGAAGCCAAACTGCCGGTAGTGTACTACGCCCACGGCGGCGGTTATTTGTTCAGAATTTCGCTCGACGACCGCGAACGCTACCAGAATATTGCCAACGCTTTAAACGCTGCCGTTATTACGCCGCGCTACCGCCTTTCGGTAGAAGCGCCCTTTCCCGCGGCACTTGAGGACGCCTACAGCGGTTTAATGTACGTTAAAGAAAACGCAGACAAACTCGGCCTTGATGCCGGAAGAATTATTTTAATGGGCGACAGCGCCGGTGGCAACCTTGCCGCAAGCCTTGCACTGTACAACCGCGATAACGCCAACATCCACATTAAGGGGCAGGTTTTAATTTACCCGATGCTTGATTACCGCACCGCAACGGAAAATTCGCCCTACCATGCGCAGCAGACCGGTTATATTTGCTGGCCGCGCAGCAGCAACAAGTATGCGTGGGAGGTTCTGCGCGGAGGGCAAAACCTCAGCGGCAAAATGCTGGGTTATTATTCGCCCACCTTTGCTGAAGATTTTGCCAACCTGCCGCCGGCGTTTATTTATGTCGGCGGGCTTGACTTATTTGTTAACGAAGACATTGACTACGCTACAAAACTTACGGAAGCAAATGTCGATACCGAGCTGCATGTAATTCCCGGCTTGTACCACGCTTTTGAAATTGCCGCGCCCGAAGCCGCGCAGAGCAAAATTTTCTGGCAGCGTGTGTACGCCTTCAGCACAGAAAAACTGGCGGAATGATTTAAACGTAAATTTAAAAATGACCATACCAAAAGCATCGTTCCCTTTGCAGAGCGGTGCTTTTAAATTTTACATACTGCTCGCCATAAACCAATTGTAAATTGCCAGGCGCAGTGCTACACTTAAAGCAAAGTTCAGCAACAGCCAAAAAAAGCAGAAATGTACGCAGAACAGAAATGAGGGGCGGAAAAAGATGGGACGTTTTTTCAGCGATAAAGTAGAAACAGCGATACGCTATATTTATTACGACCTTGGCGCACAGCGCGGGCAGGAGGGATTCCGCCTATTGCAGGAGGCATGCCGCGAGGGCGACGCCGACGCTTACTGCCTGCTGGCGCGCTGTCTGTACGGGCAGGAATACACCTGGCTAGGGCATGATTTTCCGGTAGACGAGGACGCCGCGGACGAGCTGATATACCAATCGGTAATGATGGGCAGTGCGCTGGGTACGCTTATCGCCATGCGCTGCGGCGTAATGAATAAAGAGCTGCAAGAAGCCATGCCGCTGGCAAGCTTAAAAGCCGCCTACGATATTATTTTAGAAAAGGCGGAAGCAGGCGATGCCTTTTGCCAGATGGTTATCGGCAACGTTTATTACTGGTACGATTTTTTGCAGATAGAAAACATTAACCCCGAGGATTTTGACAGCGACGAGGCTTTTGAAAGCTTCATTCACGAAAATATGCTGAAATGCGAATACTGGTACAAAAGCGCGCTTGACGGCGGCGTGGCAACCGCTGGTGCGAACCTTATGCTGATGTACAGCGACGGTATTGAAGGCGTACTGCCGCCGCAGCCGGAAAAAGCCAAAGAGCTGGACCGCATTTACGCCGCCAAGGGCTACCCCAACTACCAGTATTTTTACGCTTGCGATTTGTTCGATGAAGATAAACACGAGGAAGCCTTTCCCCTGTTCTGCAAGGCAGCGGAGGCCGGTGAACCGCGCGCTTACTTTTTTGTGGGCAATTATTACGAAAACGGCGTTGCCGCACCGCACGACGATGCGAAAGCCGCAGAGTATTACCAAAAAGCTATCGACTCCAACATTCCCGTTAAGGCGGGCTGCTACAACCGCCTGGGCGCGATGTATTTTGACGGTCGCGGCGTGGAACAGGATTATGACAAAGCCTTCCGCCTGCTGAAATGGGCAGACGACAGCGGCAAAACCGGCAACTGGGGCGCGTATTACCTGGGTTACTGCTATACCTACGGAGAGGGCACGGAACGGGACTATGTGCTGGCGCGCAAGTATTTAGAAGCGGTGGATTGGGACTGCCAGGATGCGTTTTTTCTGCTGGGCTGGCTGTACTGCAACGGCGAGGGTGGTCCGGAGGACATCGCCAAAGGCGTTAGCTACCTGCAAAAAGCCAAGGACCTTCCGGAAGCGCAGGAGGAATTAAGCCATTACAAAAAGAACTTTTTTGGCAAATGGGTGCGCCGCGATAAAACCGAAACCGTGCTGCGCGGCTTGCTGCGCCTGCAATCCATGTTCGGCAGCGATAAAAAAGAAGCGCCGCAGCTGCCCCAGCCAAGCACCACGTTCGACTGGATACTGACTATCCGCAGCCGTTTAAACAGCGAGGACACACCCACGCCTGCTTACGGACAGGTTGAAAAAGCGCTGCGTAGCCTTACCACCGAGCCGGAACAGCTCATTATCCTGTGGCAGCAAAACCCCAACAACGCCGATGCGTACTGGTTTATGCGCTGCTCCGTTTACGCAAGAAGCAAAGACAACGACATTTATCTTATTGAAGTAGCTTTTCCGCACAACGGCGGAACAGAATTTTGGCAAAAAACCGTTAAATATTTAACCGATGCGCTGCCGTATTTTGATGCCGCTTACCATCATAAAATAATTGATTTTACCGGCTTTGAAAAGCAGGAAGAATAAAAAACGCGCCGTTATTTTAAATAAATCTTATAAACAAAAATCTCCGCTTAACGCTTTGTTAAACGGAGATTTTTTATTAAAAGCCGCAGCTTACGGCAGGTTTTTACAGCTTCGGAGCATTAATCTCTGCTGCTGTTTTTCTTTTGTATTTCGTAACGCAGGTAATTAAGACGGTCAAGCTGCTTTTCGTGGAAATGAATTTCATCAAGCATGGCATTGCGTCTGGCGTTTAATATGGCCAGCCGCCCCGGCTCAGTGGCTTCCCCCTGCCTATCTTTCCCCTCCTTAAACTTTTTATGCAATAAAAAATGCAGGTGCAAATTTCTTACACCTACATTGTAATATGGCCGCTTTAAATAAGCTAATACCTATATTTAATTACCGGAAATGCCCAAAACGTATGAATGCGCCGAGCTGATAAACTCCTCCACTGCCGGTGCCTGCCGCTGGCTCTTTTTCCACGCCAGCACGCAGCCTGTTGCAAGCGGCGGCGCAAGCGGCACAAAACGCAAATCGTCGTAAAAATCGGTGCCCATGTTAAGGCACAGCGCCGCACCAAAGCCGCTGTGCACCATTACTGCCGCATTCATCAGCATTGTGTAATTAACGGCAAAATCCATTCTGTCATTTAAACTGCCAAACCAGCTGGCAAGTTCGTTTTTAACCAGGTCACGCTTGGGCATTAACAGCGGAATGCCCAGTAAATCCTGCGGCATCACTGCCTGCTTTTCTGCCAGCGGCGAATCTTTTCTTATTAAAACGCCCCATTCTTCCTTATGCGGCAGGCGCACAAAGCCGTATTTGGAAATATCCACGGGCTCTGTTAAAAAAGCTATATCCAAAAGCCCGTTTTCAATGCGTTCTTTAATATCATCGGCAATGCCGGAATAAAGCGTATAATGCACCAGCGGATATTTCTGGCGGAAATAATTCATCAAACCCGCCAATACGGAAATACTGCTTGCCTCGGCGCAGCCTACTGCTATTTCGCCCATTAAATTTTCGCTGCGGCGCGATACTTCGCGGGTTGTACGCTCGGCAAGCTCGGTAATTTCCTGTGCGCGGCGCTTTAAAAGCAGGCCTTCGTCGGTAAGCGCAATGCGGTGCTTGCTGCGGTAAAACAGCTTTACGCCCAGTTCATCTTCCAGCTGCATTAACTGGCGGCTCAGCGTCGGCTGCGTTACATGCAGCAGATTAGCTGCTCTGGTAATGTTTTCTTCGCGGGCCACCGTTAAAAAATATTTTAAAATACGCAGTTCCACTTGCATTCCCCCTCACATACGCATTTATATTTTTATTGTACTTAAAATAAAGGCGTTAAGCAAGGTGAAGCATGGTTAAAGGGAAAAAAATCCCCGCAGTTATATTCTGCGGAGATTTATAAGTTTTGCTTTTAGTTAAATTTCCGTGCCAAGTTTTTCAGCTTCGGCAAGCTGTGCCGGTTTATTTAAAATATCGCCCGCCGCAAAATTGCCGCCTGCGTAAACAATGCCGCGGTTTTTCCAGCCCAGATGCCCTGCCAAACCTTCGTAAAAGGCTTTTACCGGAGCAAAATTGTCAGCCGTATCACCCTCCGCCGCCATTAAAAGTGCGCACTCCTTAATGGGGTTGGCATAGCCGGGCATACATTCTGCCACCGCAAACAGGCGGTCAAACGCGCATTTAAGCTGGCCGCTTACGCCCCAATAGTACATTGGCGATGCCAGCACAACCACATCCGCCTCGCGGTAAGCCGGGTAAATTAAAGACATATCGTCCTTCTGCACGCAGGGGCTTGCTTCATCTTTGCCGCCCATGCAGCAGCCAAGGCAGCCGTGAATATTCATTTTCTGCAAATCAAAAACCTGTACGGTGTTTCCCGCACTTTCAGCACCTTTAACAAAAGCCTTTACCAGTTCTTTTGTATTGCCGTTTGCGCGCGGGCTGCCGTTTAAAACAACTATTTTTTTAGCCATTTGCTCCACCTCCGTCTTTCTGCTATAATTATAACAATATATAAACCAAAGATGAAGTACGCACATTTTTGTCAGATACTAACCAAAAGGAGAGCATAATGATTAAGAATTATATCGAAAAGGCAAATTTTGAGGATACCGGCTTCAGCTACACGCTGTCGCTGATTAACGGCAAATACAAAATGGTTATTCTGTACTGCCTGATGGAGTTTGGCGTAGTGCGTTACAGCGAACTTAAACGCTACATCCGCAGCATCTCGCACAAAACACTCAGCCTGTCGCTGAAAGAGCTGGAAAAAGACAGGCTCATCATCCGCACCGAATATCCGCAGATTCCGCCCAAAGTGGAATACAGCCTGTCGGAGCGCGGCAAATCGCTGATGACGATACTCGACCAGCTTTGCACATGGGGCGAGGAAAATAAACCTGCTAAAAAATAAAGCCGCCCGGTGCTTGCGGGCAGCCCTTTACTCAAATTTTAATTATGCAAAGATAACCGGCGCACCGGCATCAGTTTATCCTGCTATACAAAACCCAAAACTTACATCAGCTTCAGCGTCTGCATATGCAGGCGCTTTTTATATTTTTACGTATTCCTGCCAGAAGGGATAGGTACTGAGCGCAATTACCGCCAGCAGCACAACGTAATCGGCAAGGCCGAGCTTTTGCTGCGGCATGTTTTTATAGGTGTTGGCGCCAAAGCCCTTCAGCTCCATGCTCAGCGCCAGCGTTTCGCTTTTGGCTACGGCGCGCATTACCAGCGGGCGTATAACTACAACGTAGGACATCAGCCTTTTAATCGCGTTGCCGCGGTTGGAATAGCCACGGCAGCTTTGCGCGTCCAAGGTAATGGTGCTGTCTGCCAGAAAGTTAGGTACAAAACGCAGCGCCGTTGTCAGCATAAAGGCATATTCGCACGGCAGGTGGAATTTTGTTACCAGTGCCTGGGCAATATCCTGTATGCGCGTTGCTGCCAGCATGCACAAAAAAGCCATGGTCATAACCAGCATGCGCAGGCCGCCGACCAGTGCAATTTCAAGCGGCGAACCGAACAGAAGCTGCAAAAGCACCATCAGCCCGGTAAATACGGCCAGGCCGCCTATTGCCGCCATCGTCATGCGGTCGTGCTTAATGGAAAGAAGCAGCGCCAGTTCCAGCACTAAAATGGTAGCAACAGCCATTACCGGCAAAATAAATACCCATGCCGTTACGGCTACCGTTACTATAATCTGCGTAAATGCCGATATTTTCATGCCTGCCGCTCTCCTTTCATGCTAATGCTGCTGCAAAAATCCTCCGGGCTGGTTGCCGTAATGCCCAGCGCGTTGCCAACTGCCGTTGCCGTAGGGCAGCGCAGCCCCCAGCGTTCCACATTAATGCTGCCGTCAAACAGCTTTGCGGGCGTACCGTCAAACACCAAATGCCCGTTATGCAGCACAATGGTGCGCTGCGCATAGCGGCGCACGGTGTCCATATCGTGCGAAATAAGCACTACCGTAATGCCGTTTTCTTCATTAAGCGCCTTTAAATAACTCATCATGCGCTCTTTTTCCACAGCGTCCTGACCGTTGGTTATCTCGTCCAGAATAAGTGTGCGCGGGTTTAAGGCCAGTGCCGCCGCCACACCCAAACGGCGCTTTTGCCCAAAGCTTAAAAGGCGCGGGTAAGCGTCTGCCAAATCAGTAAGTCCAGTAGCGGCAAGCGCGGTTTCAACCTGGCGTTTAACCTTGTCTTCACTCAATTTTTTGGCACGCGGGCCGTATGCCACTTCGTCAAAAACCGTGTCCTCCAAAATCTGCAAATCCGGGTTCTGGAACACATAGCCTATTTTATCTGCCAAATCGGCGGGCTCCATGGCGGCAATGTCCGTGCCGTCCACCAGCACCTGCCCGCTGCGCGGATGAATAAGCGCCATGAACAGGCGACTCAGCGTTGTTTTGCCGCTGCCGTTGTGCCCCAAAAGCGCCACGAATTCACCGCTTTCAATTTTAATGTCGATATCGTTCAGCACAGGCTGCCCGCGCAGATACGCAAAATTAACCTCTTTTGCCTCCAGCATTACGCCTCACCCCCTGTAAAACCCTTTGCCTTTAATTCCGCAACGGCTTCTTCTTCCGTGCGCCAATTACCCAGGCTTACGCCGAATTTTTCTTCAAGCCCCAGCTTAATACGCCACAGTGCCGGCACAAAATGCCGCAGGGTTTCATCGTTATACATAACGCGGGCGGCGTTTTCAAACTTGTCTGCCGCTACAAGGCGTCCTTTTTTAAGTACAACTAAATCTGTCATATACGGCAGCAGATAGTCAATGCGGTGTTCTACCACCACAATGGTTGTGCCGTATTCCTTATGTATTTTGTAAAGCAGCTTGTACAGCGAATTGGCTCCGTCCGGGTCCATAGCCGATACAGGCTCGTCCAAAACGATAATTTCCGGATGCACCGCCAAAACCGAAGCCAAAAGCAGCCTCTGGCGCTGCCCGCCGCTGAGTTCGTCCAGCTGATAGCTTTCGCGCCCCGGCAGCCCTACATCCTCCAGCGCCCTGCGCGTGCGTTCTTCAACTTCTTCCGGCTTAAAGCCGTGGTTTAACAGGCTGAAGGCAACCTCCTCGCCCGCAGTGAGGGAAACAAGCTGGCTTTCGTAATCCTCCAGCATCAGCCCCAGGCGCATGGCAATATCCGATACCTTTTTGCCTTTGGTGCTTTCGCCCAGCACCATTACTTCGCCGCTGTACGCGCCGCCCATGTAAAACGGCACAATGCCCGCCATGGCCTTGCACAGCGTTGTTTTGCCGCTGCCGCTCGGCCCTGCGATAACGGTAAAAGAGCCTTTTTCTATTTTAAAATCAATATCGTGCAGCACAAGGTTATTCTTTTTGTAAGCAAAATAAAAATGCTTTAATTCCGCAACCGTTTCCATCAATTATCTTCCTCCTGCACAAAAAACAGCCTGCGTACCGGCCCGTACAGCAAAAAGGTAATGCTGCCGTTAAGCACGCCTATTACCGCCACCACCGGCAGCATGGCATACAGCCATACGCTGAAGGGCAGCCCCAAAACTATTTTTAAAATAAAGGTAAACACGCCGCCGCTCACCATTGTTGCCACAAGGCCGGCAATAAACGGGCGCAGGCTCCATTTTTCAAGTTTAACGGCAAGCATGGCCTTAACCAGCAGGCAGCACACCACCGCGCCGCAAACCTCGCTGGCAAGGTTGCCCAGCGGAAAGGCCGATTTGGAAGAAGGCACAAGCGTCATGCCGGAAATAAAACCAATGCCCAGTGCCTGCGGCAGCGAAGGGTTGGTAAGGTTAATTACAATGGAATACATGGCAATGGTCCAGTTCGGCGTAACGCCGCCAACATTGGGGCTTACGGTATGAAGAATAATGCCTATTGCCAAAAGCATTGCCGTTATCGCCACCCAGCGGTAACCGTCCTGCGTTGGTTTAACCTCCGTTAATGTTACTATCTTTTTTTCTTTTTCTGCTGCTTCCATGCCGCTCACTCCTTAACAGGTAAATAAAAAAGCCTTCCATCCCTGTAGGGACGAAAGGCTGTAAACTTTCGCGGTGCCACCCTGCTTGACTTAAATAAGTCCGCTTAAAAGATACGGGCCGATGCCGATATCCGCTTTTATGGTAACGGGCAAAGCATTCCCGGCGCTGCTACCCCTTGCGGCTCGCAGTGCGCCTCCAAGGCCCATTCCCTTTAATGCCCGCCGCCGGACTTTCACCGCCACCGGCTCGCTTTCGGCTGCCTTTTAAAGGTACTTTTCCTTATCATCAGCTGCAAATTTGTAATTACTAAAAGTTTAACATTGTAAAGAGCGGTTGTCAATACAATCCCAAAGGCTTTTCGCCAAGGTTAATCATAATATTTTTGGTCTGGCTGTAATGCTCCAGCATTACTTTATGCGTTTCGCGGCCAATGCCCGATTCTTTATAACCGCCAAACGGTGCGCCTGCCGGAATGGCGTTATAGGTGTTAACCCACATTCTGCCCGTCTGCACGGCTTTTGCCACACGGATGGCACGGTTAATATCCTGCGTCCATACGGCACCGCCAAGGCCGTAATTGCTGTCGTTGGCCATTTTAACAACTTCGGCTTCATCCTTAAACTTAATAACTACGGCCACAGGCCCGAAAATTTCTTCGCGTGCCACGCGCATATCGTTGGTAACATTGGTAATCAGCGTCGGCGCAAAGAAGTTACCCTTATCAAGCCCGTTTTCCGTAAGCTTATGCCCGCCGCAGGCAATAGTTGCGCCTTCGGCTTTGGCTATATCAATGTAGCCGGCAATTTTGGCAACCTGTTTCGCGTCAATCTGCGAGCCCATCTGCGTTGCCGGGTCGAGCGGGTTGCCGACTTTTACGGCGTTAAAGCGTTTAACGGCTTCTTCAACAAATTTATCGTAAATTTTTTCGTGTACAAACACGCGCGAGCCCGCGCAGCAAACCTGGCCCTGGTTGAACAAAATGCCCAAAAGCAGGCCTTCCATAGCCAAATCCCAATTGCAGTCATCAAAATAAATATTGGCCGATTTACCGCCAAGTTCCAAAGTAGCCGGAATCAATTTATCGGCGGCAGCCTGTGCCACGCCGCGGCCAACTTCGGTAGAACCGGTGAAGGCAAGTTTGGCAAAACCGGGGTGTTCCAAAACATACTGGCCGGACTTGCTGCCCTTGCCGGTAATTACGTTAAGCACGCCTGCCGGCAGCACGCCTTCAATTAAGCGCACAAGCTCCAAAACGCTCAGGCTGGTAGTGCTGGAGGGTTTAAGCACAATGCAGTCACCCGCGGCCAGTGCCGGAGCCAGCTTCCACGCAGCCATGAGGAACGGGAAGTTCCAGGGGATAATCTGCCCCACTACGCCGATAGGCTCGTGCAGGACGAGGCTTAAAGTGTTGTTGTCGAGCATGGTGGCAGTGCCTTCTTCCGTGCGGATGGCGGCTGCAAAATAGCGGAAATGGTCTGCGCTCATCGGAATATCAATCATGCTGGTTTCGCGGATGGGTTTGCCGTTGTCCAGCGATTCAACTTCTGCAAGGTGCTGGGCGTTGGCATCGATAATATCGGCAATTTTGTTTAAAATAACCGCTCTTTCAACAGGAGTTGTATTCTTCCAGCTTTCCCACGCAGCGTGCGCAGCTTTTACCGCAGCGTCAACATCTTCGCGCGTTGCCTCGGCGCAAACTGCCAGTTCTTCGCCGGTAGCAGGGCTGTAAGTTTTAAAGGTAGCGCCGTCGGAGGCGGGCTGCCACTTGCCGTTAATGTAAAGTCCGTATTCTTTCTGTAAATTTTTCATTTTTCAATACCTAACCTTCTATCTTATTTTAAGAGATCACTGTTTTTGCGATAAATCTTATGTAATCAATTATAATTATTATTTGTTTTTAAGTCAATATGAAATAATGTTACAATAAATACAATTTAACAATTATTTTGTAAAATATTTGAGAAAGGTTAGGAAATATAAAAAATTAAAATTTACAAATTAAAAACCAATGCTTAAATAACAAGTTTGTTAGTTTTCTTTAAAAATTTAGCCGGTATAGGGTTATCAAGTTTCCAAATAATATTCATTGGATTACTGCCATCATGTTTAACATAATTAACTGTACCCAAAAAAGTATATGTTTCTGCATTTCCGTACATATCTTTTTTATTTTCACGTACAAAAAGCAAAACCTTACTACCTAACTTTTTATGATTAATATATCTTTGACCCGAGGGGGATTGCGGCGTCTGCGGACGCCGCTGGACAAGGTTGCATTTCTGTCAAACTGCCAGCCTTGTCCATGCAGTCGGCAAGGGGGGGTTCCATTTTGTAAGCCCCCTATTTATGGGGTGGTATATTGCCACCCCATCTCGCCGCCTGCCTGTGTGAACCTGCAACCGGCAGCTTGACACAGACAACAGGGGTGTAACAAATCGTTCCACCCTTGTTTGGTTGGGAGTCGTGATTCACGACTCCCTTTTGGGATAAAGGGTTGAGCAATTCCAGCACCCCGTTCAGAAAGGATAGAGTGATTTATGGCAATTTATCATTTAGAGGCCAAAATGGTCAGCCGTGGAGCTGGACGCTCTGCGGTGGCTACTACGGCCTATCTGAGCTGTTCTCGGTTGCTCAATGAGTACGACGGAGTGCAGCATGACTATACCCGCAAACAGGGCCTTGTGTGGCAGCAGGTTTTTCTGCCGGTTGCCGCTCCCGCAGAGTGGCAGAATCGAGAAATATTGTGGAATGCTGTGGAGGAAAACGAAAAAACAAAGGACAGCCGCCTGGCCCGTGAATTTGTGGTTGCTCTACCGATTGAGCTGAATAAAGCACAGTGGGAAAGGCTGCTGTCTGATTTTGTTTCTGATACCTTTGTATCTGATGGAATGTGTGCGGATGTGGCGATTCATGATCCATACCCTCCCGGTCACAATCCCCATGCTCACATTCTGCTGACGGTGCGCCCGCTGGATGAAAAGGGAAAATGGCAGTACAAGCCCGAGAAAGAATATCTCTGTGTCAAGAACGGCAAGGAACAGGGCTTCACTGCCGCCGAGTTTAAACAGGCACAGGCCGATGGATGGAAAAAGCAGTACCAGTACAAGGTGGGCAAAAAGAAGGTGTATATGGTCCCTTCATCAGCACAGACGCAGGGCTATGAAAGGGTGTCCAAGTACCCCAAAAGCACCAAATACGGCAGACAAAATCCAATCTCTGAGCGTTGGAACAGCGAAGAACAGCTCGTCTTTTGGCGTAAGGCATGGGCAGATGTAACCAATCTTTATTTGGAACGTGCCGGACAGGAAGAACGTATCGATCATCGTAGCCATGCAGAACGAGGGCTTGAGGAGCCGCCCACCATTCATGAAGGTGTAATCGCAAGAGCACTGGAGAAAAAGGGGATCGTCTCTGATCGTTGTGAGCTGAACCGTCAGATCAAGGCGGACAATGCCCTGTTGCGGGAGTTAAAAGCGCAGATGAAGAAGATGGCACAGGCTGTCAAAAACAGTTTGCCTGCTATTGCGGAAGCTATGGAAACATTGCGTGCCAATATGATCGTATTTCGGTATCAGCTCCGTCATATCAGCCGGGGTAAGTACAAACTGAGTCAATACCTGGATGCTGCAAAGCCTACCTTTGCGGAGTATCTGGCGTTAGTGCAGAAAATCAAAACTGCCGCAAAGGAACGAAAAACCATGCTGACAGAGAAGAAAGAAATTTCTTTCTGGAATGCCTCAAAGCATAAGGAGCTATCTGCTAAAATTGCAAAACTGACCGAGGATATTGAGGAACTGAAATCCGAAAAGACTGTATTGCTTAATCAGCTGGACTGTGAGGATGATAGTGGAATTGCTGCTATCAAAAAGGACATTACTACCGCAGAAGCCAGTCTTTCCAAGTTGGAACAGCAGGAAGAAAAGTATTCCTCTGAACTTGAAACTGCCCTTAGTGAATATGCAGATCTCAAAGAGCAGAGTGCAGACTTTGAGCCTGCTGAACTGTATGCACAGAGAATGGCGCTGCGTTCGGAGAAGTCTGCCTCCGCATCTAACCGGATTCAGTCTGTTTATGGCGAAAAGTATGATCCTCTGCTGATGTTTGAGAGTCAGAGAGATATAGCTGAGCTACTCCAAGAAGAGCAGAAACACGGAGAAAGGAATAAGTATACCGACTACGAGCGATAAAAGGATACAAGTCAAAATGTGTCGATGCTGACAAAATACGGCCTATACTTCAATCTCAGAACATAGGCCGTGCTTTTTGGCTGGTACAGTGTCGCTACAAAATCTTCCGAGTTTTGACCATAGGTGGAATACCATTTTAAAGTGTAATGAGCTAATACAGATAGGTAATTCTCTGGTATAATACCCTCGGAAATTCCCCCCGTTCACACGGAGCGTGCAGCTTTCACCGCACTCCGCGTTCCATCCTAGACATTTCGATAAACCCTATTGTTCCCAACACTTATTGTGGTGTCTAAGAGTCTTGCCTCTCCATACGAAATAACAAGGCAGCCTTTATTCTCTTATTCGAAATCTCTTAGTAAAGGTTTTACATGGATTTATGTTACATGTCTATGACTTGAGGCCATTCCTCCACTCCCATTATAGGAACTCCAACGGTTCGACCTCTGCTTTTTAGCACCAATTCGGCTGCTTATATGCTTCGTCAGCCTATATCCCTTGTTATTCGGATATTCGATACCTTTCCTTGTCCCGATAATCCTACCGTTTCATATACCCTTAGATGGCTACTTTGAACCCGTCAGCTTGGATGCGCCCGCCGGTTTCCCTTCGCGCATCATGGGATTTCATAGCTACTTTTCTTACTTCCCCACACTGACCGTGATTTCTCACGCACAAGCATTTCTACCTGCTTCTCTTTTAGATTCGTTCTTTCGTAGTTTCGTCAGATCTTTTGATCATTCTCACCATAGGTACTTTCTAGGCCCCCGACCTGTAAGCGGCGTCATCCACCTCTGGACAGGTTTCGTTGCTTCGTATATAATAACATAAAGCAATACGGCCGCGGTTAGCCGACTTCACCGGACTTCTGACGGTCAGTGTTTCCACTTCCACCGCCAGCCGGAGTCTCAGGGTGGGCGCTTCGAGGCGTTACTCTCTCATTTCACCCATTGGATCACCAGTTTATGATATAACAAATCTGGGTTTTAAACAAGCCCATCCCTGTTAAACCAAACGCAAGTCGTACAATAGCTATAAACTTTTGTAGGAGGTTCATGGTTGTACTTACCATAATTATCCCCTATAATGAATGTGTATCTTAAACGGAGGTGATTTTATGATAATGATTAATCAGCCGTTTCATGGCCAATTAGGGGAATTGCTCTGCAAGAAGCTTACTCAGCCTTTGGGGCGTGTGGCTCATTTTACAATTTTTTCTGCTTTTGCAAAAAACAGCGGCGTTTTAAGGTTGAAGCCTGCACTGGAACAGTTTAAGAATGCAGGTGGATATATTACAGCATTCATAGGTGTAGATGCACATGGAACATCCTACGAAGCAGTGCTCAATATGTTCGAATTGTGTGATGAACTTTACATTGTTCATTCTGAAAGCCCGGCGTCAACCTTCCATTCAAAGATTTATGAATTGACAAATGATGGTAACACGTGGATTGCGGTTGGTTCTAATAATTTGACTGGTGGTGGATTATGGACAAATTATGAAAGTGCTGTTTGCTTTGAAGATGGACGTGAATGTGAAGATTGCGCACGTAAGGTTGCGGAGCTTTCATTGCAATACAAAGATCCAGCATATCCTTGTTCTCGCCAGATTACATCTCGTGACGATATTGATGAGTTGTTAGCGGAAGATTATTTGCGTAGTGAAATGCGGATTCAGATAGAGACTCATCGTGACACAAGACGTACAGCAGAACAGCGTACAAGAAGAAATCTGTTTGGAACGCAAAATGGTATCCATCTTCCCGGAATTGAAAGGGTTAACCAACAGCATCCAGCAGGAACGGCTGTTCATAACAATCATGATCAGGAAGAGGTACGGGCTGTTTACGAAATTACAGATACAGATGCATCAGAACGCATGTGGTTTGAAATGCGAGAATCCACTGGTGGTTCACGCAATATTTTGGATTTGTCTAAATTGGGCACGATCATTGCTGGGACTCCGCATGGTACTCGGTATGAAACCAGTGATCCTGAGTTTATGCTCGGTGGTATAGCATTCTTTGACGTTGACCCAGAAAACACAGATGTTGAGAAGTCTATTACAGTGAATTATAATGGTATCGATTATGTTGACTGTACGATAAAATTTCCCACTGGCGATCATAGTAATGGCTCCTGGAGAATCCAGATGAAGGGCCAGTCTGAAGCAGGGGTGAAAATCCACCGTGTCGGTGGTGCAGAGTGGCTGCGTCATAAAATCCTTGTTTTCGAGAAGATCAGAACAGACTATTATACCCTTTCTGTGTTAGATGAAGATCAAGTAGATAGCTTGATTGGAGAAAGCACCGTGGTTGCAACTAATGGTTCTTCTCCAACTTCAAAAAAATATGGTCTTCTGTGAGGTATAAAAACAGGGCTGCATTGTTGCAGCCCTGTTTTTAATATTTAGGGAATGTTTGCATTATATTGTGATATGTTGCAGCATCTATATTATATGCCTCTGCGAACAAATGGTCCAGCATTTGTTTAAGTTGATCCAATGTAACTGCTATATCAATGGGATAGATGATTTTTTCAATCTTTTGCATTAGCGGATTTAGGATAGGTTCTTTCCTCAAAATGGCATACACACAAGAGAGAATATGTATTTTTAATGATGTGCAAATGTCATTATGAACCACTACTTTTTCATAAGTTGCTTTGTCAGGTACGGGAATCTGCCGAATAACACTTTGCGTCAAGTCAATTCCTGGCATTTTCAGCCTTACAAAATAATCAAAAGGTATAGAATTGAATAGAGCAAGAAGCATGATTAGATCCAAATCATCTTCAACCTGAAGCATTTGAATTGATTGACATGTTGGGCAAGTCGGAAGAATCATGGCAATCATAGTACGAGCATTAGTTGCGGAGGTTAGGCTCCTCCAGCATAGCGAATATGCCTTGTTATATTGCTCGCTATACTTATCCCATAAACTTTTTTTTACAAAATATCTGCTTTCTGGTATTAACTTTAGCCCATCAGGTCCGATTTCATCGTTTTTCTTGGCAGTTGCTTTTGCTACATACTTCTTACCAGAATTCATGCCTCTAAATGTTGAGAAACGGGCATCATATTGCTCAATAAACTTTCCTTCATAAATCGGAAGATTATCATTTTTCTTTTCTCTATCAATTTGCTGTGCATGAGCAGTTAAATGAATTAACCTACCAAAATGACATTTGGGGTAGACTTCTTGAAATAGAGGAAATTCTGCATGACTTTTAAGCAATGTTTGAATATTTTCGGTAGACGAAGTATTTGGAAGCATACCAGAAAAAGGATTGATTAGCAATACATCATTTTCAGTCAGTTTGATTTCAGGACAATCGTACAATTCTTCTATTGATTGAAGCCCTGCACAAAACAGAAACGTTTCTGTTTTCTTATTGGACAAAACGATAATCGCAAAGCGTTCTCGGGAATCGATTTGAAATATCTTTTTTCGATTCTCAAAAAGGCTGACAGAAGAGATCACCTTATTCTTGAGTAAATAACTCAATAGAGGTTTTTGGGCCGGCGTGGTTACTAATGTACTTTTTACAATAAGTGAACAAGTTCCATTGTCACTTAAAAGCCTGTAGGACAACTCAGTGAAGAGCGCATACGTATTTAACTCGCCAAAAACAGATTGTACGATTAAGGGATGTTTAAAAGTACGGCTGCACATGGCTGCATAATCTGTGATTATTTCTTCAAACCAATTAAATAATTCGGGCCAGCTGTATTGAAGATTCGATATTGCGTTTCCTCTTTCATCTTTTTTTGCTAAATCAGAGATTCCTGGAGAATAGGATGAGAAAAACTTTCTTTCTTCAAAACGAATTTTCTCCCAAGGCGGATTGCCTAAAACAATATCAAATGGAACAAAGAAATCCTTTTTGTTAAAGTTTATGCCCATTGCAGGGGCATAAAATCGTCCTAATGCAAACATATCATGTTTTACACGCAAATTCCCCTCAGCGGCTGTAAACACCAGGGGGTTTCCCAAGCGAAAATGACTTGAGATTGTATGCCAATCATCGTAATCGGCTTGAGAAAGTAAATTTCCTACGGTAATCAGCATTACTATTGGATCAACATCTGTCCCCCAGAAAAAAGTAGCCGAAACAGAATAGGGAATTCGTTTTTCTTCAAAAAGATATTTCTGTGCAGCATTGAAAAATTCTCCGCCGCCGCAGGAAAAATCTGCAATACGAATTGCGTATTTTGAATTTTGTAAATGCTCTAGACACTCAGTGTTTCTAAATGCTTTTGATACGACTGCTTTTGCAAGTGTACAAGGGGTGTAGTATGATCCAGTTGTATCACGGGCAACTTTTCCCTGCTTTAATGACATGCAATCTTGTCTGATACATAGATCAATACCAAGCAAGCATTCTCTCAATAACGCAAGATTGATATTATGGTCTGGATCATCCATGAAGAATTCATAATCGCAAATAAGTGACATATTTTGCTTTTCAAAAGATAGCAGGTCATCTGGAATCAAATTCATTTTAGCAAGAGTGCTTAGAGAGCAACTATGCTTTGAGGATGATAGCTGTTTGCAAATTGCTTTTGCAAAATACAAAAGTGTTAGGTTGTGCCAGAAAATTTTTACCTTTTTTATATCGTGAAAATTATTGCAGAATTTGGCCTTCGTAATTTCCAACATCACAGAGGCCAAATCTAATGCTGTATTATTCATGTTTTTTGTTCTCCTGAAGGAATGATCATATCAGAATTCTTATCGAAGTAATATATAGGACACTTCAGAAAAGACTCGTTATGAACAATATTGAATTCTGTACGTATCCAATCCTTGAAATCATTTAAGTCAGAGATGTCCGTAATACCTGATTTTAGCAGGATATCTGCAACTGACATTCTAATGCGTTGCTCTTTGTATCGCAGCGCCGACATCACCAAAGCATGGAAATAAAGATTTCGATATAATGTAATCACTTTGCCCAGAGCTACTAGTTCTTCAACAAAGGCGTTATAGATGGTTTCGCAGGAAACAGCGAGTTTCTGCGAAAGAAATTCTATGATTCCATCACATCCTAATGATTTTTTAGTAGCTTTGGTTCGCTTAAGATCACAGTTGTAATCCAGAGATTGCATAAAAATTTCAGGCCATGCTTTCATATCTAATTCTTTTGAAGACTGGCGACTATAAATTAATTTTGAACCAAGGTACTTATCAATAGCTTCAATATCCTCTCTTGTCAGCTTCATTTCACAGAAAATCTCTTGGTCAATTTGTTCTTCTAACTTTAGCTGTGTCCATTCGCAATATAAGTCATCACGTAACCATTGGTAGGCAGCTTTTTTTATAGATACGGTGCCATCGTGGCATAAGTAGTTAAATTCGATATTGTAGGGACGCTTTTCCAGACGCCTTTTCTTCAGAGCAATGCATTGTTCTGCCAATGTCGATAGAGATTTTGAGGTTACTAATATTGCTGACATTGGGATTTTTGCAATGTATCCTGCTGCAATGGTCAGCTTAGGAGAAAGTAAACGAATGTAATAGGATGCATATCTGGAATTCAAAAACGCTAAATGAGCATAGTGATTTCCGGCCTGAATCCGAATACCCGGTCCAGAGGCTACAAAAATCTGTCCAGGAAGGAGCTCTCTCACATTCAATCCACCGGTACCGGTGTCACTGAATACCATTTGAGTTTCATTAAAGTATTTGGCGTTTCGAATCGCAGAACCTTTGATAGCTTTTATATATTCGCCATCTTCTCCCCATTTGACACAGTAGTGATTCAGGCCTTGCCACCGTGCATAACCGCCGCCCTTGCTAACCAGGCGCCAGTCGGGATCTCCAATGTGTTCCCAAAACGGTCTAATCAGTTTTTTTGAATCACCTGTAGATGTCCCCTGCATGGGCACTGCATATGCTCCGTACTGTTCAGAGTGCAATAAATTATCTCGCAGGTGAGTGGAACTAACCATATCGAATCTTGCACCTGCATTGTTTAAGACGTCTGCTTGAGAAATAAATTGAGAATACATATCATCGGCAGGGCTGGAAGATAGTATATTTTCAATTTGGGCGGTATCCATTGTATTTAGAGCGGTTAATTTAACTTTTGACTCTGGCTGAGGCAAAGAGTTTTCAAAACGTAATAATGCAACATTCGTTTTTTCGCCATTCAGGTCATAGAAAGCATTGGAGCCAAGTTCCCAAATAGATTGAATCGTACATCTTGAGAGTAATGTTTCTCTAAAAGATGTGAAACTGTCTAAATACATCCAACTGTTTTGGGTAACTAATCCGGCTTTTCCACCAAATTTTAATAGCTTCGATGATAATTCTATAAAAGCATTGCACATATCACACTTGCAGTGAGGATAATAATGCTTAAGATATTCTTTTTGTTTTTCATCCATTCCTTTGACAGTTTGAAATGGTGGATTGGTAGCTATTATATCAATTTCCTGAAAGACATCTTGAATCTTCACACCTGACTGCTTACCCACCATACGAATTGTTTGAGGGAGAAAGCTTGCATCTAAGGCACCGCCGATAGTATCTTCTACTGGAAAGAAAATTTGGGGTGAAAAGGAATTGAAATCATAAATATCACAATGTCCACAATGCTTTGCAAGCAAAGCTACACACTTAAGTCGGAGGTTGATGTATGCAACTACAGCTAAATAAGGATCGATTTCATAGCCATAAATATTCCCCAAAATTCTGTTTAGTTCCTCAACCATTTCCTTTGTGTTGTTTACTTTTGTCAAGTGTTCTTCTGCAAGCACATCAAGGCAATATAGTAAGAAATTACCACCTCCGCATGCGGGGTCCATCGATTTCATTTCTGGCTCAATGTGTAACGAGTCAACCAGAGTGGAAATCATATATTTTTCGGTAAAAAACTGAGTTGTGCTATACGGTATATTTTCGCCGACTTTATTAATGTATTGATAGCACCAAGAGAGAGAATCATCGCAGAAAAACTCATGTTGCGAAATGAATTCTTTAATTAAATCCTGGATTATCAAAGCATTAGTGGATTTTTTTTCACCATTCTCTGTGATCTGGCAAACAAGACTATAAGATGTATCTATATCTGCACTATGAGCATAATGGGCGAGCAATTCCGAGGCAAAAATGGTAATAATATCCATTTTAGCTTCGTCCAGTGATCGCCCCTCTGTAAGTAATAGTTGCATACCTTTAGTCGAAATTGCCTTAATCTGATTTCTGGCAACTCGTATCGGGTTTGTTTTGCGTGTCATGAGTGTTGCTGCTTTCTTATGTTTGATTCTTCTATCAGAGGGCTTTTCGGCATCTTCAGGAAGTATCCACATATTGCCCACCCGAACCGCATTTTCTATTCTATGTGAAGCGCAAAGGATCTGTACTCTCCGTTTACTGATTCCCCATTTAGTAGCCGCATCTTGGGCAGAAATGTAGTCCATCAAATCACCTCCCTATAATTGTATTCGCAATAAAGAACATTGTCAATGTGTTTTCTCATCATTTTGATTACGTATTTACAGCGTTCAATTTGTAACGGTAAAAGCTATACAACAACCCGCCTGCACTCGTATTGGCTTGATACGGATGCAAGCGGGTTTCTTTTGTGAATCTGTGAACCGTCTTAGATGACGTTATCTGTTAAGTAAATCAGTGTTGTTGGAATATTTATACTCTATGCAGAATTTACCCTTGACAAATTCAATCTCAGCTAAGTGCTATTTTTAATTACGCTAAGAAGTTTTATAATCTTCAAATAAACCCAATGCACGTTACCGGCAGCATAGGACGGCATTACAGTGATAGAATGGATTTTTATACAGCGCATGAATTTCACGCTTTTTATGAAGCTGTTAAAGATAAGCCGCAAAGTAAGATTATCTTCCCACTGCTCTTTTATAGCGGAATAAGGGAAGGTAAGATGCTCGCATTGACGCAGGCCGACTTCGATTACAAAAATCAAACCCTTACAATCAATAAAACTTACAACCGTGTTAATAAAAAAGATATTATCACAGAGCCAAAAACACCTACATCAAACCGTAAAATTAAAATTCCGGCATTTATTTTTGAGCTTTTAGATGAGATTATATGATTATTCGCCTTCTGACAGGCTTTTTTTAGTTACCAAGTCATTCCTGTATCATGAAATGACAAGAGGCGCTCAGAAGGAAAATTTGAAACGCATACGAGTGCATGGCCTTCGACACAGCCATGCAAGTATGCTAATTAACAAAAATTACTCACCAAACCTCATACAAAAACGTCTCGGACACCGGAACGTAGTTACAACTTTACAAATTTACGCACACCTTTACCCTGAACGCGAAGACGATGCGGTAAATGACCTGCAAAACGAATGGAAAAAAGAAAGCTGCCAATAATAGCAGCTTTTTCGCTTTATGAATATAATATCGAATAAAGTGACGTTACTTTTTGTGTTATTATTTCCTCGCAAGCCGTATAAATACTGACTTTTATTACCTCTCCATTTATCATATATCAATGGCTTCGCCATTTTATTTTTGATTTAATTCGCACTTTATTTTTGCTTTCGCACGCTAAAGGATTATCTTGTTTTACTAAAATTGGCAATTTGATGGCAAAAATTTTTGACCCAAAAGAAAAGAACGGCTGTACAAGCCGTTCTCCACATTTTCAACAATTATTCAAACTCTATCGTTGCGGGCGGTTTGGTTGTGTAGTCAAACAGCACGCGGTTGATATGTTTTACTTCGTTTACTATTCTGTTGGCTGCGGTGGTAATTGTTGCAGGGGGCAGCATGGTAACTTCCGCCGTCATAAAGTCGGTGGTGGTTACGGCACGCAGGGCAATGGCGTAATCGTAAGTACGTTCGTCGCCCATAACGCCTACACTGCGCATGTTGGTCAGCGCCGCAAAATACTGGCTGGGGCGCTCTGCCAGCGGCAGTTTGTCCACTTCTTCACGGTAAATGTAATCGGCATCCTGCACAATGGCAACTTTTTCTGCCGTTACTTCACCGATAATGCGGATGGCAAGCCCCGGTCCCGGGAACGGCTGGCGGGTTACCAGATATTCCGGAAGGCCAAGCTCTCTGCCGGACTGGCGCACTTCGTCCTTAAACAAATCGCGCAGAGGCTCAACAATTTCTTTAAAATCTACAAAGTCGGGCAGGCCGCCTACATTGTGGTGGCTCTTAATGGTTGCCGATTCGCCGCCGAGGCCGCTTTCAACAACGTCCGGGTAAATGGTGCCCTGTGCCAGATAATCGACTGCGCCGATTTTTTTGGCTTCTTCTTCAAACACGCGGATAAATTCTTCGCCGATAATTTTGCGTTTGGCTTCCGGCGCGGTTACGCCTGCCAGTTTGCTGTAAAAACGTTCGCGTGCGTCGACGCATACAAAGTTAATGTCAAACAGGCCGCCTTCGCCGAATACGGAGCATACTTCTTCACGCTCGTTTTTGCGCAGCAGGCCGTGGTCTACAAATACGCAGGTAAGCTGTTTGCCGATGGCTTTGGCAAGCATTGCCGCGCAGACGCTGCTGTCTACGCCGCCGCTTAATGCGCACAGCACTTTGCCGCTGCCGATGCGTTCTTTCAGTTCTTTAACGGTTTCTTCAACAAAGCTGTCCATTTTCCAGGTTCCGGCACAGCCGCATACATTATATACAAAGTTGCTCAGCATTTTGGTGCCGTTGTCGGTGTGCAGCACTTCGGGGTGGAACTGCACGCAGTACAGCCCGCGGCTTACGTCCTCTGCCGCCGCTACCGGGCAGTTGGGGGTGTGCGCTGTAATTTTAAAGCCGGGCGCTGCCGTTTCAATATAGTCGTTGTGGCTCATCCAGCACACGTTTTTAGCCGGTATATCTTTAAAAAGAAGGCTTTCCGTATCAAAGTCAACCAGTGTTTTGCCGTATTCGCGTTCCGGCGCTTTGCAAACATGCCCGCCCAGCATGTGCATCATCAGCTGGCTGCCGTAGCAGATGCCTAAAACAGGCACGCCCCAGCTGTAAATTTCCGCATCAATCGTGGGCGAATCCTCTAAATAAGCACTGTTGGGGCCGCCGGTAAAAATAATGCCCTTCGGGTTTTTGGCTTTAATTTTTTCAAGGCTCTGCCTGTAAGACACAATTTCGCAGTAAACGCCGCTTTCCCTTACGCGGCGGGCGATAAGCTGGTTGTACTGGCCGCCGAAGTCAATTACTAAAATCATTTCCTGGTTGTCGGTTTTCATAACGGCTTCATCCTCCTGTAAAGTTTTTTACGTTTTTCTTTATCTTTTAATTTTACAATATTAAGTGTAAAAAAGCAAACAAAATGCCCGCTTTTGCAAGGGTTTACAGGCTGTTTACCCTTCTTTGGCAATAACGCGGAAATCACCGTCAATATCGCCCGTAAGCAGCTTGCGCAAAATGCTGTAACCGCCGCCAACAACTTCAATCGTGCCGTCAAGCACATCTACAAGCGGCTTCAGTTCTTCAACAACAGCCTGCGTATTGTAAGTGCCGGTATCAACAACGTAAAAATGCTCAAAGCCCTTAAACATTTTGCGCAGGTAAGCCTTGCCTTCTTCCTCGCCCTTTTCGGCAATCTGCGTTTCAAGGTTCAGGCTGCCGCTGCGCATAAAATCAAGCCAGCTTTCCGTCATAAAAATGCCTTTGGGCGCGCGGTTAATGCTTTTAATATCCGTTTTGGAAAGCAAAATATCCACGCAGTCGCGCGTTTTGGGTATTACAAGCTCCGCCGTAGTTGCCCTTAACTTTGCCGTTCCGCCGCCGCAGCCGCTTACGCAGATTAAAATGCGGTCTACGTTGGCAAAGCTGTCGATAGTGTTCTGCAAATACTCTGCCAGCTCCTGCGGATTGCTGTGCAGGCGCTTCGGCAGAAAATACACCGGCGTATCGAGATTCAGTTCATCAATTAAATGCAGTATTTCTTTTTTTAGTGTTGGGCATGATAAAATTACCTGTTTCATGCTGATGCTCCTTTTATAACCTTCTGTAATAAGTATAGCACAGAGCAATGCGGCGTTAAACGCAGTTTTGTAAAATATCGCGCCGAAGATTGACCGCGCCCTTTTGGCAATAATATAATAAAATTGTAAATTTATAAATTTTAAACCGTTACCATACTTTAAGCGAGGTTTTTTATGAACACCAGATTTTTATTTACGCATATGCCGCCGGGCAGGCTGTTTTTAATTACGGCCGGGCCGGGAGCGGTGGGCATGCTGGCTTCGGTGCTGTTTTACATGGTAGACGGCATTTTTATAGGCCGCTATCTTGGTGAAACGGCGTTTGCCGCGCTGAACCTTGCTTTGCCGTTTGTAATCATTAATTTTTCGCTGTCCGATTTAATCGGCGTCGGTTCTTCCGTGCCTATCGCCATTAAGCTTGGCGAAAAAAAGAACCACACCGCCAACAATATTTTTACCTGCGCCTGCGTGCTTACCTTTTTAACAAGTATCGGCGTGGGCGCGCTGCTGTATTTTGGCGGGCCGTACCTGCTTTCGCTTTTGGGCGCAAAGGGAGAGCTGCACGCGCTGGCGTTAAGCTACCTGCGGGTTTATGCATTAACGGCGCCTGTTACCACCATTGTTTTCGGCGCCGACAGCTACCTGCGCATCTGCGGGCAAATACGCACCAGTATGTTCCTTAATATAGGCATGGCGGTTATCAGCTTTGTGCTGGAATTTTTATTCCTTGCCGTTTTTGGGTGGGGCATTTGGGCAGCGGCTTTTGCTTCCAGCCTTGCCATGATGGCAGGAGCAGCTGTATCGCTGTATCCGTTTTGGCGGGGATATTTGCAGCTTAAATTCTGCCGTCCCAGTTTTTCAGCGGCGATGATTGCCAATATTTTTGTATGCGGCTGCCCGATATTTTTAAACAATGTTTCCGGGCGCTTAACTTCGATAATGATGAACTTTTTGCTGCTGCGCTTCGGCGGCACCACGGCGGTTTCGGTATACGGCGTTTTAATGTACGCCGACAGCTTTATTACGGAGTTTTTATACGGCATGTGCGACGCCTTGCAGCCTGCGGTTGGCTACAACTGGGGTGCTGGCAATTCTCGGCGCATCAGCCAGATAGAGCGCTACTGCTACGGAACGGCGGCCGGCGTATCACTTATATCGGCAGCGGTGATGATACTGTTTCCGCTTAAAATTACGCAGTTTTTTGTGCCCGATGGCGACAGCGGGCTTTTAACCCTTGCCGCTGCTGCTGTGCCAATCTTTGCAGTAGCGTATCTGGCGCGCTGGATTTCACTGGCAACCGAAAGCTACATGACGGCGGTAGGCAAATATTTGCAGGCTTCGGTTATTTCCGTTGTTACGGCTTTTGCCGCGCCCGCGCTGATACTTATTGTGCTTTTCCCGCTCGGGCTTGACGGCTTATGGCTTAACTACCCGCTAACGGCAATAGTCTGCGCTGTGCTTTCCATTGTAATTATCAAACGCTTCAGCAAGGATTTGCTTGCAAAAGCAAAGCAGAAACATTCTTAATATAATTTTCATAAAAATAAAGACTTTCTCAATACATTCTATTAAAATCTAAAATATGTTATAATTTTAATAGTAGGATTTTTAAAAATTCATTCCTTGTGGGGAGGTATTTTTATGAAAGGTTGGTTAAAAAATATATTAATATTTCTTGCTGGTATGGCAGCTATGTTTATCCTAATGTTATTTCTTGCCCCTAAACCAACTGACGAATTACCAGGTTTGAATTTATTTGAAAACAGTGCGCAAGAGAAAGTAATAACGGCAAAACAAATAGAGATATTTCAAGTAATCGAACCTAATAAAGCTTTAGCCCATACAACAAATCATCCAGATAAAATTTTTGACCCTGACGAACTTCTGGTTCTCATTATAGGTGACGAAAAAACCTCTTATTATGACGATGAAAAAATTAATATAAACGAAAATCAATATCTTAAACAAATCGGAACATATCAGTACATAACTAAATCAGAAACACAAAAAACTGTTCCTGTTGTTTCCATAGTAACAAAATAAAAAAATCCCGCAAACAAGCGGGATTTTTTATTTAAATAATATTATCAAAAAATTAAATCAATTATATATTAAATTGTTTATTGCAAATGCTTGTGATATAATTTTACTATTAATAAAAATACAGCAGCATGTTTTTAAAATGCACCTGTAACAAGCAGGAGGAAATAAAATTGATTACCTTAAAAAACGGTGACGGCATCAAATGGCCGCACGGCAAGCGCATTGCCGTTTTGCTGACCTTTGATTTTGACGCCGAATACCTGCGTTATTCCGTAACCGGGCAGAATGCGCTCGGCTTTTCGGATATTTCGCGCGGGCAGTACGGACCGCACGAAGGCTTAAAGCGCTGCCTTGACATGCTGGCACGCCAGAACATTAAAACCACGTTTTTTGTGCCCGGCATTGTTGCCGAAAAATACGCTGACGAAGTAAAACAAATTGCCGCCGCAGGGCACGAGCTTGCCTACCACGGCTATGCGCACGACGCGCGCCCCGGCATACCAGAAGCGGAAGAAGAAGCCAATATGGCAAAAGCGGAAGCCATTCTTGAAGCCATCAGCGGCAAAAAAGTAGTTGGCCACCGCGCCCCGCTTGATACCTTGCAGACTTACGGCGTTAAGCTGATGCAAAAACGCGGTTATTTATACAGCAGCACCTTAAAGGACTGCGACTGGGCATACATCCACGAAGGTGAACACCCTGTTGTGGAACTGCCGACTGAACCCGGGTTTGACGATTTTTCGTTCTTTTATTTTTCGTACGCCGATGCGCACACCATTACCTGCAGCTACCCGGCAGAATATGTTTACAACATGTGGAAGGACGCCTTTGACGAACTGGCAAACGAGAGCGACAAAATTATGTGCCTTAAGCTGCACCCGCAGCTGATTGGGCGTTCAAGCCGCATCCGCATGCTGGAGCGACTGGTGCTTTACATGCGCCAAAACGGCGCGTGGATTGCCGGCTGCGAAGAAGTTGCGCGCTATGTGCTGGCGCAAAACGGAAAGGAGGCTGACGCCGATGCTGTGGCCAAATAACAAACGCCTTGCGCTGATGCTTTCTTTCGATATCGACGCCGAAACGCTGTGGCTTACGCGCAACGAAATCAATAAAAACCACCCCGCCAACCTAAGCCGCGGGCTGTATTCCGTAAAGCAGGGCATTCCCCGCATTTTGCGGATGCTGGAAGAAGAAAACCAGCACGCTACCTTTTTTACCACGGCCTACACGGCAGAGCTTCACCCCGAAGTTATTAAGTGCATTGCCGCCTGCGGGCACGAAATTGCCTACCACGGCTACCTGCACGAAGTTTACGATACTTACGAAAAAGAAAACGCGCTGATGACGAAGGCCGAAAACATCATTAAAGGCCTTACCGGCAGGCAGATGGTAGGGCAGCGCTCCCCGGACGGCTTTATATACGATTTTCACCTTCAGCTGTGGCTGGACAGAGGATATATTTATTCCTCCAACTGGCGCGATAACGACGGGCCATTTCTGCACAAAATAAACGGCAAAACCGTGCCCATTGTGGAACTGCCCAAAGACGGCATAGTGGATGACACCAGCTACGATATGTACACCATTCAGGCGCCGGAACACCACTACCTGCGCAGCGGGCGCGAAATGACCGGCATTTGGATGGAAGAATTTGACGGGCTTGCCGATGAAGGACGCATGATGAATTTTGTAATGCACCCGCAGTTTATTGGCCGCCCCGGCTATGTGCGCGCCCTGCGCGATTTTATACGCTACGCCAAAGACAACGGCGCCTGGATTTGCACCGACGAACAGGCCGCACGCTGGGTGCTGGCACAGAACGGCTTTACCGAATTTGCCTGATTTGGGCGCTTGCGCCTGCAATAAATAAAAAGATGAGAGGGGTTTAAAAAATGTTCAGCAAAAAACTTACCAAAAAATTATTAGCTTTAGGTGCGGCAGCAATGCTTGCACTGGCAGCAGCCGGCTGCGGCGGCAGCGATAAGGCCGACGCTCCGAAAGAAGCGGCAAACGGCAAACTTACCATTGCCATTAACGCCACCTTCCCGCCGTTTGAAAGCGTTAAGGAGGGCACGCACGATTATGTCGGCGTCGATATTGATATTGCCCGTTATATCGGACAGAAGCTCGGCAAAGAAGTTACCTTCACCGACATGAAATTCGCTTCCCTTGTGCCCACCCTGCAAAGCGGCCGCGCCGATATGATTGTATCGGCCATCAGCCCCACGGACGAGCGCAAAGAAGTGCTTGACTTTACCGAACCTTACTACTACCCGATGAAAGCCATTATCTGCCAGAAAGGCGCAGGCTACGACAGCTTTGAAAAACTTAAAGGCCAGAAAGCAGGCGCTTCCATGGGCACCACCTATGTACAGGAGCTGAAAGACGCAGGCGGCATTGAAGTTGTGGAACTTGACAACACGCCGCTGGTTGTGCAGGACATTTTAAACGGACGCCTTGCAGCAGGTTTGTTTGACGCAGCACAGGCCGCCGTATTCATCAGCCAGAACGATAAACTGGAAATGCACACCTTAAACCTGCCGATTGTTTACGCCGATACTTTTGCCATTGCGCTGCCGAAAGGCTCTAAAGATGTTGCCACGGTGGACGGCATTTTAAAAGAAATGCAGAAAAACGGCGAAATGCACAAAATTCTGGTTAAGCACCTTGGCGAAACGGCTACCAAACAATATGAAGAAGCCATTGCCAAACTCGACATTGCAAAATAAAACCAACCCGGCAGTGCGCTGTACTGCCGGGCTTTAACTTAAAGGAGCAACATTATGCTTGATTTTTCCGTACTCGACCCATACCTGCCGCTTTTAGCCTCAGCCGTATGGATTACCATTAAATTTACGTTCTTTTCCACCCTTATCGGCTTTTTGGGGGGCTTTATTTTAGCGCTTATCACACTTTCGCACAACAAGGTATTTTCCTTCCTTGCCAAAGCGTATATCTCCGTTTTCCGCGGTACGCCGCTTCTGGTTCAGCTTATGCTTATCTACTTTGCCACGCCGCAGCTTACGGGCTACACCATCAGCGCGCTGGAAGCAGGCGTGCTTTCCTTCGGGCTGAACTCCGCCGCCTATATCTCCGAAGCGCTGCGCGGCGGCATCCTTTCTGTAGACCGCGGCCAGTGGGAAGCCTCCATGTCGCTGGGCGTGCCTACCCACCGCTTTATTCTTGACGTTATTCTGCCGCAGGCAATTAAAAACGCACTGCCCTCGCTCGTTAACGAAAGCATTATGCTTTTGAAGGATTCCAGCCTTGTTTCCGTTATCGGCGTGGCCGACACCCTGCGCTGGGCGGATTTGATTCAGGCCAAAACCTTCCGCGCGTTTGAAGCCTTTATTGTGGCCGCCGCAGTTTATTATGTGCTGGTAATGCTGCTCAACCTTTTGGGCGCATACCTTGAAAGGAAGGTGCGCGTAAGTGATTAAAGTTGAACATCTTGCCAAAAGCTTCGGCACACTGCAAGTTTTAAAAGATATTTCGCTCAGCATTAATAAAGGCGAAGTTGTAACCATTATCGGTCCTTCGGGCAGCGGCAAATCGACGCTTCTGCGCTGCTTAAACCTGCTTGAACGCCCCGACAGCGGCAAAATTATTTTTGACGGTACCGATATTTTAAGCGGCAAAGTTAAAATTGAAAGCATCCGCAAAAATGCGTGCATGGTTTTTCAGCATTTTAATTTGTTTGCCAACATGACGGCGCTGCAAAACGTGGCTTATGCGCCGCGCGTTGTTAACGGGCTGAGCCGTGCCGACGCCGAAGCAAAAGCACAGAAGCTGCTGGAAAAAGTAGGCCTTGGCGATAAATCGGGCCAGTACCCCAGCCGACTTTCCGGCGGTCAGAAACAGCGCGTTGCCATTGCCCGCGCCATGGCCATGGAACCGGAAGTGCTGCTTTTGGACGAACCTACCTCCGCGCTCGACCCGGAAATGGTAAAAGAAGTGCTTGACGTTATTAAAGGGCTTGCCAACACCGGCATTACCATGGTGCTGGTAACGCACGAAATGGGCTTTGCCCGCGACGTTTCGGACGTTATTCATTTTATGGACGAAGGCTATTTAATTGAAAGCGCGCCGCCGCAGGAATTTTTTGCGAACCCCAAAACGGAACGCGCGCGTAAATTTTTATCCACCATTTTATCGTGAGGCAGCTTATGAAAATTTTAATTATTAACCCCGATTACGGCATGACGCAGGAAGAAATGGCTCTGCGCTGCCGCATTCTGGAAGAATACACGGCGCCCGATACACATCTTGCCATGGTGTGCCCGCAAAACTCAGGGGTGGAGCTTAACTCTGCCCTTGATGTTGTGCTTGCCGCACCCGAAATTGTGCAGCTTGCAGCAGACGGGCAGAACGCCGGTTTCGACGCCGTTGTTTTGTACTGCTTCAGCGACCCTGTTATTGACGCCTGCCGCGAAGCATTGCGCATTCCCGTTATCGGCGGGGCGCAGGCCTCCTGCCTGGCAGCGCTTAACGTATGCCGCAGCTTTGGCGTAATACTGGCAGACGAAGCACGCCTCCCGGAGAAAAAACTGTTCCTGCGTACGCTCGGCGTCAGCCCGGAACGCATCGGGCAAATTGCCGCCGTTAATTTAAACAGTATCTCGCCCTGGGCGGACAGAGAAACAACCTTTAAAAAGCTGCTGGCCTGCGGGCAGAAAATGATGCGTGAAACGCACACCGAGGCCATTGTTTTAGGCTGCCTTTCCTTTTTAGGGCTGGCAGAGCCTTTAAGCCGCGTGCTTGGCATACCAGTTATCGACCCGGCCGTTGCCGCCGTAACAACCGCCGAAAGCATTGTGCGCCAGCGCCTTTTTACCAGTAAAGTAAGCTACCCGCTGCTGTGCAGCAAAGCACGTGAGATTATAAGGGAAATTTAAAACATTAAATTAAAACCACATAAACAGCAAAAACCCCGCGGTAAAAACCACGGGGTTTTGTTGTAAGGGGAAGTTCTATGAAAAGTTTGAAAGGATGTATTTTAGCTGAAGTTCAGCTAAATGTCATTACATCATGCCGGGCATGCCGCCGCCCATAGGCATTGCCGGTGCAGCTGCTTCTTTGGCAGGTTTGTCGGCAACGATGGATTCGGTGGTAAGAATCATAGCGGCAATGCTTGCTGCATTTTGCAGTGCGCTTCTGGTAACTTTGGTCGGGTCAACGATACCGGCTTCAATCATGTCAACATATTCTTCGGTAAGAGCGTTGAAGCCAAAGCCTTTGCGGCTGCGTTTAATGGTATCTACAATAACTGCGCCTTCAAGGCCTGCGTTGTAAGCGATTTGGCGGACAGGTTCTTCGATAGCGCGTTTAACGATTTCCACGCCGGTTTTTTCGTCGCCGGTTGCTTTAATGCGGTTCAGTGCGGGCTGTACTTGCAGAAGTGCGGTGCCGCCGCCTGCAACAATACCTTCGGCAACTGCTGCGCGGGTTGCGTTAAGAGCGTCTTCAATGCGCAGTTTTTTATCTTTCAGTTCAACTTCGGTTGCAGCGCCAACTTTAATTACTGCTACGCCGCCTGCAAGTTTGGCAAGGCGTTCCTGAAGTTTTTCTCTGTCGAATTCGGAAGTGGTTTCCGGAATCTGGGCACGGATTTGTGCAACGCGTGCTGCGATTTCTTCTTTGCTGCCGCCGCCGTCAACGATGGTGGTGAGTTCTTTGGTTACGCGAACCTGGCCTGCGCTGCCGAGGTCTTCCAGGGTTGCGCTGTCGAGTTTGCGGCCAACTTCTTCACTGATAACGGTTGCGCCGGTGAGGATTGCGATATCCTGCAGCATAGCTTTGCGGCGGTCGCCAAAGCCCGGAGCTTTAACGGCAACTGCTTTAAAGGTGCCGCGCAGTTTGTTTACAACGAGGGTTGCCAGTGCTTCGCCTTCAACATCTTCAGCGATGATGAGGAGTTCACGGCCGCCTTGTACAACTTTTTCAAGTACAGGCATAATGTCCTGAATTACATTGATTTTGCGGTCGGTAATAAGTACCAGCGGGTTGCTGAGAACAGCTTCCATTTTATCGGTATCGGTTACCATGTACGGGCTGATGTAGCCGCGGTCAAACTGCATGCCTTCAACGGTTTCAAGGCAGGTTTCCATGGTTTTGGATTCTTCAACGGTAATAACGCCGTCGTCGCCAACTTTTTCCATTGCGTCAGCAATCAGATTGCCGATTTCTTCATCAGCTGCAGAAATGGAAGCTACCTGTGCTTTTGCTTCTTTGGTTTCTACTTTTTTGCTGATTGCTTTCAGTTCGTCAACCAGAACGTTTACTGCGTTCTGAATGCCTTTTTTAAGAATCATCGGGTTTGCACCGGCAGCTACGTTGCGCAGGCCTTCATGTACCATAGCCTGTGCCAGAACGGTTGCGGTGGTGGTGCCATCGCCTGCTACGTCGTTGGTTTTGGTTGCAACTTCTTTAACAAGCTGTGCGCCCATGTTTTCAAACGGGTCTTCCAGTTCGATATCGCGGGCAATGGTTACACCGTCGTTGGTAATGGTCGGTGCGCCGAATTTTTTCTCCAGCACAACGTTGCGGCCTTTAGGCCCAAGGGTTACTTTTACGGCATTAGCCAGTGCGTCAACGCCGCGTTCAAGGCTGCGGCGAGCTTCTTCGTTGAATTTTATTTCTTTAGCCATTTAAAATGCACTCCTTTAAATTCTTTATCAATTACAGTACGGCAAGTACGTCGCGTTCGCTCAAAATCAAATATTCTTTGCCGTCCAGTTTAAATTCGGTTCCGGAATATTTTGCAAAAACAACTTCTTCGCCAACTTTAACTTCCGGAGCAACGCGGGTGCCGTTATCAAGCACGCGGCCTGCGCCGACAGCAATTACTTTGCCGGTCTGCGGGCGTTCTTTGGAAGCAGTATCGGGAAGGTAAATACCGCTGGCAGTTTTTTCTTCTTTAGTAGTAATTTCTACAACAATGTGGTCTGCTAATGGTTTCAACATTTGTAATTCCCCTTTCAATATAGTTACGTTAGTATTAATTTCGTTCCATCTTGTTAGCACTCACTTTCTTCGAGTGCTAACTACAATTATTATTATATCCGTTATTTGTAAAAATGCAAGTACCTTTTTTGACAAAATAGTGAAAAAAAGAGGTAAAAAGTTTTTTAACCGCCTTTATAAACCAAAACGGAGCATAACTTTTGATTATGCCCCGTTAATTGCTTTATTTTATTTTCACATCAATAAAGTATGTGCTTTTTGCTGCCAGTCATCCGTACTGCTGCCGCTGCCCTGCGCAAAATCGGGCTTGCCGCCGCCGCGTCCGTTAAAAATTTCGTTTGCTTTTTTGCAGTATTCGCGGCAGTCGGCATTAACGCCGTCAGAGTGGCCGAACATGTAGTTTACCCTGCCGCCTGCCTCGTAAACTATTCCCACCAGCAGGTTTTCCATGGCAGTTACCTTTTGCAGCAGCAGTTTGGCTTCCGCCGCGCCGGTATCTTCAGGCGTTACCACAACAAAACGGCTGCCGTCCGGCAATACGCGCGCCGTGCTTAAAAACTGCGGCAGCTGCGCGTCATAAAGCGCCATGGTTTTTTCTTTAAGGCGTGCGCTCAGCTCGGCAATTTCGCCTTTTAAACGCTGCACCGCGTCAGGAACCTGCTCCGTTTTAACCGAAAGCATCTGCCCTGTTTTGCGCAGCGCGGCATTTTTGCGGCGTGCATCCTCCAGCGCCCAGCGCCCGCACAAAAAGCTGATGCGCTGCCCCTGTTTATGTTTTTCCGCGCTTATAATGCGAATGCTGCCCACCGCGCCCGTTCTGTTTGGGTGCGTGCCGCAGCAGGTGCAGATGTCGCCGCCTTCCACGCTCACCAAACGCAGCGTACCCGTCAGCTTGGTATTCTTTTTGCGCATGGTGTAGTTATCTAAAGCGGTGTGCGGAACATAGCTTACGCTGATTGGCTTATCCAGCCAGATTTCACGGTTGGCAAAATCCTCCGTCTGCGCCAGCTCATCCGGCGTCAGTTCCTTGTCGAGGTCAATCGTTACCAGCCCTTCGCTCATATGAAAGCCGATATTGTTTGCGCCAAACAGCTTCCACGCCGCGTAAGACAAAATATGTTCGCCGCAGTGCTGCTGCATATGGTCAAGGCGCACCACGCCGTCAACAGCGGCTTTAACGGTGCTGCCAACGGCAAGCGGCTTATCGCAAAAGTGCAGAATATGTCCGCCCTCTTCCGCCACGTGCGTAACAGCAGCCTCGCCCAGCTTGCCGCGGTCGCTGAGCTGCCCGCCCCCTTCGGGGAAGAACACCGTTTTGTCAAGCTCAACGGCAAAACCGTTTTTGCAGGGTTCGCAGGCGGTAACCACAGCCTCACATTCCCATAAATAAGCGTCGTTTTCAAATAATTTTTCTGTCATTTTAAACCCCTCACTTGTAAAACAATCTATGCTTATATTATAATTACTCTTGTAAAAATAGCAAAGGAGTAATTTCATGTTTAAATATATTTTCTTCGATTTGGACGGTACTCTCACCGATTCTGCCGAAGGCATAACCAAATGCGTGCAGTACGCACTTGAATCGCGCGGCATTAAGGTGCCGGATTTAAACACCCTACGCCCTTTTATTGGCCCGCCCTTAATTGAAAGTTTTATGAAGTTTTACGGCATGACGGAAGAAGAAGCCCGTTTATGCACCGCCAAATACCGCGAGCGTTTTAAAGATACCGGCATTTACGAAAACAAAGTTTACCCCGGCGTGCCGGAAATGCTTGCCCGGCTTAAAGCAAACGGCTTTACGCTGGCCGTTGCCACCAGCAAGCCCGTGGAATTTGCCCGCCGCGTAACTGATTATTTTAATTTAACCCAATACTTTACTTATATTACCGGGCCGGATTTTAACGGCTCGCTGCCCACCAAGGCCGATGTTATTGCCGATGCCCTGAAACACTTTGGGCTGGCAGGCGCTGCCAAAGCGCAGGCGCTGATGATAGGCGACCGCAGCCAGGATATTACCGGCGCTAAAAAATGCGGCCTTAAAACCATTGGCGTGCGTTACGGCTATGCCGCGCCAGGCGAACTTGAAGAAGCAGGCGCCGATTTTATCTGCACTGCGCCGCAGGATGTTGTAAAACTTATCTGCGGGCAAAACAAACTTGCATAATGCAGCTTAACGTTGTATAATAAAAGCACGAAAGTACCTATGCTTGGCGGTGTCGGTCTTTCCCGTACACATTAATAGTTTGAGAGAAAGCCGTTTAACCGCGCGTTAAGCGGTTTTTTTCGTTACATTATTTATGACGAAAAATGGATACTATTAACATAGCAAACATTGTCATCAAAGACAATGCTTCGTATGTGGTCATAGCACCACCCCCACCCATTCAAGAGTGGAAAAACCGACTGCATAGGTACTTTATCGTGCTTGTATATTTTAACAGGCAAATATCAAAAAAGCAATATCAACGCATAAAACCCGTCCATAAAAATGGACGGGTTTTATTTTTCGCTCTAACTTAATTATTTAATTAAATCCATGCCAATTTGCAGAGCCTTGCGGTTTTTGTCCTCGGTGCCTTTCGGTACGCGGTTCAAAACTGCTTTTTCAAGGCTTTCTGCGCTTACAACGCCGGTTAATTTAACCAGTGCGCCAAGGGCAACAATGTTGGCAAACAAAATTTTGCCAAGCCCTTCGCGTGCGCTGTGGGTAATCGGCAGTTCGTAAACTTTGCCGCCAAAATCGGGCACTTCGCTTACAAACAGGCTGTCGGTAATCATTACGCTGTCTTTGGTAAGGTCATGAGAATATTTATTGGCAGCTTCCTGGCTCATGGCAAGCAGCAAATCGGGTTTGGTAACCTTCGGGAAGTGAATGGCGTCCTCGGAAATAATAACTTCCGATTTAGAGGAACCGCCGCGTGCTTCCGGGCCGTAGGACTGCGACTGGATAGCAAGCTTGCCGTCCAAAAGTGCTGCTTCGGCTAAGATAATGCCGGCAAGGATAAGGCCCTGGCCGCCGGTGCCGGATAAACGTAATTCATGTTTCATATTATTTACCTCCCTGCGCCATGGCAATAAGTTCATCATAGGCTTCGGTGTATTCTTTTCTGCCTTCTACCTGATACAAAACGCCAATCGGGAATTTGCCCTCGCGTTTTTCTTCCGGCAGTTTATCCCAGGCTGCAACCGGAACGGCATGGTCACGCTGCCACATCATCATTTCGGCAGGGCCGCCCATTTTGTTCTGGCGTCCGAAGGAAATCGGGCAGGCAGATACTGCTTCAATAAGGCTGAAGCCTTTATGCTGAATGCCTTTAACGATAAGGTCGCTCAGCATCTGCGCATGGAAGGTTGTGCAGCGTGCAACAAAGGTTGCGCCTGCTGCTTTGGCAAGCTCGGCAAGATTAAAATCAGGTTCAATCATGCCGTAAGGCGCGGTGGTTGCCTTGCTGTGATACGGAGTCATCGGCGAATACTGGCCGCCGGTCATGCCGTAAATGCTGTTGTTGTAAACAACAACGGTAAGGTCGATATTGCGGCGGCACGCATGAATGAAGTGGTTGCCGCCGATAGCGGTAGCGTCGCCGTCACCGGTAAGAACAATAACATTCAGTTTCGGCTCTGCCAGCTTAACACCGGTTGCAACCGGAATAGCACGGCCGTGAGCAGAATGAACGGTATTAAAATCAAGATAGCCGGAAGCACGGCTGGAGCAGCCGATACCGGAAATTACAGCCACATCGTCTTTGGAAAGATCGAGTTTGGCAATAGCTTTAACAACGCTGCCGGTAACAACGCCATTGCCGCAGCCGGGGCACCAGATATGCGGCAAACGGCCCGGACGGAAATATTTATTGATCATTTCTTCCATATTCATAAATATAGTCTCCTTTCCTTACAGGGCCGCCATAGCTTTTTTAACTTCTTCCAAAAGCTGGGCCGGAGTTGCAGGTTCGTTATCATATTTTGCGTACAGGCTTACAGGCACTTTGCCGTTAACGGCACGTTCAACTTCGTGAACATACTGACCGCAGTTCAGCTCATGCACCAAAATGCCTTTTACCCTGCCGGCCAGTTCCTTCATCTGTGCTTCGGCAAACGGCCAGATGGTAACCGGGCGTACAAGGCCAACCTTAAGGCCTTCCGCACGGGCCATGTCAACCGTTTCGTAAGCGGTACGGGCTGCGCCGCCAAAGGCTACAACGGCAAAATCGGCATCTTCCATACGGTAGTTTTCAACTTGTACGATATCGTCAAGATTGTTTTCAAGTTTAGCGCGCTGACGGTTGGCAGCAGCAAGAGTAGCTGCCGGGGTGCCTTTCGGGAAACCGGTTTCGTCATGAACAAGGCCGGTTACATGCCAGCGGTAGCCGCTGCCGAAAGCAGGCATTGCCGGAACAAGGCTTTCGTCCGTGGCATAAGCCTTAAAGTCCTCCGGTGCGCAGTCCGGCTGTTTGCGTTCTGCCTGCGGAAAATCGCTGTAATCATCAGGCAGTTCAATTTTTTCGCGCATATGGCCGATAACTTCATCCATCAAAAGAATTACCGGCACACGGTATTTTTCGCTCAGCGCATAAGCGCGCAGAGTAAGCTCAAAGCATTCGGGAACACTGGCAGGAGTAAGGGCAATCAGCCAGTGGTCGCCGTGGGTGCCCCAGCGTGCCTGCATAACATCGCCCTGGGAAGGGCTGGTAGGCTGGCCGGTAGACGGGCCCACACGCTGCACATTAACAATTACCAGAGGAATTTCCGCAGCGCAGGCATAACCGATAAGCTCCTGCTTTAACGAAAAGCCCGGGCCGCTGGTAGCCGTCATAACCTTTTTGCCAGTTAAGGACGCACCGATAACAGCGCCTATGGAAGCAATTTCGTCTTCCATCTGAATAAATTTGCCGCCGTTTTTCGGCAGCTTTTCAGCCAGGGATTCCGCCACTTCCGTGGAAGGAGTAATGGGGTAACCCGCAAAGAATTTTACACCGGCTGCAATTGCGCCTTCAACAACAGCCTGGTTGCCTTGCAATAATAAAACCTTGGACATTACTTCTCATCTCCTTCTTTATGTACAAAAATGGCAAAATCCGGGCAGCGCAGTTCGCACTGGCCGCACTGAATGCAGTTTTCGGGCGCAACAGCTTCAATCTTTTCAAGTTCGCTTACCGCCAGAACCTTTTTGGGGCAGAACGCAGCGCAAATGCCGCAGCCTTTGCAGCGCTCGGTATAAATTTTTAAGCTCATTATTAAACCTCCTTTAACCTGCCTCTTTTAAAATATTTCTCATGCTCAAATAAGCACATACTACCTCTATAATAATTATAATTGATACAGTTCATTAGTCAAATTTATTTTTTGGATGATACCCGCAAAATATTTGGATAAACCGTGCAAATTGCACATAATGCCCAAAAATGATATAATGGTATAAATTTATAAATATATTTTAGTAATGAATTTGTTTTACGGAGGCTGCCATGACTGCCATAGATGCTTCACTGCCAAAAAAAGAACGTATCCTCATTGCCGCGGAAGATGTTTTTTCGCGCCGCGGCTACACCAAAGCCACGCTTGATGAAATAATTGCCTTGGCCGATACCGGCAAAGGCACGCTTTATAAATACTTCGGCAATAAAGATAACCTTTTTTACACGCTGATAGAAGAAAAGCACAGCCATTTAATGGATGAGCTGCATTCCTTAACGGCACAGCAGCCCGATATCCGCGGCAAGCTGCAGGCCTACCTTAACTGCATGTTAAAATTTCTGCGCACCAATAAAGGCCTGTGGCTGATTGTATGGTACGAGCTTAACGCAGCGCACCAGGGCATACACCCCGATTTTGACGAAAACGGCAACTGGATATTAACCTCCCTTTACGGCGACCCGCTGCCCAAGCCGGAGGAAGAACGCCTTTTGCGCTACTACAAAATTTTGTGGGAAGAAGTTTACGTACTGGCAGCAATTTTGCAGGACGGGCAGGAAAGCGGCTACTTAAAATACACCCATTCGCAGCAGATATTTACCGTGCCCGACCCGACGCGCAAATTAACATCCGAAGCAATTTTTGGCGCCTACCACCTGTTTGCAGGCATTGCCAACGGCGTGTTCCACGTAATAAACAGCACCATGGATAACACGGAGCTCACCTCAATAATTGTAGATTACTTTTTAAACGGCCACGCCGCCAAAGCAGAATAAATTTAAGCGCAACAGCAAAACTCCGCAGCAAAAGCCGCGGAGTTTTTATTATGCCATATTAACTTAACCTTCACGTTCTGCCCTTACAATCACAAGCACCGGAAAAGCCTTATCCGGCAAGGCGGAAGGGCCTTTGCTGATTTTTTCTTCGTAAGCCGTGCGGTCGAAAGCATCAAAAGCCACCAGCTCATCATCACTGTAAAAATCATCAGTAGAGCAAATAGCCGTTACACCAAAACCGGCCCATGCTTCCGCCGGGTTTGCCAGTTTATAAACCTCAATCTTCTCACATTTGGCATGGTGAATCTGTAAAGCGTCCTCAAAAGTAAACAGCATAATTTCCGCCCCCTTCTTTACAAACACAATATCTGTTACTGCTTATTTTAATTATACCATTCTTTTGGTATTTAATCAATATTTATTATTTATTGCACTCAATTGAGTTTTGATTGAATTCAACTTTTTATCAATTACTTCCATCATTTTTACATAGTTCCCGATAAAACGATGGTATATGTTTATAATAAAACTATCAGTCCCAAACATAAATCCCAGCAAAAAATTTCAGCCGGTGAAAATTCACCGGCTGTTCGCTTTTATTAAACATATTTTTGTGTTATAATCTTTTTCATGAGATAGCTGGACCCGGCTTTCCCACTCCACAAAGAGTGGGGGTGATACTATGACAGTGTTTGAAGCGTTATCGTTTGCGGTAATGTTTGCAACCTTAGTAGTACTCATTCTTTCATTCCGCAAATAACGGCATGAGAAAAGCCGCATAACCTTGCGGTTACACGGCCTTCCGTCGAATTTTTAATTCATCAGGGGAGAGCCGGTGTACCCATTACCAGCTATCTCTTTCTTATATTATACCAAAGTTAATTTTCTTGTCAAATTACATACGGCAATAAATAACCCCCTGCAAAAACTGCAAGGGGTTATTACATTTTTACTGCCCGCCGTATTTTAAATGGCGGTCTGCATATTCATGAATAATATAATTGGTAAGCGCGTCGCAGTAACGGTCCTGCTCCGGCTCGTCCATTTTGTCCTCAAACGAAAAATCTTCGTTGTAATAATACGCTTTGCCGCCAAAATAGCCCAGCGCATACGGCAAGGGTGCATACTGCAAAAAGTTGCGGCCCATAAATTCTTCCGGCACCGTAATGCCGCCCAAGGCCAAAAGCGTCGGTGCAAGGTCAATCTGCGAAGCGTACTGTTCTTCGTCTAAAAGCGCAAACGGCGCTAAATTTTTGCCTATAAAAATCAAGGGTATCGGCGCAATACTGCGGCGCGAGCGTTCATCCGTAACCAGTTCCATATATTCGCCGCCGCTGTGCGGATTATGGTCACTGGTTATTACAAACAGCGTGCGGTCATCCATCAGCCCGCGGCGTGACGCTTCTTTAAAGAAGTTTTGAATGGTGAGGTTTACCCAGTAAATGCCGCGCACGGTAACGTATTTATTGTCGCGTACGCCTTCCGGCATATCGCCGTAGGAGGTGCCGTAGTACGGATACGGCTGGTGCATATCCAGCGTTTTAACAACAAGCAGCATTTTATCGTTATTTTTCTGCCCTTTTTCAAGCAGGTTCAGCGCTTCGGCATACATAACGTCGTTGTGGTAGCCCCAGCCGCTGGCACCGGTGTAGCCTGCGTCCTCAAGGTATTCCTTGGCGTAGTATTCCGCCATGCCAAACTGCGTGGGGTATTCGTGCAGCTCGTTGTTGTAATACTGGCTCGAGGCGTTCATAAATATGCCGCGCCAGCCTGCCTGCTGCACGCTGCGGAAGATGGAAGGCTGCGCTTCGCCCGGCAGATCGGGGTCATAAATTAAGTGCGAGCGGAAGGTGGCGTTAAGCCCCTGCGTTGTAGGCACTGCCGAAGAATAGTAGTGGTCAAGGTGCGGGTATTTTACAAGCAGGCTATCAAGGTAGGGCGTTGCCTCCGCCGGTATGTTTTCGTTGTAATAGTGCATGTAATCGCGGTGTACGGATTCCAGCACCAGCATTACAATACGGTCGTAGCTTGCTTTCGGCTCTGCCTTTTCTTCGCTCTTGCGCATAATGCCCAGCTCCTGCAAAACCTGTTCGTCCTTCACCGTCAGCGGGCGCTGCTCAATATGGCTGCGGCTGACGATTTTATCGGTATTAAACAGCATTTTGCCAAAAAAGTTTACGTTTACGGGCACAGTAAGCATATCGCGGTAGGCTTCGCGCGTTTTTTCGCTTTCAACCTCCGTCCACATGCCCATGTATTCTTTCATTACATAGCCGTTCAGGCTGCCCATCATCATGTAGCCAATGTTCAGCGCCAGCGAAAATGCCGCCACGCACATCAGCGACCATACAAAGTTCGGTTTCTTTTTGGTGGGCTTGTTTACGCGGAACAAAAGCACAAGCGCCAGAAGCCCCGCGGCGATAAGCGCAAGCTTAAGCGCGCCCATGCTGGCCAGCACGCCCTTAACGGCATATATATTAAGGTTGGCAAAAAGCACGCTCTGCACGTGCATGCTGGTTTGCCAAAAATAAAAGGCGTCAAAAATTACAATAACTGCCGACAAAAAATAAACGGCAAAATACACCGTTTTCATGGTGCGCCCTGCCCATTTATGGTAGCACATGGCAGTTACAAGCACCGCAAAAATATTGTTGTTAAGCCCGGCAAGTATTGCCAGCGCCGTTACAACGCCGCCGTCCAGCCGCAGCTGATGCACCATAAACGCCGTTACGCCAAGGTACAAAACGCCGGTTACAACTACCGGAAAATAACGCTTCACCCTGTCACGGATACGCGTGCGTCGCAGATACAAAAGCCCTGCTACGCCCAAAAGCAGCACATCGCGCAAAAAGCTGCTTACTGCGGTATACCAGAACTCCATTTCCGGGAAAGGCACTATGATTCTGTAAAATTTCCACGACAAAAAATATTCGGCCGCAAAGGCAATAACCATAAACACAAGCAGCCAGTAACGTTTTCTCATCTTCGCCCCGCCTTACGCCAGAAAGTTAACCGTTTGGGAATACATCTCTATTAAAAGCGGCGTTGCCGTAACCACGTCGCCGTCCAGCTCCGCCGGGAAGCCGTCCACATTGCACTCAATGGTAAGCGTATGCGCCTTTTTAACAATAACGCCCTGCTCGCCCTCCAGCGATTCCATTAAAATCATGGCGGCATATTTTAAAAAGTCCGCACGCTTGCAGCCGGTAAACAGCGCCACGTCAAAATAATCGTTGGTAATGGCAGCGCCCTTAAACAGGCTGTAACGCCCCGCATAATAGCGGCTTTTGCCGATGATAACGGAAGAAGCCTCGTACCATTCGGGGTCGCCGTCAAACTTAACGCGGAACCTATACCGCCAGTTGCTTAACAAAAGCTCCTTGCGCACCAGCTCGCCGCTTTGCACAACATAAGCAAAAGAGGACAGGAAACGCTTTTCGAGGCTTGATACGCTGTCTACAACTTTGGAATCGAACCCGATACCGGCAACGGTTAAAAAGATATGCCCGTTGGCTTTGCCGATACGCACCGGTTTAATGCGCCCTTTGCGCACACGCTGAATCCAGCGCACCGGGTCGGCAGGCATGTCAAACTCCTTGGCAACAAGGTTTACCGTACCTGCGGGGAACACGCTGATGTACGGCACATAGCCGTTGCGGTCAAGCTCGGCAATCATGGCGCGCAAAGTACCGTCGCCGCCGGCAACAATTACCCAGTCGTACTTTTCTTCCTTAATTTTATCGGCCCAGTCCGTCAGCTTTTTAAACTCGCGCAGCTCCGTAAGCTCCACCCTGTTCGGGCCAATAATCGCCGTAAGGCGGCGCTTTAAATCAAGCACTCTCGAGAGCATGCTCACAAAAATCTGCTTGCCGGAATTGGGGTTGTAAATAATGACAACCTTTTTAAAATTTTTAATTTCAACGCCGTTGGTTTCCACTTTTATCACACCTTAAAAAATCCACTTTTTGCGCGCCAGATAGTTCCATATCACCACAATGCAGGTGGCGGCAATTTTTGAAAGCAGCCCCGGCAGTGCAAAAAGCCCAACAAAAACATACATTAATATAAGATTAAATAAAAGCCCCATGCCGCTTACCAAAAACACAAGGCTTATTTCTTTGGCTTTGCCATAACGCACGCCGCTTGTAAACACCAGAATGTTGCACATAAAATAATGGTACAACGTTGACAAAAAATAAGCGCACGCCGTCGACGCCAGATAATTTATGCCCGCCGCCTCCGAGAAAACGTAAAAAAACGCCCACTCAATCAGCGCGGCGCTGCCGCCGACAAATAAATATAAAATTATTTTTACAAATTCGTTATTTGTATAATCAAAACCAAACAAAACCTTTTTAGACATTTTACAAACTCCTTGACGTATAATTATAGCATTTTTTATATTTTAGTTAAAGCGTGATTTTAAGATTTTTATATTATGAAGTTTTATTATTTTTAATTTTACGTTTGGTTTTTGAAATTATGTTTAAATTTACTTATATTTTGTTTTTAATTTTGGGTTAGGTTTTTGTATTTACGTTCAATGTTCTTTATTTACTTTATTACTCATATTACTTTTAATTTACGTTTCGTCTTTGTATGTAGTTTTTGTATTTTAATTTATTTTATTATTCATCTTACTTTTTGTAGGCCAAAAAGTAACAAAAAGCCTTCGCTCCTCCAAAAATTATACGGATGACTGTATTAAATTTGTATAGCACTTGCTGCGCCTGCGGAACTCGTTTATTGCGCAAACTCAAACAGTCCTCGGCTATTGCGCAAGTGCCTTTTTATTAAAAGTCAGCATCCTATTTTTGGAAAGTCGCGTCCTGCCGTAATCCGTACTTTTTCAGTGCTTTATTTTGAATGTCGCGGCTCTGTTCAAATTCATAGTTCTATTATTGCTTCCAAAATTTTAACCTGTTACCATACCAAAAATATTTTTTATATTTCTAATTTAATCATTTTGTTATCTGAAAGTAATGCAATATTATTTTAGCAGACAATTTTAAAGCAATTATCTGTTTATACAATTTTACAGATAATATTAATCAATTTTTCTTTGCTATTTCACACATTGCACCGTTCTGTCTAATCAGCAAATTAAAAAGTACGCTTTACGCAAATCGCGGCATTAAAAATTTAGCGGTATTTACTGAAAAGCAATAAAATTTTCCCGGTGTCTGAGCGAAGCGAGTTCCGTGGAAAATTTTATTGCTTTCGGCGTACCGCGTTTAAATTTTTTCAGCCGCGTGAGTTTTCTTGGTTCGTTCTTTTGCTCAATCAAAAGAATGAACATGAATAATAAAGTGAATTAAAGCATAAAAACTACATACAAAGATAAAGACAATGTTGAAAGTAACATAAATAAAAGAGTAAATAAAAATATAATATCGTAACTACAAAAACGAAAACAAAAATAAAAAAGATAATTTACCTGAACCACTTCAGCAAATACCCATGCTGCTTTAACGCCTGCCTGCGCTGTTTATAATCCGGCATTACAGCCGCTACTCTCTGCCAAAAGGCAGGGCTGTGGTTCATGCAGCCAATATGGCACAGTTCGTGTACCACCACGTAATCTATCAGCACTGGCGGCGCAAAAATAAGCCGCCACGAAAAATTCAGCACGTTCTGCGCACTGCACGAGCCCCATCTTGCCTGTGCTTCCGATACCTTTACCCCCAGCGGCTTTACGCCAATTACCTGCGCATATTTATCAACGCGCCAGTAAAACAAATCCCTGGCAAAACCGCGCAAAAACTTAATCAGCCCGGGGCGGCCCAGTTTTTTGCTGCAAATAAATCCGTCCGGCGCAAGCTGCGCATAATCCTTTGCAGCGCCTGCAATAAATTTAATGCGCACGCTGTTGCCCGCTATCACCCACTCCGCGCCTTCTTTAAACTCCGGCTCGCGCGGGGCAAGCTCTGTTTTTAACTCTATTTCGCACAGCTTGTTTTCAATCCAGCTGCGTTTTTCTTCTATAAATTTTTTTATCTCAGCCATAGGCATCCGCATGGGCGCGCGCACCACGCACCTGCCGCTGCCGTCTATTGTTATTGCCAAAGTGCGCCTGTTGCTGCGCACCAGTTCGTACTGCATAAAATCCCCTCCGAAAATTATTATACAGCGTTTAAATCAGCGGCGCAAATTGCCTTGCAACGCCTTTTGTTATATAATTTTTACAAACAATTACGGAGGGTTTCTGATGGATACCGCTTTAATTAAAGATTTTTTCGACTGCTGCCGCGACGCAAAAAAAATACTGGAACTTTTGCCGCCGCTGCCGCAGGGTTTAACACCGCGCCATATACAAATTATCGACACCATTTCCCAGCTTGAAGAAAAAAACGGGCTGGTTAAAATAAGCGACATCAGCACTGCGCTGCACGTAACACGCCCAAGCATTACCCGGCTTGTATCAGAGCTTGCCGCCGCAGGGTATGCCCAAAAAGCAGGCAGCGCTACCGACGGACGCGTTACTTACGTTGCTCTTACAAATAAAGGTAAAAGCTGCTGCGATTTTTATGTTAAACGCTACCATAACTGGGTAAGCAGCCAGTTAACAGGCATTAAGCCCGATGATCTTATCTGCGCCGCTAAAACGATACGCAGTTTTTATGCAGCTTTAAAAAACAGCGAACCACCCAAACCCTAAATTGCAGCAGGCATTGACAATATATGTCAATGCCTATATAATTACCAGTATAGTTACTTTAGGTAATTATTATGCATAACTTTCGAGGTGAAATACATGCAAAATGATAAACAATTAACGCCCAAGCTTGTAACGGCAATAATTTCTGCCGATATTATGGCCTTTGCCGGAGTAGTTGCCGAAACCGCCATGAACATTACCTTTCCGACGCTAATGCGTGAATTTGGCATTGGTACTGCCGCCGTGCAATGGCTTACCACAGGTTATCTGCTGATGCTTGCCATAATTGTGCCTGCTTCCGGCTGGCTGAAAAATAATTTCAGCCATAAGCGGCTTTTTATAGCGGCAGAAGCCTTTTTTATAACAGGCACTGTGTTATGCTGCGCCGCCCCCAGCTTTGCCCTGCTGCTTACCGGCCGCATAGTACAAGGGCTTGGCACAGGCATAGCCCTGCCGCTGATGTTTAACCTGGTTCTTGAAGAAGTGCCTGCTCAAAAAACCGGCTTTATGATGGGCGTTGCCTGCATGATAACTGCCATGGCACCGGTAGTGGGCCCTTTCGCAGGCGGGCTTATTATAACATTGTGGGGCTGGCGGCTTATTTTTGTGTTTATGCTGCCCTTGCTGCTGCTTTCGCTGATAGCCGGGCTTTTAACCGTACCTGCAAATCCGCAGCTTAAACACACCCGTTTTGAATGGAGCAATTACCTTTTAATGGCTGTTGGTTTTGCACTGTTTATTACAGCCACAGCGCATACACAGGCAGGCTGGTTAAGTGCCGCGGTAATAGTTCCGCTTTTTATAAGCGCTGTGCTGCTTGCCTTATTTTACCGCCGCTCGTTTACAAGCCCTACTCCTGTAATAAATGTAAAAATTTTCCGCAGCAGCCGTTTTAACAGCGGTGCCGCCGCTATGGTTTTAATTTATTTCACGGTACTCGGGCTTGGCTTTTTAATTCCCAACTATGCCCAGCTTGTTTTCGGCGCCGATGCTTTCACCGCAGGCTGCCTATTGCTGCCGGGCTGCATACTTGGCATTTTGGTAACGCCTTCAGCCGGGCATGTGCTTGACCGCTGCGGAGCCGCACTGCCGGTTTTGGGCGGCAGCATTTTAATGTTAGGCTCCGTTTCAGCCATGGCGTGGCTTACGCCCGATATTAACAACACTTTATTTGCCGTGCTGTACACATTTTTTGCCTTTGGGCAGGCTGCTTCGATACCTACCGTTACGCTCTGCGCTATCCGCTGCCTATCAGCAGATGATTCAGCCTCCGGCAACGCCGTAATTAATACCTTGCAGCCGCTTTCCGGCGCCCTTGGCACTTCAATATGCGCCAGCATAGTTGCAGCAGCGCAAAACACATCTGCCGGAGCAGCAGGCACACAGACCGGCACCGCCCATGCGCTGGTACTGCTTGCAGTATTTACAGCAGTAATTTTATTTTGTAATTTATACCTTTTAAATGGCAAAAGCCATACAGTAAATACACCAAATTTATCTGTTCAAAAATAGCTTAATAATAACAAAAACGCCTGTATATTAATTACACAGGCGTTTTTATTTATTTGTTTCGTTTTAAATAAATATCAGGCAAAATAACTGCTGTTTCTTCAGTATCTTCTTTGCCCATCCATGCAACTATAAACCGAACTTCAGCAGCATAAGGCATATAACCTTTCTTCTGCAAATTTTGTATTTTTTCAAAAAATGCTTTGGAAAATTTTACAACAGGCATATTTTTCCCCTCAATTTGCGCGCAGAGATACATGCCGTTAATTAAAAGTTTACTGCCGCTGCGGAGTTTAAAAATAAACTGCTTTTTATTCTTAAAATAATCAAGGAACACATCTTTATGTGTCATCTGCAATGAAATTTCCAAGGGTTTACTATAAACAACTTTATCATAGCAATGCTCTATATCAGGTAAATTATATGCAGAAAATAATTTCGTATTGCTATGAATATACAGTTCATTTTTAGCCCTTGTCATGCCAACATACAAAATGCGCTTTTCTTCATCAGTTGAAGCATTATTGCCGTTAAGCATCATGTAAACAGTATCAAACTCTCTGCCTTTGGCTTTATGGATAGTAGATACATACACAGCTTCTGTTTCGTCATCATAAAAATCTTCATAACTTGATTCTTTGATGAACTCCAACAAATCATTGTAATACTTATCCGGATTAACCGTTTCAAAATCACGGAGCAGGTTTCTGCAAATTTCAAGGCAACTGCTGCCTGCATAAGTTTTAAATAACTTATCTGCCGCTTTTTCCCAAACCGTGTCAGAAATTTTAACGGCATGCGGAGCAGCATTTTCTATTTGTTTTAAAAAGTAACGTATTTCCGCCAAATTATAAAGATAAAATCCATCAATTGATTGTATAAGTTTAGCCCTGATACCCTTTTTCAGAAGTATTCCCAAAAGCTGTAATGCTTCATCATTTGTATTAGTCAGCACACAGCACCTGCCGTTGCCGCGTGTTTCTGCAATCTGCTTCACTACTGCTTCTTCCATGTTTCTGCCGCTATGATGCGTAATAACAACTCTGCCTTTTTCTTTTTGCACAGAATGAATAAGCGAATTTTTCATCCTGTTATGTATCGTTGCCGCAAAAGCGTTGCCAAGTTCCACAATTGCCGGTTTACTGCGGTAATTTTCCACCATTTCATATCTCACGGCACCATAATCTCTTATTAAAGATTTCAGATATTCGGAATTTGAACCGCGGAATTCATAAATATTCTGGTCATCATCTCCTACCGCTATCACACGCATGTTGTCATTATTATCTATTAAAGCGCGTACCAGGTTAAATTCATTTTCGTCCATGTCCTGTGCTTCATCAATTACAAGCACGCTTTTACTGATTTTACTTCGTTCAACTTCGCCGCTGCGGATTAATTCCACGGCATTTTTTACAATATTGTCTGCGCCCTCAAGCCTGCCGATTTTTCCAAGAAGGTCAAAACAATATGAATGAAAAGTTTTTATTTCCACATAATTTGCTGCATTGCCTATTAATTCAACAAGGCGTTTTTTAAATTCCGTAGCCGCAGCTCTTGAAAATGTCAGCATTAAAAGCTGCTCCGATTTTACGGATTCCAATATTATCAGTGAAGCAAGTTTATGTACTAAAACTCGTGTTTTGCCGCTGCCAGGACCTGCTGCCACAACAATATACGGAGAATCGGCATCATTAATAATTTGCGACTGCACAGCAGATAAACCGTAAAATAATTGCCTGTATTTTTTAGGCGTAATATTACGGTTTATTTCATTTTCACGTTCACCGGCAAAATATTTTTTAATGAACTTCTGAAAATCTATCTGAAAATAATCTTTTACAAATTGCAGTGCAGATTTATAATCACGCACCATCAAATTGGCATATTCACCTATAATATGAATCTGCTGAATTCTTTGTTTGTAAAATTCATCAAGATAACGGTAATCGGCAATTTTATACTTTATTTTATTATCCATTATGCAGCGTTCAATTTCCATACTGTTGTAAAGAACCAAAAAGCCGCCTTCAAGCCTTAATGCTTCTATTTTTGAAAGGTACAGCAATGCGTCCTCAACATCATGCAGAGATACTTCTTTAGCAGTTAAGTCCATTTGCTGATGTTCTTTATACGCATTAAACAAACCGACAAGCGAAAACTCTACCGGTTTCATTTCTTCACCGTCATAGACAGGCTTTGCTGCTTTAGCAAAAAGTTCTTTTAATACAAACCTGCAAATATCTATTCTGGTATCAATTTTATCTTTTAATTTTTCAACGCTGATAAGCGGCAGTATTTGTACTGCCTGTGCAGCTTTCCATTCATTTTTTTGAATGTACTTTTTAATTGTATAGTAATAAATAAGCGTGCGGAAATTTTTTACGTTTGCCCCCGCCAGCCGCCGCTGCTCTGCCTGTTCGTTTAATTCTTTAAGGTTAAATTCGCACACATCGTCTTTTAGCTGTTCCACAAAAAATAATTCCAGTTTTGCAAAACGTTCAAGCAAATTGACAGCCCTGTTTTCTTTTTCGGTCGCCAAAATATAGGCAGACATATCCAGCGTATCGGCTAAAATGCCTTCACGCCGCATTAAATTAACGGCAGTAATTACTTCTTCTTTGGTCAAACCAAGAATATCGGCAAGATAATCGACACGCGATTCCGCATCGTCGTTACCGGCTTTGGCAATGCTTCTGCTTGAAATAAGCGACTTAACTATGCGTTTGGCATTTAAGCGCTGCGGTTCTGTAAAAAGCGGAGAAGCTTCTATACGCCTGGCAGCTTCATTCATATCACTTGCCAAAATACTTGTTGCATATATGCGCGGCATATTTTTGCCGCGTTTAATATAACCAGCATTTTCAAGCGCAGAAATTGCTGTTTTTACTCTTGTTTCAACATCAGTAACGGAATTATCCCACCCTGCCTGCCGGGCAATTTCCAGTGCCGAGCAGCAAATGCGCGGGCGAAGTTTTGTCATATCCTTAATGGCTTTCCATACCTGCTGTATCTCACTAATGCTGAGCTTGGTCTGGTTCAGCAAAATAAAATGCTTGTCCAAATCACTATCATTATAAAGAACATAGCAATCTGCCTGCATGGAAGGGTCGCGGCCGGCACGTCCGGCTTCCTGAACATAATCTTCCAGTGAACTTGATATGTCATAATGAACTACGAGTTTAACGTCTTTTTTATCAACGCCCATGCCAAAAGCAGACGTTGCTACAATTACCTGTATTTTATTAGTTATAAACGCTTCCTGATTGGCGATTTTATCAGCCGGGTCCATCTTACCGTTAAAAGGGCATGCCGGAAAACCGTCTTTTGAAAGACGCTCAGCCAATTCTCTTGTACGCCTTGTTCTGGAAACATAAACTATGGTTGGGCAATTTTTTTGTTCCAAAAGCCTGCGCAGAGCATTATATTTTTCTTCATCCGTTTCTTTATATAAAACCGTATACTGTAAATTTTCACGCGTTGCCGATGATGCGTAAAGAACAAGGTCCAAATCCAGAGTTTTCTTAAAATAATCGCAAATATCACTTATTACTTTAGGTTTTGCCGTTGCTGTAAAACAGGAAACAGGTATGGGCATCTGTGAAACTTTCTGGCGCTGGAGTTCACTTATAAATTCGCCTATATATAAATAATCAACCCTGAAATCCTGCCCCCAAGCAGAAAAGCAATGGGCTTCATCAATTACAAAACGGACAATATTACGTTTAAGAAGTATTTTTTCTATTGTGCGTGAACGCAAAGATTCCGGCGCAATATATAAAATATTTACTGAACCGTCAGCCAGACGTTCAAGGGCATCCGCTCTTTCTATCGGTGAAAGCAGCCCGTTAATGCTTACGGCTTCAAGTACGCCGGTATTATATAAATTATCAACCTGGTCTTTCATTAAAGAAAGCAGCGGCGATATAACAACAGTTAAACCATGTACAGCTTTGCCCGCCATAAGTGCAGGAAGCTGAAAAGTTATAGACTTACCGCCGCCGGTAGGAAACACCGCCAACAGTGATTTACCGTCCACAGCCGCCTGCGCCGCCATTTCTTGAAGCGGTTCACCATTATAAGTTCTGAAACTGTCATAACCAAAAATTTCTTTTAAACTTTTATGAATGTTGAGTTTGTTTTGGCAATAGCCACAACCTTCAGAACATGGAGTATTGCACAATAACTTAATTACATTTTCAATTTTTGGGAAATTATGCATAAGCCATGACGGAGTTATAGAATGATAGTCATCGGAAGAAATCAGCGCAAGCACATATGCAAGTTCTATTTTATTTCCTGCAATAAGCGTTTTGAGGTCTGCATTTTCACAAATTTTCCCGGCAAATTCACTCTTAATCAAAGTTTCTGCGTCATTAACGGCACAGTAAAAATCTATATATTCAAAAAAAGCTTCAAATTCCACTGCATCATGCAGCAGGCAATAAAAAATCTGCTTCATTTTTAATGACAAGGCAATAAAAGCATTTACCTCATCATAAAATAATTGCCGTGCTTTTTTACTGTCATTTAAAGGATTGTTTAACTCATCTGTCTGTAATTTATCATCTTTTAATAAAGCGTGATACGGCCGTTTCGGGAAAAGCAGCGGCGAAAGATAGAGCGTATCTATTACTTTGCTGCTTATCTTTCTTCCGGCAGCAGCTTCAATATATTTTAGGTCATGATGAATTATATTATGCCCGCACAAAAAATCAGCACCGCTTATAAAATCGCAAAAATTATTTATCGAAGCAGAATGAAAACAAACATTGCCGTCACGTATTGCTCCAAGGTCATAAATTTTCTTATCAGCAATGCCAACCTCAGAATCAATAAAGACTACTGTCTTTGCCATCATTTCCACTTCCTTTGCGCTTTTAAAGCGATGCTTTAAAATTTTTAATATAACAATGATTTTATTTTAATACTTCTATTAATAAAATCTGCAATTTATTATTAAAATAAAACAATCTTCAAAGGTGATTTACTTATGTGAAAAATATTTTGCACAATTCTTACTTATAAGATATTTAATTTTAAGTTTTTTGTCAATCTAATTTTAGCGTTAACTTAAACTTTATATTATTTTTAATAAAAACATGGTTTAAAGTTTAAACAAAACAGGCTGCACCGCAAGGCAGTTAAACAAAACTGCCCACGTTGTAGCCCGTTTGGGGTTTTATTTTTCTACTATATATTTCCTTATTTTACTACCTAATGGCAAAGCGCCGTCAGCCAATTTCTCTTTCCAGTTCCGTGCCGCGCACTTTCAGCGGTTTGTTGGCTTCGTCCACCATTACAACCTTCGGCTCGCAGCGGCGCGCTTCTTCTTCCGTCATCTGCGCGTAAGCCATAATAATAACCTTGTCGCCCGGCTGCACAAGGCGTGCTGCCGCACCGTTAAGGCAAATTACGCCGCTGCCCGGTGCACCCGCAATAGTGTAGGTTTCAAGGCGCGCGCCGTTGTTGTTGTCTACAATCTGCACGCGCTCGCCCGGCAAAATGCCTGCCATTTCCATAAGTTCGCTGTCTATTGTAACGCTGCCCATGTATTCAAGATTGGCTTCCGTTACCGTTGCGCGGTGAATTTTGCCGTGCATTATCGTGTAAAGCATTTATTCTACCTCCAAAATTACGTTGTCAATAAGGCGTGTTGTGCCAAATTTTACGGCCAGCGCCAAAAGATACTGCCCCTTGGTTAAAACCTCCGGCGCAGGCGTAAGCCCCGGCAGGGCGTATATTTCCACGTAGTCAATCTGTGCCATGGGCTCGTCGCCGATAAGTTTTTTAACGCCCTCCACCAGTTTCTGGCTGCTGCGCTCGCCCGCTTTAAAAAGCATGGAGGCGGTTTCGAGGCTGCTGTTTAAAATAACCGCCGCCGCACGTTCGCTCTTTGATAAATATGTGTTGCGCGAAGATTTGGCAAGCCCGTCCGCCTCGCGCACAATAGGCATAATGCGCAGCTTTACGTTAAAGAACAAATCTTTAACCATGCGTTTTAAAACCTCTGCCTGCTGGGCGTCCTTCTGCCCAAAATAAGCGTGGTCGGGCTGGGCCAGGTTAAACAACTTGGCAACAACCGTTGTTACGCCGCGGAAGTGGATGGGCCTTGTGCGCCCGCACAGCACTTTGGTAATGTCGCCGGTAACTTCTACCCAGGTCATATCCTCGCTGGGGTACATTTCGGCAGGCGTGGGTGCAAAAACAATGTCCGCGCCGCAGCTTTCCGCCAGTTTGCAGTCGGCGTCAAGCGTGCGGGGGTAGGCGTCCAAATCTTCGTTAGGCCCAAACTGCGTGGGGTTTACAAACACGCTTACCACAACAAGTTCGTTTTCCATTGCCGCCGCTTTAATAAGCGAAGCGTGCCCTTCGTGCAGCGCGCCCATGGTCGGCACAAGGCCGATGGTTTTGCCTGCCGCTTTGGCAAGCGCAATTTCTTCGCGGAGTTCCGCGGTTGTTCTGCAAAGTTTCATTTTGCGTTCTCCTTTATCAGTACAGTTTTTCCAAAACTTCGTCATCTATTTTAAAAGTATGCTTCGCCGCAGGGAAGCTGCGTGCTTTTACATCTGCCGCATAGGCTTTAAATGCCGCCGTCATTTCGCTGTGCAAATCGGCGTAGCGCTTAACAAATTTGGGGCAAAAACCATCGGTATAGCCTAAAAGGTCATTGCATACCAGCACCTGCCCGTCGCAGTATTTGCCTGCGCCGATGCCGATGGTTGCCGCCGTTTTAAGGCTTTCCGTAACCTTTGCCGCCAGTGCTTCGGGCACACATTCAAGCACAATGGCAAACGCACCTGCCTGTTCCAGTGCGCGGGCGTCGTCCAAAAGCTTCTGCGCCGCCTCTGCGCTTTTGCCCTGCACCTTAAAGCCGCCCAGCTGGTTTACCGATTGCGGCGTAAGCCCAATATGCCCCACAACCGGTATGCCTGCCTGCGTAAGTTTCTGCACCAGTCCGCACACTTCCGCACCGCCTTCCAGCTTCACTGCCGCGCAGCCGGTTTCCTTCAAAAAACGGGCAGCGTTGTACATGCCGTCCACCACGCTTGCCTGATAGCTCATAAAAGGCATATCGCCCACAACCATTGTGCCGCTGCCCTGTGCGCCGCGCATAACGGCTTTGGTATGGTGAATCATCTCGTCCATCGTTACCGGCACCGTGCTGCTGTAGCCAAGCATTACATTGCCCAGCGAATCGCCCACCAAAATCATTTCAATACCGGCCTCGCACACGTTTTTGGCCATGGCGTAATCGTACGCCGTTACCATGGTTACCGGCTCGCCGTTTTGTTTCATTTGCTTTATTACAGCTGTTGTAATTTGCTTCATTTATTTGCCTCCGTAAATAATTCCGTCATTTCCGCCGCTGCGGATTCTGTAATGCGCCCGCTTTCGCGTGCCAGCTTAACCGTTGCCAGCCCCAGCGCGCAGTAGGCAGGCACAAACTCCTGCGGCAAAACTTTTAAATGCCCGGCAACCGTAACCGCGTCCCCGCGTGATATCGGGCCGGTTAACGCCGCACCCGCATTTTCTGCCGAAGCAAGATTTGCCACCGTACCGGCTAAAAGCGGCACAAGCAGCCTGTGCGCGGTTTCTTCGTCCTCAGTCCAGCGTAAAAGCAGCTTTTCGGCAAGGGCAGTAACCGTTACCGTAAAATTACTGCAAAAGCACGCCGCCGCGTGATACAGCGCCCGCTCCTTCTGCGGTACTTTAAAGGCAGCTGCCCCCGAAAGCTGCGCCAGCTTAAAACCAAGCTCCTGCGCCTTTGCGCTGCCGTCCACCGCCATGCCAATTCCCGCAAGGCTTTTTACCGGCGCAGCAAAACTCTGAAGCGGGTGCAGGCTGCCTGTTTCCGCGCCCAGCGCTTTAAGCGGTGCAAGTTCATCAAGCCCGGCGCTGCCGCTTACATGGTAAAAATACTTGCCGCAAATATCCAGCCCGGCTTGTACAGCAGCCTTTGCCATGCTCTCTGCCGCCGCATTAATAAACCTGTCCGGCACGCAGATAAAAATAATATCTGCCGCGGCAATAAGCCCCAAAGGCTCATTAAAATGCCGCACGCCAAGTTCAGCCGCCCTTGCTTTGGCATGGGTGCCGCCGTAAACACCGGCGCAGCTTAACCCCATAGCGGCAAACGCCTTTGCCAGCGACATGCCTACGCGCCCCGGGCCTGCAACGCCAAAAGATAAATCCATAACAACTCCTTTCTGCAAGGATTGACCGGAAGCATAAAAAAAGCGCACTCCGGGCAGAGTACGCCAAAATACGCATAAATGCACTATTCCGTCACGTCCCGGCAATTAAGTCCAAGCGTTTTACCGACCTTGTTTTGCATTAATGCCCTTTATATGGTACAGCTCCTGCGGATGCTGCCCTAAGGCACCTGAATGCAGATAAATAATAGCACAACGGATTTTAAATAGCAAGTAAAATTTTTAATGCCGTGTTATAATAAAACAAAAAGGAGTGACGCCCATGCCATACGTTAACATTAAAATTACCCGCGAAGGCAACGTAACGCCGGAACAGAAAAAACAGCTTATCGAAGGAGCAACGGAGCTTCTGCACCGCGTACTGAACAAAAACACCGCCACCACGGTTGTGGTTATCGACGAAGTTGACACCGATAACTGGGGCATCGGCGGCGTGCCGGTAACTGAGATAAGGAAACAGAATAAGTAAAATAAAAGGGCACGTTAAGCGTGCCTTTTTGTTTTACTTACCTTTATTTTCGTTTTATATTTTTATTTTTTATTTACGTTTTATCTTTGTAGTTACGTTAGTATATTTTTATTTACTTTTTCATTCATCTTATTTTTCATTTTGCTTTGCTCCTTTGCATGTACATTTAATATTTTATATTTACTTTATTATTCATCTTCATTCTTTTGACTGACCAAAAGAACGAAGCAAGAAAAGTCACGCGGCTAGCAAAAATTTACGAATTTTGTTGCTAAAGCAAAAAATCCGCACGCGTCACACCGCAACCAATAAAAATTTCCACGGAACTCGCTGCGCTCAAACACCGGAAAATTTTTATTGCTTTTTAGTAAATGCCGCTAAATTTTTAATGCCGCGATTGCATTTAACTCGTACTTTTAATTTTTTAATTAGACGAAAATACATAATAAACGATAATAAAAAATATTATTCTAGCCATCAGCCATAAATTTGTATACTGACATTCTATCTATTAAATTACCTGATAAACTAATTATTCCTTACTTTTCAGCAATGAAATCGGAACTCAATAAATTTTTAGCAGTGCGGCAACAAGTTAAATTTTAGAAAAGAATTATCAAACTACGAATTTGGTCGAAGCCGCGACATTCAAAAAATAGGCAAACCATAATTAAGGCACTTGCAGCGTTTGCCGAGGACTGTTTGAGTTTGCGAAGCAAACAAGTTCCGCAGGCGCAGCAAGTGCCAGCTTATTTGCTGCATTTGCCGTTTATTTTTTGCTGGAGCGAAAACTTTTTGGTTACTTTTTAGTTATAAAAAGTAACATGAATAAAAAAGTAAATAAAGATATAATAACTAATTACAAAGACTGTAAGTATTATAAAAAAGGTAAAGAAAAAACAGCCCTGTCAGGCTGTTTTTTCATAATTTTATCCGCACAAGCGGTTTTTAATTTGCGCCTTGCGCAATATTTGCCGTCAGTGCGCTGATGCTTTCGGTAAGTTTATCCAGCTTGCTTTCCATGCGTATTAATAAATACCACGAAAGCATTACCGGAAACCCGAAATTTGCCAGCTGGCTGAAGATAAGTTCCGCGTCCATCGCTTAGCCGCCTTATTTCAGTACGTTCACTTCGGTAGTGCGTACGCGCGCTTCCACAACTTCGGTAGTGCGTACGCGCGCTTCCACAACTTCGGCAAGCGCGTTGCCGTCGGCATTAAATACGCCGCTGTCTACAATGCTCTGCATGGCGGTGCGCGCTTCTTCCGCCGTAACATTTTCGCGCGGGTCGGTTACGTTAAGCACCTTCTGTTTGCCGTCGGCTTTTTTAAATACAAGCTGTAATACTTTTTCCATTCTTCAATCTCCCTTCGGTTAATTACTCGGCTTCCGCCACTTCTGCTTTTTCGGTTACAACAATGTTCACAACTTCGTTTTCCATCAGGCTGCCCAGCGCCGTACCAGCTTTAACAAGCTCATCAGCACCCGCGTCTTTTTTGATGCCCGAGTAGGTGTGCGCCTTGGTCTGCGCTGTACCTTCGCCATCGAAGCCGTTCTCCACGTTGATAGACATTGTTTGAGATAACACTGTTTTTGCTGCTGCCATTTTAGCATGCTCCTTTCCTGGGGCTGTTTGTTTTTTGTGTTTGCCCTTACACCCATATAAACGGATTTTATGCCTTAAAAATTTACCTGCCTGTAAAATTTTTTATTTTTCCGTCCGTAAAAATTTTTTGGCAATTTTTTTGCGCATGGTTAATTTTTGCCCCTGTTTTGCTGTTTATATGGGTGAGTTTCTTTTCTTTTCTCTTTTTTCTTGTTTTTTCTCTTTATCTTTTCTTTGCCGTATTACGTTCTTACCTTGTTCTTAAGTAATTCAAAGATTATATATATAATTTACCTTGTTCCCTAAGTACTACCGTACGTAAGCAGTAAAAACCAAAAATGCCCACGCAAAACAGGCACTATCTCCAAACTGAGATAGTGCCGCAAGCAGTAAACTCCACTCCTTCATGCACAAAATAAAAAAAGAGAGCAGCACTGCCCTCTTTAAACATGCAAAAGCTATATTAAAATTTTTACTGCCAAAACACCGAAAGCCGCCGCAAGCACGCCCAAAAGGCAGCTTAACGCGGCGTATAACAAAGCGCAGGCAAGGTTTCCTTCCGCAAAAAGCGTATATACTTCGTACCCGAAGGATGAAAACGTAGTAAACCCGCCCAGCACGCCTACACACAAAAACAAACGCCATACCGGCGGCAGAAGGCCTTTATCCACAATCAGCGTCATTAAAAGCCCCATTAAAAAGCAGCCGCTGATGTTAATAATAAAAGTTCCGTACGGCAGCTGCGGGTTAAAATATTTTACGGCGGCATTGCCCGCAAGGTAACGCAGCACTACGCCAAGCGCGCCCCCAACGGCGATGTATAAAAGGTTCATGGTTTAACTCCCTGCTGATGATTTTAAAAGTATTTTTAATTATAACATACTCATGGATGTTTGATAAAACTTTTGGCAGGAAGGTTTGTAATGGGATGCTTGGCACTAAGTGGCGGCTCATTTAGGATTACAAATTTTACTCTTTATTCAATCGTAAAATTTGCATAGCTTCGCTGGCACACTTATTGCCATCGCCTGCGGTTCGGCAGTAAGCGGCGCTCGTTAAGGTTCACTAATTTTACTCGCTATTCGCTCGCAAAATTTGCGTGCCTTCGCTGGCACAAATCTAAACTTCGCCAAAGGCTCGTTTATATTTGGCGCTCAGGCAAAAAAGCGCACTGCGGCGCTTTGGGCACGCAGTGCAATGAAAGGTGATGACTGTGGGGTATTTATATAACGGCGTGCTGTGTTTTTATATCTGTATAAGCTCCGCCGTTACTGTTTATCAGTCTATGCTAGTTATTATTTAAAAATCTAAGCTTCGCCAAAGGCTCGCTTATATTGGGCGATGTTAAGAACCGTAAATTTCGCTCTTTATTCAATCGCGAAATTTGCATAGCTTCGCTGGCACACTTATTGCCATCGCCTGCGGCCCGGCACTAAGCGGCGCTCATTTATGGTCGTCGATAATGGCTGCCTCGCCCTGTTCGCCGGTGCGGATTTTAACTGCATTGGCAAGCGGATAGATAAAGATTTTGCCGTCGCCGGGCTGACCGGTTTTAAGGACTTTCTGAGCTACGCGCAAAACTTCGTCCACCGGAACCTCGCAGACAACGGTTTCTATTTTAACCTTCGGCACAAGGTTAATATCGTAAGCCTGCCCGCGGTACACTTCCTTATGCCCTTTCTGCAGGCCGCAGCCAAACACCTGGCTTACCGTCATGCCGGTAACGCCAATTTCCGCAAAAGCAACTTTCAGTTCGTCCAGTTTTTCAGTTCTGGTTATAATATCTATTTTGGTAATCGGTCTCATAACTGCCTCCGTAAATTATTTGCCTGCCGGTGCCGGTTTGGCGGCAAAGGCCGGTGCTTCCTGCACGGCAAGGTTTGTAAGCGGCGTGCCGTTTATAATGCTCTGGCGGTAAGCGCGTTCGCCGTGTTCAACAATGTCAAGCCCGCTTTCTTCTTCGGCAGCATCAGCACGCAGGGTTGTAACTGCGCCCACTATTTTTAAAATTATGTAGGTGCCAACAACGGCCAGCACAATGGCAACCCCTACCGTTACTGCCTGTACATACAGCTGGTGCGCGTTGCCGTAAAAAAGCCCGTCCGCACCGGCGGAGTTTGCGGTTTTTGTTGCCCAAAGCCCGGTTGCCAGTGCGCCCCAGGTGCCGCCAACGCCGTGTACGCCGAATGCGTCGAGTGCGTCATCATACCCAAGTTTTGCCTTAACAATGGCCACTGCCGCAAAGCACAGCACGCCGCCGATAAGCCCGATTAAAACAGCCGGCACAACGGTTACAAAGCCTGCCGCCGGGGTAATGGCAACAAGCCCTGCAATACAGCCGCTTGCTGCGCCAAGCATGGTGGGGTGCCCGTTTACAAGCCATTCTGCGCCAACCCACGATAAGGTTGCCGCTGCCGCCGCTGCCTGCGTTACCACAAACGCACCGGCAGCAAGGCCGTTAGCGCCAAGCGCGCTGCCTGCGTTAAAGCCGAACCAGCCGAACCACAAAAGCGCTGCGCCCAGCACCGTCATCGGCAAATGGTGCGGCAGCATGGGCACAACGCCCTTGCCGCTGCGTTTGCCAAGCATAATGCAGGCAACCAGCCCGCTGACGCCGCTTAAAATATGTATAACCGTGCCGCCCGCAAAGTCGAGCGCGCCCAAATCACGCAGCCAGCCGCCAACGCCCCATACCCAGTGCGCCATGGGGTCGTACAAAAACGTAGTCCACAAAAAGGTAAACAGCACAAACGCGCCAAATTTAAAGCGTTCGGCGTAAGCGCCGGTAATAAGCGCCGCCGTAATTACCGCAAACATGCACTGGAATGCCGCAAAGGCAAACAGCGGCACAGTTGCGGAATAATCTTCGTAAGGAGCGGCAAAAAGTGCCATATCGGTAAGCCCTGCCCAGCTCAAGCTGCCGATAACGCCGTTAATATCCGGCCCGAAGGCAAGGCTGAAGCCGAACAGCACCCACTGCACGCTTACCATTGCCACAATAAAAAAGCTCTGCATAATTGTCGTCAGTACGTTTTTGCTGCGCACCATGCCGCCGTAAAAAAACGCCAGCCCCGGTGTCATCAGCATTACAAGCGCAGCACTTATCAATACCCACGCCGTGTCGCCGGTATCAACTGCCGGCACTCCTTCTGCGGCAAGCACAGTGCCCGGAATGCCCAAAAGCACGCCTGCCGCCAGTAAACCATGTATTAATCCCCTCATATTAGCCCTCTTTTCTGTAACTAAAACAAAAGCGGGGTATACCTTTTAAGATACACCCCGTTGTGCAGCAAAACTCAAATTCGGTTTTAATATACGCCAAACAGCAATTCACTGTAAGTCGGGTACGGCAGGTATTTGCCGCCCATCAGTTTTTCCAGTTCGTCGCCGGCTTCGCGCAAAGCGCCCATGTCTTTTAAAATAACGTCATGGTAATAATCTGCCTCTGCCTGTGCAGATGTTTTTACAACGTCACCAAGCCCTGCTTTTAATTTTTCTGCATCTGTGTAAAGCAGGCTGCTGAGCGTTGCAATTTTGGAAGCAAGCTCCGTTTCGAAGCTGCCTGCAATGCCAAGCTCTTTTTTGCTCTTTGCTGCCGCCGTTAAATCGGCAGTGTAAAGTGCTGCGGCAGGCAAAATGTCTTTAAACAGCATATCAAGCATTGCCAGTGCTTCAATGCGGATTGCCTTACTGTAATTTTCAAGCGAAATTTCCAGCCTGCTGCGGACTTCCGCTTCGGTAAAGATGCCGTGTTTTACAAACAGGCTGATGTTTTTCTCTTTAACCATGTAAGGCAGTGCTTCAGGAGTGGATTTGAGATTGAGCAGCCCCCTCGATTTGGCCTCTTCAACCCATGCATCGGTATAACCGTCACCATTGAAGATGATGCGTTTATGCGCGATTACTGTTTCTCTGACGAGTTCTACCACTGCGGCATCAAAATCGGCCGCTGCTTCTAATTTATCGGCAAACTCTTCCAGAGCTTCGGCAACAATGGCGTTTAAAATAACGTTCGGCCCGGCAATGGAGGCGGCAGAACCAACCATGCGGAACTCAAACTTGTTGCCGGTAAATGCAAACGGCGAAGTACGGTTTCTGTCCGTATTGTCTTTTTTCAAAGCAGGCAGCACATTGCCGCTCAGCTTCAATTCGCCTTCGTCTGCGGGTTTATATTCAACACCTGCTTCAATGGCTTTCAGCACATTGGTAAGCTCGGTGCCCAAAAACATAGATACTATCGCCGGCGGCGCTTCGTTGGCGCCCAGGCGGTGGTCATTGCCTGCGCTGGCAACGCTTATGCGCAGAAGGTCCTGATATTCGTCAACCGCTTTAATAACGGCTGCCAGAAACAGCAGGAAGCGGTGGTTTTTATACGGCTCAGCCCCCGGGTCGAGCAGGTTTTCGCCCTCAACCGTACCCAGCGACCAGTTGTTATGCTTGCCGCTGCCGTTTACGCCGTCAAAAGGTTTTTCGTGCAGCAGGCACACCAGATTATGCTTGCGTGCCACGCTCTGCATCAGCTCCATGGTAAGCTGGTTATGGTCGGTTGCAATGTTGGTGCCTGCAAAAATCGGCGCCAGCTCATGCTGAGCAGGTGCAACCTCGTTATGCTCGGTTTTGGCAAGCACGCCCAGCTCCCACAGTTTTTCGTCAAGCTCTTTCATAAACGCCTTAACGCGGGGTTTGATAATGCCGAAATAATGGTCCTCAAGCTCCTGCCCTTTCGGCGGCATTGCGCCGAACAGCGTACGGCCGGCAAACTTCAAATCGCGGCGTTTATCGTACATATCTTTATCTACCAAAAAGTATTCCTGCTCCGGCCCAACCGTTGTAATAACCTTTTCGGTGCTTTCGCCAAACAGTTTTAAAATGCGCCTTGCCGCACGGTCTACACAGCACATGCTGCGCAGAAGCGGAGTTTTCTTGTCAAGCACATCGCCCGTATAAGAACAAAACGCCGTTGGGATATACAGGCAGCCGTCTTTAATAAAAGCATAGCTTGTCGGGTCCCAGGCAGTGTAGCCGCGTGCTTCAAAAGTAGCACGGAGCCCGCCGGAAGGAAAGCTCGAAGCATCAGGCTCGCCCTGTACCAGTTCCTTGCCCGAAAAATCCATAATAACGCGCCCGTCCGCCGTAGGCGTGATGAAGCTTTCGTGCTTTTCGGCGGTAATGCCCGTCATCGGCTGGAACCAGTGTGTGAAATGGGTTGCCCCATGCTCCAGCGCCCAGTCCTTCATTGCGTTGGCAATGATATTGGCAATGGGCAAATCAAGCGGTTCGCCCTTTAAAACTGCATTTTTAAAAGCCTTGTAAGTAGCGGTCGGCAGGCGGTCTTTCATAACAGTTTCGTTAAAAACCTCACTGCCAAAAAGTTTCGGAACACTCGTCATTTTTTCGTCCCCCTCAAAATAAAAACAAAATAAAAAAAGCAACGCGCGAAGTTTAAATGCTTCTGCAACTTCGCTGTTGCTTATGCTGTAATTATAGCCCCCTTTACACATTTTGTAAAGCCTTCAGGCAAATGTTTTTATTTTCTGAAAATTTAATGGATTTTGTGCCGTATGTATTAGACAAATTTCTGTAAAAACAATTGACAAGCACTTTTAAAAGTTCTAAAATATTTACATCAAAAACACAAGTTAACCAGGATACCCGGAAAAACACCGGGCATTACTTAATAAAAGAAAGAGGTTTTAACACATGGCTGAAATGTTATACGAAGGCAAAGCCAAAAAAGTTTTCGCCACCGCCGACCCCAACGAAGTAGTTATCTATTATAAAGATGACGCCACTGCCTTAAACGGCGCCAAAAAAGGCACCATTGTTGATAAGGGCATTATGAACAACACCATTACCAGCTTCTTTTTTGACCTGCTCGGGAAAAACGGCGTTGAACACCACTTTATTAAAAAGCTCAGCGACCGCGAACAGCTTTGCAAAAAAGTAAAAATCATTCCGGTTGAAGTTGTATGCCGCAACATTGCCGCAGGCAGCCTTGCCAAAAAAATGGGCGTTGAAGAAGGCTATGTGCTTAAACGCCCGCTGGTAGAATTTTACTACAAAAGCGATGCGCTCGACGACCCGATGATCAGCCCCGACTACGGCGAAGCCTTTGGTTTTGCAACTGATGAACAGATTGCAAAAATCCGCGAAATGGCGCTCAAAATCAACGCCGTATTAAAAGACTTCCTGGCACAGCGCAAAGTACGCCTGATTGACTTTAAAACCGAGTACGGCATCGACAGCGAAGGCAACATCATCCTTGCCGACGAAATTACTCCGGACACCAGCCGCCTGTGGGACTGGGACACCAACGAAAAGCTGGATAAAGACCGTTTCCGCCGCGACATGGGCAACGTGGAAGAAGCCTACCACGAAGTAATCCGCCGCTTAACGGGTGAAGGGAAATAAAATAACCCTGCTTGCGCAGATATGCAAATGTGCAGATGTACAGATTAAACGCCGCCTTAACAGCGGCGTTTTTTATTTGTATTGGGTTTTTGTTTACGTTACGGCTTTGTATTTAGGTTATTATATTTTAATTTACTTTTTTACTCATATTACTTTTAATTTTGTTTTCGTCTTTGATTATACGTTATCAATTTTTATTTACTTTATTATTCATGTTCATTCTTTGTAACCAAAGAACGAACCAAGAAAGTTTTGCGGCTGCGGCTTTTTTACGCAATAATTTAGTATAAAAACGGCAAAAATTGCGGAACTCGCTTCGCTCAAACAGCCTTATTTTTGCCGTTTCTCTTATTAAATATTGCTAAAAACCCAATGCCGCATTTTGTACTGTATTGTACTTTTAATGTGCTGACTATATTCAAAAATATAATGTACAATATTGCATTATTTGACAAGCACGGCAACAATACTATCTAATTAAAAATTTACCAAAGTACGAATTTGGGCGGAGCGCGACTTTCAAAAAATAGGCGAAACTTTCACTAACAAGGCACTTGCAGCTTTTGCCGGAGGATGTCTGAGCGAAACGAGTTTCCGCAGGCGCTGCAAGTGGCAAACTTATTTGATTCTGAGCCGTTAAGTTTTTTGAGGAGCGAAGGCTTTTTGGTTACTTTTTAGCCTATAAAAAGTAACATGAATGAGCGATAAAGAAAATTTAGAAGTAATATCGTAACTGCAAAGGCGCAAACTTATAAAAACAAAAAATTTCACACCCTTTGCACTTTACACCGTCGCGGCGCAGATGTTACAATTAAACTAACAACAATGTACATAAGTTTCCGCGCGGGAGGGACTTCGTTAGTTGATTTTTGGCAGAATCCCCGTCCTCCCTCGTAAAAAAATTGCGAGGGAGGTTTTATTATGCGTAAAAATTTACAGAACAAAATTTTAATCAGCTTGCTTATGGCAGGAAGTATTGGTATTTTGGGTTTTAACAACATAAGATCTGCTGCAATGATTTATGAAACACAGTTACCATCCCATCCCGGAAAATGGTATACCGCCAACGATACTACTGATGGAATTTTAGAAGTTGCATCTGACCTTCCCAATGAAGTTAATCAAGGTATTGCCGGAAAATATTTTGAGATTACAGAAAGTAACAAAACTTATTCAGGCAATCAAGCAATTATTACAGGTGGTTCTTTTGCTGACATATATATTTTTGGAGTTGTTTTTAACAAAGACTCATCTTTAACAATTAATAATATAGATGTCAACAATAATAAAGTAATAATAGATAACTCTAATAACAAAATAAACTTTGGTCAATTATATATAGTTGCAGGTGCACGTGAAGAAGATTATGCAGGAATCAAAGCAACCCTACACAACAACACTGTATACTTAAATAATATTAAATCCTGTAGTATAGATAATTTAACTGGTGCATTAGGTCATAAAGTAGAATATAACAAAACTACAATTGAAAATTCTGCTATTAATATATCATGGAATGCTATTTCCGGAGGCATTGCGCCCTTCAATGAAGCAGGAGATTTTGCTAATCATAATACTGTAGAAATAACTAATTCTGAAATTGGTATTGATGATTCTTGGGTTCAACCTATTGGTATTATAGGTGGCTATGCAAGAGGCGGTGAAGCTAATTACAATGAAGTAATTATTAGCGGTAATAGTATAATTAACTGTAACGTTTATGGCGGCCTTACTGATAGCTCGTCTACTGCAAACAATAACAGTATAACATTAAAAGACAACGCAAATTTATCACAAGCTGAACTAATTGGCGGTTACAACGCAGCAGGAACGGAGATAAGCGGAAATAAACTTATTATTGATAACTGGACTGGAAAAGATGTAAAAGGCGCATATAATTTCAGCGATATTGATTTTAACAACATCGGTTGGAATAACGGCGGCACCGTTTTAAATATCACAGGCAACGCTGAAACAGATGCCCTTGCAAATACTAACATCAATCTTAATGATATTAATTTTACAGGCGGTACAGAACTTAACGAAGGCGAAATCATGACTTTTGTTAACGGTACTGATTTAGGTATTGGTACAGGTAAAGGCAATGTAACAGTTGCCGATGAATTTACAGCCGGTGTTGCAGTTATCGGTACTGGCGAAGTTGTAAGTGACGCAAACAGCGTAAAATACGTTTTAAAAGAAGTTAAACAAAACCAGCAAATCGACCTTGTCGCCGAAAACCGCGCCGTTGCGGCAGCGTTTGTCAATCAGGGCACGGATTTAATCAGCGACAGTTTGGACACCATAAGCCGTGACGATAACTACGGCGTTAAAACCTTTGCCGCCGTACACGGCAACCGCAGTAAATATGATGTTGCCGATGATATTAAAATTAACGGCTGGAGTACGATTGTCGGCGTAGGCAATGCCGATAAATTCGATAACGGCAGCGAGTTAAGCTGGGGCGTGTTCTACGAAAACGGCAGCGGCAATTACCGTACTTACAACAACTTCAACAACGAGTTCTTCCGCGGTGACGGCAGTATGGTTTACAACGGCGGAGGCATTGCGGCAAGGTACGAGAATAAAAACGGTGTTTATACCGAAGGTTCGCTCCGTGCAGGTATGCTTAAAAACGAACTTGATAACGCCATGCGTAATGTTAACGGCAGTTACGGCTACGAAACCGAAAGTGCTTACTACGGCGCGCACATTGGCGTTGGTAAAATTATCAGCCTGAGCGGCAGCAGCGACCTCGATATATACGGCAAGTTCTTCCATACTTATACCGAAGGCGACAGTGTTACCATTGCAGAGGATAAATTTGATTTTGACAGCATTACCAGTGACAGACTAAGAGTTGGCGCGCGCATTACAAGCAATAAGGAAAATAAGTTCAGCACTTATTATGGCTTGGCGTATGAGTACGAGTTTAACGGCGACGCTGATATGACGGCACAGGGATTGCGGGCAGATACGCAGAGCTTGCAGGGCAGCAGCGTAATGGCGGAATTAGGCTTTAACTACCAGCCCACGCCCGACAGCCCGTGGAGCTTTGACCTTAACATGCGCGGCTACACAGGCGAACGCCAGGGCGGCAGCTTTAACGTACAGGCAACGTATACTTTCTAGCCGATAACCGAATCGCCAATTAGTAACGAGCCGAAGGCGAAGTTAATAATTGTGCCAGTGAGGCTATGCAAATTTTGCGATTGAATAGCGAGCAAAATTTACGAACCTTAATTTAAAAATAAATAAAGCAGCAACTGCCAAAGGCAATATACCTTTCAGCGGTTGCTGCTTTTTTACTATACAAGCACATAAATTATTATGTACAACCTATTCAATCATTTCCCCGGTTCAAACAAACCTTTATTTTTTAAATTTATATTTTCCTTTGCCAAAGCCTTTAACAGGTTCTATTAAATTATTTTCCTTCATTTTATTCAATAATACGCCTGCCCCTGTACCGGATATATTTAGCAAAGCACTTATATCACTGCGTCCAAAACATTCAGCAGGCCCTAATTCTTTATATAACAAAATCATGTTTTCTTTTGTACCTTGGTGTACAGTCATATTCCTTATGGCTTCAAAAATTATATTTTCTTGCCCAACCGCAACTTTCTCCTGAGCAATCGCAACATTTCCCTGCTCAATCGCAATATTTCCCTCTCCAAACGCAACATTTTCAACAGCTACATTATAATTTAAATTATACAGCGTAACAAAAAATGACTGCCTGTCAGAAATAAATTGAGGTTCTATTCCCTTACGGAAATTAACAGCATTTAAATAATCTTCTTTAATTTTCTTAAAACCGCTTCCACGGCGCTCCATATAATTCAGTCTGTTAAAGATATCGGCAATTACAGGATTACGCCTTTTGGACGGAATTCTATCCATATCCAAATCCTGCACAAATGAGCCATCGTACATGCCTCCGGGCGAATAAATTTCCATTCTGTCATCAAAAATATCAATGTGAACTTCACTGCCCATATCCATATAATCACGATGTATAAGAGCGTTAACTATACATTCCAGTACAGCTCTTTCGGGATATTCCGGCATTTCAATTCTGCCATTGGCAGTTTTGCGCCAACGTTTTTTGGTATTATTTTTTATAAATTCTTCTGCACTCTGTAATAAAGTAATTATACTGCCTGTAAATTCTTTATCGTCTTCTGCTTCCATTACTCCGGAAGCTTTATTTAAGCCATGCCACCTGGTACAAAAAAGCCTTACATTATTAATTGTCGGCTCATCTGCAAGCAAAGCCCCGGCATTAGTAAGCATTCCATTAACATCTGCCAAACCGAAAGACATAAAATCATTATCTTCCAATTCACGTCCTGTTCTTGTTTTATAAACCGAACGCAATTTAGTAAAAGCATATTCTGAAAATTTATAAGGAGATGTTAAACTGTCATATGTTTTGCCACTGCCATTTAACACTAATCTTTTTAAATCTGATGCAGCAGCCGGGATGCTTTCGTTACCAACACGAATAAACGCTGTTCTGCTCCCGTCACCGACATAATAATACGGCGTTTCCATACCAGAAAAGACTTTCAGCAAAATAAATTTTTTATTATCTTCTATTTCTATATTCAAAATAATTTGCGGAATAGGGTCTAACTTTGCTTTTATTGCTTCACTTATTTTCTCGCTGTCTTCTTTCGCATTCTCTAATCCGACAAGTTCATCATCATTAGTTACTCCAAAAATTAAAACACCGCCATTGCAATTAGCAAAAGCACTTACCGTTTTAAGCCAACTTTTAGGGCGTTTTACTTCTAAAATTTCCTTTTTATCATATTCAGTTGCTTCACCAATATAGTCTGCAATTTTTATCATTATGAAACCCCTTAAATTTTAATTTCTCAATGTAACTATTTTATAAAAAATAAAAGCAGTGGTAAAGCATAATTTTTAGTACCACTGCTTTTAGTTCAATTATTTTCCCGGTTCAAACAAACCTTCGTTGTCGTCCCATAAAACTATTTTATCTTCTTTTAAGGTTTCCGCAAGGCGGATAACGCGCTGGTTGCTGCTGCCGCGAAAGCGCAGGTTGGGGTCTTTTTTTGCTTCCACAAATTCGCCGTCTACCAGTATGTCAATGCAGTCCAAAAGGGCGCGCGTAATTTCATAATCGCACAGGCGGCCGGTTAACAGGTCTTTTTCAAGGTCGTAACCGGTATAGCACCATACGGTTTTATTGGGGTACATTTTGCGCAGGCGCTGCATAAAGGGCAGCAGGGCTTTCTGGTTGGCGTGTTCAAACGGTTCGCCGCCCAAAAGGCTGAAGCCTTTAATATACGGCGGTTTTAAGGCGTTTAAAATTTCTTCTTCCGCCGCTGCGTCAAACGGCTTGCCGTAGTCAAAATCCCAGGCTTCCTGGTTAAAGCAGCCTTTGCAGTAATGCGTGCAGCCGCTTACAAACAGCGATACGCGCACGCCCGGCCCGTTGGCGACATCATGTGTTTTAATTGCCGCATAGTTCATGACAGGCCTCCGTTACAGGTGCAGAACGCGGGATTTGATTTCTTTGGTTTTGCCCACGTTCCAGAAGTTTTCGCCCAGGTAGCCGCAGGTACGGCGGGTTACGTTCATCAGGTTATGGTCTTTGTTGCCGCAGTTAGGGCATTCCCATTCCAAATCGTCGTTGATGATGATTTCGCCGTCAAAGCCGCACACATGGCAGTAGTCGCTCTTGGTGTTGAACTCTGCGTACTGAATGTTATCGTAAATGAAGCGTACTACATCTTCCAGCGCTTCGGTGTTGTGACGCATGTTCGGAATTTCCACGTAGCTGATGGCGCCGCCGCTGGAAATTTTCTGGAACTGGCTTTCAAAGGCAAATTTGCTGAAAGCGTCGATATTTTCGCGCACGTCAACGTGGTAGGAGTTGGTGTAGTAGCCTTTATCGGTAACGTCGTCAATAGTGCCGAAGCGTTCTTTATCTATGCGGGCAAAACGGTAGCACAGGCTTTCGGCCGGAGTGCCGTACAGTGCAAAGCCGATGCCGGTCTGCTGTTTCCATTTATCGCATTTGGCGCGCAGGTAACGCATTACACGCAGCGCAAATTCTTCGCCCACGGGGTCGGTATGGCTTACGCCCTTCATCAGTTTGGTCATTTCGTACACGCCGATATAACCGAGCGAAATGCTGCTGTAACCGCCAACAAGGTATTTATCAATGGTTTCGCCTTTTTTCAGGCGGGCAATGGCGCCGTACTGCCAGTGCACAGGGCTTACGTCGCTCTTAACGCCCATCAGCGCATTGTGGCGGCACATTAAAGCCTTGTAGCAAAGCTCAAGCCTTTCATCCAAAAGCTTCCAGAACTTCTGCTCGTCGCCCTTGGCAATAATTGCCACCTGCGGCAGGTTGATGGAAACAACCCCCTGATTGAAGCGGCCTTCAAATTTGTAGTTGCCGTTTTCATCCTTCCACGGAGCAAGGAAGCTGCGGCAGCCCATCGGCGAGAACACATTGCCTTCGTAGTTTTCGCGCATTTTCTTGGCGGAAATATAATCCGGATACAGGCGTTTGGCGCTGCATTTAACGGCAAGCCTGGTAATATAATCGTATTTGCCGCCTTTTAAGCAGTTGTGTTCATCCAAAACATAAACCAGTTTCGGGAAGGCAGGGGTTACATAAACGCCCTTGTCGTTTTTAATGCCCTGCAAACGCTGGCGCAGAATTTCTTCCACAATCATAGCGTTTTCTTTCAAATATTCATCGTCCTCCTGCAGGTTGAGGAAGATGGTTACAAACGGCGATTGCCCGTTAGTGGTCATTAAAGTATTAATCTGGTACTGAATGGTTTGCACGCCGCTTTGCAGTTCGCTCTTTAAGCGAGCCTGCACAAGGCGTTCCACCGTTTCGGCAGGCAGGCTGTCGCCCACTTCGTCAAGCACGGCTTTTTTAAATTTGTTGTAGCTGCGGCGCAGATATTTGCCCAAATGGCGGATATCAACCGACTGGCCGCCGTACTGGCTGCTGGCAACGCTGGCGATAATCTGTGTCATAACGGTGCAGGCAACCTGGAAGCTCTTGGGGCTTTCAATAAGTTTGCCGTTCATAACCGTGCCGTTGTCCAGCATATCGCCGATATTAATCAGGCAGCAGTTAAAAATAGGCTGAATGAAATAATCGGCATCATGGAAATGAATTGCGCCTTCGTCATGCGCTTTGGAAATTTCTTCCGGCAGGATAATGCGGCGGGTTAAGTCTTTGGAAACCTCGCCGGCAATCAAATCGCGCTGGGTGGAAGCCATAACGGCGTTTTTGTTGGAGTTTTCTTCCATAACGTCTTTATTGCTGTTGCGGATTAAAGACAGAATGCTTTCGTCCGTAGTGTTTGCCTTGCGCACCAGCGCACGGGTATAGCGGTAAATGATATAGGCTTTGGCAAGGTCGAATTTGCCCTCCTGCATCAGCTGATGCTCTACCATATCCTGAATATCCTCTACCAAAAGGCGCATACGGTTGCGGCTTTCTACATAATGTGCAATGTTTTCAATTCTGTCTTCGGCAATGCGTTCACTTTCATCAACAGCATTGTTGGCTTTCTGGATGGCTACAACTATTTTGCTGCGGTCAAAGTCAACCGTAGAGCCATCGCGCTTGATTACCTTCATTGTCCTCCCTCTTTCCGTTTATGTTTTATTAATATAATTTGATAAATTTCAGTGCAGTTTGCCTTTCAATAATACCACATTTTGATGGGGAAGTAAAGCAAGCAAATACAAGATATTGTTTTTATTTTCGGGGTTATCAACAATATTTTGTGCTTTGCAGTTTTTGTTCCATCTGTTTACGCCCCGGCAAAGTTTGTTTTTGTCAAGCCCGTGCGCCTTCTTTTAACAGTAATTTTTCAGTTTTTACTTTGGTTATCTTGTTTTTTCGCAGTTTTTTAATAAAAATTATCCGCTGACGGAAAATTTGCCGCAGCGGCGTTTATTATACATTAGTTTGCAAATTAAAAACAGTATTGTAAATTTATTAAAAAAAGCCTATAATATACAAGTCTGATATTGAAAGGCTCACACTAAAATGCAGACATCTGTTAATAAATAACTGGAGGTTATAATATGGAAATTACAACCATACATCTTGATATGGTGCAGTCTGTCGCGCTCGCCATAGTAAGCTATTACATCGGCATGTGGATAAAAAGCCACAGCGCCGCCCTGCAAAGGTTCAGCATTCCGGCGCCGGTAATAGGCGGCCTGCCTTTTGCGCTGGTATTTTCGCTGCTGAAAATTTACGGCATTGCCGATTTTACCTTTGACGACACGCTGCAAAAAGTAGCGCTGCTGTGCTTTTTTACCACCATCGGCATGATGGCAAGTTTAAAACTTGTTAAAAAAGGCGGCCTGCTTCTCGTAGGCTTCTGGTTCACTTCAACAATACTCGGTATTTTGCAGAACGCCATCGGCATAGGCGTTTGCAGCCTGATGGGCATTGATAAATTCTACGGTATTCTTGCCGGTGCCGTGGCACTGATGGGCGGACTTGGCACCAGCGCCGCTTTCGGCCCGTTTTTTGAGCAGAACTACGGCCTTACCGGCGCAACAACGGTAGCAATTACTGCTGCTACCTTCGGCATGGCTACGGCGCTCATTATCGGCGGCCCTTTCGGCGAAAAGCTGATTAAAAAATATAAGCTCAAAACCCCTAAAGCCGCTAAAGAGGATGCTCCGCTGGAAGAAATTGATGAAACGGAAACCACCGTTACCGGCGAAAACCTCATTCCTGCACCGGCGGCTGCTGCGGAAATTTTAAAAGCGCTGGGCTTTGTTGCTATCGCCATGGGGTTGGGCAGTATTTTAAGCACCTACCTCGGTCAGTTTATTACGCTGCCAGTATATATCGGCAGTATGCTTATCGCTGCAGTTATCCGCAACATCGGCGACTTCAGCAAAGCGTACAAAATTGAAGGCGTCGGCATGGACTGCATTGCCGATATTTCGCTGGTGCTTTATGTAACCATGGCCATTAACAGCCTTAAACTGTACGAACTTATTAACCTGGCACTGCCGCTGATTGTTATTCTCATCATTCAGACGCTTTTAATGGTGGCCTTCGCCTGGGGCGTATACTTCTTAATGTTCGGCAAGGATTACGACTCCGTAATGCTTGCGGTAGGAGGCATTGGCTTTGCCATGGGCGCAACCGCCAACGGCCTTGCCAACATGCAGTCGCTTTCCGACAAATACGGCTTCTCGCCTAAAGCGTGGATGATAGTTTCGCTCGTCGGCGCGTTTTTAATTGACTTTACCAACGCCATCATCATAACGTGGATGATAACGCTGTAACTTGATTTTAATGCTATACTAAAAACAGCCGGTATTTTCTTTACCGGCTGTTTGCTTTTATGTAAGTTGTATTTATGGTATAATACCCTTCGTGAGATAGCTGGACTGGCTTTTCCACTCCACAAGAGTGGAGGTGGTACTATGACGGTATTCGAAGCATTATCTTTTGCTGTAATGTTTGCTACCTTAGTAGTACTTATTCTCTCGTTCCGCAAATAGCAGAATGAGAAAAGCCGCGTAACCAATGCGGTAACACGGCCTTCCGTCAATTTTTAATTGAAGTGGGGAGAGCCGGTGTTCCCATACCAGCTATCTCTCTTTTCTTATTATACATCATAGCTTTTAAAACGGCAAATTTTATTGCCGCGCACTTTTACTTATGTTAATATTAGGGCAGAAGCGGCTTATTCTGCCGTTTATTTAAGAAAGCAAGGTATATTTATGAAAATAACACAGGTTGTGGCCGCGCTGATATGGCGCGAAGATAAAATTTTAATCTGCCGCCGCCCGGCAAACAAGGCACGGGCGCTCTTATGGGAGTTCCCCGGCGGCAAGGTGGAAAGCAGCGAAACAAAAGAGCAGGCACTGGTGCGCGAATGCCGCGAAGAACTGGGCATAACCGTTGTGCCCGGCAGCGTTTATTATGAAGTAACGCACACCTACCCCGATATTACGATACACTTAACGCTGTTTAACTGCACCACGCAGGACGAACCGCAGCGCCTGGAGCACAGCGAACTGGCGTGGGTTCTGCCCCAAAACGTAACTGCCTATGACTTTTGCCCGGCAGATAAAGCAATAGTTGCTAAAATTGCAGCACAGGCAAACGCCAAAATAAAAACCGAACGGCTTTACCTGCGTGAACTTACACCCGGTGACAAAGCCGAACTGAAAACCTTTTTGCAGGATAAAGAAGTAATGTACGCCTGGGAAGCGCCGTTTACGGATGCGGAAGTTACGGCATGGCTTACTGAAAACCTGCGCCGCTACAAGGCGGACGGCTTTAGCTTTTACGCCGTAACCGAAAAATGCAGCGGCAAATTTTTGGGCGTGTGCGGGCCGCTCATAGAAACCATAAACGGCGAGCGCCGCATGGGCGTGGCCTATATTTTTAACAAAGCCTGCTGGGGCAAAGGCTACGCCACGGAAGCAGCGCAGGCAAGCGTTAACCATGCTTTCGGCGCGCTTGGTGCAGAAGAAGTTATCGCGGAAATCCGCCCGGAAAACAAAAAATCCCGCCGCGTGGCGGAAAGGCTGGGCATGGAAGTATGCGGCAGTTTTGTAAAAACCTACAAAGGCAAAGAAATGCCGCACCTTATTTACGTATTAAGCAAGCCGCAAAAAAGCGGCAGAAACGGAGCAGGCAATGTTTGATTTAGACCGCTGGCTTGATAAATACATAGAAGCCGTAGACGCGGCGTTTGGCGCAAGGATTGTGTTCATCGGCCTGCAAGACAGTTATGCGCGCGGCGAAGCGCACGAAGGCAGCGACATTGACGTTGTTTTAATTTTAAACAGCCTTACGCTTGATGACTTAACCCTTTACAAAAACGCCATTGCTAGTTTAGAAGAACGCACAAAAATATGCGGCTTTGTAAGCGGCACCGAAGAACTGAAAGCGTGGGACAAGGCAGATTTATTTCAGTTTTGCCGCGACACCAAAGCCCTTTACGGCGATTTGGAGTTTATTGCTTTTTTAACAGGTGAAGCTGATGCCAAACGTGCACTGCACACGGCGGCATGCAATATTTACCACGCCTGCGTACACAATTTTGTGCATGAAGAAAGCGCGGAAGTTTTAAAAACGCTTTACAAATCGGCCTTTTTTGCATTGCAGGCAAAACATTACCTTGAAACCGGCGCTTATATTGCCAAAAGAAAAGACCTTGCCAATAAATTGCAGGGCGAGGATTTAAAAATACTCACCTGCCCGGCGCAGTTTAAAACAAAAATCACCTCTGCGGAATTGAGCGCTTATTCCGGGCTGCTTTTAAACTGGGCTGCGGCTGTTATAAAAAATTACGGAGGCGACAGCAATGCAGAAACCGAAAATTAAAATAACCGTTATCGGCCGCAAAGGCCCCTGCGGCTGCCACCGCGGGCATAAACCCGGCGACAGCTTTGATTTTGACACGGAGCGCGGCAAACTGTGCCCCATGGCAATGCACGTTGCCTTTCCCTATATCGACATTCTGCGCTACGGCGGTTCAATTCCCGGAGCTGAACCCGGCACGGCAGTATTTTGCTGCCCCGATGTCGATACCATTAACGTTTTTAAGGTTGAAGTGGTGAAAGATGAATAAAAGTAAAAGCGAACTGCGCAAAATACCGTTTATCGGCCCAAATATAGAGCAGGATTTATTAAATATCGGCGTAAGCCGCATTGCCGATTTAAAAGGCAAAGACCCGGAAGAACTTTACCGCATGGACTGCGAATTTAAAGGACGGCAGGAGGATTTGTGCCAGCTGTATGTTTTCCGCATGGCAGTGTATTATGCCGACACAGAAAACCCGGACCCCGAAAAGCTGAAATGGTGGTACTGGAAGGATAAAAGCTACCCGGAAGGCTAAATAAAAATACATCTTATTTTGAATGTGATAAAATTTGCAAATAGTTCACCGTTTGTACTTACTTTAGCCAAAGCCTTTTGTTATGATAAAGGTGCAGCAAATACAGAAACGAAGGTGAGATGATATGCAAATTAAAGTTTTAGGGCCAATGACAAAACAGGTGGAGGTATTGTTCCAAAATGCTGCCGTGGCCGCTAAAAAGTTAAAATGCCCTGCAAAATTTGAACGCGTGAGCGAACTGCGCCGCATTATGGCCTACGGTGTAATGACTTTACCGGCGCTTGTTATCGACGGCAAAGTTGTGGCAGGCGGCAATGTGCCGGGCGTTGAAGAAATTATGCAGATTATCAAACAAATGCAGTAAAAATTGAATACAAAACTTAATATAAATAAAAACTTGCAGAAGGCATTTGCACTCTGCAAGTTTTGTATTTGAGAATGAATTATGTAATACGTTCAGATAAAAACCGAAAAACGAAATTGCAAAATTGCCAAATTTTGCAAAGTACGGTATAATGAGATTGCAAAAAATGCCATTTTTGCAATCTCATTATTTTTATATTGCAGATTTACATTAATTTGCAATTTGGTTTAAAGGATTTGATAATATGGCTTACATTCCCTTATATGAAATATACTATAAACAAAATAATGAATGGTTTCAAGAATATCAGAAGCGTTTTAACAATCTTTTTGCCAAGCATCTTGATATTAACATCAAAGAATTTAACAGAGAAAAAGAATTTCAGCTTTTTTACTGCCACACTGAATACATTGTAACTCTACAAAATAAAATTATGTTTGATTTTCTCAGACTCCAGAAGTTATTCACTCTGCTTCCCGGTGCAGGTATCGATCAATTTTTAAAATCCTGCATGATTGAAGAAATACAATCTACAAACGAAATTGAAGGCGTAAGAAGTACCCGTCAGGAAATACGCGAGGCAATATTCGCCCAAGGCAAATATAACCCGGATGTTCGCCTTTGGGGCATAGTTAATAAATATAATAAAATTATAAATGACGAAAATATTAAACTTAAAACCTGTGAAGATATAAGAAATTTATATGATGATTTTATCTTAGACGAGATTAAAAGGAACAACACGTCAGACATTCCGGATGGAAACATTTTCAGAAAGAACAGTGTTGATATTATCAGCGGTACGCAAAAAACCATTCACCGCGGTGTGTACCCTGAAAGTAAAATTATAGATTATATGACAAAAGCACTGCAATTTTTACATGATGATTCTGTTTCCATTTTTATCAGAATTGCTGTTTTTCATTATCTATTTGGCTATATTCATCCGTTTTACGATGGCAACGGGCGTATGTCCAGATTTATAACATCCTATTTTTTATCTAAAAATCTGCATCCTACAATAGCATTGCGCCTATCTGTTTTAATAAAGCAGCATAAAAATGACTATTATAAACTGTTTGAAAACACTAACGCACAAATAAACTGCGGCGATTTAACACCTTTTATAATCTGGTCATTAGAATTTATTGCGTCTGCCATTACAAGTACCTATAAACTGCTTTTTGAAAAATATGAATTGTTCTCATCATTAAACCAAAAATTAGATGAGATGTTAAAAAATGAAGATAATACCACAAAAAGAGTATACAACATTCTTTTACAAGCTACGGTATTTTCTGATATGGGCGCGACATCACAGGAGATAGTACAAACACTTAAATTATCAAAACGGACAATAGACGCCAGAATTAAAGAAATACCAAATGAAATTTTACTGGCAGATAAAACATCACGGCCTTACCACTACAAACTGCGGCTTTCATTTTTTGAGCAATAAAACAACGGCATAAACACAAAAACAGCAGGCTCATAACCTGCTGTTTTTTATATCATTATTTACCGCCTGCGCGGAGGCATGGTGTGTATGCTGTGGCCGTCTGCGGCGTGTACCGCTTCGGTAATACCTTCGCAGAAGGTTGGGTGCGGGTGCAGCGCCATTGCCAGCTGCGCTTTGGTCAGCCCTGCGCTTACAGCCGTAACCATTTCGCCAATCATATCGGTGGCACGCCCGCACATCAGCTGCACGCCGATGAGTTTTTCCGTTTCTGCGTCAAACACCAGCTTAATAAAGCCGCGGTCCTCGTTTTCGATAATGGATTTGCCGTTGCCGCTCATAACGTATTTGCCGGTAATAACGGTGCGTCCCTGTGCTTTGGCTTCGTCCGCCGTAATGCCAACCGTGGCAATTTCGGGCGAAGTATATACGCACGAAGGCACAAGGTTTGCGTCAACCGTCGGCGCAAGCCCGCAAATGCCTTCCACGCAGGCAATGCCCTGCGCTTCGGCTGCGTGCGCCAGCTGAATGCCGCCGGTAACGTCACCGATGGCGTAAATATGCGGCACGTTGGTTTTATAGCCCTCGCCTACTTTTACGCGCCCGCGTTCGGTTTCCACGCCCGTAGCTTCAAGGTTCAGCCCTTCGGTAACGGCGCGGCGCCCTACGCAAATCAGTACGCCGTCGGCGCTGACGCTTTCGGTTTTGCCCTTGCGCTCAAAGGTGCAGGTCAGGCGCCCGCCTTCTTGCGTAATGCCGGTTACCATGGCGCCGGTGTTAACCGCCACGCCGCGTTTTTTCAGTATCATGGAAAGGTTCTGCGAAATTTCACGGTCCATATTCGCTAAAATCCTGTCCAGTGCTTCAATAATGGTAACTTTGCGGCCTATGCCGTTATAAACGCCCGCCATTTCCACGCCGATAACGCCGCCGCCGATAATTACCAGTTCCTTATAATCGCAGCTGTCGGTGTCAAGCATTTCGTCGCTGGTAACAACATTGGGCAAATCCGCACCGGGAATGGGCGGTACTGCCGGTTTGCTGCCAGTGGCGATAATAAAGTTTTTTGCGGTATGGGTTTCGCCGCTGACGGTAATGCTTTCCGGCGAAACAAAAGCCGCCTCACCTTCAAGCACATCAATGCCGTTGCCCTTTAAAAGCTGCGCCACGCCGCCGCGGAGCTGTTCCACTACCTGCGCTTTGCGCGCATGCATGGCTTTAAAATCTGCCTCTGCGCCGGTTACGTTAACGCCCATTTTACCGGCTTCGCCGATTTCGCGGTACAAATTGGCGCTGTGCATTAAGGTTTTGGTAGGTATGCAGCCGCGGTTCAGGCAGGTGCCGCCAACTTCCGCACGTTCCGCAACGGCGGTTTTCAGCCCCAGCTGCGCCGCACGGATAGCCGCCACATAGCCGCCCGGCCCTGCGCCGATAACAATTAAATCGTATTGCATGGTTGTATGCCTTTCTATATTGTAAGTTGTGCTAAAAATTTACTGATGTCGTTTCCTGCCTGCCCGGCAATTTTTTGTGCTGCCTGTGCCAGTGCCTCCGGTGTAAATGCGCAGCCTTTAAAAAACTGCCCTGCACCGGCAAGCGCTTCCCAGTCCATAGCGTCGGTGTAAACTTCCGCTTCTTGCATCTTGCCGCCGTCAACGCGGCACGCCAGCGTAAAGCTGCCCCATTCAAAGCGCGCTTCTGCCTGCCAGGTAAACGGCAGGCGCGTACCGAGGCGAAAGGCGTCGCTTTTAAACTCCGCTTCATAGCGTGCAACTTCCGCCGCGTCAAAATCCGCTTCACTTAAATGCTGCGGCTCGCTGCCGTAAATTTCCGCAAAGGAACGTACAAGCGCGTTTTGCAGCACCGGCACCGTTAAAGAAGGGCACACTTTTTTTAAGTTCAGCACGCGGCTTTTAACGGAGCTTACGCCTTTAGCCTGTAATTTAAGCGGCGATACGGTAAGGTACTTTGCCATTTCGTCCGTTTTAACGTCTATTAAAAGCGTGCCGTGGTGGTACTTTTTGCCGCCGCTGGTATAAAAGGCGTTGCCCGATACCTTGCGCCCGTCCACCAGAATATCGTTGCGCCCGCTTTTTACGGCATTAATGCCGAGACTTTTAAGCGCGCCGGTAATAACCTCCAGCTGGCGCGCAAGATTGTAAGTACGCGCGTCCGTTAAAAAAGTAAAGTTTAAATTGCCGCTGTCGTGATACACGGCACCGCCGCCGGAAAGACGGCGGACCAGATGCCCGCCGTCCCTGCGCAGCTGCGCCATATTGCACTCGGCCCATGGATTTTGGTTGCGCCCGATAACCACCGTATTTTTGTTCTGCCACAAATACAGCGTTACGCTGCCCGCTGGGGTGTGTTCCAAAAGGTAACGCTCCACGGCAAGGTTGCGGTAAGGTTCGGTACAGCCGGTAATATAACAGGAAACCGGAACTTTATCTGTGTACATATTTTAAAACAGGTTTGCGTGCCGCCTGTACTTCGTCCGGGCGCTTAATCTGCGCATGGTGCGGAGCATTATGCATATATTCCGCGTCGGTATGTGCCAGCTCGTGCAGCTCCAAAAGTGCCTGCACTGCTTCGTCCAGCGTCCTGCGCGCTTCGGTTTCAGTCGGCTCCAGCATCAGCGCTTCGTGTACAATCAGCGGGAAGTACATCGTCGGCGGATGAATGCCGCGGTCAATCAGGGACTTGGCAACATCCAGAGCCGTTACGCCGGTGGCTTTTTTAAGTTCTTCCAGGCTCATAACAAATTCGTGCATACAGGTATGGTCATAAGCCATGTCGTAAGTATCTTTTAATTTGTGCATCATGTAGTTGGCATTCAGCACCGCCGTTTCACTGGCTTCACGCACGCCTTCCGCGCCGAGTGTCAGCACATAAGTAAGAGCCCTCATGCAAACAAGGAAGTTGCCGTAAAACGCGCGCATCTGCAAATGCCCCTCGCCTGCACCGTCGCCCAGTGCGGATTTAGGCAGGAACTTCTCAAGCAGGGCTTTGCAGCCGACAGGGCCTGCGCCCGGGCCGCCGCCGCCGTGCGGAGTGGAGAATGTTTTATGCAGATTAAGATGCACAACATCAAAACCCATATCGCCGGGGCGCGCAATGCCCATAACGGCGTTTAAGTTAGCGCCGTCGTAATAGCACAGGCCGCCCGCTTCGTGGATGATATTGGTAATTTCCAGAATATTGCTGTCGAACAGGCCGACGGTATTCGGGTTCGTCAGCATTAAACCGGCGGTGGTATCGTCAACAGCAGCGCGCAGTGCGTCAAGGTCTACGCAGCCATCCGCATTGGAGGGCACGTTAACCGTGGTAAAGCCCGCCATGGCAGCGCTTGCCGGGTTAGTGCCGTGCGCGCTGTCCGGAACAATAATTTTGGTGCGTTTGTTATCGCCGTTAGCTTCGTGATATTTCTTTATCAGCAAAAGCCCGGTAAATTCGCCGTGTGCGCCTGCCGCCGGCTGAAAGTCCATTTTATCCATGCCGGTAATTTCGCACAGGTATTTATCTAAAAGTTCCAGCGCTTCCGTGCAGCCCTGTACGGTTTCTTTGGGCTGCAGCGGGTGAACGGCGGCAAAACCTGCCTGGTTTGCCATCTCGTCGTTAATGCGCGGGTTGTATTTCATGGTGCAGCTGCCCAGCGGGTAAAACCCGTTGTTTACGCCGTGCGCGCGGTTTGCAAGCGCAGTATAATGGCGGCTGATTTCCGTTTCGGAAAGTTCCGGCAGCGGCAAAGCGCTCTTGCGCGCCAAAGCCTCCAGCAGTGAAGTTACAGGCACATCGCAGGCCGGAAAAATATCGCAGCCATGCCCGGGAGTGCTTTTTTCAAACAACAATTCCATTATGCGCACACCTCCTTCACAATGGCAACCGCCTTATCAAGTGCTTCTTTGGTGGCTTTTTCGGTTACGCACCACAGCACGCCTTCTTTAACCGGCAGCCCGCCGAGGATGCCCTCTTTGGCAAGCGCGGTCAGCACTTTCTCCTGCTTAGGCAGAGTGGTAACAAATTCGTGGAAAAATTCGCCGCCGTAAACAAGGTTTACGCCTTCGATTTTGGTAAGCTCCTGCGCCAGATAGTGCGCTTTGGAAAGACACAGCGTTGCTGCCTGTTTTAAGCCCTGCGGCCCTACCGCTGCCAGATAAACGGAAGCGGTTAAAGCGCACAGCGCCTCGTTGGAGCAGATGTTGCTGCTGGCTTTTTCGCGGCGGATGTGCTGCTCGCGCGCCTGCAAAGTTAAAACATAGGCACGTTTGCCGTCTGCGTCAACAGTTTCGCCCACAATGCGTCCCGGCAGCTTGCGCATCATGGCGCTGGTAGCTGCCATAAAGCCAAGGTACGGCCCGCCGAAGCCCAGCGGCAGGCCCAAAGGCTGCCCTTCGCCAACGGCAATGTCCGCACCGCATTCGGCCGGGGTTTTCATAATGGCAAGCGCAATGGGGTTTACGCCCATAATGTATTTGGCGCCGCCTGCGTGGGTAAGTTCAGCAATTTGTTCTGCTTCTTCAAACTGCCCGTAAAAATTGGGCTGCTGCACATAAACGCAGCAAACATCAGGCGTAAGCATTGCTTTTAACGCGTCAAGGTCTGTTCTGCCGTCTTTGGCAGGCACAAGACGCAGTTCAGTACCGGCACCGAAGCAGTAAGTCTGCATGGTGGCAATAACGTCAGGGTTAGCGGCAGCGCTTACAAGCGCCACGCTGCGTTTGCGGTCGCGGCACATGGCAGCGGCTTCGGCAGCGGCAGAAGCGCCGTCATACACGGAAGCATTGGCAGTGTCCATGCCGGTCAAATCGCAAATCATCGTCTGATATTCAAAGATGGACTGCAAAATGCCCTGGCTCATTTCTGCCTGGTACGGCGTGTAGCTGGTTACAAACTCCTCTTTGGAGGTAATGTATTTAACAATGGAAGGAATGTAATGGTCATAAGCCCCAGCGCCGCGCAAAATTGTGCCGAACACGGTATTTTTGCCGGCCAGCTCCTGCATTTTGGCACGCACTTCCAGTTCGCTCATGCCTTGGGGCAGGTTCAGCGGCTTATCAAGGTAAACTTCGGCAGGCACGTCTTTAAACAGGCTGCGGATACTGTCATAGCCTGCTGCGGCAAGCATTTCCTGCCGTTCTTCTTTGGTAGAGGGGATATAGCTTCCCATAGGCGCCCTCCTTTATGCCTGTTCTTCTTTTACAAATGCTTCGTATTCTTCGGCAGTCAGCAAATCTTCCTGGTCGGTAATTTCGTCAAAACGTACAAGCCATGCGTCATACGGTGCTTCGTTAATGGTCTGCGGAGCATCGGCCAGTTCTTCGTTCACTTCGGCAACGGTGCCGGTAACAGGGCTGTAAACGTCAGATACAGCTTTTACGGATTCCACATCGGCAAAAGTATCGCCTGCGGCAAAAGTATCGCCCGGCATGGGCAGGTTAACAAAAACCAGGTCGCCCAGTTCGTTCTGGGCATAATCGGTAAGGCCTACCGTTGCGCTGCCGTCCTCGGCAAATTTCACCCACTCATGGGATTTGGTGTAGCAAACGTCGTTAGGAATGTTCATAATAAATAGCCTCCTTAAATTGATTTTATTTTAAGCGCGTTTATAAAACGGCAGGGGTACTACTTCGGCGTCAATTCTGCGTCCGCGTACATCTACCTGCACTTTGGTGCCAACTTCCGAATAATCTACGGGAACCATTGCCATGGCAACCGGCGCGTTAAGGTACGGGCAGTGCGTGCCGCTTGTTACAACGCCGATTTTTTCTTCGCCGCTGTAAACATCACAGTGCTCGCGTGCAATGCCGCGGCCTGTAATTTTTAAGCCCACGCGGATTACCTTCGGCTCACCCTTGGCTAAAATGGCGTCCATGCCGATAAAGCGGTCTTTGCCGAGTTTTACGAAAAAGTCCAGCCCTGCTTCCAGCGGGGTAATATCGTCGGTCAGTTCATGCCCGTAAAGAGGCATGGCAGCTTCCAGGCGCAGGGTGTCGCGCGCGCCAAGGCCGCAGGGAATAAGGCCAAACTCTTTGCCTGCTTCCAGCAAAATATCCCACAGTTTCGGGCCGTCTGCGGCAGCGCAGTAAAACTCGTAGCCAAATTCACCGGTGTAGCCGGTACGCGAAACAATGCACTTAATGCCCTGCACATCCACATCTTTTACAAAGCTGTAATATTTTTTGGGGATGCCTGCTTCCGGCACAATTTTAGCCGCAATTTCTTTGGATTTCGGCCCCTGAAGTGCCAGCTGGGCAACGGAATCGGAAATATCTTCAAAAGAAGCGCTGCCAAAAAGATGCGCCTTAACCCACTCCGCATCCTTATGGCGGTTAGCGGCGTTAACAACCAAAAGATATTCTTCGCCGTTTACTTTATAAATCAGAACGTCGTCAACAATGCCGCCGCGCTCGTTGCACATCGGGCTGTAACGTACCTGCCCGTCATACATGTTTTCAAAATCGTTGCAGAACAAATTCTGCACGTTGTTAAGCGCATCAGCGCCTTTAATTAAAAATTCGCCCATGTGCGATACGTCAAAAAGCCCGCAGGCAGTGCGTACTGCCATATGTTCCTTAATAACGCCCGTATACTGCACCGGCAGGAGATACCCCGCAAAAGGCACAATTTTACCACCGGCCGCAACATGGCAATCATAAAGAGGTGTTTTCAGTTCCATCAAAACAATGCTCCTTTATAACTAATAATCCGGTAGTTATCCGGTATATAGTTCCATTATATACTATTAGTATACGCTATTCAACCGAAGTTTCGGCTTTTAATGCAATAAATATTCCGGGCATGAAAAAAGCAGAAGCCGTAAAAGGCTCCTGCTAAAAAAGCTGCGTATGTTATTCTTTCGGCACAATATCGCCGACGCCGTTTAAAATATGGCGCGGGCGATAAGCAAACACCTGCATGTTTTCGCGCGTGGTTACACCGCTGAGCACCAGCACCGTTTCCAAGCCACTCTCCATACCGGCAACAATATCGGTGTCCATGCGGTCGCCAATCATTGCCGCCTCGTCGCTGTGCACGCCCAAAAGGCGCAGCCCGGTGCGCATCATCAGCGGGTTCGGCTTGCCAACAAAGTAGGCGCTTTTGCCCGTTGCCAGTTCAATCGGCGCAACAAAGGCGCGGCAGGCCGGAATAATGCCGTTTTCCGTCGGGCCGGTCAAATCGGAATTGGTGGCAACAAGCTTTGCCCCGTTTTGAATCAGCTTAACGGCTTTAATAATCATCTCGTAGTTGTAAGATTTAGGCTCGCCGATAACAACGTAATCCGGAGTGGAATCATTCATGGTAATGCCAACTTCGTACAAAGCGTTCATCAAACCGGCTTCGCCCATAACGTAAGCACTGCATCCGGGCGACTGGCTGTTTAAAAAACGCGCCGTAGCCTGTGCGCTGGTGTAAAAATGGGTTTCGTCAATATCAAGCCCCATGCGCTGTAATTTCTGCTGCAAATCGCGCGGCGAACGGTCGCTGGAATTGGTTAAAAACAAAAACTTTTTATCTTCCTTGTACAGCCATTCCACAAACTCCTTAACGCCGGGCAGCAGCCTGTTGCCGTGGTAAATAACACCGTCCATATCGCATATAAAGCCTTTTTTGTTTCTGATTTCATCTAAATTTTCTATTGTAAACACTCCTTTCAGTGCCAAACTCTATTTTTATTATGCAGTAAAATCATCATAAATTCAACTGCACGGGCAGATAAATTGTAAAGTTAACAAAAAATTTACGCCGGTTTAAAACGAATGTAAAAAATACTGTTCTTTTTGGCAAAACGGATTTATGGTATAATAAACAGGGTTTTATTTTGTTTTAAGGTGTTTACAGGAGGTTTTTATGCGCATTGTTTTTATAGACGGCATGGGAGGCGGGCTTGTTGCGCAGGTTATCAGCCAGGCAGCAGGGCGCCTTCCGGCGGATACGGAACTTATCGGGCTTGGCACCAACGCGCTTGCCACTGCGGCAATGCTTAAAGCAGGGCTTAAACGTGTGGCCACCGGTGAAAACGCGGTGTGCGTAACGGCGCAGACGGCGGATATTATCGTCGGCCCCATCGGCATTGTACTGCCAAACGCCATGCTTGGCGAAGTAACTCCGCGTATGGCGGAGGCGGTTGCTTCAAGCCGCGCGCGCAAACTGCTTTTGCCGGTATCGCAAAGCCACTTTGAATTTATCGGCGTGGAAAATAAATCCATCGGCGTACTTGTAAAAGAAGCCGCCGAAAAAATTGTGGAAATAGCGTCAAACAAAAATTAAAACTTAATATGCCGCACCAAACGGTTATATGTTAAAACGAGGCTAAGCCTGACGCTTAACCTCGTTTTTCATTGCGTTTTATTTTTTATTATTTAACGCCGGTTTTTAAAAGTTCCGCCAGGGTAATGGCAAATGCCGCAGTACGCGGTACGGCGGTTTTTAAATCTACCGATTCGTGGTCGGTATGCTCGTCGTAGTTTTCTACGCCCAAAGCGTCCAAAGTCGGAATGAATTTAGCGGTGCGGTTGCCGTCCGTTAAGCCGCCTGCCACCCATTCGTTCACTTTGCCGCCGAATTCTTCGGCAACAACGCTGCTGTACACATCAATCATTTTCTGCACGGCAGGAGTTTTTTCCATCGGGCCGGTTACAATGCCGCCGGTAACTTCTACTTTAGTGCCGTCGATAACGATTTTATCTGCCAGTGCTTTAATGGCGGCGTCCAAACGTTTTTGCTCAGCCACTTCAAAGCAGCGCACGTTTACTTCGCAGTAAGCGTCGCCGGGGATAACGCTGATTTTATCGTTGGTACTGCCGATAACGCCCACATTAACGGTGTTGGGCGGAATGAACTGGCCGCTGTCCACAATACCGCGTGCCTCCAGTGCTTTAGCGGTAAAATCTTCCGGTTTGCCGGGCATGGGGCTTGCCAGCTTGTGCAGCTCGGTAATGGTATAAGCCAGCTGGTGAATAGCGTTGGCGCAGCACTGCGAAGCGTTGCCGTGGTGCCCGCCTTTGCCGGTAACGGTAATTTTGTATTTGGCGTTGCCTTTGCGCTGGGTTACAATGCCCCAGTTCGGGCGCGCAACGTCCATAATAACGGCAAAATCTGCCTGCTGCGAAAGCTCTGCCACAATGCCTTCGGCAGTCGGGCTGCCGCCTTCTTCTTCGGCGTTGGTGTAGTAAATAATTTCTTTATAATCGTCAAAGCCTGCTTCTTTTAAAGCCGCAAGGCCGTAAATAACTTCCATAACCGTTGCTTTGTCGTCGCCTACGCCCGGGCCCCAGGCAAAGCCGTTTTCATCCACGCGGAAGGGGCGTTTGGCAGCTTCGCCGCGTTTAAACACGGTATCAACATGCGCAACCAGAAGCACTGTCTGCGTGCCCTTGCCCTTAAGGCGCGAAATTAAATGGCAGCCGCGGTCGTTGTAGCGGAACTCGATTTCCGCACCAAGTGCCTGCATTTTGGCGGCTACAAATTTATTGGCGGCTTCCGTGCCCTCCAAATCGCCGTTGCCGCTGTCGATATTGGTCAGCGCTTCCAAATCCTTCACATAGTTATCGTACTCTTTTGCCAGATAGTCTTTAATAAATTTACGCATGGCTATCCTCCTTTTATTTGCTATACTAATTAAATTCGCCGCCGCGGGCGTTAATCCTGCCGGGCAGAATTTTTTACCGGCGCTTAAACCGCAGCAGCCCAAACACATAGTTTCCGTATTTGAAAAACTGACAGCTTAATAAACGCAAGCACGCAAAAACGGCAGTAAGGCTCAAACCCTGCTGCCGTTTTGTATTTGCCGATAAAATCAATATTTAATTCTGAAATAATCAAGATAGGCTTTATACCTGTCCTGCGCGGTAAGGCAGGTATCGGTAAGATAACCTTTTTCCCTACCCCATTCCTTTAAACCTCGGTAATAAAACATTTTTAAATTATCTTCAATGATAAACGGAACAATGCTGTATTTTAAGCATTCCTTAAACATAATCAGTCTGCCGACGCGGCCATTGCCGTCCTGAAACGGATGTATCCTTTCAAAACACACGTGAAACTCCAAAATATCTTCCAGCGTTTTTGCCTTTTTGGCACTATACGCCGCCAGCAGCGTCTGCATTTCAGCAGCAACATCTTCCGGCATCGTTGTCGCCATGCCACCTACCTCGTTAGGCATTTTTTTGTAGGCGCCGACGGCAAACCACTCCTGCCGCGCATCGCTGGTGCCTGTTTTCAGCATTAAATGCAGCTCTTTTATCATTTTTTCTGTAAGCGCGCTTTTGGCGTGTTCAATAATAAAATCAATGCAGCGGAAATGATTGGCTGTTTCAATAACATCATCTACATTAACCGCTTCGCCCGTTACACCTATAGTATTGGTTTCAAAAATATAGCGGGTCTGGTCATGCGTTAAACGGCTTCCTTCAATATGATTGGAATTATATGTCATTTCAATCTGCGTTTTATGGTAAATGCCGCCGCTGTATCTGGCAGCCTTTTCATGCTGCAAGATCTCCAGCAAAGTTTGCGGCTTTGCAGTTTTAGTGTTGATACGCTGAGGTTTTTCCGCATCTGCAGGAATCTTCCACGTTTTACCTTTCAAAACCGCGCCTTCTACTCGCCCTTTAGCACAGTAATTGCGAACGCTGCGCTCGGAAATTTTCCATTTTTCTGCCGCTTCTGCTGCCGAAAGATACTGCATTTGTCCGCCTCCCAATTCAATTAATTATATTTAAAGTATAACATATTACCGGCAAAATTTACAATTTTATTCTTCTGCATTTTAAATATTTTTTGCCGGTAAAATCCGTCTTTATTTTAACCCTGCTCGACCAGCACCTTTTAAAAGGCCTACACGCAAGGTAGTTAACAAAACCACTGACGCATAGCATACAGCCTTATACTGACGAATGCGAACGCGCAAAAATTAAGGAACTGGAATACGCCATGGACTTACAATAAAATAACGCACGCAAAAACGGCAGGCTTTTACGCCTGCCGTTTTAATGTTTGTTATAACTTTTTAATTTTCAGTCCGCAAATACGGTGTTGCGGGTTTCCCAGCGTTTAAACTGGCAATAGCCCCACGGAATGTAAATGCCGAAGGTAATGGTTGTCAGCACCATAATCAGCAGCCACTGAAAGAAAAAGCCAAAACCTGTTCCATCAAAGCGCAGCTGCCTGCCGTTAACGTAGGTGTTGCTGCAAATCCAGCGCTGCTGCGCGCTGTATGCCCACGGAAAGAACAAACCGCAGGTAATAACGGTCAGCACGGTTGTCCATATGCAAAGCCACAGATAACCAAAGCCGCTGCCGTCAAATTCAAAATCGCGTTTCATGTGCGCTCCTTACTGCATTTTTTCTTTCAGCAGTTTGTTAACCATACCCGGGTTAGCTTTGCCGCGGGATTTTTTCATTACCTGGCCAACAAGGAAGCCGATGGCTTTATCTTTGCCTGCTTTGTAGTCGGCAACGGACTGCGGGTTTTCTGCCAGCACTTCGTCAACGATAGCGGCAATGGCGCCTTCATCGCTAACCTGTTCAAGGCCAAGCTCCTTAACAAGCTGTTTCGGGGTTTTATCGCTGTTTTTCAGCATTTCGGCAAATACTTTTTTAGCAAGCTTGCTGCTCAGTACGCCGTCTTTGGTTAAAGTTACCAGTTCGCCAAGGTTTTCCGGTTTAACCGGGAACTGTTCAATGGTAATGTTTTCGGCGTTAAGATATGCGGAAACATCGCCCAGCAGCCAGTTGGATACGCCTTTGTCATCCTTGCTGTTGGCGCAGGCAGCGTCAAAGTAATCTGCCATGGCTTTGGTTGCAACGATTAAGGAAGCATCGTACTTCGGCAGGCCGTGTTTTTCAACAAGGCGCTGCAAACGCTGTGCAGGCAGTTCCGGCAGTTCGCCGCGTACGCGTTCAATCCAGGCGTCGTCAATTTCAACCGGTACAAGGTCCGGTTCAGGGAAGTAACGGTAGTCGTGTGCTTCTTCCTTGCTGCGCATGGAAAGGGTTACGCCGTTGGCTTCGTCCCAGGTACGGGTTTCCTGTACTACATGGCCGCCGTCCTCAAGAATTGCTTTCTGGCGTTCAACTTCGTATTCAATGGCGCGTACCAGTGCGCGGAAAGAGTTAAGGTTTTTAATTTCGGCGCGGGTGCCGAATTCTTTGGCGCCTTCCGGCATGATGGAAATGTTGGCGTCGCAGCGCAGGCTGCCTTCCTGCATTTTGCAGTCGCAAACGTCAATGTATTCCAAAACTGCTTTCAGCTGTTCCATATAAGCGCGTGCTTCTTCGGCACTGCGCATATCCGGTTCGGAAACGATTTCCAGAAGCGGCACGCCGGCACGGTTGTAGTCTACGGAAGAAAAATCGGAAGTGCTGATGGTAGCACCGCTGTGGTTCAGCTTGCCTGCGTCTTCTTCCATGTGAATACGGGTAATGCCAAGGCGTTTGGGCACGCCGTCAACTTCAATGTCAATATGGCCGCCGAGGCAAACCGGCTGGTCAAACTGAGAAATCTGGTAGTTTTTGGCAAGGTCGGGGTAAAAGTAGTTTTTACGGTCAAATTTATTGAATTTCTGAATTTCGCAGCCCAGTGCAAGGCCCGTACGGATGGCAAATTCAACAACCTGTTTGTTCAGCACCGGCAGTGCGCCAGGCATGCCGAGGCACACGGGGCAAACGTGGGTGTTAGGCGTGCTGCCGAACTCGGTGGAGCAGGAGCAGAAGGCTTTGGTTTTGGTTTTTAATTCGGCATGTACTTCAAGGCCGATAACTGTAATATAGTTTTTCATTATTTGTTACCTCCCAGCGGTGCCATTGCTTTATGGAAGTCAGTAGCCTGTTCAAAGGTGTAGGCTGCGCGCAGCACGGTTTCTTCGTCCAAAACTTTGCCGATAAGCTGCATGCCGACAGGCATACCGTCTGCAAAGCCGCACGGAATGGAAATACCCGGCAGGCCTGCCATGTTTACGGGAATGGTGGTTACGTCCAGCATGTAAATGGAAAGCGGGTCCATTTTGCCGTCAACCGGATAAGCAACAACCGGAGAAGTCGGGGTCAGCAGCACGTCGCATTTTTCAAACGCTTCGTTAAAGTCGCGGCGGATAAGGGTACGTACCTGCATTGCTTTTTTGTAGTAAGCATCGTAATAACCGCTGCTTAAAACGTAGGTGCCAAGCATAATGCGGCGGCGTACTTCAGGGCCAAAACCTTCGGTGCGGCTCATCCTTGTCATTTCAGGAGCGCTGGTGGCGTTGGCAGCGCGGAAGCCGTAGCGCACGCCGTCATAACGTGCCAGGTTGGCGCTTGCTTCTGCCGGAGCAATGATATAGTAAGTAATTACTGCATATTCGGTATGCGGCAGCGAAACATCAACAATTTCAGCGCCGAGTTCTTCGTATTTTTTAACGGCTTTTTCAATTTCAGCTTTAACTTTGGCGTCAACGCCTTCGCCGTAGTATTCTTTCGGCAGGCCAATGCGCAGGCCTTTAACATCGGCGCGCAGCGCTTTGGTAAAGTCGGGCACATCAACCGGCAGGGAAGTGGAATCGTGCTCGTCCTTGCCGCAGATGCAGTTTAAAACAGTGGCAGCGTCGGTAACGTCGCGGGTAATAGGCCCAATCTGGTCAAGAGAGGACGCAAACGCAACGCAGCCGTAACGGCTTACACGGCCGTAAGTCGGTTTAATGCCTACGCAGCCGTTAAAAGAAGCCGGCTGGCGGATGGAACCGCCGGTATCGGAGCCAAGGCTCCAGATAGCTTCGCCAGCGGCAATAGCAGCTGCGCTGCCGCCGGAAGAACCGCCCGGTACGCGTTCAAGGTTCCACGGATTGTAGGTTTTATGGAAGTAAGAGCTTTCAGTGGTAGAGCCCATTGCAAATTCGTCCATATTGGTTTTGCCGGTAAAAATGGCGTCATCCGCACGCAGCTTGCTGATAACGTGCGCGTCATAAATAGGCACAACATTGGCCAGCATTTTGCTGGAGCAGGTGGTTAAAAGGCCTTTGGTGCAGATATTGTCTTTAATTGCACCGGGGATGCCTGCCAGCGGAGCGATTTCTTCGCCTGCGGCAATTTTGGCATCAACCTTAGCAGCCTGTGCCAGTGCGTTTTCTTTATCTAAAGTTACATAAGCCTGTACTTTGTCTTCAACTTCGTCAATGCGGCTGTATACGTTTTCGGTAAGCTCCACGGAGCTGATTTCTTTTTTAACCAGCTTGTCATGCAGTTCGTGGGCTGTTAATTTATATAAATCCACAGTTGTTCCTCCTTCTGTTATTCGATTACGCGCGGTACTTTAAAGCCGTCGTTGTATACGGCAGGCGCGTTTTTCAGCGCGTCCTCGTGGGATACGCCCGGTTTTACAACATCCTCGCGGAATGCGTTGCTTATCGGCAGTACGTACGGAGTCGGCTCAATGCCTTCCGTATCAATCTTTTCCAGAATATCGGCATAATTGAGGATTTGGTTAAACTGTTCGGTAAATTTTTCCATTTCGCTTTCCGGAATCGTTAAACGGGAAAGCCCGGCGATGTGCTCAACATCTTTTACTGTTACCTTCATTAGTACGCCTCCTAAAAAATTTATGATGAATTTTATCAATAACCTGTTTTATTATACCACACAGTACCAGTCTTGTGCAGTATTTTGGTAAGCCTTAGCTAAATAAAATTGCGTAAAATAAATGCTTAACAGCAAAAATGCCCCCGCAAAACCTTTACGGAGGCAGATTGTTTATTCAAATGATGTTAAAAAGTTGCGCATGCAGTCCTCAACGCCGCGTTTAACAGCTTTGGCGCGGCTCGGTTCGCCGATTTTCCAAAAGTTAATGGAGCTGGACGAGCCAATGCTTTCAACATTCTGGTTAAACAAAAAGCGTTCTTCGTTTACATCGACGCATTTTAATTTCATCGTTACCACGGCGCTGTATGTTTGCGAGCCTACAATAACCATAAAGCCCGTTTCCTTTTCGCGCACCGGCAGCAGGCTGATAAACAGCACCCTGTCCGCACCGCAGGCTTTGCCCACGGCAACAAGTTCTTCAAGCGTCGGCACTTCGGCGTTTTCAAACGGATGTGCCAAAAGCGCTTTCTGCACGGCGTTATTGCCTATAATTTTGGTAACGCTTTTCTTTTTGCCGGGGTATTTGGTTTCCAGCGCTTCTTTAACGGCGTTCACCGCCATTTCGCGGCTGCGCCCTTCAAGGCCGGATACATCGACATACGGCAGCACCGCCACGGTATAGGGCTGCGTACATTCGGTAATTTCGGCATCTGTATTGGTAAAATGCGTTTCGCCGGTATCGGCAACGCCCATGTCGATAGCGTCAATGCTGCTTACTTCTTTTTCCGCGGCCAGCGCAGTGCCTGCAAAGCACAGGACAATCGCCAACATCGCTAAAAATTTATAAAATGTTTTCATAATATCACCGCTTTAAAACAAACTCTGTTCTTCGCCCTGCTCCGGTTTTGCCGCTTCATTCTCGGGGCGCGCGTCATTTCCGGTTTCGCCGCCGCGTTCGCCCAAAAGGCGCAGGAACTCTGCTTCGTCGATAACGGTTACGCCCAGCTGCTGCGCTTTCGTCAGCTTGCTGCCTGCTTCCGCACCGGCAACAACATAATCGGTCTTTTTGCTTACGCTGCCCGTAACCTTTGCGCCAACCTGCTGCGCCATGGTCTGCGCCGTTGCGCGGTCCAGCGTTGGCATAGTGCCGGTAAACACCATGGTTTTGCCGTAAAACGGGTGCGCCGTATCAAGCTCCGCCGCTTCCATTTCCATGTTAAGGCCAAGCTCTTTCAGCCGTTCAATCAAATCAATATTCACCGGCGAAGCAAAATACGTTACCACGCTTTCGGCAATCTTCGGTCCAATATCTTCAATGGCGGCAATTTCGTCCGTTTCCGCCGCCATCAGTTTTTCCATGCTGCCAAAGTGCAGCGCAAGCAGCCTTGCCACCTTTGCGCCCACATGGCGGATGCCGAGCGCAAACAGCAGCCTGTCAAGGTTCTGCTTTTTGCTTTCGGCAATGGCGTTTAAAAGATTGTCTGCCGATTTGTCGCCCATGCGCTCCAGCGCCGTAAGCTGCGGCTTAACCAAAAGGTACAGGTCGGCAGGGTCGCTGATAAGTCCGTTATCCAACAGCTGGTTGATAACCGCCGGGCCGCAGCCGTCGATATCCATTGCCCCTTTGGAAGCAAAGTGAATCAACCCTTCGCGCCCCAGCGCCGGGCAGTGCGGATTAGTGCAGCGTATTGCCGCCTCACCGTTCAGCCGTTCCGTTTTCCACCCGCATTCCGGGCATTCGGCGGGCATAAAAAATTCCTGTTCCGCGCCGGTGCGTTTTTCCTTCACCACATGCAGCACTTCCGGTATAATTTCGCCGGCTTTATTAATAACAACCGTGTCGCCGATGCGGATATCCTTGCTGCGGATGAAGTCCTCATTATGCAGCGTTGCGCGGCTGATGGTGCTGCCGGAAAGTTTTACAGGGGTCAGCACCGCCGTCGGCGTCAGCACGCCCGTACGCCCAACCTGAATGATGATGTCCTCCAGTTTTGTTTCTGCCTGTTCCGGCGGAAATTTAAAAGCAATGGCCCAGCGCGGGTCTTTGCCGGTTGCGCCTAAAATATTTTGCTGGTACACGGCGTTAACCTTAATTACCGCGCCGTCCGTATCATAGGCAAGGCTTTGGCGTTTGGCGGCAAAATCCTTGATTTTGGCAATCGCTTCGTTGATGTTTTTTACAACGGCATAGCCTTCGCTTACCTTAAAGCCGTAATCGTGCAGCATAGCAAGGCTGGCGGAATGTTTATCCTTATGCCCTGCGCCCACGCCGTAGGCAAAAAAGCTCAGCTGGCGGCTTGCCGTTACTTTCGGGTCAAGCTGGCGCAGGCTGCCCGCCGCCGCGTTGCGCGGATTGGCAAATTCGTTTTCACCCGCTTCGCTGCGCTGCTCGTTCAGCTTCATAAAAGCGTGGCGGGGCATGTAAACTTCGCCGCGCACATCTAAAAGCTCCGGCACTTCTTCGCCTTCCTTAACGTTCAGCGTCAGCGGAATGGAACGGATAGTGCGCACATTGGCGGTTACGTTTTCGCCAACTTCGCCGTCGCCGCGGGTTGCAGCACGTACCAGGCGGCCGTTTTCGTAAATAAGGCTGCAGGCAAGGCCGTCAATTTTCGGTTCAAAAACATATTCCACCTCGCTGCCTTCGGGCAACCCGCTTTTTACACGCGCGTCAAACGCAGCAAGTTCTTCGTCGCTGAAGGCATTGCCCAGAGAAAGCAGCGGCGTCATATGGCGCACTTCGGTAAACTCCGGGCTTACCTTGCCGCCAACCCTGCGCGTAGGCGAATCGGGCGGCACATCGTCAGGATATGCGCGCTCAAGTTCCTGCAAACGGCGCATTAAAACGTCATATTCGGCGTCGGTAATCTCCGGCGCATCCAGTACATAATATAAAAATTCGTGATGGCGTATTTCCCTGCGCAGTTTCTGCGCTTCGTCCAGTGCTTGCGCACGTTCTAAATCCATAATGCCCTCCGCTTAAAACTTACAATTTTTTCAGCACCGCATATTTGGTAAGCAGGCTGCGCACACCGGCACCTGCAAAAGCAACCTTTACTTCCTGCCCATCCGGGCTGTCCTTAACGCTTACAACCATGCCTTCGCCCCATTTGCTGTGGCTTACCCTGTCGCCGGTGTTAAAGCGCGTGCCCGTGCCTCCTGCGGCGGCAGCCGGTTTTTGCGGCATAAAACTGTGCGGGTTAAAAGTGCTTGCAGGCTTCTGCGGCCTTGCGCTGTATTTTTCGCTTACCTGTTTAAAGTTCTCCAGCGCGCTGAAACGTTCCTGCCTTTTAATGGTTTTCACCAAACGCGCGGGAATTTCCTGCAAAAAGCGGGAAGGCGGATAAGTTACCGTGTTGCCGTAAATGGTGCGCATTTTGGTGCTGCTTAAAAACAGTTTTTCCTTGGCGCGCGTAATGCCTACATAGCACAGGCGGCGTTCTTCTTCAATTTCCGTTTCGTCCATCAGCGTGCGCGCATGCGGAAACAGCCCTTCTTCCATGCCTACAAGGAACACTACCGGAAACTCCAGCCCCTTGGAAGAATGCAGCGTCATTAAGGTAATGGCGTCCTCGCCCAGTTCCGTATCGTCAATATCGCTTACCAGTGCAACATGTGCAAGGAAGTTTTCCAGATTATTTTCTTCTTCGGATGCCGCAAATTCCTGCGCCACGCTGATCAATTCGTGCAGGTTGTCAATGCGGCTCTGCGCCTGCGGCGTGCGCTCGTTTTCCAGTTCTTCAAGGTAGCCGGTATCGCGCAGCACGCGGTCAATCAAATCTTCAACCGGCGCTTCATTAGCAAGGTTCATCAGTTCAAAAATAATGCCTGCCAAATCGTCCAGCTTGCTTACAAAGCGGCTGCTTAAACCGTCAATTGCCGCCGCGTTGGAAACAGCCTCAAACAAGCTTACATTGTTGGCAGCGGCATAAGCCTGAATTTTTGCCAGCGAAGCGTCGCCAATGCCGCGTTTCGGCACGTTGATAATGCGCAGCAGGCTCAGCGAATCGGCCGGGTTAAAAATTACGCGCAGATAGGCTATGATGTCTTTAATTTCCTTGCGCTCGTAGAATTTAAGCCCGCCTACCATATTGTAGCTGATGCCGCTTTTAATCAGCATTTCTTCAAAAATACGGCTCTGCGTGTTGGTGCGGTACAAAATTGCCATATCGCCCAGCTTTTTGTTTTCGGTGCGCTGCAAATTCTGCAGCTGTTCAATTACAAAGCGTGCCTCATCGCGCTCGTCCACCGCCTGAAAATAAATAATATCGGCGCCGCTTTTGTTTTCCGTCCACAAATTCTTCGGCTTGCGGCCGGTATTGTTTTCTATAACTGCGTTGGCAGCGTCCAGAATAATCTGCGTGCTGCGGTAGTTCTGTTCCAGCTTAATTACTTTGGCATCGGGGTAATCTTTTTCAAAGTCCAGAATGTTTTGAATATCGGCGCCGCGCCAGCCGTAAATGCTCTGGTCGGCATCACCCACAACGCATATATTGCGGTGCTTGGCAGCCAGAAGCTTTGTTAAAAGGTACTGTGCATGGTTGGTATCCTGATACTCGTCCACCAAAAGATAATCAAAACGGTCCTGATATTTTTCGCGCACTTCTTTGTTTTCCTGCAAAAGTTTAATGGAAAGCATTAAAAGGTCGTCAAAATCAAGTGCGTTGTTTAACTGCAGTTTCTGTTCGTAACGGCTGTAAATATCCGCCACTTTCTGCTCGTAAAAATCGCCTGCCTGGCGTGCAAAAGCCGCCGCATCCTGCAAAGCGTTTTTGGCATTGCTGATGCGCGACAAAATGCCCGAAGGCTGGAAACGTTTATCGTCAAGGTTCATTTCCTTTAAAATCTGCTTAATCAGGTTCTGGCTGTCGGCTGTATCATAAATGGCAAAATTGCCGCCGTACCCGGGCAGCTTATCTATTTCCATACGCAAAAAACGCGCGCAGAAAGCGTGGAAGGTAAACAGCCACACATCCTTGGCAGCCGGGCCGCTCATATTGTTAACGCGCTCGCGCATTTCGGCAGCAGCCTTGTTGGTAAAGGTAATTGCCAAAATGCGGTACGGGCGCACGCCCTTTTGCAAAAGGTTGGCCACGCGGCAGGTAAGCACTTTGGTTTTGCCGCTGCCTGCGCCTGCCATAATCAGCATCGGCCCTTCGGTATTAATAACAGCTTCCGCCTGCTGCGGATTCAGTCCGTAAGTACAATCAACAGTCATTCTTTCCTCCATAAAACACTAACTAAATACATTCATTCTATATCAGCATAACTTTATTATTATTCTCCCCTTCCTGAAATTTTCCTGCCGCTTTGCCGTAAATCTTTAATGTAATTTTCGCAAGCACTCTTTTAAAATTCCATCAGTTATAACTGATAATATTGATAATTTTACGCATTTTATCAGTTATAACTGATAATATTATAATTTCAGCGTTGTTTATCAGTTATAACTTATAAAACCCCGTGTTAAATTCCCGCAAAATTTTGCTGACCGGCAATTCACTTCTTGCGCTGCGCAAGGCAGAGTTTTATAATTATATAATATATTTTTGCTTTGAGGGGGATTTTTTATGCAGGAAAACAAACTTACCATCCGCGGCGAACTGTCGCTGCTTCTGGTCATTATCATCAACAGTCTGGGCGTTGTTTTAATGCTGCATTCCGGTTCCGGCATTTCGGCAATTTCCAGTGTGCCTTACGCCTTTGCCGATGTGCTGCCGGTTATAACGCTCGGCGCGTGGACGGAGGTTTTTCAGGTTTCACTGGTGCTCAGCCTGATGCTTTTAAGCAAACGCTTTGTGCCGGTATACCTGTTCAGCTTCGTCGTCGGCTCGGCCTTCAGCGCCATGATTGACGTGCACGAAATGTGGATTAAGCAGCTGCCGCAGAGCCTGACGCTTGATATTATTTATTTTATCATCAGCTACATTGTTATCTGCTTTGGCGTGGCGCTTGCCAACCGCTGCCAGCTGCCAATTATACCAACCGACCTTTTTCCGCGCGAGCTTGCCGCCATTACCAGCTGGAGCTATGCGCGCATTAAAATAAGTTTTGACGTTATCTGCCTTGCCATTACCGCCGCCATGACCTTTTTCTTTCTGGGCCGCGTGGACGGGCTGGGCTTCGGCACAATACTTGCCGCCTTTACCATGGGCAAAGTTATCAGCAGCATTGGCGAATACATGGATAAACACGTAAAATTTGTTTCTTTTTTAAGCAGCAGGGCTTGACATAGAGTCCGCTTTAAGTTTTATAATAAATTACAGGTTGCAGGAGCAACCGCCGGGCTGCCGGAGCAGCCGTTAAAATTATTTTTTTAAACATAAACCAAAGCCATGAAGGCTGTAACCGCTTCGATAAGCGGCAGTTTCTTCATGGCTTTTTTATTTTGGTGATTATATGAAATTTTTAGCTTTGCTTGTACTTTCCGCCGCGCTTTTAACCTCTGCCTGCGGCAACAACGCCGCCCCCGACGGCGAAAAGGTATTCCGCTACGGCACACCTGCCTACGGCATCGCCAACGAAAACGCCGGTATGGACCCTCACGAAGCCTATCAGGGCTGGAGCGCCATCCGCTACGGCGTAGGCGAAACGCTTTTTAAATTTGACGACGCCATGCAGCCTCAGCCGTGGCTGGCCGAAAAGTACGAATTTATTAACGAAAACACAGTTAAAATTACCTTAAAAGACAATATTTACTTTACCAGCGGCAACAAAATGACAGGCGCAGCCGTTAAAGCCTGCCTGGAGGATTTAATAAATCGCCATAACCGCGCCAGGGTTGATTTAAAAATAACGGGCATTACCGCCGAAGGACAGACCGTAACCATTACATCGGCCGCCAAAGTGCCGGTGCTGATTAACTACCTGTGCGACCCCTACGGCTGCATTATTGACATGAGCCGCGGTACCGGCGACGATACAAAAATAAGCGGTACAGGTCCCTTTATGGTAGAAAGCCTGACGCCGAAAGAAGTTGTGCTGGTTAAAAACCCCGATTACTACGGCGGCGTGCCGAAAACAGACAGAATTATCGTCAGCAGCATTACCGACGGCAACACGCTGGCACTGGCGCTGCAAAACGGCGAAATTGACGCCGCGCAGGGACTGACCTATGCTTCGCTGCCGCTTTTTAAAGACAGCGCAGCTTATAAAACCAGCAGCACCGATACCTCGCGCACGTTTTTGGCAGCCTTTAACTTTAACACGCCTGCCCTGCAGGATGAACGCGTACGGCGCGCCGTTGTTATGAGCCTTGACAAGGAAACTTTTGCCAGAGTGCAGCTGATGGGCAACGGCATTGCCGCAGCCGGGCCGTTTCCGCCGAACCTGCCTTTTGGCGGCGCTAAAGTGCATGCTCCGGAATATAACCCCCAAGGCGCACGGCAGCTGCTTGCCGAAGCAGGCTGGACGGATACCGACGGCGACGGCTATGTGGATAAAAACGGCAAACCGCTGACCCTGCGCTGGCTTACTTACAGCTTCCGCCAGGAGCTGCCGCTTTTGGCAGAGGCCGCACAAAGCTGGCTTAAAGAAACAGGTATCCGCCTTGAAATTAACCACACGGACGGTTATGCCGATTTTCTGCGCCGCGGCGAGTGGGATATTTACGCCAAAGCCTTTGTTACCGCGCCCACCGGTGACGCGCAGTATTATTTTACCACCCACGTACTGAAGGAAAGCGCCTACAACAGCGGCAATTACTATAACCCCGATACCGAAAGCCTCATAGGTCAGCTCGGCAGCGAGTTCAGCCCCGAAAAGCGCACGGAGCTTGCGGCAGCCATCAGCCAGCAGCTGGTTGATGACAGCGCCTTTGCCTACATTGCCCATTTAAAAATGACGCTGGTAATGAAAAGCACGGTTCAAGGCTTTGCCGCGCACCCCTGCGATTATTACGAAATAACCAAAGATTTAAGCATAGATTAAAGGAGCATTATTATGAGTGAAATTTCCGCAGCAAGCATCATCCACCGCACAGACGAAAAAGAATATATAACCGGCTACTGGCAAAAACGCAGCACAGGCTTTGCCAATCTGCGCAAGGCAGAACTGCACAGCGAAAAACAGCTTTTATGGCAGCAGGAAATTACGCGCCACCTGCCGCAGAACCGTAGGCTAAAAATTTTGGACATTGGCTGCGGCGCAGGCTTTTTTGGCATTTTGCTGGGGCAGAAGCACAGCGTTACCGGCATTGACCTGACCCCGGAAATGATTGAAGCCGCCAGGGCACTTGCCGCCGCTGAACGCAGCAATGCAGAATTTATGGTTATGGACGCCGAAGCGCTGGACTTTGCGGACGCAAGTTTTGACGCTATAATAAGCCGCAACGTAATGTGGAACCTGCCCCACCCGGAAACCGCCTACCGCGAATGGCTGCGCGTGCTTAAACCGGGCGGCCTGCTTTTAAATTACGACGCCGAATATGCCCGCTCGCACCACAGCCAGAAGCTGCCTGCCAAAAATGCCCATGCGGATATTGCGCCGGAGCTTTTGGACGAATGCCATAACATTTACCACATGCTGGACATCAGCGCCTATAACCGTCCGCAGTGGGACGAAGAGTTTCTGCAAAGCACCGGACTGTGCAGCGTCAGCACGGATACCACGGTAGGCAGCCGCATTTACGCCGCCGAAGATATTTTTTATATTCCCGTGCCCATGTTCTGCGTTAAGGCCGTTAAGTTTTAAAGCCGCATAAACGCGCTGCGCACGCATGCCCCCGCAGCGCCGCATGCCAGCACTTCTTCAAGCTGCGCTTTATTAAGCCCGATGCCGCCAATGGCATAAACAGGCACCGGGCTCAGCGTGCAGATTTCCTTTAAAAACGCCTGGCCGCGCGGCGGCACGCCATCTTTGCAGCTGCTTTCGTAAATATGCCCGGCAATTAAATACGCCGCGCCAAATTTAATTGCCGCCTTTGCTTCTTCCGCACTGTGTACGGAAACGCCAAAATACCCTGCCTCCAAGCGCTCCGCCGCTGTCATTGCGGTGCATACTGTCAGCGGCAGGTGAACTCCGTCCGCTCCGAGCGCCAGCCCCGCCCGCCAGAAGGTATGCACAATAAATTTAACGCCGCAGGTTTTGCAAACTGCCTGTACCTTCTGCGCAAGCTGCGTGTATTCTGCTTCGGTTAAATCTTTTTCCCGCAAAATAAGCGCTTTGGGTCGCAGGGCACAAATTGTTTCTATCTGCTGCAAAAACGGCGCGCGGCTTATTTTTCTGTCCGTAACGCAAACAAAATTTTTATACATAACTGCCATCCGTAAACACCGGCTGTAAGCCGGCTTTTTTTATGCTGTTAAACACCTCGTCTACGCTGCGGTTATCGTCAATTTCAAACTGCTCGTCGCCTTCGCGCTCCTGCTTGCTGTGCGTGCCGATGCCCGTGCTTACGCCTGCGGAGATTTTTGTTGCCGCAATCTGCAAAAGATTATCGCGCACTCCGGCGCCTTCGCGGCTGGAAACGGTAATGCCCGCCTGCGGCATAAACAGGCGGTAAGCACACACTGCCTGCACCAAATGCCGTAAATCCGTACCATTGGCTTCGGGCGGCAGCTCGTTGCCCTCCGCCGGGCGCAGGCGCGGGCACGAAAAGCTGATTTCCGCAGCCGGGTATTTGCGCTGTACCAAATATGCGTGCAAACCGCAGGCAAAAATATCGCGGCAAAAGCCGCTCAGCCCCATCAGCGGTGCAAACGCCACACCGCGCATGCCGCCTTTTAACGCACGCTCCTGCGTGTAAAAACGGTACGGGAACACACGCTTATGCCCTGCCAGATGCAGTTTGGCGTAAGCATCAACATCGTAAGTTTCCTGAAACACCGTTACATAATCCGTACCGCATTCGTGCAGGTACGCGTATTCATCACTGTTCAGCGGGTATACCTCAAGCCCCACAACGGCAAAATGCTTGCGCGCCAGCCTTACGGCAGAAGCAATATATTCCACGCCGCTCATGCTGCGGCTTTCGCCGGTTAAAAGTAAAATTTCACGCAGGTCGGTGGCGGCAATGGCCTGCATTTCGCGTTCCATGCCGGCTTCGTCCAGTTTTAAGCGGTTAATTTTGTTATGGCAGTTAAAACCGCAGTACACACAGTAATTCTCGCAGTAGTTGGCAAGGTACAGCGGCGTAAAAATGCTGCGTGCCGCGCCGAACCATTTAAAGGTAAGCTGCCTTGCCTGCTGCGCCATTTCTTCCAAAAACGGCAGCGCGGCCGGCGAAAGAAGCGCCGCAAAATCCTGTACCGTTTTGTGCTTGCGCATAAGCGCGGCCTTTACGTCCCGCTCCGTAAAAGCGTTAAAATCCACGCTGTCCGCCGCGTGCTGCACTTCGCGCAAAATATCCGATTCTATTACTTCCATTCCCTGCAGGTAGGCCATGCAGTCCTGTGCAGCTGCCGCAAGGTTTTGTTTTTCATTCATCAGCGTCACTCCCCTATAAAGCCTGTCAGCGGGCTGCTTGCCGACGCGCGCCCCGTTACTGCGCCAAGCCCGGCAAGATAGGCTTTGTGCCCGGCATTAATTGCCAGCTTAAACGCTTCCGCCATGGCGGGAATATCGCCGCTGGTAGCAAGAGCGGTATTGGCCATTACTGCCGCCGCGCCCATTTCCATTGCTTCGCACGCCTGCGAAGGAGAGCCGATACCGGCATCGACGATAACGGGCAGGTCAATTTCATCAATTAAAATCTGTATAAACTCTTTTGTTACCAGCCCCATGTTGCTGCCGATAGGTGCGCCAAGCGGCATTACGCAGGCAGCACCGGCATTTTCCATATCGCGCGCGGCATTTAAATCGGGGTACATATAGGGCATTACCACAAATCCCTCTGCCGCCAAAATTTCCGTTGCCTTAATTGTTTCGTAATTATCGGGCAGCAGGTATTTGCTGTCGCGGATTACTTCTATCTTTACAAAATCACTGCCGCATACCTCGCGCGCCAGGCGGGCAATGCGCACAGCTTCCTGCGCGGTGCGTGCGCCGCTGGTGTTGGGCAAAAGCGTAATGCCTTTGGGGATATAATCTAAAATATTGGCCATACCGCCGTCGTTTACGCGGCGCAGGGCCAGCGTTAAGATTTCCGCACCGGCGTTTTCCACCGCCGCCTTAATAAGCTCCAGAGAATATTTGCCGCTGCCTAAAATAAAGCGGCTGTTAAATTTATGCCCGCCTAAAATAAGTGCATCTTCCATTGTTATTCCTCCAATCCTAAAATAAGCGCCAGAGCAAGGTTTGCCGCATGCGCCGCGCATAGGGCTGCTCTCGGTGCCGAAAGCCGCCCGCAGGTTTCTATGCCGCTTTCGCCGTCGCCGCACAAATAAAAGTTTTTGCTTATGCGCCGCGTTTTAATGGCGTTGCTGCGCCCTGCGCCTGCAAGCCCGCTGCACGCAATAAGCGTTTTATCCGCATAAGCGGCAAGCAGCGTGTTTACAAGCATGGCTTTGGTTTCTGGCCTGTCCACCGCTTCGCAGATAATGCCGTCTGCTTTAAAAACAGCGGCGGCGTTTGTTTCCGTAAGTTTTATATTTTCCGTTTTAATTTTAAGCGCGGGGTTAATTGCCAAAAGCTGCTCCGCCAGTGCTTCTGTTTTAAGCCTGCCCACGTTGCGCAAAAAGTAATGCTGGCGGTTTAAATTGCTTTCGTCCACGCGGTCAAAATCAACAAGATGCAGGTGTTTTACGCCCGCACGCGCCAAAAACACCGCTACGTGCGAGCCTAAACCGCCCAGCCCGGCAATGCCCACACGCACTTGCGCAAGCTGCCCGTTAAAATCATCTGCCACAGCTTTAACCTCCTCCCACAAAACTTACAATTTCCAGTTCGTCGCCGTCTTTTAAAACGGCTGCGCCAAATTCCGCACGCGGCACAATCTGCCCGTTGCGCTCCACTGCCACCAGTTCTGCGCGGTAGTTATGCGCTGCCAAAAATTCCGCCAGCGTCATACCACTTTTAAGTTCAATGTCTTTTCCGTTAACGCGCATCTTTTCTCCTTTCCGCCGCAATTAAAAAAGCCCATGAAGAAGCCTGCACCCGCGGTGGTGCACCCCTTCATGAGCTTTGCTCACTCTAACGGCATATTAAATTGCAACTGCCTGATATAAAGAAACGGCAAGCACCAACAAGGCACTTGCCGTCATCTGCAAACATTCCCTACGTTGGCATTATCCAAATCAGGTTTAGGGTCGAAGCGCACAGCTTCCTCTCAGCCTATCTGTAAGCTCCCCTGTTCAGTTAAATTAAGTATAAAGTTTTGCGCCGCCGTTGTCAACCGCAAATTACAGCGCCAGCATTACGGCACACATTAATTTGGCACGCATAAACAACGATTCCACATTGGCAAACTCGTCAACCGTATGGTTGCGCCCGCCTTTAACGCCCATGGCGCACACGGTAGGCACGCCAACCATGGTTGTATAGGCAGAATCGCTGCCGCCGCCAACGGTAATTGCTTTCGGGCTGCCAAAGCCTTCCGCTTCATAAACTTTTTTAACAAGCTCAAACAACTCTTTGCTGCTTTCCAGTTCCACCATCGGCTGCATTAAAGATACCGGCGTCATTTTGCAGGTTACGCCGTCAACGTAAACCTTGTCGTTAATCTCCTGGAATTTGCCTTTCATTTCTTCCAGCATTGCCGGGTCGGTAAAGCGCATATCCACAATCATTTTGGCATACGCCGGTGCGGAGTTATGCACAGTGCCGCCTTCAATAACGCCGACGTTTAAATTAAGCCCTTTGCTCCAGTTCGTCAGCGCTTCAATATCCAGAATTTTATACGCCAGCTCTTTAATGGCGCTGCGCCCTTCTTCCGGAGCATTGCCTACATGCGCGCCGCGGCCGAAGGCTTCCATAGCAAAGCAGTACACGCCTTTGCGCGCCAGCACCAGGCTGTCATCCATAAAGCCGGTTTCAAAGTTAAAAGCATAAGCCGCGCCTTTGGCTTCTTCCATCATCTTACCGGCAAAATCGCTGTGCTTGTGCCCAACTTCTTCGTCGCCCGCCAGAATAACCTTAACGCCGTATTTGTCAAAACCTACGCTCTGCAAAGCCTGCAACGCATGAATGGCCAGCGTTACGCCGCCCTTCATATCCAGCGCGCCCGGGCCGTAAGCAGTGCCGTCTTTAATGGTAAAGGGGCGTTTTTTGGTGGTTTCCGGGTCGTCAAAAACGGTATCCAGATGGCCTGTAAAAATTACAAAAGGTTTATTTTTGCAGTCGCCAAATTCGCTTACCAGCATATTGCCTGCATTTTCGTGTTCAATAATGCGGGTTTTGCCGCCCATGCCTTCCAAAATGCCGGCAACTTTTGCCACAATGGCATCAACGCCCGACTTATTGCCGGAGCCGCTGTCCATCATAACAAGTTCTTCCCACATTTTCATCATGCCGTCACGATGTTCATCAATATAACCAAAAGCCTTTTCTTTCATATCCAAGATTGTTCTCCTCCAGTTAGCAGGAAATGCCCATAAAATTAAGTATAATTCTTACAATAATCATCGACAGCAAAGCATCGATAACGGGAATTGCCAAAAGCAGCGCATGGTGTTTCGGGTTGGCGCCGGAAGTTAATACGCAGCGTGCAAAATGCCCAACCAGCGTGCCCATGGTAATCGTCGCCGGGAACAAAATAGTTGCCTGTGCCGCGTTAATAACGCCTTCGGCATAAAGCGAAACCGCCGTAGCAGCGCCCGCAGCCTTGGCAAAGAACGCGGAAATCAGTGCCACAATCGCCCCGCCGGGCAAACCGAACAGCGCCATAACAGGTGCAACGGCATTGGCAATAATATCCATCAAACCGGTAATATTCAAAAACAAAATCAGTGAATAAGCCAGAACCATTGCCGGCATAATGTTTTCTGCGCCGATGTAAAAGCCTTTTTTACAACCGGACATAAATTCTTCCAGTAAAGTTTTCTTTTTAGCAGCAGCCTCAGCCATTATGCAGCACCCCCAGCTTTTTTACGTTTAAACAGCAGATAAAATCTTACAATGTTTGCGCCGACGATTTTTACAAAAATTTCCACCATAAAAATTACGCCGAAAGAAAGCAGCGAAATCGGAATCAGCGGCGCGCCGCAGTTAATGGTGTTGGCCAGCGTGCCGGAAGCAGCATACTGGTAAGCAACGAAAATAGAACGCTCATCGTCGGTAATTTTGCCTTCTTCAACAAGGTCGCGCGTAAGTACAGCGCCAACGTCGGTGGTGGTAAAGCTGCTGATTAACGCCAAACCTACATAGCCGGGCAGGCCCATCAGCGGTTTTAAAAACGGACGGATAATGCGTTCTGCAGCAAGCAGGCCGCCCTGCGATTCAACCGCACGCACAAAGCCCAAAGCCAGAATAACGGTTGGGAACAGCGTTAAGGCAAACATGAAGCCTTCGGCAGCACCAACGCCGCCTTTGCCGATAAAGCTCAGCCCTTCGATTTTGCCGAATTTGCCTGTCAACACCGTAAAATCAAAGGCGCTCAGCGGGCCCATATCTTTTAAAACACCCGAAAACGACAGCGCGATGACAATAAACGACAGCCAGCCGCGCCACGTTAAATGATGCTCATAATCTTTTTCTTCTACCGCAGTTACATCTTTTTCAGCCACAGTAATCCCCCCTGATTATAATTTTAAAACCGTGCCGATAAATACTTTGGCACGCATAAACAGCGATTCCACATCGGCAAATTCATCAACCGTATGGTTTAAACCGCCTTTTACGCCAACAGCGCAAACGGTAGGTACGCCAACTTTAGTGGTGTAAGTAGCATCGCTGCCGCCGCCCACTAAAATCGGTTCCGGGCTGCCGAAGCCTTCTTCTTCGTAAACCGATTTATACACATCAAACAGCTTCATATTGCCGTCAAGGCGAACCATCGGCTCAAGCCCTGCTACCGGCGTCATTTTGGTAGTTACGTCTTTAATGTAAACCTTACCGGCAATAACTTCAAACTGCTCTTTCTTCTTTTCAAAATCCGCCGGGTCAAGGTAACGCACATCCACTTCCATTCTGGCATAAGCCGGAACAGCATTGGCAACCGTGCCGCCTTCGATAGTACCGACATTAATTGTTGTGCCGGTGTTCCAATCGGTTAAGGCGTCGATATCAACAGCCTTGCGCGCCAGCTCCACAATAGCATTGCGGCCGTTTTCCGGCTCGTTGCCTGCATGCACACTGCGTCCAAAGGTTTCCATAATAAAACGGTAAAACCCTTTGCGCTCTACAACTACGTTATCGTTCATAAAGCCGGTTTCAAGCAAATTAGTTTACTTTTTTGCTTTACTTTATTAATAAAATAGCAAAACTTCACATTTCTGCCAAGAAGTTTTGTATAACAAAGTTTACATTTTGCGCATTTTTATCCTTTAAAAATGATATCTGCTAATTTTTTTGATGAATTGCTCCTTATTTGCCTGTTGAATTTCCAAAATACTTCAAATTTTTATTTTATATTTTACACTTGCCGCATTCAAACGCTGCTGACAGGCAAAAATAAAAGCCCGCAGCATTTGCCGCAGGCAGATTAAACTTTGCTGATATTTTATTGCAGGTTATTTTAAAAACACAAAATCCGTGTCCGTCGATAAGGCTTCATCAAAACTGTAACCGTTGACGGTGAAGTTTTTAACGCCGTCAATATGCTGTACGTTGTTTTCCGCACAACAGCGCACCATCTCGCCGCGCGCCATCTTGGCTTCCGTCGCCTTAACCTTAATTTTGCCGTTTTGCAGGCTGCCAAACACGCAGGTTACAAAACGGATTTTATCCGTAACGTAAGGCTCCACCGCTTTGCTGTACTCTTTGGAAGCCAGGTTTAAAACTTCGTTATCTTCTTTAACCAGTTCATCATACAGGCTGCTGCCCCAAAAAGCATACAGGTTCTTTGCTCCGCCGCAGGCAAGCCGCGCCTGCATTTCCAGCCGGTAAGACACAACACCGTCAAACGCACTTAAAATTCCGTAAAAACCGCTGAGTATTTTTAGATGCCCTTCCAGATATTTTAACGCTGCTTCATCCAAAACATTCGGCGCAATATGCTGGTACTGCAAACCGTCATAACTGAAAACAGCAGGCGTTAAATTGCGGCGCAGATCCATACGCTGCAAGCGATTATAATTAAGCTCCGCAATAGCATCGTTGCACTGCCACAACTTTTGCAGGCCTTTATAATCCAGCACGCGCAGGGCAGTTAAAAGTTCTTCAGTTTTCGTTAAAAATACCGGCAAACGTACTGCGCCAATATCGTCATTATCGACACGCATCTTCTTCGCCGGCGAAATTATAATTTGCATGATGTGTTCCTTTAGATGATTTTATTTTATATTGCTCAACCATCTTTTGTTTAACTATAACTTACCAGTGTAAAAAATTTAAAATAAGGTTAATCATTAAAGCTTTTTCTTTAACTCTTTCTCCCGTTGCCGCGCATACTTAAACACCAGCCAGAAAAACTTAACCGCCGTAAAAAACATAACCCATCCTGCCCGGCTGAACCGCGCCACAGAACGCACTCTATTCACTTTTAATAAATGCCCGGCAAACAACCCAGCAAGAAGGATTTTAATTATTTTTATCGGCATGGTGAAGCTCCGAATTTATAATATTTGATAACTTTATAAATTAAATTATTTTTTACTTTCTTCTACAACTTTGTTAATTAAATCTTCCCATTCATCCCAAATTTTTTTAGGAGCAAACTGTTTCATACTTTCCCGCGCATTTTGTCTCATCTTCTTACGCAACTCTGCATCCTGCATTAAGATTTTTAGTTTTTCTGCAAAGTCATCAATACCATCTTCACACAAAAAACCATTATAGCCATCTATTATAAGTTCATTAACTGCCGGGCAGCTTTTATATCCTATCGCAGGCAATCCCACAGCCATAGCTTCTGTTAATGCTAGGCCAAATCCTTCATATGCACTTGGAAATGCAAAAATATCTGCTTCTTGAAGTTTTTCTGAAACATTAATTATAGAACCTGTAAAATTAACTTTTTCTTTGAAATCATTATCTTCTGTATATTTTATCAACATTTTTTTATAATTTTCATCCGTTTGAGACCACGTCCCCCCTACAACTTCTATCGTCCACTCTTTGTTTTCTTTTCTTATTTTATTATATGCTTGCAACAAGAGATACTGTCGTTTTGGCTCTTTTGTTATTCTTCCTACTGTTATTATTTTATTATTTATTTTATCATAATTCTTATTTTGTTTAGTTATTTTTACTACATTAGGTATATAGGCTACTGGCACATTATCACAATATGCTTTAATAACATCAATATTAGATTTATTTAAAACTTGAATATAATTTGTATTTTTAAATGCATCTAATAATTTTAAAGACATATCTTTTTTAAAAATTACATTAGCATCTAAATGTAACATTGTTATTGTTGGAAATTTATTATCTAATAATTTTTTAAAACATATAACGAATCAGTATCATAAGTGATTATTATATTAGGATTAATTTCATTAATTAATTTCTCTAATCTATTGAGTATATTATAATATTTACATTTTATCCTAAAATCATCTTTTTTTAGTATTCCAAATACTCTTTTACATTCTCTTTCAAATTTTAAATACAACGGTACTTTATATTCTTTGCCAGATCCATTTAAATTAACAAAATTAACACTTTTATTTAAATAATAAAATGGCAATCCACTATTTTTATCGCAGCAAACAATACTAACTTCATAACCTCTATCTATAAATTCATTAGCCATATTACATAAAACTTTTTCTGCACCACCAGAAATATTAATTAAATTATAAAAATACATAAGCAAAATTTTCATCATATTTCTCCTAGTAATACAAATAATAGAAAACTTTTAATTTTTTATGTATATTCAGTTTAGTATTTTTTAATATATTCATAATATTTTCTTTTAAAAATTCTCTAATAATACCTTTCTGTTCTCTACTTAAATTTCTATTCTCAAAACATGTTAAAGCAACTCTTACAACTCTGTTTAATGCCAAAAACGCATATCGAGGATAATTATTTTTATACCATTCTAATCTAAAATTACAAGCATTCCAATATTCAAACATGTTCTTTTTTTGCCCCATAATGCTATTTTCTCTTCGCACATAATTATAAAAAGCATTATGAAAATACGCAACCACAGTACAGCGACGAAAAATATCAGTCATACACAAATAGTCTTCCATTAATCTACCAATATAAAAATCATCTGCTTTTAAAATATCTTTTTTATATAATTTATTCCACATGAATGATTTTATTTTATCATTAGCAATATATTTCAATGCTTCATTTTTATTAAATAATTTATTATTCGCCGCAAAATAAGTATTACGTTTTTTATTATTAGTTATTGAAGTATAATCGCAAAATACTATATCAGCATTTGTATTATTCATTTCGTTAATCATCATTTCATACATACTATCTTTTATATAGTCATCCGAATCCACAAATCCTATTACCCCTCCAGAAGACTTTTGATATCCTGTTAATCTTGCAGCTGCCACCCCTGCATTCTTTTGATGTATAACCTTAATACGTTCATCTTCCTTAGCTAACTCATCACATATTTTTCCACTTCTATCTGTAGAGCCGTCATCAACTAAAATAATTTCTAAATTTCTATAAGTTTGACTACAAATACTTTTTACGCATCGTTCTAATTCATTTTCCACGTTATATACCGGTACAATTACAGAAATTTTAACCATTATTTTGCTCCTCATATACTATGCCATAACATGCTAACCCATATAATAACCAGTACATCAACGAATACGTTCGCATAGTTATTTGCGTATCTACCATACCATGAATTCCCATTCCCAAAACGCTAACAAAACCTGCCACTGTCCAAATATTCACTATTTTATTCTTATCAAATAAATGCTTATATAATATATATAACTGCGTAACAAATAATAAAATAAATGTTCCTCCGCCAACGATACCTCGTTCAACTAAAAAATACAAAAATATATTATGTGGCGATGTTAAATTTTCTTTTGCAAATGGGCTAATGTAGTCAGAAATATAATAATGCTTAAACTCTCCACCACCAATTCCAAAAATTGGATAATCTAAAATCATCTTAATCGTAGATTGCCATAAATATACCCGCTCCACATCATAATCTCTAAAAACAAATTGAGTATTAATACTATATATCAAATAAAAAATCAATAAAATCAAAAAACTCAATACTATAGATGTAAATAAAAATCTTTTTAAGCCGTATTTTTTACAAGTAGTGAAAGCTATTGCAATAAGATATCCACCAAGTAATCCCAATAACGCACCTCTGCTACCGGATATAAATAATGAAGCAATAGTACTTAAAAATATTAAAACTGCAATATATTTAACTGTATTTACACTAAAAAATTTATAAAAACCTGCAATAAAAAATGGTAATACTAAAATAATAAATCCTCCTAATTTATTAGGACTATTAAACATAGTTATAGGTCGCCAATTCCCTTGAACATAAAAATTATAAAAAACATTTAAATCTATGAGAAAAAGTATAATACATATTCCATACCAAAAAAATTTAAAAAATTTATCATTATTTACAGAAAACAAACCTACTAAAAAAAATGGCAGTATGCGTTGAAAATAATGCCAGCCTTCGCTAAATTCCATGATATTATCTTTTGCAAAAATATCCGCAATACTAATACAACAAGTCCAAATAAAAAAAACTACAAAACTTGTTTTAATATTTTTATTTGCGAAAAAATTTTTATAGTCATACTTAATATTTAACTTAAAATAACATAATAGTGCAATTATTATGCTTATTACCTGAAAAGCACTACTGACACCTATACAGCCTAATGGCAAAATTAGTATAGGAAAATATTTTAAGTTATTTTTTAATTCATTCATTTTTCTATATCCTCATCTAAAATTCTATCTATATTTTTCTTTATTGTATCAAAAGATATATCTTCTAAACAAATGCGATTTAAAGGGCACTTATGTTTATAACAATTTTTACATTCATAATTTACACTTATAACATTTTGTGGTTGATTATACGGTCCCCAAACATTCGGATCTGTTGGGCCCATTAAAGTTATTAACGGTATATTCAATGAATCAGCTATATGCATTGCTCCTGTATCACCACTTAAAAGAATTTTTGAATTATTAATTACTACAATAAGTTCTTTTAAAGTAGTTTTTCCTATTAAATCGATATAGCAATTCTCATCAATATATTTATTTAAAATTTTAATATATTTTTTATCATCATTGTTGCCTACTAAAACAACTTTTAATTTTATTTGGTTCAAATATTTTATTATTTTAACCCAATCTTTTATGGGATAATTTTTACTCTCCCATTGTGTAGCTAAAGCTATCACCGCATAATTTATTTCTTTCAAACAACTTAAATCTTCAATATTATTCCTATCTATTTTCCAACCATAATTAAAATTTTTACTTATTTCTGTATTTTCTAATAAATTTAAACTATCTAAGTATTCATCTATTCTATGAACAATATTAGTGTTTTTAGCTCTTTGTATTGCAAATCTTTCAGTTCCATTATTAACAAAATAAGGCATTATTATTTTTGAATTTGCAGACATTGCTAATATTACACTTTCAATACTTCCTTGTAAGTCTATTACTATATCATAATTATTGCTTTGCATAATTTGATTAACAGGAAAGTTTTTAAAAAACTTTTTCCAAAACTTTATCAATATAGAATTTTTTGAGGTTACTTTTTTATTATATATGCGAAATATTTCTTTAATTACTCTAAACTGATAATTTTTTAAGTTTTCTATATAAAGGACTTTATCAATAAACTCATTAGTATCAACTAAATCTCTAAAACATTCTCTTGTCAGCCATGTAATTTCACAATTATTTCTATATATTTTTTTCAAAGATTCTGCAACAGGCAATGCCATAACGATATCGCCTATCGAGGATAATCTTATTATTAATATACGCGTCATTGTTAAAACTCCTAATAATAATTACAATGCGATTGCTTTATTTATCTATCATTTGTAAAATTAATTACCTAAATTTCAAATTTAAATTTTATAAAAATTCATTAATATTATTTGCTTAATATGAAAAAACTATCTTAAAAGTTTCTTCATGCTTCAAATAGCCTATCCTTACTAAAAAATATATCTCCCACTGTTGAACTTTATTTAATTAAATACTTAATCTTATTAAATATGTACTTAATAAACCAATAAAAACTTTTTGGATAATTCTTATTTTTAAACTCATTTCTACTAAATCTATGCATATATTTGTACTGTTTCTCTGTATCTAAATCATTAATAGATACAAACATAATATTATTCCAAAAGGACTTTCTATATATATATATATATTCTTTAACAATATCTATATATTGTACCCATGTATGCCATGGTTTGTCACTACCTATAAAATGATAAATTATAACATCGTTATTTAGCTTTTTACATGCACAACCTTTGTTAAATATCCTTGATAAAGAATACTGATAATTGTATATAGGCGATATATAATTAACATTATTATTTAAAACTATATTTAAAATATCTTGATCTAAATAAATAAACTTATTAGAATTTAACATTTCCAAACACTTTTCTGTTATATTCTCATTCCTCCATTTATTTATATCAATCAAAAGAACTCCTGAGTTAAAATATTTTTTCGTTTTCCAAATATTTGATAGCACATCTGATGAAACATCCTCTACTGCTCCAACAATTTTTTCTTTCAAATCTAATTTAAAAATATTATTTATTTCTTTTTTTACTATAATATCTACATCTAAATATAAAACCTTCTCTCTATTAATGCTATTTATTATTTGAGGTGCAATAAACCTAAAGCATATAATACCAAGGGCATCCGATAAATGAGATTTTGTACAACTTGCTTTTTTTGCGGCATTAATAAATTCTTTTTTTATTATATAAATATAAATATTTACATTGTAATATTTCGCAGTCTCTCTTAACCTAAATAAATTATCTTGTGTTATCTGATCAACAAATATATGAAAAATATATTTGTTCTTATCAATCAATAATATATTGGTAATAGTAACACCTACATATTTTAGATAATTAACATCACTACAAAAAAATATATGATCTCCTTCGCTATTATTTTGGTTTAATTGTATAACACTTTCAATATATTTTTTTGAAAAATTAAAATCCATTATTTTCACTCCTATTTACTATATCAGGACTAATTTTACTAACATAAAATAATTTTTCTCTTTTTACTGCTAGTCAATTTACTCTTTAATTCAAGATAATGTTTGTTTAATCTTTCAAAAAGTTTACCATAGAATGGATTATATTTTTTTATATCTTTAATTGTAACTTCTTTATTCTCTTTTTCAAAAAAACCTTTATTTGTAATCCAAAACGAAGTACATTCGGGGGATATTTGTATGCTATGTTTCGAGTATTTCTTTGGCAAATGGTGAATATATACAAATTCATCATATTTCATTTCTTCATTATCTAAATATGCTCGCTTTATTTTTCCATTTTCCCAATAAAAAACTTGATAATTATAATTTTTTCTTAATTCATAACCAAATTTATGATCAGCAAGTTTAAATCTGGTATATTTAATCCATAAATCTGCATAATCAGAGGAATGATATAAATTTATTTGTTTTTTCTTACATATTTCATAAATGCCTCTTGTTTCATCAAATCCTTTAGTAATCGGGGTAGACAAAACTTCATTATAAAAACCACTTCTAATTGTAAAATCATCTTTACATTCAGGCAAATACATAAAAAGTTTATTTATTTTATTGGTATTTTTATATAATGAAAAATGCCCTAAAACATAACACTTTTCAGCAGACTCTAAAATTTTATCAGTTAAAAAATGCCTTATATCACCAAAAATTAAATCTATATCACAATATCCCCAAAAATCATAATCCTTAACATAATCGTTAAATACTTCACCATACATAACTTTTACATCACACAATTTATAAGGAGTTGTCAGTTTTGTATCAAATCCAATTACTTTATCAAGCCGTTGCTTTATATCTTGCAAAGTAATGTTAACTATTTTTACATTTTCAGGAATATCATATAATTTATTCATATCTTTATTATCTGTTACTATTACAAAATCAATAGTATTATTATATTTACATGATAATAAAAATAACGGAAAATATGTAGGAAAATTACCATAATATACAGCAAAAACAACTATTTTTTTCATTTTCAATCACTCCAAATATAACTTTGAAAAACTTTATAACTATTTATTATTTTTAGAAATCAGCTTTATTATTATATTTTCCCACTCATCCCAAACTCTATCTGGTGAAAATTTTTCTATGCTTTTTTTACCATTAATACCAAAATCCTTTCGTAAATTTTTATTTTTCATTAATACCCTTAATTTATTTGCTAAATCTTCAATTCCATCTTCTACCAAAAAACCGTTTTTATTATTTACTATTAAATTAGTATTTTCGAGACAAGATTTATATCCAATTGCAGGTACTCCAACAGACATGGCTTCCATTAAAGTTAATGGCATGCCTTCTTTTTTGCTTGGTAAAACAAATATATCGCTTCTTTTTAAGTTATAATATACCTCTTTTGTCTCTCCCATAAATTTTACTTGCTCTTCCAAATTATTTTTATGTATGTATTCTATCATCATTTTCTTATAATTTTCCTGAGCCGAAGATGCTGTACCCCCCCATATTTCTAAAGTCCATTCCGGGAATTCTTTTTTTAATATATTAAATGCTTCTATCAAAACATGCTGTTGCTTACTTCCCTCGTTAATTCTTCCAATTGTAGTAATAATATTATTACAATTATCATAATCTTTGGTATAATCAATACTTTTTACTGCATTAGGTATATATATAACCGGAACTTTTAAATATTTATTAATTTCATTTTCATCATCATGATTTAAAACTTGTATTATATCAACATTATTATATGCTTTTAACAACGTTTGGCTTGTATTATTATTAAAAACAAATTTCGCTTTTGTATGCACCATTGAAATTACAGGAATATTCAAATTTTTATATTCATTTAAAAGTACAACTGGAGCAGTATCATATGTAATAACTACATCAGGATTAATTTTTAACAATGTATTATAAAATTTCTTTTTTATTATTCCTCCATATCGTAATTCTATACTCATTTTTTCTTTATCAAGGATTTTAAAAAATCTTAATATTTCTCTTTTAACCTTTTTTAAAGAACGAAAGATAAAACTATCTTTGGATCCACATGCTAAATCTATAATTTCCACTTTTTCTGATAATGGAAAAAATAAATTACCCTTTCTTCCATCACAGCAAATTATCGTACATTTATAACCTCTTTCAGTTAAAGCATTAGCCATTTCACATAATACTTTTATAGCACCTCCAGAATTATTAATTATCTCTCCAAAAAGTACTAATGCAATTTTTTTCACAATAAACTAATCCTTTCATAAAAATTTATACTTTACTTTATTAACTGCATATTTAAAATAATTTTTTAAACATTCTGTCCATTGCTGTTCTTTTTTGGCTACTCGTGCAGCTTTATGGTAATATTTATAATTATGTTTTTTCATTTCTGCCGGACTTATTAAAGGCATATCTTTCCATTCTGACTGTGCTTTTGCCTGCATATATAACTTTGTTACCTGACAACATTGAATCCATGTATGCCAAGGTTTACTTGCCCCTATATAATGTATTATTGTAGCATCAGCTTTATTAAATGGAATTTTACTTGGTCTGTCAACATGGTCTATAAAATGTGACAAACTGAATTCATAATTATACCTTTCTTCAAAACTGTTAAACTTTCCATCTAGCACCATGTTTAAAACATCCTGGTCTAAAAAAGGCCACACTTTTTCACAAGCTTTTTTTATGCACTTTTGTGTTAGGTCTTGTTCATTCCATTTATTAACATCAACAAAAATTACCCCAGCATTAAACGCTTGCTGCACATGTAATCTTTTTTGAGTTGAATCTCCGTCTGGCTTACCTATAACAATTGCTGTTTTATCTTTTAAATCCTGTTTCCAGAAATATGCCAATTTATTATCTATAACACAAATATCAGAATCTAAATATAGTACTTTATCTGTAACTCCCTTCAAAGCTGCAATACCTATAAACCTAAAGTATGTAGCTACTGAAATATGATCATTACCTGCCATATTATTGGAAAATTGTTTAATTGCACTAATATTTAAAATATGTATATTAATTTCAGTTTTAAACCCTTCTGCAGTCTTTTGTAATTTTTCTAAATCTTTATTTCCAACTTCATCACAAAAAATATGAAAAGTAAAAATTTCCTCAGGATTAGATAAAAGAATAGATGTAAGTGTTACCCCTACATACTGAATATATTTTTTATCACCACAAAGCAAAATGTGTTTTGCATTTTTTTGTTTTAATCCTAATGAGATAATTTCTTTTACATATTCATTTTGATTCATTGTTATTTTCCACCTATCATATATTTTATTTTTGCAACAGCATATTTATAGTACCAATATATAATATCTTTCAGGCTTCCTTCTTTTTTAGCAAGTCTTGCTGCTTTGTGAATCTGTTTATATGTTTTTGGTTCAATCAGAGGCATATTGTTCCAAGCACTTTGCTGCTTTACTTCCACATATTTTTTAGCTGCATCTAATGTTTTAACCCAACTATGCCAAGGTTTACTTGCTCCTGTATAGTGCAATATAGTAATATCTTCCGGACATTTTTCTAAACTTGGTTTATCAGAATGGTCCATAAGATACGACATACTATATTGATACTGATATTTATTATCTACAAATTTTTCTTTATTCTGCAATAAAATATTCAAAATATCTTGGTCAGGATATAGATATTTTATATCTTCCCTGCTTTTCTTCAATGCTTTTATACTTATATTCTCTTCATTCCATTCAGCTATATTTATAAGCATTACACCGGAACAAAAATATCTATCAACACCTACTCTTTTACCTTCGTTTACATGCCTTTTATCTTGTATCGGCATAACTACGGCACAAATACCTTTAGTGTCTACATTCCATAAATAACTAATATCACCATAAACGCCAACATCAGAATCTAAATACAAAAATTTATCAGTATATTTTTCTAAAAATACCGGCATTATCATTCTGTAATAACTTGCTAATGAAAACTGCCCCGGATCTTTGCTTTGATTAAAAATATCATTATTAACATAATGAATAAATACATTACATTTATGATTTTGTGCAGTTATATTTAGTTTATCCAAATCATTATCTGCACACTTGTCTGCAAAAATATGAAATGTAAATTTCCCTTTATTACTTAATAATACTGATGTAAGCGTTATACCTGCAAAACATATATAATTTTCTGTACATGCAAACGCAATATGCTTACTATCTTTCACATCACAATTTATAAATTCCTGTGTTTTGGTTACAAAATTTTTTAAATCCATTTTAGCTTTTTCACCTCAATAAAGCTTTGTATTCTTCTACACTTTCAGGTATAAATACATTTTTTGGATATTTTTTTCTAAAATTCTCAAAAAAAGTATTATCATCTTTATATTTATCTTCTTTAGGATAAACCAGTTTATACAAAAAAATTAGTTTTACATTTTCTTTTTTGTTTTTAAATGCAGTTTTTAAAGAACAGAGTGCTGTAGAACTTACTGTCACCCAAATATTATTAGTAAATACGCAGTTATATTCAACTACTTCCCATGGGACTTTTACATTTTCTGCCATGTGGCACGGACTTTTTAAATAATCTTTTATGAAGGCATTGTCGCTGCGCGGATGCAGTTTTACAATAACTCTATTACTGTCAGAAATTCTATCTGCCAAAATCCTGAACATTTGCATTTTTTTATCATAAATCGTGCTTTCTTTCAAATGTTTTTTATAATGCTTTTGCAAAACTATCTTTTTTATACCTTTTAAGTTTTGCAGGTATTCCGGCATCGGATCCCAGTTTTGGTCAAAAAAAATCACTTTGTTATTGTATTCTGCATCAGTTTTCTTAAATCCAAAAACAAAGTTTATTAGCTTTCTAAATTCATCATCATTCCAGTTAATTTGTGGTATAAATTTAATCAAACTTCTGTACTTACTATCATCATAATAATTGGCAAGTTCCGGCTGATATAAATAAATACTGTTTACCGGTAAATCTGTTTTTATACTTCTCTTCCAATATGTTGAAGTGCCGTCTTCTATAAAATTCACTTTAGCAGTTTTGTTTTCTGCTAAAACTAATTTCATAGTATCCTTTACTACATCTTTTGTAGGTATACCGTATAAATCATCATAATCAGCAAAATTTATTTGTTTATTGTCATATAATTTTGCATTTATTTTGTATTTTTTACCTAATAATTTGCAAAACGCTTTATACTTTATTTCGCCAGCAGAATTAATCGCAGCGCTGCCCAAATTTACTCCAGCAATTTTTCCACGCAAATATTTATGTAATCCCTTTACATTAGTAAACTGATGCAGAAAAACATTTTTAAAAACTCCAGTTTGGCTTAATCTTTCAGCAAGTTTACGATGTCCTTCTTTGTTGTCAAAAAATAAAATATCTGCATCTTTGTTTTTTAACAATTTCACTTTTATATTTAAAGCATTCAGCATTTGATAATCAGTCAAACATACAAATAATGCTTTCATTATATACAGCCATCCCTTTTAACTAATTTTTATTTAAATATTTTTGCCCACATGTTTCCCATTTTTAAACGCAGCATTTGCCGTTTTATCGACCTGTTTTTACGTCGTTTATCAAACTGCGGCATTTTAGCATCTTTATATTCCGTAAGTTTCAAATATTCATAATACTTATCATTAAAACCGTCATGTATTTCATACTCCCATGGTTTATAACCGCCAGCATAATGAAAAATCGCCGGATTTAATTTTGCTTCTATTGCTTTTTTACGTAAATCAGGTTTATTTAAAATTTTAAAAAACAGATTAAATACAGGCGGTATAACATCCCATCTCAAAGGTATTTCCTGCCAGTTATTCATAAAAAACTTATTAAGTGCGTCCTGGTCATGATTAGGATATTTATTTTGTGTTGCCAAAGCTATAATAGCTTCGGCATAGTTGCCATCTCGCCATTTTTTTAAATCCATCATCAAAACACCGGCATTAAAATATGGTGCATCAAACGGAAGCCCGATAAATTTATTTTTTTGTTTTCTTACACGGGCTGATGCCATAATACCTAAATCACAGGTTGCTGCAACTGGCTTTCCTCCCATATCCAGCTGCCACATTTTTTCAATATCGTCATAAACCAGCAGGTCACAGTCGAGATAAATTATTTTTTCAATACTTTCATCTAAAATATTTGCAATATCCAGCCTGAAATAACTTGCACGGCTAAGCTCCCCGCTTACATAACAATCTTCAAGTTTGCTGTTCTTTATTTTTATAAATTCAATATTACCGCCTAAATTTTGTACGGTCTTGGTTATTTTTTCTTTATTTTCCTGTTGTATTTCATCATCAATTAAATAAAATTGTATTCTCTGCGACACTTTAGTATTAACTAAAACAGATGCCATTGCAACAGCAGTATGCTGCGCATAATTATTGTCAGACGCAAATACTATATTTATTTTATTATCCATTATTACACCTGCACTCATAAAAACTCTCTAATTAATTTATTATAACATACCGTAAACGACTTTACATAAATATCTGAAAAATTTATAATAATATCAGTGAAGCAGCAATTAATTTAAGTAATAAAACCTAAAATAGCAAAGGAGTATTCATGAACAATTATTTATCTTACTTATTATTTGGAATTTTTTTATACCTTGCCTCATATATATTTTATGTTAAAATATCCCGCGGTTTAGGGCACAAAGCCGAATATTTACAGCTGCGCAGATTTTTGCCGTGTGCAATTTTAGCTGTACTTTCCTGCTATTTGGCCCAAATTCCTTTAACATCACCGCAATTTATTACAAGCTTTATAGTAGGGATTTTATGGATTATTACTTATCCCCTTTTTTATTATATTACTTATCATAAGAACTCTACCGATTTTGGTTTTCATTTGGACACAGTATTCGGTCTTTATATTATCGGCTGGTTTACCGGTCTTAAAATTTTAGTACAATATTTTAACTTTATGCCGTCAATTCTTTTAGCTGTTATTTCTATTATCGAATTTACGTTACTTTTAATACCTGTAATTCAATGGTTATATTTTGCTGTATATAAAACATCTGTTAACGAAAATGCTTTATCGGCAATACTGATAACAAATTACAATGAAATTATTGAATTTTATAAATCTATGCCCAAAAGCATCCAATTTTTTTCACCTATATTTATAATTATTAGCCTTTATGGTTTGATTACCGCTAACGAATCTGTACAATTAGCAGATTTAAAATTTTATTATTTGCTTACAATTGCAGCTATAACCATTTTTTTAACCATTTATTTATGGGAACCAAGCAAAAAAGGGGTATTTTTGCGTACCGGCATCATTGACCTTTTGTATGATGTCAAGCACTATATTGCCGAAACCAGAAAATATACAGATAATCTTAATCAACGTCTTGCAGACTTACAAGTAACCCCAAACAAACCGCTGTTTGAAAATCCTTCTACAATAATTATGGTTATAGGAGAATCTGAATCGCGCGATTATATGAGTGCTTTTACAGATTATGATAAAGATACTACGCCATGGTTGAATTCACAAAAAAACAGTGAAAATTTCTTTTTATTTCCTAATTCATACTCATGTCATCATCAGACGGTTCCTTCTCTTGAACGTGCTTTAACTGAAGTAAATCAGTACAATGACAAAAAATTCTATTCTTCATGCTCTGTTATAGATATTGCGCATAAAGCCGGTTATACTACTCACTGGTACAGTAATCAGGGTCATTTGGGCGGTGCTGATACAGCAGTAACGCTTGTAGCAGATACGGCTGGAACGACAAAATGGACACGTCAAAATCTTAATCAAGTTCAATATGACGAATCTTTACTTGAATATCTTGACGAAGTCGACCCATCAAAAAATAATTTTGTTGTTGTCCATTTAAAAGGCAATCATTTCAACTTTTTGAACCGTTATCCGGAAAATTTTACTAAATGGGGTGAACCGGGAAAATATGATTTAATTTTAAATTACATAAATTCAATAGCTTATACTGATTATATTTTGCAAAGCATCTGGCAATATGGTAAAGACAAATTAAATTTGCAGGCCATGGTTTATTTTTCAGACCATGCAACAATACCGGATAAGCGTCGTTCTTCTAATTTCGATGGTTTTGCAACTGTACGTATACCAATGTTTGTTTATCTTGCAAATGAATATATCAATAAATTCCCAAATACTTATAATGCGCTTAAAGAAAATACAAAAAAATATTTTACCAACGATCTTGCTTATGAATTAATGTGCGGTATTTTTAATATTCAATCCAATCATTATGATGAGGAAAACAGCATTGCTTCATCAAAATATAAATATACCCGCGAAATGTTAAAAACAGATATTGGTAATAAATGGATTAAAGATGACAATAATTAAAATTTTATATGCACTTTTATAAGTTACATTTTTGTAGATATTGTATTTGGAGGAAATTCTATGTCTGAACTGCAAAATAATACCGGTGAAAATTTACTTATTTTAAACGATGACCTTTTTTCGGTTCAGGACGTCATAAAAAATGTTATCTGCATCCTACAAAAGATACATTATGTGTAAAAATCGCGTATAATCGGGGGGGACAAACAGATTTATTGAGAGAGATTAACTATATTGAAATTTTAAAAAAACGTAATAAAAATTATGATATTTTACCAAAATATTATGGTGAAATTGAAACAAATTTAGGTCATGGATATGTTTTTGAAGTTATACGTAATTATGATAAAAGCAAAAGCATAACTTTACAGGAAATTTTACTTGATGAAAAGTTATTTGACAACTATTTTAACTTAACTGTAAAACTGCTTAAAGATTAAAAAAACAATTTATTTGAAAATGAAATAATTACCATGGGTTTATTCCCTGAAAATATTATTTTTCAACAAATAGCTCATCAAACCTATAAAGTACGCATAGTAAATGACATGGGCAGCGGGGTTTTAATTCCTTTAGAATATCATTTCCGTTATTTTGCAAAAGCTAAAGTAGCCCGCCGTTGGAAAGAATTTATTACTAACTTAAAAAAATTATATCCTTCCGAATTAACAAATAAATTAATAAGTTTAATAGTATAAAAATAAACAGCAATCTTTAAAGATTGCTGTTTATTTTTATAGTTTACCATTACTTTTATATAAGTAATACAATTTTGCATATTTCATTGTGGTATAGTAATAATGTGCAACGGCAAATACCCAGCCCATTTTACCATCCAAAAATCCTAAATTAATAACATAAACTTTAAAAAATGCCCACAGGGGTCTTAAAACAACATCAATAAAGAAATTTATATTTTTGCCTTGCTCTTTATATTTTTCGGCAGCTAATGTAGTATATTTGTTAATTTTATTGATATGTTGTTCCCACGTTTCATAAGTATGGTGATACATACATTCTTTTAATTTCTTATTTTCATAAGGGGTTATAATTGCCGGATGTACAAAGCCTTTAACATAAGATCCTTCTGCTGGCATTAAGCGGCAGACATAATCCGGGCGCAGTGTACCGTGAATGGCTTTATTGTAACGGAATTTATTTCTTCTTTTTATCCAGTAAGCATATTTTTCGTCTTTTTTTATTGTATCTTTAATTTCTTTTCCCAGTTCAGGCGTACATCGTTCGTCAGCATCTATAAAAAATATCCATTCATATTTTGCCTGATGAATAGCAAAAGTCTGCTGCCCACCCCAATCGCCATTCATACTGCGGTTTATAACTCTTGCACCTAAAGATTCAGCAATTTCTTTTGTTTTATCAGTGCTGTTATCATCTATAACAATAACTTCATCTGCAAAATCACAGCTTTTAATGCATTCTTTTATATTATTTTCTTCATTCCTGGCTAAAATTAATACAGAAACTTTGGACACAAGCCTCACCTCAAAACTATATATTTTATTTTATTATATACTATCTTTTTACAACTATTTTATCTCATTTCCCTTTACAACACGCCAGGCAGTTATTTTTTTAGCGGCGTCTGCACGTTTTTTAATATCATCAGGTGCTTTGGCATTTAAATCATAAATTTTATCTTTCCATGCGTAAAATTTATGATTGAATACCGGCTTATCATTATTAAACAAGCTTGGTAAAATACTGCTGTACTGCATATTCGGTTGGCCTGCTATTTCTGCCAGCGTTGGCAAAATCTGCATGGCACAGCCGGTAGCATCATCAGGCAGCCAGCCTTTTTGCACACCCTGCCCGTAAATAATACAAGGTATAGCAGAATAGGTTTTATCGTCAACGTCTTTACTGAAAGTAAAGCGTTCCGCATGGTCGCCGGTTACTACAAACAAAGTATCCGGTTTTAATTTTTCTGTATCGCGAACAAAACTACCCATCGCCATATCAGCATACCAAATATGCCCAAGTTCAATTATTTTTTCATTTTCGGCAGCAATATCATCCGGCAGGTTTTGCAAAACTTTGTTTTTATCAAAACCTTCTTTGCCTACATCAATAGTATAAGGTGGATGATTGGTGGTTGTCAAAATAATATGAAATGTTTTCTGTGCAGGATGCCCTTCAATATACTGATATACCTTTTCAAACAATATTTTATCCGGGCAGCCCCAGGAGTTGCCGCCGCTGTATTTAAAATCACTGGCGCAATAGCACTCGTCAAAATTTTGTGCAAGCACATAGTTTTTAATATCGCGCCACGAAGGCATGCCGCCATACCAAAATACCGTTCTGTACCCTGCATCTTTCATAATTTTGCCAAGGCCTGTTGCATACTGGCTTTTATAGCTTTCGGGCATACTTTCTTCTGTAATGCCTGCTTCGGCAAGACCTGTTACAAAACCGTTAACAGCCGGCATTGTACCGCTGCCATGCGCAAGCATAAGCGCCGTTGTACAACTTTTATCGCTGTTTACCATGCGCAGGGCTTCATCGGTAAGCCCCATAGGCTGATATTTCGGCAGCATAGGCCACAGGGCATAGCTTTCGCCTAAAATTACAATTACATTATCCGGCTGATTTGCAAGTTTAGGCTCATCAACCGTTCTGATAAAAGCGTCTTCAATATTATCTGCCTGCGGATTACCGCCGAGAACCGTGATTTCTTTGCGAAGTTCTTCAGCAGTTATATTAACATCCGTTATTTTCTGCTGTTCTTTATATGTTTTGTAAACGCGGTAAAAAGCCTGCCCATCATCGAGTATTGCTTCGTTTAAAAAGGCTGATTTTAAACGCTCTGCACTTTCAAAATTGATTGAATTTGCATAATTAAAGGCTCCGCCGTAACGTACAAATACAAAAAATATTGGCAGCACAATTACTACACGAACTATGGCAAAAAACAGCTGCCTGCTGTTTGTAATTTTTGCCGGGCGTGTTTTTATGTTTAAAAATTTCAGCAAAAGCCATATTAAAATACCGGTCATTAAAAATGCCAGCGGCAAACGCCACAATAAGCCATATTCATTAATCGCCGTATCTAAAATGGCACCCCAGTCATCATGGGCACCGTTTATAAGCATAATATTAAATCCGGAATTAAAAATTTCATAATACGGTATGGCTGCACAAAAAGAAATACTGAATACGGCAGTCATTAAAGCCGACCATATCTTGCGGATAATTTCAGACGGCCATTTCATAAAACCGATCTGCGGCAGTGTTGCCAAAACGCCGCCGATAAGCGCTATCATTCCCGCTGTTTTCAGGCTGAGCCTGAAGCCGTACCACTGACACAATAAAATATCCTGAATAGTACAGTCACTTAAATAAGTATTAAAAATACCTACAAAAATTAATCTGAAAACACTAAACAGGATAGTAAAATACAAAAATATTTTTAAATCTTGCTGTAAATTATGCCAAAAAATTTGGAAACGCTGCATTTTTACGCCTCTTATTTTTTATTTTCCAACATTTTCTCTGCCGCTTCGATAACCTGCGTTACCGTAAGACGCGTCATGCACTGCATATCGCCGCATTTATGCTTCATGCCGCCAGCACAGCCAAGGCATGGCGGCTGGGCAGTTACAATAACAGCATCTTTGGTATAAGGACCATAAAGTTTTGGGTTGCTCGGCCCGTACATTGCTACAATGGGCACCTTCTGGCTGATGGCAACGTGCATTGGCCCGCTGTCGTTAGTAATAATAAGGCTGCACCGGCGCATGGCTGCTGCCAGCCCACCGATGCCAAACGCACCTGTTGCAATAACAGGCACAGTTTTCATATGGCTTACGGCCTCCTGCACCATTTCTTCATCCATAGCGCCGCCAAAATATACAACTTTATAGCCATTATTTGCAAAATGGTCGGCAACTTCGGCAAAACGTTCCGGTGCCCAGCGCTTGGTAACAACCGCGCTGCCTATATTAAAACCTATCAGTTTATCTTTATCCGTTACGCCGTGCGCCTGCCAGAAATCTGCCGCTTCTTTAACATGGCGTTCACCCGGGAAAATTTCCAGCCCGTTATTTGTCAGGTCTTTTACGCCAAGCTGCTTCAGCACGTCCAGATACATATCCGCCGCGTGCATAGTGCGGTCAAGCGGCGTAAACACATCCCAGCGCCATTTAAAAATGGTATGAGTTGTGCCGGTACGCAGTTTAACACTGGTCAGCGCATCAATAAAAGAGCATCTTTCGTTAGGATGCAAATTTATCAATACATCAAATTTATGCTTGCTTAAATGGCGAGCGCAGGCAATTAATGCCAGAATACTGTTGTCGCGCCCTTTTTTGTCGATTGTAATTACTTCGTCAAGATATGGATTGAAAAGCACTACATCTTTTAACTTTTCATCCACCAGCATGGCAATATGGCTGTCCGGCGCAGCCTTGCGCAGCGCATGAATAAACGGCGTCGTCAGCGTTAAATCGCCAAGATGCATTAAAAAGGTAACCAGTATTTTTTTGCCGTTAAGTTCAACCATTTGTTTCACCACGCTTTTTTATATAATGCCCGTACACCATTTCCGGTGTAATATCATACATGCAGTGCCAGTCGCTGCAATGTTTTTTTAAGCAGCCTGCGCATTTGGCCGGGCTGATAATTACTGTACTGTTTTTGCTGCCGTACGGGCCTGTGCGGTCTGCCTTGGTAGGCCCGTACATGGCTATAAGCGGCTTTTTAAGCGCCGCCGCAAAGTGGAGCGGTCCTGTATCGCCGCTGATATAAAACATGCTGCCTTTAATCAGCGCTGCCAGTTCGCGCAGCGAGGTTTGCCCGATTAAATTAATCAGCTTATCCGCTTGGCAGCCTTTGACGATTTCTTCGCCCTTCGGCGCATCATCAGGCCCGCCTGCCAGCACTACGCTTGTGCCGCCTTTAATAATCATCTGCGCCAGCTTGGCGTAATTTTCCGGCGGCCACACTTTGGTTTTCCAGCGCGCACCTGGCACCATTACAACGTATTCGCCGCGCAGGCCTTTATTTTTAAGTTTTTCCGCCACGGCTTTGCTTTCTTTGGTTAAATCCGGCAGAGGAAAATGTATTTCGTTTACCTCTGCGCCAAGATAACGCGCAACATCAAGATAACGCTCGATAACATGGTCTTTGCTGTGAGCGCCGCAGATTGAACGGCTGACGAACCTGCTGCCCTCGCGCATTTCACAGTAGCCTATACGGCTCTTGCAACCGCTTATTGCCGCCAGCACGGCGCTTTTAAACAGCCCCTGCAAATCAATCACCAAATCAAAATGTTTGGAGTGCAGCAGCGCGCGCATTTCCCTGAAATAATGCAGCTTATCGCAAAGGCCCATTTTATTAAATTTTACTTTATCAAAATAAATAACTTCGTCAATAACGGGCGGGTCAGGCAAAAAGCCTGCAAACTGCGGGTGCACCAGCCACGTTATTTTTGCTTTTGGGTAACGCCTGCGTAGCGCGTCCGCAAACGGCAGCGAGTGCAGTATGTCACCCAGCGAGCTCATTTTAATAAGTAAAATATTTTTATATTCCATCTCACGCTATCTCTTTAATAAAATCAAGTAAACTGCCGCCTTCAAACAGGTATCCTTTAATGCCTGCCGCTTCTGCGGATTCCACATCACGCGGCTTGTCGCCGATTAAAAAGGCAGTATCCTTATCAATATCGTATTCTTCAAAAGCACGCAGAATCAAGCCCGGCTTGGGTTTGCGGCAATCGCACTCTACGGCGAACTCTGCCACGGCGCCGCCGGGAAGATGCGGGCAGTAATAAAATTTTTCTATTCTGCCGCCTGCATCTGCAATCTGCTGTGCCATATAATTATGCAGCTTCTGCATATCGCCGACTGAATAATAGCCACGGGCTATGCCGCTCTGGTTGGTAACAACAAAAATTGTGTAACCTTTTTTGGTAAGATAGGCCAGCGCTTCTTTGGCGCCGTCAATCCACTCCAGGTCTTCAATTTTGTATAAGTAAGATTTATCAATGTTTAAAACGCCGTCGCGGTCAAAAAATGCAGCCTTAAGCTTCATATTTGTAATACCCGCCGGTCTTATCCAAAAGTGCGCAGTATTCGGCTACCGCATCGTCAATATCGGTAAAGCCGCCGTCGTAGCCTGCTTCCAGAAGTTTCGTGGTATCTGCCTGCGTATAGCTCTGGTATTTGCCGCGCAGAACATCCGGGAACGGAATGTATTCCAGCGTACCGCTGCCGAAATGCTTAAGTACGCCTTTGGCAAGCGTGTTGAAAGTATGCGCATGGCCGGTGCCGCAGTTGTAAACGCCGCTCAGCTCCGGATGGTCCCAGAAGAAGAAGTTTACTTTTACAACGTCTTTTACATAAATGAAGTCACGTGTTTGTTCGCCGTTGCCGTAGCCGTCGATGCCTTCAAACAGTTTAACCTTGCCTTCGGCTTTCCACTGGTTGTACATCTGGAATACCATGGAGGCCATTTTGCCTTTGTGGTTTTCCTGCGGCCCGTAAACGTTAAAGTAACGCAGGCCAACAAGCTGGCTGCCGGTTTTACCAAAATAACGGCGGGCATAGTTATCAAAGAACAGTTTGGAAAACGCGTATACGTTCAGCGCTTCCTCGCATTCCGGTTTTTCGGTAAAACCGTGCGCGCCGCTGCCGTAGGTAGAAGCGGAAGAAGCGTAAATCATCTGAATTTTTCTGTCTGCTGCAAAGTGCATGAGGTTTTTGGTATATTCAAAGTTGTTCTGCATCATGTATTTGCCGTTGTATTCCATGGTGTCGCTGCATGCGCCTTCGTGGAAAATAACGTCAATTTTTTCATGGTTGAATTTGCCTGCTTTCAGTGCTTCGGCAAAATCAATTTTATCCATATAATCCAAAGCCTTTAAGCCCTGAATGTTTTTGAATTTTACCATATTGGTAAGGTTATCAACGATAAGGATATCGTCGCGTCCGCGTTCGTTAAGGCCCTTTACAATGTTGCTGCCGATAAAGCCGGCACCGCCGGTTACAATAATCATAATTTGCCCTCCTTTACAAGCTGCGCTACTTTTTCTAATAACCCGGTTGTGGAATAACCGTCCTCAAATTTTATAATTTGTACTTCACCGGCGTATTCGCGCCCGGCTACTTCTTCAGGTTTATAATCGCCGCCCTTAACCAAAATATCGGGGCGGATTTTTTTCACAAGTTCTGTTGGCGTATCTTCGTCAAACAGCACTACCGCATCAACGCAGGCCAAAGCCGCCAGCACACGCGCACGTTCAAGCTCGTGGTTCAGCGGGCGTGTTGCGCCTTTCAAGCGTTTTACGGAAGCATCCGTATTAAGCCCGACAATTAAATGCCTGCCTAGGCGTGCCGCCTGTTCCAAATACGAAACATGCCCGACATGCAGAATATCAAAGCAGCCGTTGGTGAAAACAATTTTTTCGCCGCAGGCACGCCAGGTATTGGCCAGCGATTCGATTTCCTGCCAGCTGAGCGTACGGTATCCGTAACCGTCTTTACGCTGCTCGGCAAGCAAATCCTTTAAAAGTTCGTCGCGGTGTACGGGGTAAGTGCCAACTTTGCCAACAACAATACCCGCCGCACGGTTTGCCATGTAAACGGCATCTTCAAGTTCCAGCCCGCCTGCCGCACCGGCCAGCAGCGTTGCCGCAACCGTGTCGCCTGCGCCGGAAACATCGAACACATCAAGCGCCGTTGCCGGAGCGTTAATAATAAGCCCGTCACGTCCTGCTAGCGTCATGCCTTTTTCGCTGCGGGTTACAACTACATTTTTTATATCATACTGCGCCGCAGCAGTACGCGCCAGACGCAAAACCGGTTCATCCTCGTTAGGGACGGTTTCATGCGCAGCTTCGCACATTTCCTTTAAGTTAGGCGTAATAAAATCGCAGCCGCTGTATTTCGTCCAGTCAGCGCCCTTGGGGTCAACCAGCACAGGCACTTTATGCTCCCCTGCCGTTTTAATTACCCACTGCAGAAAGTTATGCGAGCATACTCCTTTGGCATAGTCCGAAACGGCAATGCCATCCAGCCCACTGTCAATAAGGTTTAACAGCCACTCTGAAAGGCGTTCAGTTTCATCTTCAAAAAGGTCGCCGACCTCTTCAAAATCAAGGCGCAGCATTTGCTGTTTCGCACCCAATATGCGCATTTTAGTAATGGTAGAGCGCTTGTCCGATTTTATAAGCCCGCTGTAATCAATGCCGGCTTCTGCCATCATGCCTTCCAGCAGGCGGCGGTTTTCGTCATCGCCGGTAACGCCGCCAACATAAACCTTACATTCCAGATGCGCCAGGTTGGCAGCAACGTTTGCTGCACCGCCCAGCACGGAAGTAATGCGCGTTACCTTATTTACAGGCACCGGCGCTTCCGGCGAAATGCGTTTTACGTCGCCGTAAAAATAGCGGTCCAGCATTACATCGCCGATAACGGCAATTTTTAATTGTTGTATTTTTTCTGCTAAAAATTTTGTGCAGCTGAGTTGTGACAATTTATTCACCATCCACCAGTTCGCAGATTATATGGCCGATTAAAATGTGCATTTCCTGTGCGCGCGCCGTTACCGGGCAGGGAATGGCAATGCAGATGTCACATTCGTTCTTCATTTTGCCGCCGCCCTGCGCCGTCATGCCAATGCACTGCATGCCTTTAGCCTTGGCTTCGGCAATAGCCGCCAGCACGTTTTTGCTGTTGCCGCTGGTAGAAATGCCAACCAGCACGTCGCCCTGCTGCCCGAGAGCTTCTACCTGACGCGAAAACACGCGGTCATAGCCGTAGTCGTTGGCAACCGCCGTTAAGATGGAAGTATCGACGGTAAGTGCAATACCGGCAATGCCTTTGCGTTCTTTTTGAAAGCGCCCTACAAATTCGGCTGCCAGGTGCTGGCTGTCGGCTGCGCTGCCGCCGTTGCCGCAGAATAAAACTTTATGCCCATCAGCCAGTGCTTTTTTAATAATGGCAGCGGCATCAGCCACCTGCTGCATAATACCGCTTTGTGCAACAAGCTGCGCCAAAGCAATATGTTCTTCAAAACGTGTTTTAATGATATCCATAACTCACCTCTTACCAGTTCAGGAATTCATATCTGATATTCCATTGTCTGTCGCCGCCGTCAAAATGCTCCTGTTCATATTCAAAACTGATTGCCCAACAGCAGAAACGGTGCGTCCACGTATAAGTAGTTTCGTAATTTTCATGCTGGCCCATATCGTAACGGTTAACAATAGTAAAAGTATTCTTGTCATCAGGCTTGTAGCTGATGCCGTTGCGCAGTTCGCGCTCCATATCAGGCTGGTCATAATCAAACAGGTTGCTCGTATATTTTTCTCTGTAATATCCTGCCCATGTGTACCATTTATCGCTTATTTTCTGGCCTAAAGTCCCATAATATGCCATGGTATTAGTGGTTTCATCGGTATAACTTTCATCAACCCATTTTTTGCCTACCGATAAATCAAGGAAGGTATTTTTGCTGTTAAACAGGTAAATACGGTCATGCGTTAAGAAAGCCCCGTATTCTGTATGCCAGCTTTGCCTGCCTGTTTCTTCATTTTTCCACAGTCCTCTGTGAGCATAAACCCTGTAAGTTACAGGAATGCCGTCAATAAAATAATGCGGTTTATAGTAAAAACCGATATCGTTCTTTTTATCTACCCATTCATCGTCTTCTTCAAACCAGCCGCTCTGGTAAGTAAGGTAGTAATTGCGCTGGTCGTGCTTTACCTCAGCGACAGGCTTAAAATGCCCCTGGCTGTAGTAAGGCAAATCTGCTTTTAAAGTTGTGTTCTGGTCAATGTTATAATCATAGCGCAGGCGGATATACATACCTTTGTCATCGTCGCCATCATAGCCGATAGTAGGCATCAAGCGCGATGCGCCTTCATCACCAAGTTCATTTACCCATCTGTCACGCGAATAAACGTGAGTGCCTTTAACATAAACCTTTACATCATGCGCTACCATTTTTTCTTTCGGGTAAATTTCAAAAGTCTTAGCCGTAATCAAAAGGCACGGAGAATGTTCTACTGCCGGGCAGCGTGTCATTTCGCCGCCTTCGTCCATTACCATTTTATCAGGATATATTGTGGCATGCGGAGCGCGGAAAAAGTCTTTGCCGCCCTTCCCTTCAATTTTCTTAATTTCGCCGGTTTTGGTATTAAAGTTATAATAAGCCCATTCGCCGTTCATTGTACTTTTTGGCTCCACCAGCGTGCCGCCCTGTTTCAGCCACACATCGCCGGTTTTCATATTGCCTTCGGCACGCACGGTTTTCAAAGTTTCGTTGCCCTGCGTAATTACAACATTGCCTTCGGCAACAAAATCGCCGCTTACGGAATCATAACTTGCATAATCGCCGGTCATGGTTATCGGCAAAGGCTCCGACTGCGCGGCATCAATTTCTTCGCCGCTTCTTGTTTTGCCGTCGGCTTTTACGTTTTCGGCTTCCGCCTGCATCATCTGCCTGTCAAAATCCGGCTCGGCATAACGCCCGTCGCCGCTGGTATAGTTTTCTGCCCAGGCAGTGTTTAAAGTTGCTGCTGCCGCCAGGCATACGGCTGCCAAAAGTTTTTTATTCATTGCTCCGCTCCTTGCTGGTATATTTTCACAAAGTTAATTTAAAACATTCTATAACAGTATAATTATAACACATTGTGCTATGCTGTTAAAGACGCACGGCCGCCGCACTTTTTAAATAATTGCAACATTTGCTGGCGGCGCTTTTATATTTGCCGCCTGATGTGCCTAAAAACAAACGGCAGGCTGCGCCGATATAAAAATTCAACGCAGGCTGCCGCCGGTATTAATTATTTTTTCCTGTTTTCGGAGTCAAATCATATTTTTTAAGATAACGGTACAAGGTTACGCGGCTGACATCCAGCATGCCTGCCAGCTTGCTGATATTGCCGCCGGAGGATTTCCATGCCGCAATAAAGGCGTCTTTGTCGTACTTCCACGATTTTTCCAAAGTTTTATCGCCGGGCAGTTTGATATTTTCCGCTTCGATAATGCTTCCCGGTGTATGGAAGAAAGCCTGCTCGATAACACCCTGCAACTGCTTGATGTTGCCCGGCCAGCTGCAGCTCTTTAAAAGCTCCAGTGCTTCCGGCGAAAGGCGTTTAGGCGAAAGGTTGTGCTGCGCCGACATTTCCGCCAGAATATGTGCCGCAATAACTTCAATATCCTTACTGCGCTCACGCAGAGGCGGAACGCGGATGGTAGTATCAAGTACCAGCTCATACAAAGAACGGCTGAACAAGCCCTTGTCTGCCAGGCGTTTAAGATTGGAATCGCAGGCAGCAATTACGCGCACATTAAGTTTTTTGCGCATGCCTGTTTCTTTATTTAAAAGGCCGTTTTTCAAAGCGTCTGCCAGTTTGTCGCCCATTTCAACCGGCAGTTTTTCCACTTCGTCCAAAAACAGCGTACCGCCCATGGAAAGCTCCAGCTTGCCTGCCGTCGGCTGATGGTCGCCGTCCTCGCTGCCGAAAAATTCTTCTTCAAGCGTGCTTATAGGCGCATTGGAGCATTTAACAACAATCAGCGGTGCGGCTGCGCGCGGGCTGGCCTGATGAATGCCGTGTGCCAGACGCTGCTTGCCGGTGCCCGGTTCGCCCTGCAAAAGAATGTTGTTGTCGCTGCGGGCAATGCGCGAAGCCTTATGCTGCAAAGCAAGGAACTCGCTCGTTTCACCAACCATGCTGTACAGGCTGTAGCGGGAGCTGTAACCCGTTGCATGGGCAATAGTCGTTTTCAAGTCTTCAATCGACATGCTCATAACCAGCGCACTTTCAACCTCACTGCCAACTTTTACCGGCATAACGGTGGTAATGTCTTCATAAGTGCGGTCCTGCGTAATCCAGGTAATTTCGCGGCGGTGCGTAGGCGTGCCCTGTAAAGCCTTTTTAATGGGAATATGCTCATAATTAAGGAAAATATCCTCAAGGTTTTCCCTACCTTCAAGGCGTTTTTTAGCATTGCTGTTGCAGTATTTCAGCTTCTCGTCCTGCCCAATCCAGTAAACGGCAACCGGCAGCTCTTCCATCATCATTTTCTGGATGCTCCAGTATTCAAGCATCTTCAAATGCTGTTCAATGGCATATTTCATCGTTAAAAGCAGTGAAAGCAGAAGGTCGTACGGCAAGTCATTCTGGTCCAGCGAGAAGAACGAAATGATATAACGGATTTTGCCGTCCACACAAATCGGCGCGCTGCAGGCATCGCCGGAATGGCTGTCCTTAATCCACATTTCCGGGCCGAACATTAAAAACGGCACATTATGCTCGCGCGCAATGCTGATGCTGGAAGTACCAACATCTTCTTCAAGCACGCGCATGCCCTGAATATCTTCAATTACGCGCTGAAAGAACGGCAGGGCATAGTTTTTAATAACATAGCCGTCCTCGTCTATCAGCAGCATGCTTAAATTATGAATGTTAAAATGCTGCTTGCTCTGCTCATAAAGCCCGTCAACATATTTTACAATAAATTCATGCGTGCGCTGATGCTCGACGATTTCCTCGCGGCTCAGCTTGTTGATTTTCGGCATTGTTTCATGAGGCAGTTTCATTTTGCGGCAGCGCTGCCACGATTCTGCCACCCACGGATGTACGTTGGGGTCGACAATGCCTTCTTCCATAAATTTTTTATAATATAACGCCAGTTTTTCCTTATTGCGCCTTTCGCGAATCATTAAAGCTCCCCCTTAAATATATTTAAGCTGTTTCGCCGTTTTCAATCAAAACACGGCGGGCCCCATAATAATGTTCTTTCCAGTAGCCGGTGTCAAGCGAATCAAGCACCACCCCGCGTGAAGTGGACGCGCTCCAGAACTTGCCGCTGCCGGCGTAAATCCCCACATGCGAAGCACCGCTGACATATGTGGAAAAGAACACCAAATCTCCCGGTTTAAGTTTGCTTTTCAGCACAAAAATACCGTCCAGCACCTGCGCATCGGCCGTGCGCGGCAGCTTGGCATCATGCTTGCCGAAAACATACTGCACATAAGCGCTGCAGTCAAACCCCTTCGGCGTTGTGCCGCCGAATTTATAAGGCACGCCCTTGTATTTGGCGGCAGTTTTTACAATATCTTTGCCGCGCACATCGGGTATGCCTTCCATTTTAAAGGCTTCCCACGAAATTTTATTATAAGTTTTGGTATCAAGCTTGCCGCTTTTTTTCAGCCCATGTTCCTTCTGGAATTTTTTAATGGCTTCGGTTGTATCCTTGCTGATACGCCCGTCCTTGCGGTCAACATCATACCCCAAAAGCTCCAGCTTTTGCTGCGCCACCGTCAGCTTCCAGTCACGGGCAGGCGCCTTGGTTTTATTTTTGGCCATTGCCAGAGACGGCAGCAGGCACACCAATAAAAGGCAGCAAATAACTGTCAGCCAGCTTTTTTTGCGCATAACAGTCCTCCCTTCATTCCTAAAACGGCTTTTTTATAAAATAAATTTTTCAAAATATTACACAACGGCAAAAACGCTTTGCAAATAAGCAACTTATAATACACTTTTCGAGTATATTATAACGCATTTAACAGTTTTTGAAAAATCTTTTTTAACAACTTTGTGCTTTCTCAGTGTAAAAAAATAATCCGCAGCTCATTAATTATCCGCCGTTTTAAAAATAATTGATATTTTTAGCAGCATATGTATAAAAATCTGTAAAATTTACAGCCGTAAAATACCGCGCCTTTAAAAATTTACATTCTGGCAAATTGCACCGCCACTATGTTTGTGCTACACTAAAAACGAGGTTTGTTTAAAATGAAAAGGTTTACATTTATTATTTTTACAATTTTAATAATGATGTTTTCTGCCGCCTGCAAAAACGAAACCAAAGCCCCTGCACTTGGCAGCGGCTCGATTTATTTTACAGTGTACGATATTACGGCTCCTGCCGAAGGGCAGATTTTGGGTCTTATTTTAGAAAAAGGCGACCGCATCGGCAAAGAGCAGCCCCTGTTTGCCATAGACGACAAGCAGCTTGCGGAAGAAATAAAACAGGCAGACGCCAATGCAGCACGCGCCGAAGCAGAACTGAAAATAATGCAGAATGGGCAAAGCACCCCCAATAACGGCGCAGCACTTGCCGCAGCGCAGCAGCAATACGAACAGGCCAGCGCCCAAGAAGCAAAAATGGCATCGCTTTATAAAATAGGCGCCATTGCCCGCAGACAGTACGAAGCGGCTTCCGCCGAAAAATCAGCGGCACTGGCAGCTTTAAACGCCGCACAAAATGCCGGCAGCCTTGTTAAAGCATCACCAGAAGCCATTGCCCAAAAACAGGAAGAACTTAAAACCTTAAAGAAAAAATATAACGCCCTTATGCAAAAACAGCTGGCACTGGAAACCGAAAGCCCCTGCACCGGCATTGTTGAAGAAAAATACCATAATGCGGGCGAAACCGCCGCTGCCGGAGAAAAAATCCTCAGCATCCGCGATTTGGAAAATTGCAGCGTAAACATCAAAATATCCGCACAAGCGGCGCAAAGCCTTAAGCCGGGGCAAAAAGTAACCGCCCATGCCCAAGGCATAAACAAAACCTTTAACGGCAGCATTGCCAAAATAGAAAACGGCCTTGCAGAAATAAATATCGACAACACTTCGCTCGATTTAAAAGAAGGAACCGAAGTAACCGTAAGCGCCGTAAATTAATGGCGATTTCACAATTCTGTGTTATAATAAACTTAACAAAGCATAAAGGAGGATCTTACTATGGCATTACTTGATAAAATTGGCGAATTCGCTAAAATTGCGGCTAATAAAACCGAAGAAATTACCAAAACCATCGGCGAAAAAGCAGAAGCCGCTCTGGAGATCCAAAAATTAACATCCCTCGTAGGGAAAGAAGAAAGCAAAATTGAAAGCACCTACAAAAAAATGGGCAAAATGGTTTGGGAAAAATCACAAAACTGCGATTGCCTGCCCGATGAATTTAAAGAAGAATGTGAAGCAATTAAAGCAAGCCTTGCCGCAATAGATGATTTGAAATTTAAAATTGCCAGCATTAAGGCAACTGCCTTTAACGGCGATGAACCCAAAACCACCTGCCCCAACTGCGGTGCAGCCGTAGGCATCAGCGCCAAATTCTGCAGCGAATGCGGCAGCAAAATGGAACCAGTTGAAACTGCAAAAACAGTGGAAGCTGAAGTAGTTTCCGAAAGTGCCGAACATAAAACCGAAGCGGAAGCAGAAGTTGAAGTTATTACCGAAGAAACAAAAGAAACAAAGCCGGAAGAAGCTAAACCGGAAACCGAAACTGCCGAAGAAGCTAAACCTGCTGACAAACAATAACTAAATATTTAACCCTACAGCATTATTAACTGCGCCTCAAAAGCGATACCGGGCTTTTGCAGGTGCAGTTTTTATATTATTTTCAGAAAACATTATGGCACAGAAATGCTATAATTATATTATCTGTTTAAAATTTTATTCAGCGAGGGGTTTTAACATGCAGCAAACCAATAGTTTTAAAGGCATTGTTATGCTGTTATTATGTTCGTTTATCTGGGGCACGGCCTTTGTTGCCCAAAGCGTCGGTGCCGATTTGCTCGGCCCGTTTAGTTTTAACGGCATACGTTCTTTTTTAGGCGCATTTTTTCTTGTTCCCTGCATTGCCGTAATCGACAGGCTTTCCGGCAAACCGCTTTCCTTCTGGGGAACTGATGACAGCCACAAGCGCGGCGACCTTATTACCGGCGGCCTCTGCTGCGGCGTGCTTTTAACCATTGCCAGTACTTTGCAGCAAACCGGCATCGCTTACACATCAGCAGGCAAAGCCGGATTTATAACGGCACTTTATATTGTTATAATCCCTATTTTAGGGCTGCTTGTAAAAAAACATGTAACTTTTATGCAGTGGGCGGCCGTTGCCGTTGCCGCTGCCGGTATGTACTTCATCTGCATTAACGAAGGCTTTTCCATCAACAAGGGAGATTTAATCGTACTTGCCTGCGCCGTAGTTTTTGCCGTGCATATCATGGTCATTGAGCGTTTTACCCAGCTTGTTGACCCGGTGCGCATGTCCGCCATTCAGTTTTTTGTCTGCGGCATGTTAAGCCTGCCGGTTATAATCTGGGCCGAACAGCCAGAGCTATCCGCTATCACCGCGGCCTGGCTGCCGCTGGCACATGCCGGAATTATGAGCTGCGGCATTGCCTATACACTGCAAATTGCCGGGCAAAAATATGTTAACGTAATACTTGCCTCTATACTGCTGAGCCTGGAATCAGTCTTTTCCGTGCTCGCAGGGTGGATGTTCCTCGGCGAAACGCTCTCCATGCGCGAAATCGGCGGCTGCGTGCTCGTTTTTGCCGCAATTCTGCTCGCGCAGATGCCCGAAAGAAAGTAACAAAAACACCATAAACTACCATAAACGCACAAAAGCTGACGTTAAGTTAACGCCAGCTTTTTTATTTCTTCATAAAGTTTTCATTTATAAATTAAAACGTTAATGCACCGGTAAGGTAGCATACAACTGTCATAATCAGCGTAGTGCCAAAAGCCCAGAAGAACATAAATTTCTGGTGGTCAATTAAATTAACACGCGATACGCTGATTAAAACCAACGTTGCCACTGCCAGCGGGCTTACCGGGAAACCTACCGTCATCTGCCCAAGCACAGCTGCACGGCCGATTTGCACCGGATCGATGCCAAGAGAAGCTGCCATTTCATAAATAACCGGCAGCACGCCGAAGTAATAAGCATCCGTAGGAAATACAAGGCTTAAAGGCATACTCGTTACTGCTACGGAAAGCGGCAGCAGGCTGCCCATATGTTCAGGAATTAACGAAACAAGGGTCTTAGCCATTTCCGTAATCATTTTGGTTTCGGAAAGAATACCGGTAAAACACCCTGCCGAGAAAATTAATGTTACTATCATCAAAACTTCACCGGCATATGCTTTCAAACGTTTTGTCTGTTCTTCAAGATTAGGATAGTTTACCGTAATTGCCAATGCAAAACCAATCATAAAAATAGTCGCCATAGGCATAATATCCATCAGCAGCACCACAATCATCAAAACAGTTAAAATGCAGTTAAACCAGAAAAGCTGCGGTCTTTTGGCACTCTGGTCTTCGCCGAGGCCATCAAAAGTATGCTCGTCAATATGCATAACTCCGAGTCTTTTGCGTTCCTTTTTGCCAATATAATAGCAGGCAAATAATACCCAGGCAATGCCAACAGCCATGGCAGGTACAATCGGAGTAAAAATTGCAGAAGAATCAGCATGCAAAACCGCCATAACACGCGTTGTCGGGCCGCTCCACGGAAGCGGATTCATAACGCCTGCCGCCATACCTACTGCAAACGGCAAAATAAGCGGATTCATCTTTAATTTAGTGGTAATCGGCAGCATGGCAGAAACGGAAATAATAAAAGTGGTTGTGCCGTCGCCGTCCAGCGAAACAAGCATAGCCAAAACCGCCGCACCAATGGTAATCTTTACAGGGTCACCCTTTACAAGTTTTAAAATTCTGTTAACCATAGGGTCAAATAACCCTGCATCAATCATAATGCCGAAATAAATTACTGCAAAAATAGGTATCATTGCCGAAGGAGTAACCTTAATTACACCGGCAATCATCATTTTGCCTATATCAAAACCAAAACCGCCAATTATTGCTGCAATAACAGGTATGCCAATCAGTGCCGACTGAATTGACAATTTTTTGGTCATTGTAACATATAAAAATATAATAATGGTAGCAAAGCCTAAAACAGCTATCATAATTCTACCTCCCCGTTATAAAACCAAATAAATCAACAATTAAATATGGGTATCGTTTTCTTTTATAATTTTTACCATCTCACAGCACGCATCAACCAAATGGTTAACTATTTTTTCTCCGCGTTCTGCGCTGGATGCAAACGGATTACCCATTACGCCCTGCTTGGTAACGTCAATCATATCCATATAAAGATTGAACGGAACACCTTTAACCATACCCTTTTTAAGGCCGTTTACAGGAACTCCTTTATACTCTTTAATGTTTTCAACCGGATTAAGCAAATCCATACGCATATCTTCCGGATATAAATAAAGCATTACCGATGTCAGAGGATCTCCGCCATGGCCGGAAGAATCAGGGCCTTCGCCATAAATTTCTTTTTTGGCTTCAGGCGTTAAGCCCTGCCATAAATCTATCGAAAAACATACAATTCCCTTTTCGCGGCGTAATTTTCTTGCCACATCTTCAATAGTAGGTGTATTTCCGGCATGGCCGTTAATGAAAAAGATTTTTGTAATACCGTGCTCGGTAAGGCTTTCAACAACATCTGTAATAACGGCTTCTACCGTGGAAGGGCGGAGCGATATTGTGCCCGGGAAACAGCGGAAATATTCACTGCAGCCAAACGGAATAACAGGGACGTAATAAGCACCGGCTTTTTCCGCAACACGTTTGGCAATAGCTTCAGCAGCCAGATAGTCGCCGGTTAAAGAATGTATTCCCTGCTGTTCGGTAGAACCCATAGGAATAATAACAACCGGGTCGCTTTTAAATACTTCTTCGATTTCTTTCCAGGTCATATGATACAAAGCATGTTTTTCCATATTCTCCACTCCCTTTTATCAATTTATTATAATATTATAATATTATAATTTTCTGAAAAAAGCAAGAAAACCTTTTGGCAACTGTGCAGGCAATGTGGTATTATTAAAGTATCAATAATAAAGGGAACTTGATAATGAGACAAACACTTAATTTTAAAATTTATCAGGATTTATACAACAAAATACGCAGCCATTTTTATAAACCGGGCGAACAGCTGCCTACCGAAAGCGCGCTGGCAGAGCATTATAGCACCAGCCTCTCTCCTATACGCCAGGCGCTCGGAAAACTGGAAAGCGAGCAGCTTATTGTACGCATGCCGGGCAAAGGCACTTTTGTTTCCAGCTCTTTACCATGGGAAAACATGCTTTTAATGAGCGGTTTTGGCGTGCATTTTATAGACAAAAAAGTAGATAGTGATTCCGTACACTGCCAAACATTAAAATGCTGCAAAAAAGCCATGGACGAACAGCAATGCAGCGTATTTAAAACCGACCCGGCAAAACTTTTTACATATGTTGCCCGCGTGCGTTATGTCGACGGAAAACCGTTATTTTTCCTTAACCATTATTTTGAAAAACCGGAACCGGAAGAAGTAATTGCTGCCGGTGAAATAAAATCCATCCGCAGCTTTTTATCAAAACATGGCTTAAAAACTGCTTATGTACAGGAACGCGTTAAAGCAGTAGCTGCTGATAAAGAACTTGGCAACCTCTTTTCCGTTCCGTTCGGCTTTCCGCTTTTAAAAATCGTCCGCAAAGAGCTTAACGAAAACTACGAACCGATTATTTTAGGCGAATATTATGTAAATTCAGATGTTTGGGATTACCGCGTGCAGTATAGCGCCGGAGAATTATAAGCAAATCTTATTAATTAGTATTTTTGCGAGATTAAATATCATAATATTATAATCTTTTGTTGGGAGGTAATAATATGTCAGCCATTCAAAAAGTTATGCAGGAACTTGAGCCTGAATATATAAAAATCAGGCGCTACCTGCACCAGCATCCGGAATTAAGCTTTCAGGAAGAAAATACCACAAAATTCATAAAAGACGAATTAAATAAATACGGTATCGAAGTTTATGACAACAAAGGTTTTACCGGTGCTGTCGGCATTTTACATGGTGCAATGCCAGGCAAAACAATCGCATTAAGGGCCGATATCGACGCGCTGCCGGTTAAGGAAAATACAGGGTTGGAATTTGCATCCGTAAACGAAGGCTGCTGCCATGCCTGCGGACACGATTTGCATATGACTTCACTGCTTGCGGCAGCCCGGCTTTTGAGCAAATACCGCCAGCACCTGCATGGCACAGTAAAATTCTTTTTCCAGCCGGCGGAAGAAAAACTCGGCGGTTCTGAAACCATTATTAACAACGGATTTTTAGATGATGTTAACGCTGTTTTCGGCGTACATACCTGGCCGGATGTTCCCGGCGGTTCAATCGGCATTAAATATGGCCCGATGATGGCCGGTTCCGACAGTTTTAAAATTACAATTACCGCCCCCGGCGGCCATGCAGCGCACCCACACAAAACACCGGACCCAATTGCTGCGGCTGCTTATATGATTACTCAGCTTCAAACCATAGTTTCGCGCGAACTTAACCCACTCGATTCCGCTGTTATTACCGTGGGCAAAATGACAGCAGGCACTGCAGCCAATATCATTCCTTCAGAAGTAGTGCTTGAAGGCTCCATGCGCTATCTGCTGCCGGAAACACGCAGGCAAATACACGAAAGCATTAAACGCATTGCCGATGGCACGGCGCTGGCACTGCGCGTACACGCCAAAACGGAAATTATACACGGCTGCGGACCTGTTATAGGAGCAGATAATCTTGTAGGTATGATAGAAACTTCCGCTGCAAAACTTTTAGGCAACGATAAAGTAAGTATTCTCCCTTCCGCGTCTATGGGTTCGGAAGATTTTTCCTTCTATCTTGCTAAAAAACCGGGGGCATTTTTCCGTATCGGCACGGGCATGGCAGACCCAAACTCTCATCTTGCCCTGCACAATGGAAAACTGCTGTTCAGCGAAGACGCTATTTTAGCCGGGGCTGTAACATTCTGCGGCATTGTTTTCCTGTTTACCGGCTCGGATTTTTCTATGCTGGAGTAAGATAAAAAGCAAAATCCACCTGTTAGGACTCAAAGGTTAAGCAATCTTTAAACCTTCCATAACAGGTGGATTTTTTATATCTAAGTCAATTATTTTATTTAAAATATACCGTTAGCAACCTGCAATCACCCAAGCTTTTTCAGTGTAATTTTTTCCAAAACTTCCACGCCAGCCTGTAAACCATCGATATTAAAATGCATATTAGGGTCGTGCAACCCAGGTTCGGCAGCAACGCCGACGCCAAAATAAGCCGATTTTAATTTAGGATATGTTTTAGCAAAGTAATGGAAATCTTCACCACCGGGATTTACAAGTTCTTCGCCGAGATTTTCTTCACCCACAACTTCTTTAATGCACTCTGCAACTTCGGCAGTAAGCTCTTTATCAAGCACTGCTGCTGGAATAACTCCTCCCGGTAAGCTAAATTCTGCCGTTGCCCCGTAAGCAGCGGCAACGTTTTCTGCAGCTTTCTGCAGTTTACCAAGCAATTCTGTCATACCTTCATTTTCCTGGCAACGCACGTCAAAAGTTATCTCCGCATGGTCTGGAATAATATTATACGCACTGCCGCCACCATTAACGGCTGTAGCTTTGCAAGACCAGGAAATTACCGGATTAATTCTAACCCCAGACGCCGCATTGATAACCGCCGCTGCTACTTCAACAGCGTTAACACCCAAATGCGGGCGCGAACCGTGACAGCTTTGCCCTGTAATTTTTACTTTGGCAAAGGTGCTTGAAGCATGCCTTACAGCAGGCGATAATTTGCCAAACGGCAAATCCTGCACTGGACGGATATGCAGACCGACAGCAATATCGACGTCTTCCAGCACACCGGCGTCAATTACAGCCAGCGCGCCTTTTAAAGTTTCCTCGCCCTGTTGAAACAAAATTTTTAAAGTTCCTTTTTTTATTTTATCTTTTAAGTTAGAAGCCGCTGCCAAAACCATAGAGCAGTGCGCATCATGCCCACAGGCGTGTATTGCCTTATGCTCGCCGTTAATAACAAACGGCAGCGCATCCATATCTGCACGCAAAAGCATTACTGGTCCTGGTTCCGCACCCTTTACTACACCTACAACGCCGGTTCCGCCAACATTCGTTGTAACTTTGTAACCAAGTTCTCTTAATTTATCTGCAAGATAAGCAGAAGTTTTAAATTCTTGAAAGCCTATTTCCGGAATTTGGTGTAAATCATGAAAAATATCTTTTACATTTAAAATAGCCATATTATCCTCCTCTAAAAACAACAACCAACAACAATTATTTTACCAAAATTTGAAAAAATTATAACATATCGTTTTTTAAATAGCAATACCAAAATGTATTTTAAAAATTCTAAAAATAAATTTTCAACTTCGTCTTGACATTGCGCATTTTCGTCAATATAATAAAGACAAATTTGTTGCATTATTTGTTTTTATTGTTTGATAGGAGGGTATTATGGAGAAAAATGAGAAAAAACTCACTAACTTTGATTCCGAAGAATGGCGTGTAGGGCCAAAGGCTTTTATTTCCTTAGCCGCTGCAATTTTATTCTTTTCCGGGATAATGACCGGCTTTGACGGTATGAAATGGCTCAGCGCATTTGACTTCAGTACACTGATAGGCAAATTCGGCACCGTTAAAACGCTTGGCAAGGATACATTTGTCGGCACCGGTGGGCTGGGTGCACGCGGCGGTTTTATGTTTGCGCTGTCACTTGTGCCAAGCGTAATGCTGGCAATCGGCTGTCTTGAAGTTTTATCGCACTACGGAGCTATTAAAGCTGCCCACAAACTTTTAACACCATTGCTGCGACCATTGCTCGGCGTACCGGGTTTAACCGGGCTGGCACTGATTACCGACCTGCAAAGCACAGATGCCGGTGCGGCATTAACCAAAGAACTATACGACCAGGACCTGATAACAAAAAAAGAGCTTACAATCATCGGCTCATGGCAATATTCCGGTGCAGGACTTATCAACAACTATTTTGCTATCGGTTCTGCTCTGTTTTCTTATTTAACCGTGCCGCTGCTTGTACCTTTTTTACTGATGTTTGTTTTTAAATTTGTCGGCGCCATGTTTGTGCGCTTTGTTTTAAATACTGTTTACAAGGAGGATTTTAAAAATGAATAACGGCGTTCAAGCAAAAAACGTATCCGGCAATCCGTTTGATATTTTCGTTATCGGTGCCCGCAAGGGTTTTAATATAGCAATCAACAATCTTGTACCTAACATCTTAATGGCTTATGCCGTTGCAGAAATACTCAATTTGCTTGGTGTTATGAGTTTTTTAGGCAATGTCTTCGGACCGGCAATGACACTGTTTGGACTGCCAGGCGAAGCCGTTACGGTAGTGCTTACTGCTTGGCTTTCCAGTTCTGCTTCTGTAGGTCTTGCAGCCAACATGGCAGCAAACGGCATGCTTGACGCACGCCACATTACGATTTTGATGCCCTGCTTCTTTTTGCTTGGGGCACAGCTGCAATATATGGGCAGGCTTTTAGGCGTAGCCGATGTACCAAAAAAATATTGGCCGCTTTTAATGCTTGCCAGCCTTCTCAACGCACTCTGCGCTATGATTATCATGAATTTATTCTTTGCTTGATAATTTAATAATACGGTATAAACAAAAATACCTTCTGCAAAACGCGGCAGAAGGTATTTTTGTTTTATTTATCTTCAACAACCAGTTTTAAAACATCAGGCCTTGCATAATGGCCGCATACATCAAACTCCATACGGCTGGCAGCCACTTTACTCATATCAAGCTCGGCATAAATAACAGCTTCTTTGTCCCATACAGGTTCTGTAAGGTAATGCCCGTAAGGGTCAACAATACAGCTGCCGCCGCGGCACACCTTCTCAGGCAGTTTGGCAATTTCATCCTGTGCCTGCAAATCTGCCGGGTAAGTATCACGTGTAAAATACATATCGCAGTTTATAAAATAGCAATGCCCTTCAATAGCTATATGCTTAATTGTGCTTTGCCATTCATCATTATCATTGGTATTTGGCGAAATATACAGAGTAATGCCTTTTTGATAAAGCGCGGCTCTTGCCAGCGGCATATAGCTTTCCCAGCAAATCATACTGCCCATTGGCCCCCACGGCGTTTCGGCAACCGGGAAATAGTTTTTGTCGGCATCACCCCATACTACGCGTTCTAAACCGGTAGGTTTTAATTTGCGGTGCACAATAATTTCACCTTCCGGCGAAAAGAATAAATTAGTATTATACAGCGTTGCCGTTACGGCATCACGTTCAGACACGCCAATACTGAGCCAGGCACCTGCGTCTTTTGCCGCCTTTGCCAAAAGCTCCGTTTCAGGTCCAGGTACAACAATGCTGTTTTCATAATACCGCAGCCAGTCTTTACGCCCGGCTTCATTTCTGCTGCCAACAGTAAAACCAAAAGTCATTCCGTAAGGATATCCCGGTATAAACAATTCCGGAAATACAATTAATTCAGCCTTGTTTTCAGCACATTCTTTAATAAGTGCCACTGCCTTTTCCACACAGGCTTTTTTATCAAACAATACAGGAGCAGCCTGTACCACAGCAATCTTGCAGCTCTTTTGCAAATCTTTCATAAATCCTCCCTCTGCATTCACACAAAACCCCGGCAGTAACGGCTGCCGGGGTTTAATACTGCCATTAATCAATTAAATTTTAATGAAGTTTAAAACGCTTATTAATATGCGCCGCGGAATTTCATAGCTTCGTCAAGGCGGTTAAGGGCTACGATATAAGCTGCGGTACGCATGTTAACTTCATATTTTTTAGCAGTGTCATATACCTGTTTAAACGCGCCAATCATTAACTGGGTCTGTTTATCAATAACTTCTTCTTCAGTCCAGAAGTAACGGTACAGGCACTGAACCCATTCAAAGTAGCTTACGGTTACGCCGCCGCCGTTGGCGAGAATATCCGGTACAACCAGAATGCCTTTCTTATCAAGGATTTCGTCAGCTTCCGGAGTTGTCGGGCCGTTAGCCCCTTCAACGATAATTTTTGCCTTCACGTCAGCCGCATTGTCTTTGGTAATCTGAAGTTCCATTGCGCACGGAGCAAGCACGGTAACTTCCATTGCCAGAAGGTCGGCGTTGCTGATAGCTTTACTGCCCGGGAAGTTTACTACGCTGCCGGTTGCCTGTACGTGTTTTTCAACTTCGTACGGGTCAAGTCCGTCTTCATTCATAATAGCGCCGTAAACATCGCTTAAAGCCACAATTTTAACGCCAAGGTCGTGAATGAGTTTAGCAGTCCAGCTGCCTACGTTGCCGAAGCCCTGTACTGCGCAGGTTGCTTCTTCGGGCTTAATGCCCATGGCTTTAATTGCTTCGCCTGCTGCAACCATTACGCCGCGGCCGGTAGCTGCGGTACGGCCCAACGAGCCGCCGATGCAGATTGGTTTACCGGTAATGAAGCCCGGTTCATACTGACCTTTCAGCTTGCTGTATTCATCCATCATCCAGCCCATAATCTGAGCATTGGTATTCATATCAGGGGCAGGAATATCCATTTTTTCGCCGATAATGGGAGCGATTCTGTCAATATAGCCGCGGGTTAAACGTTCAAGTTCTGCCTGCGAAAGTTTGGACGGGTCAACAATAATGCCGCCTTTGCCGCCGCCGTAAGGCAGATTGGCAACTGCGCATTTGCAGGTCATCCAGAAAGCCAGAGTTTTTACTTCGTCCATGTTAACGCTCTGATGATAACGGATGCCGCCTTTGGCCGGGCCCATAATTGTGCTGTGCTGGCTGCGGTAACCGGTAAATACTTTGGTAGTGCCGTCATCCATTTTTACAGGAATGGAAACTTCCAGGGTTCTTTCCGGGCAGGCAATAATTGCCGCCGCATTCGGGTCAAGCTTCATAACCTCAATAGCTTTGTTCAGCGGAATCTGCGCCATTTCAAATAAATTCATAATCCATGCCTCCTTTAAAATCTTAAATATAATATATTGTACAGCTAAGATAATTTCATATCTAAAGAGCTGCTTTCAGCTTCATTATAACTCTTGCAAATACAAGTGTCCACTTATTTTTGGTTATAAACTGAATTTTCATAAACTTGCATTCAATTTATAAATTGGTTTTAAGCTCCGGAAATTCATCATAAACTGCGCCAAAATTAATGCCGGCAATGGTTTTGTTTTTGTACTTTTCACGCAAATCAGCCATGCCGTTAAGCAGATGCTTGCTTGTTATGCCGTACTCTGTCGAAAGATAAGCTTCAACAAACGCTGCCAGATGGTCGCAGCCTTTTAACATTCTGCCGTCCACCGCTTTGTAGCCATGCCCGTCAACATTATATTTGCCGTTTAAATCTGCTTCGCTCACCTCGGTGGGAACACCGTCAAGCATTACGCGGTTGGTAAACTCATTCTGCGTAAAATAAATAATTTCCTCATGCCAGCCCCATGGCAGCAGCGGCAGCAGTTTTTCGACAACCTGGCGCTTTTCAATATCCTTAATTAAATCGTCAAGCCCTTCCACAGAAGTTTTAACCGGCGAAATAATATCGCGCGTCAGCACCTCCGGCAAATCGTGGAACAAGCCGCACAAAAAGTCGTTAACCACGCGCTCATCACAAGCGTTCATTTCCACGGCGCAGAAATAACCCAAAATGGCAACTATCAGCACATGCCCCATAACGGAAGTTTCCGGCACGCGCGGCGACTGCGCCCAGCGTTTTTGAAAACGCAGCTGCCCAACAAGGTCAATAAACTTGCTGGTTTTGCCTTTCAGCGATATTTTCTGAACACCGGCCAAATCGTAATGGTCCTCGATATTGCTTTCAATAGCGGCTTTAGTGGCATCAATGCCGTAAATCGCCTGGTTAAAATGGTAAATAATGCCAAATTCCCACTGCGTGGCAAGGTAGTGTGCCGCCCGCAAAAGTTTTTTCTCCAGCCGGTTTTCTTCCGAATAATCAAACCAGCGTTTAAGTTTATCGAAAAACACTTCATCCAGTTCCGGCACGCGGCGTTCAAGCTGGCTGTAAATCCATGCGTTCAGCTTGCGCCCGTGCACACGCATCAGCTCGTGGTAAATAGGCGGCTTGATGTCCGTTAAAATAATGCGGTGCATAAATTCAAAAATTCCGCCTTCAATAAGCGCACGCCAGTTTAATTTCGCTCCGTGGTCCTGCTCCTCATATTTGGCAAGGATATACAAAATCATCATTTTATGCGCCTGTTTGTCCAGTTCCGTAAAGCCGTTGGGGCGGATATGGTCGTTCCAACGCTGTATATGCGCACCTTCAAACAAAAACTCTATAAACTTTTTACTCAGCATTCTTTCACCCCGCAAAAAATACGCATTTTTCATGAAAATCAGCAAAATTTCCAAATTATTCTTTATGAAGTTTAATATTCTCTGTTTTTTTTGCCTCTCCTGCAGTTTTTTCAAAAAAGCATTGATTTTTTTACACAAAATTGTTTATAATATGATATCATTATATTAGTATCATGCAAACAAAATTTTTTATGAAAGGTTGTGACAACAAAAAAATGGAAGAAATGATCCGTTTGCAGGGAATTACCAAAAAGTACGGCAATAACCTCATCATCCCCAAGCTAGACCTTACCATTTACGACGGTGAGTTTTTAACGCTTTTAGGGCCTTCCGGCTGCGGCAAAACCACTTTGCTGCGTATGATTGCGGGGCTTGATACGCCTACTACCGGCAAAGTTTTCCTTGATGACGAAGACGTTACCAATAAACCGCCCTATAAACGTGATGTCAATATGGTTTTTCAGCACTACGCATTATTCCCTCACATGACTGTTGAGGAAAACATAAAGTTTGGGCTGATGATGAAAAAAGTACCCGCCGAAGAACAAAAGGAACGTGTAGCGCAGGTACTATACCTTACGCAGCTTGAAGAATTCCGTAACCGCCGTCCGCAGCAGATGAGCGGCGGCCAGCAGCAGCGCGTAGCCATCGCCCGTGCCCTTGTAAATAACCCGAAAGTGCTTTTACTGGATGAGCCGCTGGGCGCACTCGACTACCAGCTGCGCAAAAATTTGCAGCTGGAACTTAAGAATTTGCAGCGCGGCCTTGGCCTTACCTTCATTTATGTAACGCACGACCAGGAAGAAGCGCTTACCATGAGCGACCGCATTGTGGTTATGAATAAGGGCGTTATCGAACAGGACGACAACCCGGATACGATTTACCATTATCCCAACACCCGCTTTGTCGCCAAATTTATCGGCGAAAGCAACTTTTTTGAAACGGAAAGCGAAACGCTTGTTATCCGCCCGGAAAAACTCAACCTCTGTCCGGAATACGAAAACGAACAGGCGGAAAAGCAGCACCCGGAACCCGGTTATTACGGTACCGTTGTAGACGTTGTGTTTTACGGTACCATTGATAAAGTATTTATCCGTCTGGACAACTCCAACCAAACCGTTGTGGCCTACCAGTATTTTGACGACGTTAAACGCTGGTCGCCCGACGAGCGCGTAGGCATTTGGTGGTATAAAAAAGACGAGGTGAAAGTATCGCGATGAAAAACGGAAAACTGATGGTTGCCCCGGCAATGCTCTGGTTAAGCATCTTTTTCGTTATCCCGCTTCTCATCGTAGTTGCCGTTTCCTTTGCCGGGCGCACGCCTTACGGACAAATAATTTTTGAATTTACCCTGAAAAATTATCTGCGCTTTTTAGAACCTTTATATTTGCAGATTTTTGCCGACACTCTGATAGTAGCGGTTATTACTACCGTTGCTACCATCATCATGGGCTACCCGCTGGCATACTTCATTGCACGCCTGCCTAAAAAATGGCAGCAGCCGGGGCTGATTCTCGTGATGATACCTTTCTGGATTAACTTTTTAATCCGCTCTTATGCGTGGGTTATCATTCTGCGCACGCAGGGTGTAGTAAACACCTTTTTAATGAAACTTGGGCTTATTGAGCAGCCAATTCAGATGCTGTACAACGACGCGGCCGTAATGCTGGGAATGATTTACGCCCTGCTGCCTTTTATGGTGCTGCCGATTTACGTTTCCATAGAACAGCTTGACATGCGCCTGCTTGAAGCGGCCTCCGACCTTGGCGCATCGCCGATGACGGCTTTCCGCAAGGTTACCCTGCCGCTGACAATGCCCGGCATTGCCGCAGGCACAATTTTAGTGTTTATTTCCTCGCTCGGCATGTTCGTTGTGCCGGACGTTATGGGCGGTGCAAAATCCGCCCTTATCGGCAACCTCATCCAGAACCAGTTTCTGGCAGCGCGCGACTGGCCTTTTGGCTCCGCGCTCTCCATTGTGCTGGCAGTAATGAGCCTTGTGCTGATTATCCTTTACTACAAGGCTTTGCAGTCGCAGGAAGGAGGGGCTAAAGATGCAAAAGACGTGGCGTAGCCATCTTCTTCTGGCCTATTCACTTGTAATACTGGCCTTTTTATACCTGCCTCTTTTAATTCTTGCGCTGTATTCCTTTAACGAATCGCGTATTAACGCTGTATGGACAGGCTTTACGCTTGACTGGTACGCTTCGCTGTTCCAAAACCGCCGCGTGCTGGAGGCCCTTATGAACAGCCTGTTTATCGCCGTTATCAGTACCGTTGTTTCTACCGTGCTCGGCACAATTGCCGCCATTGCCCTTAACCGTTACCAGTATAAATGCAAACCTGTTATTAACGGGCTTTTGTATCTGCCGATACTGATTCCGGAAATTGTTATGGGCCTGAGCCTTCTGGTGCTGTTTGCACAGACGCAGGTTCCGCTCGGTAAAGTTACGCTTATTTTAGCGCACATCACCTTCTGCCTTTCCTTTGTGGTAATTACCGTTAACGCAAGGCTTGAAGGCATGCGCCACGAACTTGAGCAGGCAGCCATGGATTTGTACGCAACGCCGTTTCAAACCTTCCGTTACGTTACCCTGCCGCTTGCCATGCCCGGTATTATCGCCGGCGCGCTGATTGCCTTTACCCTTTCCATTGACGATTTTATCATCAGCTTCTTCGTGGCCGGACCTAACTCCACTACGCTGCCGCTATATATTTACGCAATGGTAAAACGCGGCATTTCCCCGGAAATTAACGCCCTTTCCACCCTCTTAATGTTCGCAACCATATCGCTGATTGTAATTGCGCAGATTTTACAGCCGCAGCACAGCAGCAAAAACAAAGATTGATGCCGTAAAACGGTTCAATAAAACCAAATAAAGAAAGGATGATTTGCAAAATGAAAAAACTTTTGGTCTTTCTCGTTTCCGTACTGACCATGGCCCTTCTCCTGATAGGCTGCGGAGGTGACGCAGAAAAGAAAGATGCAGCGGCAGGAGGAGAACAGCAGGTTCTCAACCTCTTTAGCTGGGCCGACAATTTTGACCCGGAGGTAATTGCCGAATTTGAAAAGCAATACAATTGTAAGGTTAATTACGACGTATTTGCCAACAATGAAGAACTTCTGGCTAAAATTCAGGCCGGCGGAGCACAGTACGATGTAATCCAGCCTTCTGACTATATGGTTGCAACCATGCTCAAACTTGATTTGCTGGAAAAAATGAACATGGATAACATCCCCAACGCCAAAAACATTGTAAGCACTTTAAAAGCACCGGTTTATGACCCCACCGGCGACCATTCCCTCGTTTACACCTGGGGCATTACCGGCATTGCCTACAACAAAAACTATGTTAAAGACGTTCCCGACAGCTGGGAAGATTTGTGGAACCCTGAATATGCAGGACGCCTGATTCTTTTAAACGACAGCCGCGAAACCATCGGCATGGCATTAAAGAAAAACGGCTTCTCCAACAACAGCACCGACCCTGCACAGGTTGAAAAAGCCTTCCAGGATTTGAAAGCACTTGCACCTAACGTACTTGCTTTCGATACCGATACCATTAAACAAAAATTCATTGCCGAAGAAGCATGGATTGGCACTATGTGGACCGGTGACGCAAGCTACACCCTGAAAGACAACCCCAATATCGGCTTTGTAGTACCTAAAGAAGGCGCTACCATCTGGGCTGATACCTTTGCTATCCCCAAAGGCGCAAAACATAAAGAACTGGCCGAAAAATTCATCAACTTTATCTATGACCCGAAAATCAGCGCTAAAAACTATGAATACATCGGCTACAATGACCCGAACGAAAAAGCTCAGGAATTCCACAGCGAAGAATTTAAAAATGACCCGATGCTGAAAATCGGTATGGATAACATCGACAAAGGCGAATGGCTGATTGATATCGGCGATGCACTGCCCATGTACGACCGTTACTGGACCGAACTGAAAACAGCGAAATAAAATTTACTGATACTTTGCATTAAACAAAACCCCCGCTTGAAGCATAAACTTCCGGCGGGGGTTTGTTGCTGCAGCGGCTGACTTAGCAATGTTTATAGTTAAGGCAGAAAAAGGGTTTGTAAGTCAGATAGCAATATTTATTTTGCATTTTAAAAGTGCCGTTGCACCCACGTTGCTACCATTGACCTAACGCCTTTGTAAGTTGCATAAATAGAAAAGCCGTGGAATGCGCTCCACGGCTATGTTTTTACTGGTGATCCCGGGCAGATTCGAACTGCCGGCCTACCGCTTAGGAGTTTTAATAATGTTAAAATTATCACTTTTATATGTAATATTTCTTCGTTTTGTGCAGAAATTTACCGTTCAAAGTGTGTATTTTGTAAACTTTTTTCGCATGTTTTCAATTCATTCAATTAGAATTAGTCCCTTTTTTGTCTTACGATTTTTATATTATTTCTTATACGTTCACTGTGTTTAATATGTCATATATGTTTAATCTACAAGAAGTCAATATTTTTATAGACTAATACATTAAAAAGAATATACCTCTTAGACGGCCGTAAATGCCGATGTATGCATTTTTTGTTGTAGATTGGTATAAATATATGCCTTACTTTTTTAAGCGGCTTAAAACGGTAATTTTTTACCTTTTTTAAGAGTAATAAAAAAGGTGACGGGCCGGATTTGAAAAATCTTGCCCGTCACCTTGCCAGTATTCTTTTAATTTCTGTATTGCCGCCTGCTTTTGTTTTTCAAAACTGTGCATACGGTTACTCAAACAATAATCACATTTTCCATGATTTCGGCACTCGCTTGCAACAGCACGTGAGTCATTATAAGGTTTGCGGTGTTCCTTGCCGTGGGCGATTGCTTTTTCTAATCCCATATTATCAGCTCCCTTTGTATTTTTCGTATATATTCTACTACATTTCCGTACGGCATGATATAATATATTTGCTACTACCGTAGCATTATCAAACCTAAAATAAGCATTTCGACACCCCTGCAAAAGCCCGGCCGGTATATGCCAGCCGGGCTTTTGCAATTCTGCATATGGGAGCCGTTACTCGCTCCGCTTATTGTTTGAGCAGTACGGCGTATATTCATTTTATCACAGGTATGCTATAATACAATGGTTACCGCCCCCATACTGGTACAGGAAGGGGGTGTCTTGCTTGTCACCTTTTATATCCTTCATTGTTGCTGTCGCGGCTGCCGTAGCAGCGCACTACGTCCTCAAATGGTTAGACAGCGACGAATAGTCGGTAACTAGCCTGTGGATTTAAGCCCTTCCACGTCCAAAATTGGGAATAGAAAAGCCCCGGAGCTGGCACTCCGGGGCTTTTCGTTTAGGTCGTCTTGATGACACCCTTCATATCCTTGTAGTTATATTGTATCACCGCTTTTGTAGAAGGTCAAATAAAAGATTAAAGCCCCGGAGGTTCCAGCTCTGGGGCTTTTTGTTTGGAGTCATCTCATATGTCCCCATAATTGCATTCCTTTGTCAAGTACATTGTACCACGCTTTCCGTAAAAGGTAAAGTATACTTACTATGTTATTTAAAATTCTCCATTCTTTAATGCTTTCTTAAAGTCGTAAAGTTCGCCATAATCCTGTGGTAATTTATAAAACAAATCTATAATTTGCTGTCTTGTAATTCCCTGTTCTGCCATAAAACTTTTAATTAACTCCGGCCAGCATTCTTCAAAAAAGCCTAAAAAGTAAAGTTTATGTTCTTTTTCGTTATATGGAATTTCATTTTTAAAAATGTCTGCCATCGTTTGGTATGGTAATTCAGTTATGGTTCTGATTGATGACCGTACCTGGCAGGTTTCCGATGCGCTGGTTGTAAAACCCATTATAACACCTCTTTAAAAATTTTACTTGCTTTTTTCTTTTAACCTATCCAAAAGCAACCCAAAATACTGTTGCATTTCGTGAACTTTCACGTCCGATAAAACACGGTTTATTCCAGCGTGTTTTAATGTTAAATAGATATCACCGACATATAATTCCAGATAATCCATATCTTTTTCACGGTATGCTTTATAAACTTTTTCTATATCTTCGTTAAGAGGGTATGGAAAATCTTCCGGTTTATACTTAAATTCCTCAAATTTTATTTCTTCGTTTTCGTTTATATTCTTATTTCTTTTGTAACGGTTTTCTTTAACAAACATCCATGTTCTTCCGGATGTTGTATTATTAAGCTCCATATTACCTGTTACATATAGCTGAGCAATATTGTGTTCGGCTCTGTATTGCGCTTCAAGTATTGGATTATAGATATTTCTATTTTGGTCTGTCCAGTATAAATTTGTTATAAGCAGCCTCTGTCCCGGCAGCATTTTTAACTGTAATTTCTCTGTATCTTCATCGAAAAATTTAACTGGCTTATTGTTAATAACCGCATATTCTATTGCCTCATATAGTTTTTCAAGCATTTTATTCACCTCGCAAACAAATCATAAACTTATCGGCCTGCATCTGCAAATACTCCATATCAATATCATCAAAATGGGTAAAAAGCAGGTATTCTGCCCATTCGGAAGTGTTTTCATAATCCACGCCGTCAATTATACGCTGTAATATAATATCTTCTTTTTTGGCTATAAAAACGGTGCCTAAAGGCGTTATTATTTTATCTGTTTCTTTATACATTTTATCGTTTTCAGCTCCTATAAAACAGATTTGTATAACAGAGTTATCACTGTTCCAGCAGCCTTTTGCATCGCTTTTAAAACCGGCACTTTTCAGAGCCGCTGATACCTTTTCCGTATTTTCGGCAAATAGTTCAAGTGTAGTGTTTAAATAACTGTTTGCACTGTAAAATCTAACGGCAGAGCTGCCAGCAATAACAATATTACTGCCGCTTTCAGCACTTAATTGCGCTGCTACCGCTAAATATTCATCAGCAGAGTTCTGCAAATCATTTATTTTATATGTGTTTTCGGATTTAACTATTTTGCCGCTTTTAACAGCATCGTCCCACGCATGTTTGCAGGCCGACGCCAATGCACGCCGTTTTTCTGCTGAACGGGATTTTAAAGGGCGTTCCTTTGTGCGCAGCCGGTATTCCGGCTTAGTGTTTTGTAGAATTTCCCTGCGTTTTGCAAGCCATTTTTCCATTTCTACTGTTTGTTTCATGTTATCACCGGCTTATTCGCCTAATATTTCTTCTAACTGCCTGTTCATCGGCCTTATTATAAAATTGCTGTAATGCTGCTTTGTTTCACCTTTATTGACAGCAGCCTTTTCTTTGCAGCAAATTCTGTACCACAAATTGCTTTTTTCGCCCTGACCGTAGAAGTATTTTTTTGCGGTACATTCATCAAACGGTTTATAAAAATTTATTGTTTCACCATAACATGACGGGTCTATGCTCCAATACACAGCCCTTTCACTGTTTAAAGGCAGCAGCTCTTTATACATCCAGCTGCACACTGATTCTTTACGGTGATAATCCGTGTGGAAATGCCCAAAGAACCAGTGCTTGTAATCAATAAGCGGCTCCAGTTCTGAAAGCATTATGGATGTTTTACATTCTGCCGCTCTGCTGGCAGCGTCAGGCACTTTTTCTAAAAAGCGTATTGGTGCCGTATGGGTAATAACGTAATCAACTTTAAAATTTACTTTTTCTAAATTCATGGCAGCATTATCAAATTCTGCCAGGCAGAAATTTTCCTGCGGCCACCATGAAATATGCTCGATACGCCCAGCTTTATCGGTCGAAGTTGCTCCACCAAAAGCAAAAAATGTCAGGCCATCAATGTTAAAAACTTCGCCGCGCATAAGGTGAAATATATTATCTTTAATCTTATGGACTTTACCGCAGAATAAAGTTTCAACAGGATAGCTGTACAATAAATCGTAGTTTTCGTGGTTGCCGTCTACAAAAAGTGTTGTAAATGGTTTTTCTGCCAGCCAGTTCAGCCAGTATTTATCATTTTCATTCCACGGAATGCCAAAATCACCGCAGACAATTACTATATCCCTGTTATTAAGTTCCAACCCAAAAGGCTTTAATCTTTTGTTGCTTAACCGCTCCGGGTTTCCGTGTATATCGCCTGTAATATAAATAGCCATAGTAAAACTCCTATAAATCAACTGCCAACTTTAGTATAATATATTTAACGATACTCTGCAAAACAGTATTTACAGGCAGGTGAAAGCAATGGAAGTAACTATAAATTTTACCAAACGTGAAGCAAAACTCGTAGAATATGCTGCTGAATTAAATAAGTTAAACGTAGAGGAATATATAAGAAAAGTTATCATGGAATATGTACAGGCAGAATTAAGTTCAGATAAATATAATAAAACATTCGATTTAGAAGAATTAAAACAAATTGTAGCCCCAATCGCCGATAAATATGGGCTTGAAGCCGTTTATCTTTTTGGCTCGCAGGCGCGCGGTGACGCCAAACCTGACAGCGATTATGATTTTTATATAAAACGCGGCAAAATGCGAGGTCTATTTCAGTTAAGTGCCCTTTTCATAGATTTAAAGAAAGCATTACACAAAGAAGTAGATATAGTTTTAGAACCTGTAACCAAAAGAAAATTAGATGATTACCTAATCGAAGGCATAAAAAAAGACGGAATTTTAATTTACGAAAACCCAAACAATAAATATACCGGTGATGAAAATGGATGAACAATAAAAGATTTCAAAGTTTGTGCTTTCAATAGCATAAACTTTATTTTTTTAAGAGTTTGTGCTATTGCTTTCGCAAAGTTGGTTAAAATAACAACACAATAAAAAGTTTGACTGCATTAATTTTGTGCGTTATAATTCATTTAGTGGGAGGCTCTGATACCGTTTTCCTGTTCTTAAAGGTATCAGGGCTTTTTTGTTGCCTTTGTACAGGCACTTACCAAACGATTTAAGCACTTGCTGTTGTCACCGTCCTTTCTTTGCAGCTTGTTTTTTGCCGCTTTTCGCACGTCTTTTTTAGCAGGGAGCCTGCATTGGCAAGGACGGCCTGGCCGCAAAGTTTATCCTTGCCATAAGCAAAGGCGAACTGCTAAAATGGCGTGAAGAAAAGCGGCTGAAACATCTTTAAATAAACATTCCTCTGACTGCACGCCGCGCATCAGCAGCCGCGGCCGTGCAATAAAAAAGCAGCTTCCCAAGCGCAAATCTACCGCGCCGGTTAAGCTGCTTACTTATTTTTAGCACAAGATTGTGCGTTCCCGCGCCTACCGCTGCACGGTAATTCAAGGCGCGACATTTCAATGGCACTTTGGCAGTATTGCCGAGAAACAGCGCATAAAGCTGCAGTTTTTTAAACAGCGCTTTATGCTGCAGTTTTGAGGTTATCTGCCAATGTGCCGGAAGCGCCACGGTTAAACAGTCTGTTCAAGCCGTGCGCAGGACAGTCTGTTTGGCGCAACCTTATCCGCAGGCACTGCCGCCTGCATAATAATTTTGCGCGGACACAAGCGGCAGGTGATGGGCAGGCCGAAGAACTGCCGCGCAGTCTGCCGGAAGCGGCCGCGCCCGAAGCAAAACGCTCCTGTTTTGCCACCACTCTTTATAAATAAAGAGCAGCGTGCTTCATCCGAAAACCTTCCTGGCACGCTGCTTTCCTTATCCGGCGCAAAAAAATACCGGCATCGCTGCCGGTCACGTTCCTCAAAGTAACCTGTGTGGGGCTTTCGCCCCACTTTTTTAATCGTCATAATCTTCCGCAAAATCCATTTCTGCTATGGCTTCCCACGCTTCTTCCGGGCTGTACCCCATCCTAATTAATTGTTCATAGATTTCCTGTCTTTCCGTCATTATTTTTCCCACCTTTCACGGTTTTTAGTGCTTGAAGTAAATTGCAGGGTTGCCGTTTTCGTCAGTAAAATGATACCAACGTGTTACCCCGTCCTTACAGAAACCCATATTTTCAACGTCTACCAGTGCACAAATGCCTGCGCTCATGTTATGCGTATTTTGGAAATACGCGCTGATTTTTCTGATTTCGTCAAGCTTCATAATTCTTCTTTTAGTCATTTTTCTTTACCTTCCTTTTGATAAATGTTGCAGGGCTTTCGCCCTGCTGATTTTTAATTTTCAAACCGCACGTTTTTATATTTTACAGGGTCATCCTTTATTATGCTTTCAAAGCATTTTAATAAAAGTTCATCTGTACAATATTTGAAAACTTCTTCCGCGCTCTTATCCGCTGTTGCGTAGTGTTTATCTATATATTTAATCGCGCGTTCATATATTTTACTAATTACATCAATATCTTTGCTTCTTACAAACTGCTGGTGCATAAAAGCTGCAAAACATTCAATTTTTGTTTCGCCGCTGTACTTTTTACGGTTAATTCTTAATACCATTTTAACTGCTCCTTTCACCTGCGATTGTTTTTCAACCGCTTTTCGCAGGCATTTTAAAGCAGCATGCCTGCATAAGCAAGGACGGCACAGCCGCAAAGTTTATCCTTGCTGTCAGCAAAAGGCACGCTGCTAAAATGACGCGAAGAAAAGCGGTCAAAAACTTTAATTCAATTCCGCTTACTGCACGCCGCGCATCGGCAACCGCGGTGGGCAATAAAAAACAGCTTACCTTGCCCCAGGGTAAGCTGTTTACTTTTTTATAAGCAAAACTCACCGTTTTACAACCACCGCATAAGATTAAGAGCAGCGTGTCTCCAAATATATAATCAGAGACGCTGCTTTCCTTTTTCGCACGCAAAAAGACCGGCTAAACCGGTCTTTTTACCTTTTATGCCCTTGTTACCGTATAACCAGTAAAATCTTCCGCGGTCAGCACAATATCCCCGGCACGGTACATATCATTAACTTTTTCTTTTGCTTCTTCTACGCTGTCAGCCGTTACAGAGACTACACGTACCAGCTTTTCCGTAATTTTAATTTTTACTTTCATTTTTCATTCCTCCATATAATTCTTTTTTTAAATAATCATCTACGAATTGCTTTCTCAATCGTTTCAGTCTGTCGGCACTTACAAGATACAGCTGACACGGTACACCTATTTCGTAAAAATAAAATAATGCTGTATCAGTAATTTTACATTCACCGTTTTTAACTTTCGTTAAATTAACGAGCTGCGTTCCAGTTTTGCGCAGCATCCACAAAAAGATACCATCCGGCTCATCAAGAATAGCTTTTTTATCAACTTCAAAATCCTGTTTATACGCTATTAAAAATTTATCGACTTTTTCTTGCATTTCTTCAAATCGTTCCTGCCACATATTTGCACCTCCTTAAATCATTTAATTTTGTGTACAGCCATTAACGGCTGTACACCGCTTTTCTTAAAATCCGGGTATAAACATCATTTTCGGTTCCTGTACACTAAATTTAATAAACCTCGAGTATTCTTTACATATGTCAATTAAGCTTTGGATTTTTAAAATTTCCTCGTCAGTAAAACCTGCCGTCTCTCCATCAACATCTTTTGCTACAATTACATTGCCGCATAAACATTCATCAGTAGTCATTGTGTATCCAAAAAACAAACTGGCAATCTTATTTGCTTGTGGCTTTATTTGATTAAGCAGAAATTCATCATCAAATATCAGCATTGCATTACAGCCCATTTTGGCACTGATAACGCTTTCCGCTATATCAATGCACCGGCACTCAATCCAGCTGTACATGGTTTCAAGTTCCAGTTTATTCCCGGCTTCTTTGTACTCCACAGTACCGTCCTTTTTTAACAAAACATATTTACCCATTTTACATCCTCTCTTTCTTTTCGGCAAAACACCAAGCCCTGTATGGCGAAGGTGCTTGCACCGTGGGATTGGAAGGGGTGAGACCCTTGCGCATCTCCCTGCGCCTGCCGCGATTATTTTTTTGCCGCTTTCGGCGATAATTAAAAAACGCCTGGCAGCCATAGGCAAGGACGGCAGAGCTGCAAAGTTTATCCTTGCCATATGGCACAAAGCCAGACGTTATAATTAGAGCCGGGAAAAGCGGTAAAAATTCAGTAAGTGGGATTACGCTTACTACTATTTTCAACAAACTATATTTTATATTGTAAATAAATGGTTGAATATTAAAAATATATATTTTAGCATATGTGTAAGTTTAATTTTTAACAACAGCAACTTACTAATAATTAATATAGAATATTAAATTTTTTTGAATATTTAATATTAAATATACCTATATGGGTATAGCTTTTAGATTTTATTAGTATTATAATTTTCTTAAAGTTAATATTTTAGCTGCAGGTGTGCAATATACTTAATAGATAATCCGGTAAAATCCGGAACGGTCACGCCACTGTAAGGGTAAACATATTTCAACTATCGCACCGGTAAACCAGGAAGATGAACTTATGTAATAAACCCAAGTCAGAAAACTGCCTGCTGCTGTTCTAATTCCTGCGAGTGATATGGATAAGGACAAACAGCTTATTTTTGTTGTGCCTTTTCCATCGTGGGAAAGGCTTTATTTATTTTTGGGAGGCTCTGAAATGGAAATGATTCAGGAAACTATTATGTATTTTCACAAAGGCGGGCTTGTTATGTGGCCGCTTTTATTTTGCTCTTTTGCGGTTTTTGCCATCGCTATCGAGCGCTTTTTATTTTATAAATCCGCCGATTCGGGCGAAAAATTTAAAAATGACTATTGCAGCCTGTTAAGCGAAAACAATTTACAGACGGCTAAAGAACTAGCACAAAATACGCCGGGGCAAATTGCCGAAATACTTTTTAAAGCTACTGACAATGCTAAAACGCAGGAAGATTTAGTTGATTATCTTGAAAACGAAATGGATATTTTAACTGCTCTTTTAAAAAACAAGCTTGATTATTTGAGCATTATCGTTACTATGTCGCCTTTGCTTGGCCTTTTGGGCACTATCGTCGGCATGATTGGCGCTTTTAGTATTTTTAATGTGCAGGCAGGTGCGCCGATGGCTATTACCGGCGGCATTGGCGAAGCGCTGATTGCTACTGCAAGCGGTTTGTGCGTGGCTATTGTTTCTTTGTGCTTCCATTCTTATTTTACACACCGTATGGATAATATCATTACCAATACTGGCCGCTGCGCTACGGCACTGATTCAGGCAAACAGAAGGAGCATGCAAAAATGAAACTGCGTACAGTACATAACCGCAAACCGCCGGAACTTAACATTATTCCGATGATTGATATTATGTTCTTTTTGCTGGTGTTTTTTATGCTTAGCACCATGTATATGATTGATTTAAAAACTATTCCTGTAAAACTGCCTCAGGCTGCCAATGCCAGCACCGATACAACAACGACTTTTGCAGTAACGCTTAAAAATGACGGCAGCATTTACCTTGGCGATAAAGAAACCGATGTGCAGTCCCTTTTAATGCAGGCAGCGCTTGAACAAAAAAACAACAGCAGTTTTGCCGTTATTATAAGGGCAGAAAAAGATATTGAGTACGGCAAGGTTATTGAACTTGTAGATAAGCTGAAAGGCGCAGGCATTACACGTTTTGGGCTTGCTACTGACGGGGCGGCAAAATGATGAATGAAAAAAAGCGGCGCAATGCCGGTGTTATCGGCTCTGCGCTAGTACATATTTTAATAGTTTTGGTAATTTCCGTAACCGGGCTTTTGCATACTTCGCACGTTGCTGATGACATTGTGGAAGTAACCTTTTTTGGAGGAGGCGGTGGAGGCGGTAACGGCAGCGAAATTGAAACTGCTGTAGAAGAAGAAACACCTGCCGAAGAAACTGCCACTGCGGAAGAAACCGTACAAAACGACAGCGATGCTATTTTTGAAACCGCTAAAGAAAATAAACCTGTCAAGAAGGCTGCACCTAAACCCAAAGCCGCAGTTAAGTCCGGCACAGGCACAGGCCGCGGCAGCGGCAATGGCAGCGGAACAGGTCCGGGAAGCGGCAGTGGCAGCGGCGGAGGCCATGGCAGTGGACACGGTACAGGAACTGGCAGCGGATATGGCGAAGGCAACGGTGTTACATCGTCACCGGCAATACCGCCGCGTATTGTTAAAAGCTACCAGCCTCCCTACCCTTCGGCAGAACGCAACGCCGGTATACAAGGTACTGTTACTATCCGTTTTTTAATAGACCAGAACGGCAATGTTGAAGATGTAGCCATTATAAATTCTTCCGGTAATGCTAATTTAGACAGCGCAGCCGTATCAGCCGGTTATAAATGGCGTTTCAGCCCTGCTAAAAGTAAAACCGGTAATCCTGTACGTTGCTACGCAAATATTCCTATTACTTTTAAAATTGTAAATTAGCATTTATCTTTTGAGTTTTCGAATACTTATAATGCAAAGGAAAAACAAGAAGCTATTTAAAAATCTTTTTGTTTTTCCTTTTATATTTTGCTAAAAGTTATTCAATTGAATTATAAAGATTAAAATAAACTCCTTTAAGTTTTAATAAATCTTTATGCGTTCCTACTTCTACAATAGCACCATTTTCTATGACAACAATTTTATCTGCTCTCTCTATAGTAGAAAGACGATGGGCAATAATTATAGTCGTCCTATTTTTAGACAATTTGTTTAACGCATTTTGAATACGCTTCTCTGTTTTATTATCCAACGCAGATGTAGCTTCATCAAAAATAACAATAGGAGGGTTTTTTAAAAATACTCTAGCTATAGCTATACGTTGTTTTTGACCGCCAGATAGTTTGATTCCACGTTCACCAATTTGAGTATCATATTTATCTGGTAGTGTTTCTATAAAATCAGCAATAGAAGCTGCTGCAGCTGCAGACTTTATATTTTGAAAAGAAGCATTTTTAGTTGCGTAAGAAATATTATTTTTAATAGAATCAGAAAACAAAAAAACATCTTGCTCTACCAAACCGATCTGTTTTCTCAATGTCTTTTGAGTATATTTTCGTATATCTATGTTATCAATTAATATTTTTCCTTTCTGCGGTTCGTAAAAACGTAAAATTAAATTAACTAATGTAGTTTTTCCTGCTCCAGTAGTTCCTACAAATGCTACAGTTTCTCCTGGTGCTATTTCTAAATTAAAGTTTTTAATAATGTTATTTTCTTCATAGGCAAAAGAAACATCTTTAAATGTTAACCTTCCTTTTATATCTTTACAATCAATAGAGGAATCCGTATCAATAATTTCTGGATTTTGCTGCATAATTTCATAAAATCTATTAAATCCGGCCATTCCACGTTGATACATTTCTGTAAACACTGTTAATCTCAAAAGTGGTTTCATAAAAAGATTAATGTAAAGCAAAAAAGCAATAAAATCACTTAAATTAATTTTTCCGTAAGATATACCTAAACCACCAACTGTTAGAATAGATAGATTAGTAAAATTAGTAAAAAAATTAACAGAACTTGAAAAATACCCTAATAATTTAAAAGACTTTTTTCGTACAGCCATAGCTTTTTTATTGATACTCATTAAATTATTTAATTCAACTTCTTCATTAGCAAAACTTTTGATAAGTCTTATTCCACTTAGACTTTCTGAGAGTTTCTCTGTAACTTTACTATTCGCTTTTCTATTTTCTCTAAAAGAGGCCTTCATTTTTTTATTAATAATAACAGTATGAACTGTTTTAATCAATAATAAAGCAGTTATCAGAAGCCCAAGATATAAATTAATCCATAATAAAATACAAATGCTGCCTAACATTGTAATTAAGCAGACAATAACATCATTTGGGCCCCTAAATGTTAATTCACTTATTTCTAAAAGATCACTTGTCAAGCGAGATAATAATTCCCCTGTTTTATTATTATCAAAATATTTAAATGACATATTTTCTAAATGTTCAAATAAATCTCGGCGCATGTCTTGTTCAATTTCAATGCTCATCAAATGACCATAAAAATTAACAAAATAAATTAACAAACTATTCAACATATAAATTAGCAATAGAAGTGATCCATTAGATAATATGCCACATATATTATGATTAGGAATTTCGGTATTTATAATATACCTTACCAATATAGGAAAAACTAAATCCAGTGCAGCAGTTAAAAATGAGGCTATCACTATAAAAATTACTACTTTTTTATATGGTATATAATATTTCAAAAACGAAAAAAACATTTTTTCTTTCCTCATATTTTCCAAATATGCAGACTGTGAGAACCAATGATTTTACCTTCAGGTGTTACTGCCGGCACCTCAACTCCAGCAACATATTTTCCATCCTTACTTAAAGCAATTGCCTGCAATGGTCCTTCTGTATTATAAAAAGCTTGTTTTTCAGAATTTGCCAGCTTTATCACTAATGCACCATGAGCTTTATAATTATGTGTACGAACATTTCTTCCAATGGCACAAGCAACTAACCCATTAGCAAAAGCCAATTCTTCCATAGTTCCTTCTGCCATATATTGATACTTGAAAGTACCATCATAATTAAACATAAAAAGGCTGTTATTACTTGGATGCTCAATTGGCGTAGGTAGCTGCCAATTTTCTCTATTAAAAGTATTAATTGTAGTAAAAATTACACCTTCGTCTACAGCATATCCGTCTCTGCCAGAAGCATTTATCCATGAATTATCGACTTTAGTAGGTTTTGACAATGTACGTTCCCAAAGAATTCTTCCAGTCGAATCAAACAAAAAACTACGTCCATCACTGCATGAGGCAGCCAAATATTTGCCATCTTTACTAAAATTAGGACTGCCACGCATAACAGTGTTATCAAATGGTTCAACTGGAGGAATAAATACAGAATTTAACAACTTTCCTGTATTTTTATCAAGTAAATACATAGTATCTTTATAGTTCATTTCTTCTCTAAATTCGTAAGCTGATGTAGATATTACAACCTTTTGGTTATTATCATTAACATCACACCAATTAATCCAGCTATCAATATTACCTTCTTTCGGGAATTTCCAAAGTAATTCGCCTTTCATACTAACTGCTAACATTTTACCGTCATATCCTCGATCACCATTTTTTTTCATTAAAAACCGATAAGCATTAGCATAAACATTATCATTTTTATCAACAGATATATGAACTATGGACGGATAAGAACGCAAAGAAGGATCGGTTCCAATAAAATCACTTGCTGCAAGTTTCCACAAAATGTCTCCATTATGAGTATTGATAGCATATAAATTACCTGCTGGGCTCTGCTCTCCAACATAAGCAATCTTACTATTATTACTTATTGCTATAGCAATAAGTTTACCAATCCCTAAAGAATGTTTCCATAATTGTTTTCCCTCATTAGAAAATAAAAATAATTCTCCTCTTTCAGTTCCAACTATCCACGCATTCTCTGATTCAACATAACGAACAATGGCTTTAGTAAATCCCATTCTATCATAATTTAAACTTGATATATCGCCTAATTCTGCAACAACTTCATTGGAATTTAATTTAGAATAGTCAAAATTCTGCCAAGGTGCATTACTACCAGATATATAAAATAATAATATCCATGAGAATAAAAATATTAATAAAATTAATTTACCTTTTAACTTTTTCATAAATATAATCTAGTCCAATCGTAAATTTGTCTTATATTTCCAAAATACATTCCCTGTTCAGATAACAAATAAAATATTTTACATATTATTGTACTTATTACTATAAAAAAAAGGAATAAACAAATAATCTTTTCTTTACGTGGCCAAAAATATTTTTTACTATTATTTTTAGCTAAGAAAAAACCTCTACTCACAACAGAAAGTGCTAAAGTTTGAGCTCTCCTAAGAGAACGAGCTAAAAGCGGTTTAGCTATATATGGTAAATGCCTTATTGTTGTTATACGTCCTCCAGGGTTTACACTACGTAATCTTAACGCTATTAAAACTTCATGTGCTTCTGATGCCATAACTGGTAAAAAGCGAATAGCTGTAACTATCATAAAAGCAATTTGAGGTTTTAAACGCCAACTCATTAAAGCTTGTAACAGCTGCCGTGGGTCGGATGTCCAACATACCAGCAAACCCAATGCTAACATACTTGCAGAACGCAAGCCTTGAATTGCTCCATAAATAATTCCCTCTCTATAAATATAAAGACCTCCTGTTAATTTACCTAAAATTGGAACTTCAGGATCTATTATAACGGCTAAAGGAGTACGCGGCGTTTCCATGAAGAAAAGTGCCTGACTAAACATAGAGCCCCATAATCCTAATAATAACAAAAATGCCATTGCTTGCCATTTTATTACAGATGTCTTAGCAATGATATGTAAAAATAAAATAAAAGAAAATAAAAGAAATAGTGTTCTCGGATTGTTAATAGTAATCATTAATATAGAAAATAGAAAGAGAAATAGCAGCTTCGTTTTTCCAGTAACATTTTTTATCCATTCCGCAGAATCAGATCCTTCCCAAAGTTGACGGACAGACATTTAAAGCCACCTCCTCTGCAATTAAACATGGTTCTATTTCTAGTTCAGTAGAAATATGTAATATTGTAGTCGGCTCAAGACCACCTTTTTTTAAATATGTGGGATTAGTTAAAACTTCTTTTGTAAAACCATTAGCTATAATTTTTCCTCTATTCAAAATAATTACTTTTGTAGCTATTTCCGCAGCTAATTCGACATCATGAGTACAAAAGAAAATAGTACCACCATTAAGAGCATAGTCTAATAATTGCAATTTTATTGAATTTAAACTCTCTTGATCTTGTCCAGTTGTAGGTTCATCTAAGAGTAATAACTTTGGATTTCTAGCTAAAATTGCGCCCAAAATTAAACGTAACCGTTGCCCTTTGCTCAATGCTAAAGGAAAATCATTACTATACTTCTTTAAATTTAAATTATCTAATATATTTTCTAAAACAGAATCACTCAGTGGATTATTCCATGTTAATTCTTCTTTAACAGTATCAGCAAGGAGCATTAAATCTGCTTCTTGTCTTAAATAACCTATTTTAAATAAATTTTTATTTAGTTCAATGCCATTTAACAGAATTTCCCCATTACTTGGATTCATTAATCCACTTAGTAAATTCATTAATGTGGTTTTTCCAGCTCCATTACACCCCATTAAGGCTGTGATTTCTCCTGGAAATAAATTAAAACTAATCCGATTTAAAATATTTTTTAATGAATTTTCATAACGAAAATCTAAATTCTTAACTTCTAAAATAGGACTTTCAGATAATTTTTTGATTTCCGTCAGCTTTTTTTTCTTTTTGCATACAAATTTTTTATGTATCATTTTTACTATCAATCCAGTATTGTCAACTATTTGTGATAAATTTAATAATCTACATAAACGAATATTTTGGGGTTCTCTTAAACCAATATTTTTCTTATACCCTACACTATCCCATACTTTTTCTATATTTCCATCATAAGCAATGCTGCCATCATACATTACAACAATTCTATCGAAGTATTTTGCCAATTCGTTTACACGATGCTCTATTAATATAATAGTTAAATTATTTTCCTCATTTAATTTTTTTAAAAGTTTTAAAAACTCGTGAGCACCTTGAGGATTTAACTGACTAACTGGTTCATCTAAAATTAAAATTTTCGGTTTTGTAACAAGTACTGATGCCAATGCTAAACGTTGACGTTGCCCACCTGATAAGGTATGAATGCCATTATTTTCCATACCATTTAGTCCAACTTTACTTAATATGTCAAAAACCTCTTTATTTATTACATCATCTGTATAACCCTGATTTTCTAAAGCAAATGCTACCTCATCAAAAACAGTCATTGCAAATAACTGATCATCGGGAGTTTGATATACTGTCCCGATCTTTAACCCTATTTCTTCAGGCGATAAGTTTAAAATATCTTTTCCATCTAAAACAATACTGCCCTTTATTTCATCACTATTATCTAATCTTAGAATTCCTGTTATTACTTTTATTAATGTTGACTTGCCACACCCACTACGACCTGCAAGTAGTACCATTTCTCCGTCATCAACCATCAAAGAAATTCCCTTTAAAGTAGTTTCTTTTCTAACTTTGTAACGATAAGTTAAATCTCTTATTTCAAGCATATTATTCACCTGTAACTTGTTCTAATTTCAAGCCTATTTTATATCCCAACCAACAACCAATACCGCTATATAAAAAACCATTTATTAACATATACAATGCTAAATACCAATCAGCATAATACAATCGGTAAAAAAACATAATTTGCTCTAAATTTATGAACGCAATTACAGCATCTGTAATGCCTATTATACTAGCAACAAAAAAAATATATTTTACTGTTAGTTCTTTCTTATTATACAAGCCAGTTATCTTCATTACCGACTCTAAAAAAACAATATAAACTGCGCAGCTTAAAAATCCTATTGGTGTAAAGTTACCAAATAATAATCCCGACAACATAAATTTAATTATAAACATTAACCCAACAACACCTGGCTGACGATAAAGCACAAGTAAGGCCATAATCAACAAATATTGAAGGATCCCGCTTAAAATTCCAGTTACAAATCCTGAAAAAGGTCCCAAAAAAACATGTAATATTTCACCGAACACAGTAGTAGGAATAACAATACCACCAAAAGCCACAGCTGCAAATAACGATACAGTAATAGTGCCCTTTGCTCCAATATTATTAATACATTTATATAGTTCCTTGAAACGCAATAAAAGAAAAATAAAGCATATTATTGCACTAATAACAGCAATAATACCTATACTATGAGTTTGTTCTATTATTATAGGCACTTCTTGAATTCTTTCTTGCCCATTACCCGATACTGTAATTCGTAAAATATAACTACCTTCAATTATTTTTAAATAATCAATATATAATGGAAGTATAAAACTCTGAACTTTCTGACCATCTAAAGAAAGTAATGCATTTGTTGCTTCATTTGTACCAGTTTCTCCAGCCCATCCTTGCTCTGATTCATCATTACTTCTTGAGGCTGAAGATAAGCCTGACACTACCTTGCCGCTATTTTTATCAATAAGTTCTGCTTTAAATTTTAATAAACGTATATCTTGCTGTGGATTTCGCATATCTAATAATAAATATGTAGCTGGATGATTATAAACTGCAGACCAATTTGTTGCACCATCACCTGTCATTCTACTCCTAAAAGATTCCAATGACGTATCAGGAATAAAAATAACATTATCAGCTGTACGGTCGTCTTTCTTTCCCAAATTATCTACAGGCAATCTGATTTCTTGTATATACCAATTAAACTTGTTCTCATCCACGATTTTATCAGCATCACCTGCTATATTGTTTTCAACTTTAGCTGAGTCATAAACAAATGAAACATTTTTTTCTATGTTCCATTTCTTACCCTCCACGATAACTTTTATGTTTTTATTTCCACTTGCTATATCTGCGCCCGGTTTAATATAAAATAAGTCAAAAGTTTGCCCATAATCAGCGGGCAACACCCAATTTGTTGATACAGTATTATTATTTTCTTGATGCCAGATATCATTATCCAAAGCAGTAAACCCATCTGGCAAAATAATCTTTACTGTTACTACTTGTTCTTTTTCGTCAAAACTCTTAATGTTTAAATAAAACGGCACAGTACTACCGCATAATACAGTATTATTAGCCTTTTTTTCAAGACTGTAAGGATATACTGCTTCTACTTCAATTCCAGCAAAAGCTGTCGAAATTTTTATAAAACATATAAAAAAAACTAATAGAAATTTTATAATCATAATCAACCTATTTAAAACAAATCTTTTCTAACAAACGTAATTGTTTTGCTATGATTTCTGCATTTTCTTTAGTAGAAATTTCTAAACTATTATTTAACGGATTTCTAATAATTTCAACATTAGCTTTATATGCTTGGCTAAGCAATGACTCGGTGAATACTTCTGATGGTATACCATCAGCTATTAATTTATTTTCACCGATAAGAAATATTCTGTTGCAATACTTTGCAGCCAAATTTAATTCATGTACTACCATTAAAATAGTTTTACCCATTCGTACAAGTTCATTAGCAAAACGAAAAATTTCTTCCTGATAAACCATATCAAGTCCAGTCGTTGGTTCATCTAAAAATAAAATAGGTGTTTGCTGTACTAAAACCTTAGCTAATAAAATACGTTGTTTTTGACCTCCTGATACTTCATTAACAGGACGATTTGCCAACTCAGCAGTCCCTGTGTATTCCATACATTCCATTGCTAAAATTTTATCTGCTTCGCTTTCGCCTTTCCACCATTTTATATAAGGATATCTTCCAGCTAATACTATATCAAGACCAGTATAACCAAAGCCAATCTCTACGTTTTGCTGCAAATAAGCAACTAATTTAGCGAAATCTTTGTCTTTTAAAGTGTTAAAATTTCTCCCATAATATTTTACATTACCACAATGTAAAGGCAATAATCCACGTAAAGTTTTTAAAAGTGTACTTTTGCCAGCACCATTAGGACCTACTATGCCAATTAAATCACCAGCATTTATTTTTGTATTTAAACCTGCTAATACAACATTTTTGCCATATCCTAAACTCAAATCAATAATTTCAATAACCGGAGTTTCCATGTTCCTCCCTTAAATTTCGCTCTATATTAAAAACACATATACCATTTCACTGTGCTCTAAAAATAAACCAAAATTTATGTAAGGCGCCATCTTGGGCGCCTTACTTTATTAATTAGAACTTGTAATTATACGTTAACATGAAATTAAACGGCGTAGAATAATATTCAGAACCGCTATGGCTTAAATTATCTTCTCTATCAAGAATATTATCTATTGTTAATGTAAAAGAATTTTGCTTATCAGCATTATATGTAGTAGTTAAACTGGTCAGAAAATACGGTTTTTCTTTAAAAGAATGCGAACTGCTCGGAGTTTCTACCCTTTTTGCTAAATATATTCCCTGTAAACTAGATGTCCATTTATCTTTAGTATATGTTATCCCACCATTCAGCTGCCATCTACCATACTTTCTATCCCAATAAGGTTTCTTCGTGCCTTTAACTTTTGGATCCATATAATTTACTCCCCAATTATAAGAAAATCCATTAGAACCTGTTATATCACAACTTAATTCGACACCAGTATTTTTAAAGTCTTCATTAGTATATTGATATTCAGATTTATTAGGTTTCCATGTAGCAGTAATATTATCTGTGATGTCAATATGATAAATCGCTGCTTTCCAGCTATGCGTATCTGTTACCTTTTTGTAACCAATTTCATAATTTGTTCCTTTTTGTGGTTTTAAATCTGGATTAGAAATAGCTTGTTCCGAGCCACCGTACATTTGACTAAAAGTAGGCATAATAAATGATTGTTGAACACTAGCGTAAATAGAATCGTTTTCAGTCAATTTATACAAATATTGACCAGACATACTAAAGTTATCATAGTTTTGATCCCTATAACCAGCAGTAGTCCAAGTTTCTCTAGCGCCAAAAATAAATTCATTTTTTTCATCAAATTTATGATCATATTGACCATATACTGCATAAATATGCCTGTCTGTTAATTGAGTACCGTAATTATCATAAAATTCATTTTGGTAAGATCCACCTAATATAAGCTGTGCTTTTGAATTAAGTTTCCATTCCTTTTGTAAATCGGCACCATATGTACGATTTTTTTCATCAGTATCATATACCTCTCCAATATACGAACCATCAGTTTTATAATTAGTAAAACCGTCTGCCATTAATTTATTCTGGTTATAGTATAAATTACCTTTAATACTACCATCATTATAATTAAGTTGAACCAAATTTTGTTTGGTTACATATTCCCTATTTTGCTGCAATGCTCCACCTTTTGGAACACTTTCATAAGCATCATCAAACCATGTATCATACCTTACATTAGTTTCATAGTAATTATATAAAAAGTTTAAATTATCATTTAACTTATAGTTTAGAAATAAATTTCTCTTTTCTGAACCAGTCATATCTGTATGTTTATCGCCCTTATCATGAGAGCGGGAAATTGTATCAACATCACCCCATTTTTCAAGAGTATAACCAATATTGAGATCTCCAGCACCAACAGTTGCACTATATTTTTGCTGCCCATAATTACCGTATCCAACACTAACACTATTAGAAAATTCTTTTTTGGTAATGATGTTAATTACGCCACCCATAGCTTCACTACCATATAAAACAGAACCGCCACCTTTAACTATTTCTACTCTTTCTACAGATTCTACGGGAATAGCATCTAAAAAATATTTGCCACGTAAATTCATTGGTGTACCATTAAGCATGACTAGGGTACCATTACTAACACCTCTAATTGCTATTTCATTTGCCATAGTTCCCATAGCACCACCGCCAGGAGCAAAAGTTTTATAAATTAAACCAGGCACTCTTCCTAAAGCAACTTGTAAATTTTGCGCACCTGTATTCTTCAGATCTTGAGTTGATAAAATAGTTGTACTTGCCGGAACATCAACATCTCTTTTTTCACTTCTTGTTGCTGTTATGACCATCGGATCAAGTGTAAATTCTTCAGTAGAATTTTCAGCGAATACAGTATTCCCCCCAATTGTTACACACCCTAAAATTATAGCAGACATCAACATACCCTTTGAAAAACTTTCCATTACATTCACTCCTTTAAAATTTTTATTTCATGTTGTGTACTTTTCCTATATCCAATCTTTCATGGTCATATAGTATAAAGTATCACAAACAAAGAAATCCTTCTGCGAAAACTGCAAAAGGAATAAACGATATTTATACCTTTGCCGTCACTCGCAACAACAGTATCCAATAACTAATTGACTTTCTGACTTAATGTAATTTTATACATATTACAGAGACGTGATCGTGAGAGAATTTCACTCTGCTTGGTCAAAATACTATTTAATTTATTTATTTTTCCTTATTATTCAATGAAAAATTTTTACAAATTTCAAACATCACTTCAGCAACTGATTCTTTTGGAACACGCACGTATTTAGCAGAATTTCTTTTACTTTCAATTATTCTGTCTTTATCAGTGTATACATCCATTGAAGTCACAGCATATTCGTTATTATCAAGATCAAATTGCATGATTATCTTACAATATAATATTTTCTCTCCTGCTTTTAAGGAATTGCTATATTGTTTCCTTAAATTTTTTAAAATATTAGGATTAGTAAATAAAGTTTTAACTTCTGCCGAAATTATATTATCAGATTGATTTACATAATTTATGGATGACATATCATAAGCATATATACCAACATCATTTTCCAATACGACTGACCATCTTGCTTCCTCAATTTCTTCTGCTGTTGGCTTGGGCATCATACTTATTTCCCATTCCATTGGATTTTTATAACTATTATCAGAATCTTCTGCAGCATAGGTTACAGTCATAGCTAGCATTATAAATAATAATGCTAAAATTGAAATCTTCTTCATTTCATTACTCCTTTACAATATATTCTTAACAATATGAATCAGATTTTCTTTTTCCAATTTATTAAATGAATAATAAGCAGCTCCCATTTTTGCAGATAATTCTTTAGCAATGCCAAGTTTCATAAAATCATTTTCCGTATCTATTACAACCGAAGTTATTTTAGCACGGGCAATTTTATCGGCAATATTCAATGCTGACTCAATTGGATTTTCATCTTCATCAACAGCATTAGCCCTGCCATCAGTAATCAAAATCAAAACAGGTTCCTGTTCTTTTTCTGATTTATTCATGTTTAACAATGTAGAAAGTGCCAATGCCAAACCATCAGCAAGCGGCGTCTTTCCTCCTGTCGGCATCTCGGCTAATTTTTTCTGGGCAAGATCAACGCTGCGGGTAATTGGCAATAGCAATTCTGCCTGTTTCCTTCTAAACGCTATAAGCCCTACCCGATCGCGTTTCTCATACGCTTCTTTAAGCATAAAAAATATAGCGCCCTTTACTGCTTTCATACGCTCACGCGCACCCATCGAGCCACTGGCATCAACTACAAATAAAAAAATATTGCCTATTCTTTTTTCACGAACCTTTTGCCTTAAATCTGTTTCCTTGATTGATATTGCACAATTTTCATTTCTACGCATTTTTTGATACGGTGCAGCTGCACGAATTGTCGCATCAAATGCCAAATCTTCAATTTTATTTTTAGGTAATTCCGCACGTACGTATCTACCCTGTTTTAAATCGGTTATCGTTGTACTGCGTTTTCCGCTGCCTCTGCGTACTTTACGGTCTGTTCCAAAATCAACTATGATTTTGGGCAGTTTAAAATTTTTATCGATTGATGAAATTTCTTCTTCTGGAGCCAATTCATTCTGTGAAAACTCCTCCGGGTTCTCATTTTTATTTTCAGATTCGTCTTTACCTCCATCGTTTTCCATATCATCAATAGATGAATTGTTTTCATCTATATCATTATCTTCAAACGGCGGCATTTCACTTTCATCTGTATCATTTTGATTTTTATCGTCTTTATCATTGTCAGAATTTTCCTGCATCATTTCCTGTTCAGATTTACTACGCATTCTGTGAGGCAATACATAAATTGCAGCTTCATCAATATCTTTTGGCATTATATAACTTCTTCCGTTTAATGCTGCAATAGATTTAGCAACTTCTATAAGATATAACTCTGCCCTATGCCCTGCACAATTAGCTTGCGTACATATTTGAGCGGTTAATTGCAACATGGCTTCCGACACTTCAACCGTTTTAACTAAAGTTTGTGCAGCAGCCAGTTTTTGAACAAGTTTATCTGTTTCAGCTTTATAAGTTTCTCTGAAAGCAACTTTATCAGAATCATATTGTAATCTTTTGTTAATTATTTCTTTTCGTGCCTGTAAATTTTTTTCACTTTTCACATCTACAAACATGCCAAAGCGCTCTAAAATATGTTGCGGCAACGTGCCTTCTTCCGGATTCATTGTACCTATAACAATATAATCCACATCTTCTTCATACGAAATTCCATCACGTTCAACCCGGTTAACGCCAGAAGAATTAGCTTCCAGCAAGGCAATTAATAATTCCTGACGCAGTAAATTTATTTCATCAACATACAAAACATTACCGGAAGCTTTTCCCAAAATTCCCCGAGAAAACTTTTTTCGCCCTTTTGTTAAAGCATATTCAAAATCAATACTTCCAAAGAGCATATCTTCACTTATATTCAACGGCAAATTTATAAGCTTTTTATTTGTCAGTAATTCCGCAGACGAACGGACTAAAGTAGTTTTTCCGCTTCCTTTTTCTCCGCTTATTAACAATCCGCCTACTTTATTATTAATGATTGCTATCTGAATTGCTTTTTTTACTTCATTCTGACCTTCTATTGCTGCAAACGGGAAAATATTATCTAATAACATCTTTAAGCTCCCTTTAAGCTTCTGAAAGAATACGCTCTACTTCTTCCATATCCAATTTTGTTTCTTCAAAAGGTCTACGGCGCATACGATGCGGCAGAACCAGACGAGCTGCCGTTTTAATATCTTCTATATTACTTTCCTGGCGTCCATCATATGCCGCTAACGTTAAAGCTGTTTTAATTACAGTTATATCGGCACGATGCCCGTCAACTCCCAATTCAATTGCTAACTTAGCAACTGCTTCCAATAAATAATCTTCTATTTTTACAAGCGATAGTATTTTCCTAGCATTTAAAATTTTATCAGCCAGCGCATTTTGTAAACCAGAATATGATTTTAAAAACTCCTCTGGGTTACTTTCATAAGCTAATCTGCGTTTAATAACTTCTACACGCTGCTCCGGGGCATGTTCTCCTGTAACAATGACAGAAAGACCGAACCTGTCAAGTAATTGCGGGCGTATATCGCCTTCTTCAGGATTCATTGTACCAACCAAAACAAAACGGGATGGATGTGAATAAGAAATGCCTTCTCTTTCAATAGTATTAATTCCCATAGCAGCAGCATCAAGCAAAACATCTACTACATGGTCATCAAGCAGATTAATTTCATCGACATACAAAATATTTCTGTTCGCATCTGCTAAAATACCAGGTTCAAACTTTTTCTCGCCAAATTTAATAGCATGTTCTATATCTAATGTTCCAACAACTCTATCTTCAGTTGCACTTACAGGTAGTTCTACTACTTTCATCTTAAATGCGGCGGTTGATAACTCTTTATTATTTTTATATTTCTGTGTACATTCATCACAAAATAAATTTGGCTCATCAGGATCACAATGGAACCTGCACCCTTCAACAGCATTAACTGCTGGAAGTAATTCAGCTAATGCTCTAACTGCCGTAGATTTTGCAGTGCCTTTTTCTCCTTTAATCAAAACTCCACCAATTGAAGGATTTATAATATTCAAAATTAAAGATAATTTCATTTCTTCTTGCCCAACTATAGCAGTAAAAGGATAAATAACTTTTCTTTTCACGATTTCCCTCCGTGATATATTTTCTCAATAAGAATTTTAATTCACTTGAATTACTTTATTATACTACTCTATATACCAACTATACAGTCAATTATATTTCATACATATTTTTTCAAGAATTTCATTTACAAATAATTCTTACTCATTTTAGCCTAATCAAAACGTCTCGACGCCGGTTTGTTCTCCACTCCAAGCAGGTAATGCAGCTGCCTATCAAAATACCTTACTTTTTTGCCAGCTACAATTTTTTACTTATTGCCGTACATGTAGGTTTTTTATTACTTCTTTCCTACCGTTCCCCCATAAACGGGTCTGTATACGTATCCATCTTTTTGCCTTTCCCTACTGAATCTACAAAATATCCTCTGTGCCTGAAATGCCTGTCTTCATGCTTATACTTCGAAATTCCATGTCTATCGAATGTTATTAATGAACTTTCCCTCTATATATCCTACTATCTGTGACAAACTGTATTTGAACTGTATTTTTACAAGCATATGTACATAATATATGTAGTATTCTGGTTCTATTATTTCTTTCGCAGAACATTCTTAATATTCTACTTAATATCTTGTCTTTCTTTCGCTCAGAACCTCCACTAAAACTCATAATAAAAAGTGTCTTCCTGATTAAACAAAAAGACACTTTTTATTATTTATTCAATATATTCGTTAAAGTTGTTAATTTTGCATTTTTACTTTTTAGGTTAATTTAGTAACCGTATTATAAATTTTAAATTCAACAACAAAATCAAAGTTTCTAGTAATTAGCAGCGTTTAAAATTATAATAAACCATATAGCGAGTATACGGTTAAATTCATTTGTTTCTTAATGCATAAACCTTTGATATCTTTTTTAAATGGCATTCGCTGACATATTTTTGTTTTTTTTCATTAACATACCAACGAGCAAAACATCCTCCACCGCAGTTTTTAAAATCTTTACAAAACTTACAAAAACTCATTGCCTGCCGGATTCGTTCTTTTACTTCTTTCAACAAATTTTCTTCAATCCCGGTATAAACATTGCCTATAAAATATTTTTTATTGCCAACCAGAGAAGAACAGGAATAAATATCACCTTTGGCATCAACAAATGCAGCCTGCCCGTTCATAGCATAGCAATGACCAAATTCGCATTCCGTACCTAACAATAAATCTTTCGATTTTTCCTGCTGGGAAAATTCTATTTTATAACCGATTAACCTATGAAGCTCTTTTGCCCGTTCATAAACTTCTGATATCGACTTTCTTAAAATTTCTTCATCTGGAGGCAATAAATTACTTCCTCTGCCTTGGCTTCTAAGCAAATCAAAACCTATTCTTCTGACATTTCCAAGAAAATAAGCCATATCAACAATTTCAGGCATTTCTTTAACATTATCTTCCGTTACTACACAGGTTATCCCGCATGCCATATTATACTTTTTTAAAATTTCTATTCCGCGGATAGTTTCAGCCGAAGCGCTTTTATTATTTTTAGCAATTCTCAGTTTATCATTAACTTTAGGCGTGCCATCTAAACTTACACCGACTGCTATTTTATGTTCTTTTAAATATAGTGCTACTTCATCAGTTATAAGGGAAGCATTCGTCTGAATTTGCATTACAGCCGGTATATTTTCTTTTTTTACATACTCTGCAAGGCACTGAATAACAGAAAAATTCAGCAATGGTTCTCCTCCGCTAAACTGCAATATAAACTTATTTTTACTTTGAGCCGCCAAATTAACTGCTGCCATTGCAGTATCCAAGCTCATCATAGATGTGTTATGTTCTGCTGCATAACAATATTTACAAGCAAAATTACAATCTCCTGTCAGGCTGAGAACCAACATTTTCAGATTATGAATTTGCATCAGCCCTTTCCTCCAGTTCTCCTTCAATGTTTAAGTAAATACTCTGCAGTTTATTTAACGTTTCTGTTTTTGCATTCCAAAGGCCGCGCATATTTGCTTCAAGTAAAATTTCAGTCATTCTATGCAATGCCCAAGGATTGACTTCACGCATCCAATCTTGCACTTTTTTGTCAAAAACATATTTTTCGGCATATTTTTCATACATCCAATCTTCCATTACCGCACTAGTTGCGTCCCATTGATAACTGTGGGCTATATAATTAGACATATCTGCAGCGCCTTTATATCCATGCTTCATCATCCCCTCTATAAATTTAGGATTGATAGCTTCACTTCTAAAAATTCTTTTAGCTTCTTCCTGTACACTGTGCATAATTACACGGCTTCTATCAGTACTATCACCACAATAAGAACGCGGAGCACTGCCTTTAATGCTACGGACAGCTGCAATCATGCCTCCATGGTAAGCGTTATAATCATCACTGCTCAGCATATTTGTTTCATGATTATCTTCATTTTTAATGGTTATATCCAGACTGCCCATTCTTTTTCTAAATTGCTGCGGCAAAAACTTACCGCGGGCTTCTCCGCCATAGGCATGGGCACCCCAACGCACATAAACATCAGCAATATCATCAATAGTTTCCCAGTTTTTAGCTTCAAGTAAAGCTGCAACACCTGCACCATATACGCCCTGCTCATCCCCAAAAATTCTAAATGCTGCCTGTCTCCATGCTTCCTTCGCCTCTAAACCACTTTTCTGCAATTCTTTGCTGTCATTTTCAATATGTTTTTTTACATAATTATCACTGTAATCTTCATCCAGCCCCGCAATTAAAAGCACTGCCTGGTCAAGCAATTCCATTACCGAAGGCATAGAATCACGGAATAAACCACTAATACGCGCGGTAACATCTATACGCGGGCGTTTTAAATCTTTCAAAGGAATTACTTCCAATCCTTTTACCTTTAAACTACCGCTTTGATATACCGGTTTAACGCCTAATAAATATAAAAATTCTGCAACACATTGTCCATGACTCCGCATATTAGAACCGGACCACAAAACGATGCCTATATTTTCTGGATATCTTCCTTCATCTTCTATAAACCTGCTTATTACCTGATCCCCCAACGTTTTGCCAATTTCCCATGCAGCCTGTGTAGGAAGCGTCCTGGGGTCGATACCGTAAAAGTTGCGGCCTGTCGGCAAAAGGTCTGCTCCTCCACTGCTTGGAGCTCCCGAAGGTCCCGGTTCGATATACTCTCCTTCAAAAGCCCGCAATATATTTTCCATCTCATCTTGTGTTTTACGTAAATTGGGATAAAGAATTTTACAAATATAATTACAAATTACATTAAGTTTTTGAGTAAATTCAAAATTACTTTCACTTACCCACTTCAATGAGTTAACTTCATTTATAGATTCTTCTGCAAAATCTTTACTTTGCAAAATTTTAACTACTTCTTCACACTTTTTATTTATTTCATCAATAAGCATACCATAAGTTATTTTTAACGGCTCATATATTAAGCTGCTGTTTTCCAGCAAATAATAATAATCAAATCCATACGAACCGGCAATAGCCTGTGTTAAACTAGGAATTTTGCCATTTTCCAAACGCATTAAAAGGCATAAATATTCCGTTAAATCATTGTCAACCGGTGGCTGTCCTAAAATATGCAGTCCTGTATGAACCTCTAAATTTTTTAAATCTGTTATGTAATTATGTAAGTTGCCTATATATTCATTAAACGGCTTTCCTGCATCGTAAATTACTTCATCCTTTAAATTAGCTGTTTCTACCTTCTCTAAAACCAGTTTCTCTAAATTAGGAAGACTTTCCGGCTGCGTAGTTTCAAAATGCACATACTCATCCATTATTTTTTCTAATTCTTCTAATTCTTCATACAACCCGGCTTTTGTCTGAGGAGCAGGCAAATGTTCAATCAGACATGCACTGCCTCTGCGTTTAGCCTGAATCCCTTCACCGGTAATAGTCATATTATAAGGGTATATATCTGGCAAATCGCCCAAAGCCAAATCAGGATAGCACGAAGCACTCAGCCCTGCATTTTTCCCAGGAAGCCATTCCAGAGAACCATGTGTTCCAATATGCGCTACTGCATCTGCCTGCCAAACATCACGAAGCCATTGATAAAATGCAATATAATGATGTGTAGGCGCAGAAAACGGAGAGTGATATATTTTTTCCGGATCTTCACCAAAGCCGCGCGGAGGCTGAACAGTAATAAAAATGTTTCCGTCCATTGTCCCTGGGACCAAAAGATTTCCATCGTATTCCATCACTTTTCCGGGAATCGTTCCCCAATCCTTTTGTAATTGTGATTGAACGCGTTCTTCAATGCTGCTGAAATATTCAGCATACTTTTCCCCTGAAATTTTTTCAGCATTCAATATTTGCCTGTCTGTTAGCAAACTTCTGTCGTTAGTTGCATTTGCTGTTAAAATTTTAATGAATTCTTTTCCATCCTCTGGAATAAAATCAACTTTATAACCACGTTCTTTTAATAAATGTAATAATCTTCTTATACTCTCAATAGTATCTAAGCCTAAAGCACTGCCTATATTGGAATTTTTAGGAGGATAATTATGAAAAATAATTGCTATCTTTTTAGAACCATTAGCTTTTCTGCGAAGATTTCCCCATTTTTTTGCTTTGCTGGCTATACGTTCAATGCGCTCATTAATAGGCAAATAGCGGACATCCCCATTATCCAATATTTTTTTATTCGCAATTGGGACACCATGAATGATGCCATCAAATTCCGGCAAAGTTACACTTATGGATATCTCCATTGCATTTAATCCTTCTAAGCTATTTTTCCATTCATCATATGGGGCAATAACTGAATATGCCTGTAATACCGGTACATTTAGTTCTTTTAAATCTTCTATAGTAATTGAACCGCTACTGGTCATTGAAAATTTCATAACATTAATCAAAACATCAATGGCCAGTATACCATTTTCTTTAAAGAACATATCAAAAAGCCTACGCAGGCTTGGCATTCCTAATTCTTCTACAGGCATGCCGTTTGTAAAAACACATATAACGTTCATACCTTGTTTTTCTATTTCTTTAATTAAACGATTTTGATATTCTAAATCTCCCCATATCCATTCATCCCTATAAAACAAAACACCTGCTGTCATTTTATTTTCATTACAAAATTTATTTTTATATTCCTGTAAATCACTATATACTTTGCCGGCTTCAGGATGATAGATGCCGCACCAACAGACAGGATTAGGTTCCGGCACCGTACTATCAGTTTTGTTTAAGCAGGCATCTAAATACAGCCATAAATTATAATAATTTTCATATCCGCCAAAAGACATATATCTTCTTATCAAATCTATCTGTTTTTGATTAAAACCCTTAATAAAATCATTATTTTTCATATCGTCGGCATCAATAAAATATTTAATTTTATTTGCTTCCAAAAAATGCTGGCATTTTTTAAGAAAAGGATTATCCATGCCTGTGCCCATCCACTTTATTAAAACTATGTCGGCAGAACCTAAATTCTTGCTCCATTCATTTTCCCATTCAGTATTCCCTGTTATCCACAAGCAAGCAGATTTTTCAGATATTTTATTTTCGTTTTGCAAAGCAGTTAACGTTTGCTGCATAATACCCATTTTTCTAATTATATTAGTCAGAAATACAATTTTAAACATTTTACATCTTCCTTTTTACATTAAATTTCTTTGCATTTTTTTCAGTAAATATAAAAAATACGGTGTTCCTATAAGCGCAGTCATAATTCCTACCCTTATTTCTGCCGGCGGCATTACAATACGCCCCAATAAATCACATATAACCAAAAACATAGCGCCTCCCAAAGCACTTGCCGGCAGCAGTATCCTATGATCTGGACCTAAAATCATACGCATCATATGCGGTATAACCAATCCAACAAAACCTATATTACCGCTGACACAAATAGATGTCGCCGTTGTCATTGATGCCAAAAACAGCAATCCCATTCTATAAACAGTCACATTCATACCTACTGATTTTGCTTCAACCTCTCCCAGTGCTAAAATGTTTAAATGCCTCGATAGCAGTAGGATTACACTTATCCCAACAAAAACAGGTCCTATAGCAAGGTAAAAATGTTCCCATCTCCTGTAATCAAGCCCTCCGACAATCCAAAATAAGTATTGCTGAAGTTTTTGCTCATTCATAAAAGTCAGCACGCCGGAAGTTACTGCTCCCAAGAACATACCTACGGCAACACCAGCTAAAAGTAATGTCATAACAGGTATTCTCCCATTGTGCATTGCTAAAAATACTGTTAAAAGCACAGCACATATACTACCGCAAAAGGCAAATGCCGGCATAACAAATAAACTTTGCGAAGCTACACCCAGAGCAATCGAAATAACCGCTCCTGTTGCAGCACCTGCTGATATTCCTATAATTCCCGGATCAGCCAGAGGATTGCTGAATATACCCTGCATTACTGCTCCCGAAATACCTAACGATGCGCCCACCAAAAGGCCAACCAATATCCGCGGGATACGTATATGCCATAATACAGCAAATTCTTCCTGAGTAAAACTTCCATCTGAAAGAAGGGGAATTTCTAATTGCCTACCCAAAACATTAAAAACATGCGAAACCGATATATCTATTTGCCCAAAAGTCAAAGAAATACAAGCTACAAAGCTCATTAATAAAAAAATAAAAAACAATATAAAAAAATTATATTTTTTATTTGTATTCAATTTTCTGCTCCTCCAAAACACCTGGATAAACTGCTTCTGCAAGTTTTTTTATAGATTCTACAATATGCTGGCTTGCAACATACTTGTATTTATCTGGGACAAACTTTATTTGATTATTTTTTACAGCTTTAAGATTTTTATAAGCTGGATCATTTTTTATTTCTTCCGCATAAGCATTAATGTTTTGTTTATTATCAAAATTCCATGTAGGAAGTAAAAATATATCTGGATTAATATTTACAACTTCCTCTTTGCTTATTATTGTATTATTTCGTAATGCAGCCCCATTAACTATATGCGCCATAGTCAACATATTATCAAATAACTCTCCTTTGCGTCCCATGGCCGCAGTAAAATTAAAAGCTATCACAACTTTACGTTCATTGTCTGGAATTTTAGATAGCAGTTTTTCTATTTTTTTGATCTCCTCATTCATCGAATTAACTATTTTTATTCCTTGTTTCTCTTCATTAACTACCCTAGCTATACCTAAAACTTTTTCACACATTTCGTTATAATTATGTGGGCTGGAAGCAACGTAAACCGGTATACCAACTTCCTCAAGGCTCCTCACAACTCCACTATCAGTCGCTACTGAAACTAAAACAAGATCTGGGTTTAATGACATAATTTGTTCAATATTCGGATATATACGTTGCCCAACTTTCTGAAATTCTTCTTCGGTTAAAAAACTTATTTCAGGATCAGCAGCCCATCTACTATATCCTATAATTCTCTCAGAATTAACTAAAGCAGATAAAATTTCATCAGTTCCATAAGTTAGCGAAATTATGCGTTGAGGACTCTCACGCATATAAACAGAACGCCCTGAATCATCAACAACCGAATATCCATTATTTTTTTCTTCACTCTGTTTTTTTTCATTGGAACAGCCAACCATAAGGAATATAAAAATAAAAATAAGAATGAAAGCAAAAATTTTTCTCATAATTTATCATTATCCTCTACTTATTTCGTCCCAATTTGGCTGCGATAAAAATATTTCAGTAACCGTCCAATACATAATATTACTTTTTTATTTGATGTATAGGGTAAATATTTCTTCATTGCAGAACATAAGTTTTCTTCTTCTTCTTTTATTAATTTATTAGCAACTTCCTGACAGTTCATTAACTTCCCAACATTGTATATCCAGTTTTTAGTATTATTTGCCCCAACAGGATACATTTCGTCAAAATATTTAATGCCAAATTTACTATTTAATTCGCCAGCAATCTTGATTAGTATATCAGTACTCTGCCCGCGCCCACCCAAAATAATACTAGCTTCAGCCTGAGTAATAACTGATAGTTTTTCTATAGGCAAATATCCGGGAAATTGACCAATAACTTCAATATTTAATTTTTTCAATAATCTTGTTACTTCTATAGCATAATTTCCCCATGGTCCACCATTATCTCCTAATAACACAACCGTACCTTGTTTTTTGGGCAGAGGTTTTAAAAAAGTATTAATTAGTTTTTTCGTAACTTCAAAGTATTCTTGATAATACTCTCCATCTAAAAAACCATAACAATCTACTGTTATAACTGGTAAATTATAATTATACTGAATTTTACGTGCAACAGATTCAACATCGTCACCAATTACTCCAGCTACACATGAATTAGCTATTACTAAACATTTCGGTTTATAATTTTCAATTGCAAATTCAGCACATTTTTCCAGCTGGCTTATGCCGCCAAAAATAGAGTGCTTTTCTTCCATTTGAGTAGATAACAGCGGTACAGAATGAAGCAATTCAATTTGATCATTAGAAGATACCCTATAACATGCATTTATATCCATAGTTCTTGTAACATGCGCACAAGCTTTTGGACTATGAAAAATTACTACTGCACCATTACAATAAGCAACTGCACGCCAGACTCCCGGCATACTACAGCTGCAATTTTTTACATTATTAATAAATCTTTTCGTTTTAATTGCCATAGTCGCCTGCTAATTTTTCTAATTCTTCAAAAGTAATAGGTGTTGGAATATTTAAATCCTTATTATTTAAAATATCTTTAGCTAGCTGTCTATACAATCCTGCCTGCTCACTTTCAGGAGCATATTGCATTACTGTCTGCCTGCTGTTTTCCGCCTTGTTTACAACAACATCCCGAGGAATAAAAGCAATAAGCTTAGAATTCAGTCTCTTTGCAAATTCTTCAAGCACCTTAAACTCATTAGGTGTATTTCTGCTGTTGCCAATAATACCGCCTAAACGCACCTTGCCACGCTCTGCAAAACGTTTAATTCCTTTAGCTATATTGTTTGCTGCATATAAACTCATCAATTCACCGGAAGAAACAATATAAATATCAGTTGCATAACCCTCACGTATAGGAACTGCAAATCCCCCGCAAACTACATCTCCCAATACATCGTATAAAATAACATCATCATCTATAACTTTAAGCGTACGCAATTTTTCCAGTGCTACTATTATCCCCCTTCCTGCACATCCTACACCTGGTTCTGGTCCTCCAGCTTCAATACATTTAATATTATTGTATCCAAAATTAACTATATCTTCGGTTTTTACATCTTCTTTTTTACGCACTACATCCAAAACAGTTTTTTTGCAAATATAGCCCAGCAGCAATCTTGTCGAATCATTTTTTGGGTCACATCCAATCTGGCAAACTTTAATTCCCATTTCACTCATAGCTGCTGATATATTTGCAGAAGTTGTAGACTTACCAATTCCACCTTTTCCATAAATAGCAATCTTTTTCATAATCGCACCTCAATATTTAAAAATTGATCACATAATACTGTATAGACTCTTATCAATTTATGATATAATTTACTAAGAAGATTTTCTTTAAATTTAAACTATATACCTATTATATAGTCAAGTAGTACGAGGATTAAATATGAATAACAATAACATACAAAACTATTTTACTGCCGGAGAATTAGCTTCAATGTTTGATATTTCTAAACAGACTTTACTATACTACGATAAAGTTGGTCTTTTAGTTCCTGAGTTTGTGAGTAATAATGGTTACAGACACTACTCTATGAATCAATATTTAATATTAGAAATAATAGTATGTTTACGTAAACTCAATATCTCTGTAAACAATATTAAAAAATTTATTACAGAAAGAAATAACACAGTCTTACAGACAATACTAATAAATAAAGAAAAAGAATGTGCAGCCATTATCGCAGAAAATGAACGAATCCTTAAAGCTTTACAAATTATTTCAACTAATTTAAATAGTAATTATGACAAATTACTTGACAAAATTACATTATCATTTTGTCCGAAAGAATTAATTAGAGTAACCGCAATTGATAAAAGTTTTTCTGGAAAAGATCGTATTATGTTATTTTCCAAACACTCTTTAAAAATATTTCATGCAATGCATATAAAAAAGAAGGAAATAGGCTGGATTATCGACAAAAATAATTTCTTAACTTCAAATCAGAATTTAGAAGCAAAAGCTTTTTTTTCATACGCCTCTGACATACAAGGTCATAAAAAAGTAGAAAAATTTATATTAATCGAAGGATTTTATGTTGAATTATATTTCAAAGGAACATTTTATGAAAACGCTAAAAAAACATCTCAAAATTTAATGACTTTTTTAAAAAATAATAATTTAAAAGCTATCAGTGATATTTACATTTTACCAATTAAAAATCACTGGTTTACTAAAAACTCCCACGAATATATAACTAAAATCTTTTTACAGGTAGAATATTTATAATAAAATTTATTTCAAATAAAAAGTTCCCTAAAAGTTTTATTTCACTTTTAGGGAACTTTTTTATTATTTTATGCCTTGCAATGACCACTAGCTTCATTATTCATAATTTTTTTAAATATAATATGTGCTTCTGATGGTGTTTTTCCATTTTCTACTGCTTTATAATAATGTAGTAGTGCAGTTTTATACTTTTTGTGTGCTACATCATCTGGAATTGTTTTATAATTTTTAGGATTAAACTCCATTACTTTTTTAAAAATGGCATGAATTTCTTCGCTGCTTTTTCCAGCCTTTTTCGCAGCTTCAACATGCTTCATGGCACGTTCATAACGTTTTTTAGCATGTGGCTCTGTAGGTACTTGAAAATTAGAATGTCCATTATTCATATTGATTCCTCCATAATATTTTTATATTACTTAGACTATACACTATATTGTAACAATACTGTCAATATTCTAATTTATTTTTTTATAACATATTTAATTTTCAAAAAACTTCATTTTGCAAATGTATTGCGTTTGTGCGCACGTTTGTGTATAATTAAACTGTAAAAACAGTTAAATTAAAGGAGGTTTTTACTATGGTTAAATCATCAAACCTTTATGCCCGCATCGAGCCGGACGTTAAAGAACAGGCAGAAGCAATTTTAAATGCACTTGGTATATCTGCGTCAAATGCAATTTCCATTTTCTATAAACAAATCATACTTAATAACGGACTTCCTTTTGAAGTAAAACTCCCAAAGCCTATTTTAGATGTCAGTGCCATGACACAGGAACAGTTAGATACTGAACTTGAAAAAGGCTATATGGATATTAAGGAAGGACGTACTCGACCGGTAGCAGAGGCCTTTGCTGATATTCGTAAGGAGTTTGGTGTATGAATACTTACGAAATCCGTCTTACCAAAGAAGCAGAAAAAGACCTGCGCGATATTTTTAAATATATTGCCGTTAATTTACAGGCGGTTTCTGCTGCGGCCGACCAGCTTGGACGGCTGGAAAATGCAATATATAATCTTGAGCAGATGCCTGAAAGATTTCATTGTTATGAAAAAGAGCCATGGCATAGCCGCAATCTTCGTATTATGCCAGCAGATAATTACCTCATATTTTATATTCCAAACCGTGAAAATTTAACTGTCACCGTTTTGCGTATTATGTATTCTGCCCGTAATGTAGATAAAGAATTAAAGAAAATATTATAACTTTAATCAAGAGCCAGGCAGCCTGGCTCTTTTTTTATTTGCGCCTACCGCTGACATAAGTTCGGGGAGCAATAAATTGCACGTTTGCAGTTTAACCGATAAACAGCGCATAAAACTGCAGTTTTTTAAACAGCGTTTTATGTTGCAGTTTTGAGGTTATCTGCAAAGGTGCCGGAAGCGGCACGCTCAGCAGTCTGTGCCGCGCAAAGCGCAGGCACTGTCTGCTTGCCGCAACCTCTTTCCTTCTGCGGCAGGCGGTAAAAGTCTGCCGCAGAACACTTTGTGCGGACGCAAAGCAGGCAAACATAGGGCGCAGCCAATGGCAAACAGCTTGTTTGGTCGGCTTTACTGTCCGCACTGCCAGCAAAACCAAAGTTTTGTAACCTTTGCCTTCTTTCAGAGCAGGGGGTAACAAAGGCATATTTTAAAGCCCCTGCTTACCATATAAGGCGGCAGGAGCAGCCCTGCCGCTCCTGCTTTACGCAATGCCTTCCATATTAACATAATTTTCTGCTGTCGGCTCTAAAACATCACTTGTGCCTATTTTTAATCCGCATTTACTTGCAAACTCCAAAACAGTATCGTTGACTTCCTTTCTGTAACGGACAGGGTCATTATCAAATAATTTAGCCTGCCTTATATAGTTCTGATTTATTTCGAGCAATGCCACCGGCTTGCCACGGTCATCACTGATACCTACAAGCTGTTTTTTACAGCCAATCATACTTTTATACCCTGCGGCGCAGTTTTTAAGGCTGAGTGCCCAAAATTTTAACTCGCTATTTTTTTCAATGCACTTTGCGCCGAAGGCTTTCATCAACATTGTATATCTGTTCACAACTTCTTCCGGCACATCAAATATGATTTCTCTGTCCGCTTGTTTTGCTACCGCAAGAGATAACCATGTATGCAGTTTGGCAAGCGCAGGCACTTCTTTTCTAAAGTTATTTTTGGTAACTTTGTCTGCCGACTGCCAAAGGCGTAAAATATCGTGATATTCTTCGTCCCATTTTTTTACAACGTACTGCATTTGCATTTTGGGGTAATACGTTATAAACATATTATAAAATTCGACCATTTTATCTATTTCTTCAAGTGCGCTAATACCTCTTTTTGCATACCCAAACATTGCCTGCGCCACGTCATAATTTTTTATTTTGTAGCACTCACGCAACATTGCCAAATTTTCATACTGTAAATAGCGGCGCACATGCGGTATATTTGGCAAATTCAGCACTTTGCAGACAGCAGTTATATAATCGGTTTTCTGCATTTCTTTATATATCCGTTCATCAAACCGTTCCGGCAGATAACTTGTGCAAAGCACGTTTTTCTCCCAACTGTTCATACTGCCTGCGCCCTGTGCAAGCATTTGGATATTATCCATATCCCAAAACCTTACCCTGTGGGCAAGGTTAAGGATATTACCGTAAAGTTTATACTCATAAATGCCGCCTATATACAAACGCTTCGGCGTTTTGCCGCACTCTTTAATTTTTTTATTAACAGCTGACCGCAAGGCTTGTAATAAATCGGTAAAGCTATTGCCTTTATTTATTTTATGGCTAAAACCATAAAACCAAAGGGCTGTTTTTTCTTTTAATTTCCAAAAATCGCTGATATAACCGATTTGCATATCTTCAAGCATTTTGCCGTCCAGTGTTTTTTTCCAACGGCAGGTGCTGTTTTTTACATCAAAAATAAAGCGTTCCTGCACATCTGTTAAATATCTGTAAGTTTTATGCACAAATTTGCCTATGCTGACTGCCGTATATTTAATACGCAGTTCTACTTTTTCCTTAAAATCCATAACCTTCATAATGGTTATATCCGGCAACAAGCTATCTTCGTTATCTGCATACATTACGGCATTGCCTGTATGCGTCCTGCCGCAGGCAGGGCAGGTACAGCTATCGCCGTAAAAACCAACAGAACCGGTATTAAAAGTAAAGCTTGCGCCGCAGGTTATGCAACGTGCCTGAAAATAACCGGTTTTATAATAACGGCGAATACGGTTATCTTCTTTATAACACACAAACAGTGTAGGAGAACCAAACGCTTCGTACATATCCGACCGTACTATTTTATTGCCTATTTGCAGTTCAGCTAATTTTTTCATTTATCGCACCTTCATTCGTCATCATTTTCTTCAAAGCTGTAACCGTCATCAGCTTCGGTATCTGTTTCTTCAAGTATGTTATCTTTTTGCTCCGCATCTTCATCAGCGAAGTCACAAAACAAACTGCTTTCATCCGTTTTTGCTTTTTCAAGGTCTTTTTTTGCCTGCTCTTTTTTCTGTGCTTCTTTAGCCTTTGCCGCATTAAGCTGTGCTTCTGCCTGCCGTTTTTCTGCTTCGGCTTTTTCTTTGGCTTCAAGAGTAGGTTTATGTTTTTCAAGCAACTTACCTGCCATATCCAGTGCCCTGCGCTGGGTATCTATAAAGGCTTCTAAAACCCTTGCTGTTTCCGGTGGATTTCCGTGTTCCTTATCGAAAGCAATAAGTTCAGTTAAAATTTCAAGGCAATTTATTTGCTGTTTTAAAAAACTTTCCGTTCTGTTTACATTTATCATTGCCATTCACCCTTCTTTTATAAAAGGGCAGGGGCATAAGCCCCATGCCCTTTGCTTTTATGCTACTTGCTCTTTTTTTGCTTGCGGCTGTTCTTTCTTTTCGCAGTATTCAAATTCACGGAGCAGGATTTGTACCCAAATACCTTTTGTGCCGTCCTCTTTTTCGTACTGCCGTAACTCAACGTTGCCGCCAATATGGATTTTGTTGCCTTTATTTAAGGTATCCCCAATCAATTCGGCTGTTTTACCAAAGGCAATTACGTTAAAATATTGGGGCTTTGTCACTTTTTCACGTTTATCATATACGTTTTCAGCTACGCTGAATTTTGCAACAGCTTTGCCGTTCTTGCCAAAAATAATTTCGGGGTCTTTCGTAAGTCTTGCGGTAATTTCAATTCGATTCATAATACACACTCCATTCTTTAACTTTAGGCAATATATACCAAGCCCTGTATGGCGCAGGTATACTTTGCCGTGGGATTGGAAGGGGCATTGCTCCTTGCGCCGACCCCTCGCTCCCTCGCGATTGTTTTTTGCCGCTTTCGGCGTCGATTAAAAAACGGCTGGCAGCCGCAGGCAAGGACGGCGTATTGCCGCGTAGTTTATCCTTAACGCCCGGCATAAAGCCAGGCGTTAAAATCGAAGCCGTGAAAAGCGGGAAAAAATATAAAATAAAAAAGCCGCACCAACCAGGGCGGCCTCCAAAGCATCATACACGGCACCCGGCATTGTGCCGCGTATGAATAAAAAAGCAGTTCGCCAAGCCCTGCTTTCCGCGAAGGCAAACGGCTTACATTTTTTTCGTGACATTACCCGTATTATTTTGTAAAATATGCTCCGTGCCATTTTTAGATTATTCCTACATCATCAAATTCTTCATAATTTGGCACATTCCCCATATACAAAACCTGCTTTTCGTTGGCTGTAAAAGCAGGTTTTGTTTTTTTATGCTTGCTTTTTCCTTTTGTTCGTTTTATAATGATTTATAACAAACTCCTGTTTGTTATAATATTGTGAGTAAATCAGCCATGCGTACCATATTACACGTTGACTTGAATAATTTTTATGCATCGGTAGAATGTTTATATAATCCGGCGCTGCGTGGTAAACCTGTGGCAGTCGCAGGCGACCCGGCCAACCGGCACGGCATAATTCTGGCCAAAAACATGCCGGCGAAAAAGTTGGGCGTAAAAACCGGCGAAGCCATCTGGCAGGCCAAAGAAAAAGTGCCTGACCTTATTTGCGTGCCTCCACATTACGATAAATACCTGCGGTTCAGCCGGGCTGCGCGTAAAATTTATTACCGTTTCACCAACCAGGTTGAAAGTTTTGGCATTGATGAATGCTGGGTGCGTCCGTAAGTCACAAACTTTGTGGCGCGGATAGAAAAGAAATGTGCTGATAGCAAAGCACTGGACTAAACACTAAATGTCCATTATCAGCCGGCTAAACTGTGAGGGAAACCAATAACAGCGACAACAGCACGCCGGTAAAAGCGCAAGTTCGCAAATCAGCATGCGGCGACTGAGCGTCTGAGATAAAAACTGTATATGAGGATGAAAGCTTGATTGCTTGAACGACAATCAGAGGTGGTCTATCGTCACCCATAGCGAAAGTTGATTGATACGCTATGCAACTTAGGGTAGAATGTTTAGCCAGCTGCAAACTACAAGTGTTCCAAGTTGACCGCCGCGATAAGCGGAAAAATGATGAAAATCGCATCCGACAATACAGGCGCTATGTTCTTTTCTATACTAAACGGAGATTGCCTAAGTCAGAACGCACTAAGTGCTATAAGTGCAGACTTTGAATATTTGATATGGCAACGGAGTCTCCATAGTAGTCCGAGTTAGGGAAAACCTAATACATGGCGAAGGGAGATAGTTTACATTTCAATACAAAACAAAGAAAGGTGCGTGAGGCATTGAGAAATCCGAGTGATGTATTGAACAGCCTGAAAAACAAGGCAAATTTACCAAATTATCAATTCAAACGATTGTACAGAAATCTATTTAATCCTAAGTTTTACCTTGCAGCATACCAGAATATCTCTGGAAATCACGGAAGCATGACACCAGGAATAGACGGAATAAACTTGGACGGCATGGGAATGGAGCGTATAATGGCAATTATTGCTCAAATACGAAACCATACATATCAACCAACCCCTGTCAAAAGATTGTATATTCCGAAAAAGAATGGGAAGTTGCGACCGTTAGGTATTCCATCAACTAATGACAAACTAGTGCAAGAAGTTATTAGAATGATACTAGAAAGTATCTATGAACCGACATCTACTAACCAATCACATGGCTTCCGACCAAAAAGAAGTTGCCATAGTGCGCTAACGCAAATTCAAAAAACTTATACTGGAGTAAAATGGTTTATAGAAGGCGACATCAAAGGATGTTTTGACAATATAGACCAACACACTCTAATAAGAATAATCAGGAAAAGAGTAAAGGATGAACACTTCATCGCGCTAATATGGAAATTTCTCCGTGCGGGATATATGGAAAATTGGAAATGGAACGGCACATACTCAGGAGCGGCACAAGGTTCTGTCATAAGCCCTATTCTATCCAACATCTATATGAACGAGTTGGACAAATATATAATGGAATATAAAGAGAAGTTCGATATAGGTGTTCAAAGAGCTGGAAACGCTGAATACGCAAGGAGAAAATCTCGATGGTACTGCTACAAACAAACCACCGAAAAAAACTGGGAACACTATTCAAGTAAAGAAAAAGAAATCCGAACAAACGAAATCCAAAAACGATTCAAAGCATGGTCCTCATTGCCAGCAATGGAACCTATGGACAAACAATACAAGCGAATTCAGTATTGCAGATATGCTGATGACTTTTTAATAGGAGTAATAGGCTCTAAAAAGAACGCTGAAGAAATACGAAATGCGGTCAGAATATTTTTAGCAGATAACCTCCATCTAGAATTATCTATGGAAAAAACATTAATAACAAATGCTAAAGATAAAGCTAAATTTCTAGGATATGATATTACAGTGTCAAAAAGGAGCAAGAATTTTACGAAAAGAAAGCAAGGCAAATTCCGCAATAGCGAAGGCAGTGTAAAGCTATACGTTCCTAAAGAAAAATGGATGAAACGTTTGTTGGATAACGAAAATATGATTATCCGCGTGGATGAAACCGGAAAGGAAATATGGTCACCCGTAGCACGAAGTAGTTTTGTTAATCGTGCTCCAGTTGAAATCATCGGTGGATTTAACTCAGAAATACGCGGGCTGTACAATTATTACTCTTTGGCAAGTAATGTTTCTGTTCTGAATAAATATTATTACATAATGCAATACAGTATGTATAGAACTTTCGCCGCTAAATATAGATGTTCAATGTGTAAAATTATTGAACGATACAAGAAGAACGGTATATTTAGCATGGAATATTTAACGCCAAAGGGACAAAAGAAACGCATTGAATTTTACCATAACGGATTTAAGAAGCAAGCTCCGTCAAATTTCGCAGAAATTGACAATCTCTCTCAACCAGTTACAATATACAAATTTAAACCCAAAGAACTAATTGTACGAATGTTACAGGGAAAATGCGAAATGTGTGACATATACACAGACAAAATAAAAGTACACCATGTGGCAGCTCTTAAAGATTTAAATCCAAATAAAGAATGGGAAGCAAAAATGATTAAAATGCGAAGGAAAAGTTTGGTAGTATGCGAAAAATGCTTTGCAATAATTCAGTCTGATATGTAAATGGCGAGCCGTATACATTGAGAGGTGTACGTACGGTTCTGAGGCGAGTACTTGGAAACCTATCATGGCGACATGATAAGGCGCTAGGTACTTAGCCTACCTAGACGTTTCAGGCTCCTTAAATTTATACGGCACCGGGCCGGAAATTGCCGAAAAAATCCGCAGAATTATGAAAGACGAGCTGGGCCTTACGGTCAGCATCGGCGTCAGTTGGAATAAGATTTTTGCCAAATTCGGCAGTGACTATAAAAAGCCGGATGCCGTAACATGTATTACGCAGGATAATTACCAGGATATAATCTGGCCAAAACCGGCATCGGATTTGCTGTACGTTGGGCACGCCACGGAACGTAAATTAAAAGGCATTGCTATTTTAACCATTGGCGACCTTGCCCGGCGCGACCCGGCGCTGTTAAAATTATCGCTTGGTAAATGGGGCTTAATTCTGTCTGATTTCGCGCGCGGTCTGGATACATCCCCGGTACGCACTATTGACGAACGCAGCGCGGTTAAAAGCATTGGCAACGGCGTCACCACGCCGCGTGATATTACAAATACAGACGATGCAAAAATTGTATATATTTGCCTGGCAGAGTCCGTGGCAGCCCGTTTGCGTGAAAACGCCTTAAAATGCACCGGCGTTGAAATAACACTGCGCGACAGCAGCCTTTACACCGTGACCAGGCAGATGAAGCTCCCCTACCCCACCTGTTATGTCGAAGATATACTTAACGCAGCCATGCAGCTGCTTAATAGAAATTACGATTTTTATACAAATAAGCACCTGCGCAGCATAGGCGTGCGCGGCATTAACCTGGTAACGGCAGAAAAAGGGTATCAGCTGGATATGTTCGCGCCGGACACTACCGATAAAAAAGACAGGCTTGCCAAAGCAGTTGACCAGCTGCGCCGCAGGTTCGGCCATGATGCAGTACTGCGCGCCGCAACATTATTAGATGATAAGCTGCGCATCAATCCAAAAGATGACCATGTTATACATCCTTATTCTTATTTCCGCTAAAGGGGGCAAATAAATGGATTATCTCGAAGTTACCGCAAAGTTTGATAATACCGGCCGCATAATTCCCATTTCCTTTATTTGGGACGGCCGGAAGATAAATATAGATAAAGTATCTGATATGCGCCCGGCAGCGTCACTAAAACAAGGCGGGCAGGGTATGCGCTATATATGCCGTACCGGCAGCACCGTTTATTATCTGTTCTGCGACGAGCAGCGCTGGTTTTTAGAGCGTATTGGTTAAGTTCATAATTGTTGGCAACCATATGGCAACCAATGGTATTACCACTTTAAAACACAAATAAACCCAGCAAGCCTGACAGGCTGCTGGGTTTATTTTATTAGTATCTTCTATTCTTCCTCGTCATCATCTAATAAACTTTCTAAATCAATATCGCTATTTACAAATTGCTGTACCTCCTCCGGCGTCAAAAACATACTTAATATTTTTTCTTTATATGTTTGCAGAAAATAAAAATCGTTAAGTTCTATAATCGGGTTATCATTTTCTGCCTTTAAACTACCCGTAATAATTAATCTTGTATCCGCATCAAGCATATCAATTACTTTTTCTTTTGCTTCTTCACTTTGGCATTTTATAGCCAAAATTATGCTTTCTTCCATTCCATCAGGCCTAAAACTGTATTTTAAACACAATCCCTTCCTGTCCGGGTAATCTAAAATAGTGCCGGTTAAAATAATTCTATTCATAATATATACCTCATATTTCCATGCCATTATCTCTTACATCAACGTTTAAGTCGGCTCTCATGCCACCTTTAACCCGCTCGTCGCGCGTTTTATTTACCGCTGCTTTCAGCTTGTTCAAGCTGCTTTCGAGCTTTTCTTGCAATGTCGGGTCGCGCCTGTCCTGGTTCGCCAGGTTAGATTTTTTAATAAATCCGGCTGCCTCTTTATCTACCTTATAACTGAACTGCGGAATAATTTTTTGACTTAAACCAAGGAATTGTCTGCCCAGATATTTCAAATTGCGGTTAGACTCTTTAAGCTGTTTAAGGTATTCTTTGCGCGCTTCGTTTTTATTTTTAAGCGTAGTTTCTATTTCTTTTATGCCGGCAATATGTTCCGGTTTCTGAATTTCGCGCTCGTAAATTTCCAGTTTTTCTGCCAGATTCTTTTCTTTTTCCAGCACATCATTTTGCCATTTAAGCAGCTTGTTTTTTTCTTCATTATAATCACGTTTATAATTAAGTTCGTGCCATTTCGGCGTCGGTTTTTGGGCGAAAGCATCAAAGGCCGCGTCAAATTTTTTGCGCAGCTCTGCCACTTTCCTTTTCTCTTTATCTAAACGTTTGCTCTGCCCTTTTGTATAAACGGACAATGCAATTTTGTGGATACGGTCATCAGTTAAAATTAACTTTTGTGTAAGTTGTATGCTCTGATTGTTTTCTTTAACCTTGTTGCCGATTGCAAACGCAGATGAATAAAGACGGTCTGCAAATTTTTTGCCGTCCAGGGTAATTTCTTCCACAGTTTTTCCGGAAAGGTCTGCTTTCAAATTTACCAGATTTAATTTTTCATGGGCTTCAAGTTCACGCAGTTCTTTAATTACATTCTGGTATTTCTTTATTTCTTCGCAGGTCGTTTTTATTTCTTTTGACAGCACATACAAACGTGCTTTATCTGATAAATGTTCAAATTTAAAATCCGGTTTCTTCATTTGTTTTTTCATTTGGTTTGCCAGTTTTGGTCCCAGATGATTTTGCGCCGGACGGTCATAAAAATCAAATTGTTCTTTATCGTTTTTGAGCATAGCTTCAGACCGCAAATCGCGCAAAGATTTGCAGCTTACCCTTGCTTCTATTCCATTTTTTTCGTAAGCTTCATTAATAATTCTTTCCAAACTTTTGCGTACTTTTAATACATTTTGGGGACCAGCACCATTCTTTGCAGTAAAACGGTCATCTTTTTTATAACCGCCACGTTCCGGGTATTTTTTATTATACCTTTTAAAAAACTGGTAATCGGGTTTTACGTTTTGTTTGTTTTCAATTATGCGTTCACTGAACATAATGTGCGCATGAGGTTGTCTTTTATCATTATCAAGTGCTGCATTTTTTTCGTGGATTGCAAAGCAATACGCTTTATTACTGCCAACATTTTTTTCAACAAAGCACTGAACTAATTTTATATTTTCTTCCAAAGAAAGTTCAGCCGGCAAAGCAATTTCAAATTCTTTATAGGCATTTCCGTTTTTACGTTCATATAAATCTGCTGCCGCAAAAAAGTCAGTTGGTTTTGCAGACCAGTCAGGCAAATTGCCGAATTGCTTATATACAAGTTCTTCTTTTTTAGGGCCATTAGCATAACTGCCTTCGCGCAAAATGTATTCGCAATGGCGTTTAGCGTTGCCGGTTTTTCCATTTTTTATTGTGCAATGGTAAGTTGCCATTTCTGCAAAACCTCCTTTCCGTTTTATGTTTATGATTTTAGTTTTTTAATTTCGCGCTACCAGCGCGACAGGAACGTATGTGACGATTTTGCTTTTACCTTTTCAGAAAAGGTAAAGCGAAAACGGCGGCAGCCGTGAAGCACGGGTTTCTGCGCGCAGTGAGAAACCCATAAGTGCGCCTCGATATTCCATCGAGGACTGGCATAAAAAAAGAGACTACCGCAATCAGGGTACACTTAACCCTTAATTAAACGATAGTCTCACTTTTTTTAATCATTAAAAGTTATTTTTCAGAGACGCCTACAATAGTAGGTATTTAATACTTTTATTATAATCATTAGTTCTTATTTTTACAAGTTTTTTGTTTAGGCTTCTACTCCGCGCATTATCTGCGCCCATGTTGATGGTGCTGTTGATTCCATGCTTTCAAGCACATGAGCGTAAATATTAAGCGTTACCACAACACTACTGTGACCCAGTCGCTCTGAAACAACTTTGATATTTACGCCGTGTTTTAACAGTAAAGTTGCATGTGTGTGCCGCATACAGTGCGGGGTGAATCCGTCTTTAACTTCGGCTGCTAACAGCATTTTGCGGAAATAGCGGTCGCGAAAATTGCTTAAATCAAAAGGCTTACCCCAGGTATTGGTAAAGCAGAGGTTAAATTCGTTATTAAACTTATCGCCAAGCATCGCTTCATAGGCAAGCTGATAATTTTTATAGAGTTTCAGCTCGTTTAGAGTGTTATCATCAATAGCGATTTTGCGTTTTGATTTTTCTGTTTTAGGTTCATCGAAAATGTCATCATCCGCAGTTTTTACGATTTGATTTTTGACTTCCACATACTTCTTTTTAAAGTTAACACATGACCATGATAGGCCGCGCAGTTCACCGATACGCATACCGCTTGCAAGCGCCAAATTGCACAAATTATAAAAACATTGAATGTAATATTCGGTTCCTTCGCCCCGGCGTATATACCGCGGACTTTTTGCACCTGCGTAAATATAATCGCCTTGTTTGACAATATCTAAAAAGTGCTGCACTTCATAATCGTCCATCACAACCATTTCACTTTTAGTTTTACGCTGCGGTTTTGTGCCGACAACTGGATTTGATTTTAAAAGCCCATTTTGGATGGCAGAATCAAGGCAGCTCTTTAAATATCTGCGGCAACAATTTACGCTTTCGGCGGCAAGACCTTGCTGCTTTTTGCCACCCGTTAAGCGCAACTCATTGAAAAAATTTTGTAGTTCTAATGGTGCTAAAGTTTTTAATTTTCGCTCACCAAATTTAGCAATTACGTAACGTAAACGGTCGGCATAATTGTCCAGCGTTTTCTTTTTTACGCTTGGCTTTGTAATAACATCAAGCCACGTTTCAATCCAAGTTTTTAGACTGATATTTTCATCTGCATAATAGCCTTCGTCTACCATCAACTTAAATCTGTCAACTTTTCTCTTTAAGTCAATTTGCCGTTTAGCCGTTAATTTTTTTGTTTTTTTATCCCATTAACAAGATAAGTACCTTTCCATGTCCACCGTTTATATGTGCTATCGAAAAAGGTTGACCCCTCGCCCCATGCTCGGCGTGCCATTATGCGTTAACTGCCTTTATTTTTGCTGATACAACATCATTCGCATTATTGATAAATTGGTCAACCCAACTCGCAGGAATAAGGATACGCTCACCGATACGTACCGTTGGTATTTCCCCCTTTTTTATCATCAAGTATATTGTCCCGCGACTGATAACTCCATCTCCCAAATACCCGACAAGCTGTGAAACTGTAAAAAATTTACGCTCTTTCATTTTTGTCCTCCTGTAATTTATTTTTTAGTTTGCGACGTTCTCTATATAATCGTTCTTTTATATCGGATTTTATAGTGTCCTTGCCCCGTACCATATTAATATTATTGTGCTTAATTCGCATTTTTTATATCCTCCATTAATTTTTTTATTTTTGACTTTTCTTTGAGTCGCAAACGATATGCTCTTTGTTTTATCGCGCCTTTCGTTTGTGATAGTTCTTTTTTATTTTTTATGACTTTTTGCATTTGTTGGTTTTTTAGATTTTCGCCTCGTCCCGAGGTTAACGCCGGGAAATCACAAAAAATAAATTTAGTATCGTTAACTTGAATGAGACCAAGGCCGATACAAAAAGAAATAGTCATCATTATATTAGCTTCCGTCTCATCGCCTAGTGCAAGGCTTATTTGTTCTCCGATACTCGCAAAAGCGGGATTCAATATAATAACGCCATTATTACTTATCGACTCTGTGAGCATTTTCAAGTAAATAACGAGAATTTTAGCACCGTTTGTTGCTTCTTGTAATTTACGGATGCGTGCGTCAGTCCATAGATTTTTTGAGAGTTGAACGAATCTTAACTTAAGTATATTACCCACCTCCATTTTGTGTTATAATAAATAAAATCAGTCATATTATATCGTTTATTTTATTTAAACTTTATTTGTTTGTATTATATCGTTTATTTTAAATAAACGCAAGGGGTCTGTTATGTTCAATTGTGAACTTTTTGCAAACAATATAAAAAACATCCGAGAAGTTCATGGATTATCGATGAATGAATTAGCTATTTTAATGCACTTTAAAAGTAAAGGAACTATTGGGCAATTAGAAACACTTAAGGCTCAACCTTCTTTTGATTTTTTGCTTAAAATGAATTGTATATTTTCTATCTCTATTGATTGGTTAATAGGACTTTCTAATCAGCCTTATACTCACGGTAGCCTATTAAATGCAGAAAATAATATAGAAAAGATAATTTCAGATAATAATAAATTGGAATTATCATTACAACTACTACCAAGCTATTATTTGAATTTATCTGAACGTGAACAACAATTTTCATTACCGATTCGAGCAAATATCGTTTTTCTAATGCATGTTTTATATTTACCATTTTTATTGCATATAAATCACTCCAATACAGCACTTGAAACTCTCTTTAATCACTTAAATTTGTTAAATAACAACATGCCATTAGGTAAATATGCGACGAAATATCCTTCCCAATTCAACGATTTACTTTTCAAAAAATCAAACAAAGCTATTTATATAATTTAATTAAAATAAAAGGCGTTACCGCTAGCTATTTAATTGCGCGGTAACGCCTTTTATTTTAATTTTATTATGTGCGTTACCGTTACAACGTTTTGTAAAACACATATAACGCTAAATTACGAAGTTATCCACAGGTAACGTTTTGGTAACGCGTTACCGTAACGCGTTACCACTGATATTAGAAATATTATCTATATAAATTACAACAATTACCGTTATCAACAGTTATATTTTTAAAATATAAAAAATCCGTCAGAGTCCGAAAAACTCTCTGACGGATTTTTTGTAAATTGGTCACTTTTTTGGTCACTTTGTAATTTTCAAACTAAAAAACGCCTTTCCAAAAACTGAAAAGGCGCATATTTACTGGTGATCCCGGGCAGATTCGAACTGCCGACCTACCGCTTAGGAGGCGGTTGCTCTATCCTGCTGAGCTACGGAACCGAATATTAACTTATTAAGTGTATCACAGTTTTAAACAGCGGGCAATTATAAATTATCCATTGCTCCGGGAGGCATGCTCCACTCTACCCTTACATCGGTATTGAACCATAATCTGCCAAGGCAGTTTTTAAAGTTTTCCAAACTGTCCAGCGGCATTAAAGTTTTGGTAACAAACTGACGGATAGTTTCGCCTTCAGGCAAATCAAGCGTTAAGGGTTTGCTTAAAAATTCTTCTACCCTTGCTTTGGCTTCCGGAACATCCAGCACAACATTGGCGGTTTTGGTTTCCGGGTCATATTCTACATAACCATAATGAGCATGGTGGTTTAACGTAACAGTAAATTTTTCCATAATATACCTCCGTTCTGTATATTATAGCAATTTATCGCTTATTCTACAATAGGGCACTTCAATTAAAGGCTGTTTACAGCCGAATTTTGAAATATGCTGCCTTTAACAGATATTTTTACGGCATTTCACAAAAATTTTAATGTTAGCAATCTCTAACAATTAATAATAATTATTGACAACTTGCCGGTGCTGTGTTAAAATCATTACAGTAAGCGGTTAGAACGAACCGCCATGATAATTTTAAAATTTGTACTTTATGGAGGAATGAATAATGAAAAAATGGGTTTGCCAAGTTTGTGGCTATGTTTATGAAGGTGAAGCTGCTCCGGAATACTGCCCGCAGTGCAAAGCTCCGGCTTCCAAATTTGTAGAAATGAAAGGCGAAATGACCTGGGCTGCTGAACATTTTGTTGGCGTAGCTAAAGACGTTCCCGAAGATATTAAAGAAGACCTGCGCGCTAACTTCAACGGCGAATGCAGCGAAGTAGGCATGTACCTCGCTATGAGCCGTGTTGCTTTCCGTGAAGGCTATCCGGAAATCGGCCTGTACTGGGAAAAAGCTGCTTTTGAAGAAGCAGAACATGCTGCTAAATTTGCTGAACTGCTCGGCGAAGTTGTTACCGACAGCACCAAAAAGAACCTTGAAATGCGCGTAGAAGCTGAAAACGGCGCAACCGCAGGCAAAACCGACCTTGCAAAACGCGCTAAAGAACTCGGCCTTGACGCTATCCATGACACCGTTCATGAAATGGCTCGTGACGAAGCCCGCCATGGCAGAGCATTTGCAGGCCTGCTCGCTCGTTACTTCAACAAATAATTAAATAGTTGTTTAAGCAATAAGCAAAAGAAACTCCTGTTATCCACGGATAGCAGGAGTTTTTATTTTGCCGTTTTAATACGGATAATAGTTGATGACCATAAATTTTACTTTAATCTTGCCGTCGTTAATATACGTATGGTTAACGGAAGAACTGAATACCAGAGAATCACCGGCATGGAGCTCATAAACGGCAGTATCTGTTTTAAGAGTGAGTGACCCTTCGATAACATAAATATATTCCTGCGCCCTTGGCGAATGAGCAATTGAAGCATTGGCGCTTTCTGCGTCAAGTTCGCAGTAAAACAGTTTAAAATTGCGGTCCGGCGCAGTTGAAAAATAGCAGCGAACGCGGTATACGCCCGTTTCGTCACTTTGCTCTGCCGTATCACTTCTGCGCACAACGGTGCCGTCCGGTTCTTTAACTTCCATCAGGCGTGTGTACGGCACGTTCAGCCCGTTGGCAATTTTCCAGATAGTGTTAATGGTAGGGTTGCTGCTCCCTTTTTCAATATCCGACAAAATCGCTTTGCTGATGCCGGATAGTTTTGCCAGCTGCCCCAGCGTCAGGCTGCGCTCCGTACGCAGTTTATTTAAGTTAAACGCGATAATTTTCCCTAAGTCCATAAATTCACCTTTAACGTTTAATCTTTATCCTTATCGGCCTTAGCGGCATCGTTGGCATTGGCTATCGGCGCCCATTCACGCAAAAGCTGGGCACAGCCGTTGGCGTAGCTGCCTGCATCGCCAAAGCCTGCGGCATAGGCATCCTGGTTATATACGGTTAAAAGCTGAACGTCTTCATAGTACAGCGTTGCGCTGCTGCCGTTGTCGTACACAATAAAACGGTACGGGTCAACAGGCCCGCGCTGACGCGCTACATACAGCGAACCTGCCAGCATATAGGCGCGGTATTCCGGCTTGTCATTGCCCACGGTCTGGGTAATGTTAAAAGTCCAGTCACTTTCGTGGACGGTTGCCGTGCCGTCTTCATGCACCGTAATATCGGGATGAGGGTCTAACTTTTTAATCTGCTTCATTACGCGTTTCAGGCGTTCTTCCGGTTCCGGATGGCTGCTGAACAGGCCATAGCCCGGATTGCCTTTTTCTTTGGACAAATCTTCCAGTTTATTAATGGTAAGCACCATGCTGTACGGATTGTAGCCTGCCTTAACGCACAGGTTAAAACCTTCCTTATCGGCGCCGCGTTCATCGGTGCGGCTGTAACCTGCTGCCAGTGCCTGCGAGGCAAGCCCGGTAAGCCCCATATCGCCCTTGGTGGCAACAGCCAGCAAAAGGGTTGTTAAAAGCTGTTTTTCAATCTGGTGTACGGTATGTTTTTCAACAATATGGCTTACTTCGTGCCCTAAAACACCTGCCAGTTCAGAATCGCTCGGCATGTAATCAATAAGCCCTTTAAACACATATACAAACCCGCCGGGGCAGGCCAGTGCGTTAACTTCGTCGCAGTTAAGCACCTTAAAGGTATATTCCAAATCCTGTCGGTCGCTTACAGCCACAAGGCTTTGCCCAATGCGGTTAACACGTTCCTGCAGTTCGTAATCCTGCACAACGCCGTACTGAGCTTCCAGCGCCATAGCGGTTTCGCGCCCCATTTCAATTTCCTGCTGCTTGCTTATAATACCGGCTTCTGCCGGAAAAGCAGTGCCAAGCAGTAAATAAAAGGCAAACAGCAAACCGGCAAATAACTTAAAAATGTTTTTTAATGCCATTTATATCTCCCCTTTTTCGTGCATGGCAGCAATTTCTTCTTTGGTATAACCCGCGCTTTCCAGCACTTCCTGCGTATGCTCGCCCAAATAAGGCGCGCGTTTGCGGATAGTGCCCGGTGTGTCAGACAGCTTCGCCGCAGATTTTACATAAGTATAATTTCCGAAATCTTCTTTTTTTGTTACAAGCATCTGCGACTGTTCCGTCGTCAAGCTGCTGTCCAAAGCCTCCTGCAAGGTGCGGATTGGCGTTACGCAAAACTCTTCTTTGCCGATAAGTTCCAGCCACTCAGCCTGAGTTTTACCTGCAAAAGCAGCTGCCAGTTTCTCTTTTATTTCTGCCGAATGGACAAAATCAAACTGGCGGCTTTCAAGCTCCGGCAGGTCAATCAATCTGCACATTTTCTGCCAGAACTTCGGCTCAATAGTGCCGATGCTTAAATAACGGCCGTCCTTTGTTTTGTATACACTGTAATAATGCGATGCCGTACGCCCGAAAGAAGGCATGCCGGTTTCGCGGCAGCCGATGACGCTGCTGATGGCCGTAATTTCCGCATTGATTGCCGAGCTGTACAAATCAACGTTTACAAGCTGTCCTTTGCCTGTGCGTTCACGGGCATACAGTGCCATTAAAATGCCGCTGATGGCGTTTAAACTGCCGCCAAGGGCCGCCACCTGCACCGAAGGCACGCTTATATCCGTTCCGTCTTCCGGAGCTGCCACACCGGCAAGTCCTATAACATTAAGGTCATGCGAAGGCATGTGTTTATATTTCCCTTCCGGACCGAAACCGGTAATGGAACAATAAATAAGCTGCGGGTTAATTTTGCTTACGCTTTCGTAATCAAGTCCCAGCATTTTTAAATACCCGGGGCGGAAACCTTCCAGAAATACATCTGCCTCTTTTAAAAGGCGCAGCAAAACTTCACGCCCGGCAGGCGTTTTTAAATTTACGGTAATGCCGCGCTTATTGCGGTTCAGCATTAAATGCCAGTAACTCATGCCGGGTTCTTTAGCCGGCGTAAAGCCGCGGGTAACATCGCCCTTTACATCTTCAACCTTAATTACGTCCGCGCCGAAATCGCCCAGAACCATGCCGCAGTATTGCCCCGGCAGCCATTTGCTGAAATCAATTATTTTTATTCCTTCCAAAGCCTGCATAATTACTACCCCTTTGTACAACAAACAATTAATATGCTATATACTTCTACGCCATACGGTGTTTTCCTTTTTATCTTGCGGCAGATATTACAAACATGTATAATATTATTGTATGAATTATTATAAAAAATATTTTTGTCATTTTCATGTTCCGGAGTGATTTTTGTGAATATCCATAAATTGACGCTGGCGGCACTGCTTGTTGCCATAGGCACTTTAAGCGCGCATCTGGTTTATATACCGGCAGGCGCTTCCAAATGCTTTCCGGTTCAGCATGCTATAAATGTACTCTGCGCAGTTATTTTAGGGCCTAAAGAAGCTGTTTCCGTTGCGTTTGTTATTTCCTGCCTGCGCAATATGGCAGGCACTGGCTCGCTGCTGGCATTTCCCGGCAGCATGATTGGCGCCTTTTTAGCCGGGCTTGCCTACCGCCGCTGGCATAATACCGGCGCGGCCATGCTTGGCGAAATTTTCGGCACCGGCATTTTAGGCGGGCTGGCAGCATGGGTTATTGCCTGGGCAATATTAAACAGCAAGGCGGCAGCCTGGTTCTTTGTACCGCCGTTTTTAATCAGCACCATGGGCGGCAGCATAATTGCGGGGCTGCTCATTAAAAGCGGTATTCTTACTCATCTTATGCCGGCTTCATTTTCCGGCAGGGCAGGTAAATAATGGATTTTAATCTTGATAATTTTCTTTCGCAAATTTTATATGTTATAAGCGGCTTTTTATTCGGCATTTTCGCATCGCGCTACAGCGTGCTGTCCTGGCGCACCATCCGCGCGCGCGGCATTTTTGCGTCGCTTTTGCAGGTATGTATTCTGCTTATCGCGTTTATTGCTTTTCCGCTGCTTTTTTCTACCCGTACGGTAATGGGCAGCTTTGTATATTACGCTGTTTTGCTTTTCTTTTTCAGCAAGGGTTACAACAAGAGGTGAAATTATGAACGAAAATACTGAAGGTAAACTGCATAATTTAAAACTGGATGTGCCCATTGCAGAAAAATTTGTACAGCCCATGGCCGATACTTTTAAAGTTCTGGGCGACCCTACGCGTATCCGTATTCTGGCTTTGCTTGCCGAAAACGAATCCTGCGTAACGAATATTGCTGAAACACTGGAAATGACGCAGTCCGCAATCTCGCACCAGCTGCGCCTTCTGCGCCACGCAGGGCTGGTTAAGTTTACCAAAACTGGCAAGGAAGTTATTTACAGCCTTGATGACAACCACGTTTTAACCCTGTTTGCCCAGGCGCTGGACCATATCAAACACAGGGTATAATGCCATAAACACAAAGAGCGTATGCTTTAAGCACACGCTCTTTTTATTTTACCTGTATTTTTTCACCGTCCGGCGCTGTCAGCCAGATATCATTAATATGCACGCGCCCCTTAACGATTTCAAAAGCGTCGCTTGTAACTTCGCCAAGCGGCGTTTTTATTTTTACATCCGTAAATTTCAGCACTCCATGCCTGTCATTAAATTTGCCGGAAATCTGTTCAAACGGTATCAGACTGTATGTGCCCGCGCCGCTTGTAAAACTGCCGTAAGTAAGCACGTTTTTGGGGTTGCCGTCGCTGCGCATTTTTAAATCAAGCTCCACACGGCAGTTAATTTTGCTGGTTTTAGCAGCAATGGACGCCATTAAATCATGCCCAAGCGCGTCAATGCTGTAACCGCGCGTATCTACATCATAGGTTCCGGTTGCTTCCACCGTGCCGCCGTAAATGCCGCCTGTTACATTGCTGAAATCAATTTTACCGTCTTTATAAAAGAAATCGCCGTTTACCTTGTAAAAATGAAGCGCCGGTATGTTAAGCCGCAAAAATTCAATCCTGCCGTCAATGGAAGGCCCGGCAAGCGGCCCCGTAGCGTGCCCATAAACACTGGCTGTATCCTTAACCTTGCCAAGCCCTAAGGATTCCGGCACAACATTTTTCATGGAAATATACAAATCGCACTGCGGCTGCCCGCCTTTAAGCAAAAGTTTGCCGCTTATGCCCAGTTCGTCGCCAATCATCATGCCGCCAAAACCGGCTGCGGTAATTTTAAGCGCCGCCTCCTGCGGATTAACCGTGCGCACAGCAGCGTTAACGCCGCTTAAAACAAAATAACGGTGCCTGTAACTGGCAGTAATAGTGCAGTCATTTATTTTTATGCTGCTTTGCGGCAGATTTTCGGGCAAATTGATATGCAGCCCTTTATGACGCTTTTTTGTTTCCTGCCCTGTGTCCTTCTTCTTTTCCGGCAAAAAAGCCGGGCGCATATCTTTATTGAAGCGGATGGCTATTACAGGGTGGTTAAGTTCCGCTTCTTCCAGGCTGTTTAAATTTATACTGCCGGTAACAACATCCCACGGTTTAACTTTAAAACGCCCGTCCGGCACAAATACAACCGGTTCGCCCTCAGCGTCCAGCCATTTCAGCCCGCGGAAGCCAACATTGCCCCACATATCGGCCGTAATGCTTTCAACGGCAACGCTGCCTTCAAGCGTTTTCTGCCGCGCCATTTCGGCGTTAAAAATTTCGGCCGCGTGTTCACCCGCCAGGCGGCACAGCCAGAAATATACGCCGGTTACAACAAGCGCAACAATAATAATGCCAATATACAGTTTAGGATGGTAAAATTTTTTAAGCATACTTACCTCAATCAGTTTTCCTGATTACAGTATAAGGTATTTGCGCCGGTTAGTAAAATTTTTAAACAAAAAACGGGCCTGTATTTTAGCATTACTGCCTAAACAGAGCCCGTTTAAATTATTTATTTTTAATTATTTCTTCCATTTGCAGTGGTCGGTTGCGCCGCTGTACTGGTTCAGTCGGAAGGAATTTTTAAGTGCCACCGTAATAAATTCCTTGGCTTCCGCCAAAGCGTCCTTAACGCTCAGCCCTTTGGCAAGCCCTGCGGTAATGGCTGCCGAAAAAGTACAGCCTGCGCCATGGTTAAAGCAGCCGGGAATTTTCTTTTCGGTATTAACAACATAGTTTTTGCCGTCATACAGTACATCTACCGCTTCATCGCTGTTATTGCGCGAGCCGCTTTTAATAACAACATATCCTGCGCCCATTTCCTGAATGCGCGCCGCAGCTTCTTTAATTTCGTCAAGCGTTTCCACCTTATCCATACCGGCAATATACGCCGCTTCCAGAGTATTCGGCGTAATAACGTCGGCACGGCTTACCAGCACTTCTTTAATGGCTTTGGCTGCTTCCGGCACCATAATTGCGTCAATGCCCTTGCACACCATTACCGGGTCAATAACAACGTTCTTCAAACTGTATTTATCAATGGTATCGGCCACCAGCTGCACCAGTTCCGCACTGCCGAGCATGCCTGTTTTCATGGCGTCAATGCCGATGCCTTCCACAATGGTTTTTATCTGTTTTTCAATAACATCCATGCCGATTGGGTACATCTCGTGGTCCCAGTTGAGCGGGTTCTGCGCCACAATAACCGTCAGCGCCGTCATGCCGTACACGCCCATGGCGGTAAATGTTTTTAAATCTGCTTCCATGCCTGCGCCGCCGCTTGTATCGCTGCCGGCAATGGTCATAGCCTTATGTAATGCCATTTTAAAGCCCCCTGTAATACAAAAAATTTATGTTTTTAACACAGATATTATGATATACTAAAACTGTTATTAAAAAAATATCCAGAATTTCCAATTTTAAAGGGGACAGTTTATGCTTATAACCTTGCCGCAGGCAGATAAAAAAGATTTTCCGCTTTATCTGCGCCTGATAAATGAAATAAAAAGCAAAATACACAGCGGTGAAATTGCGGCCGGAGAAAAAATGCCGTCGCTGCGTAAACTGGCACACGATTTGGAAGTTAGCCGCACCACAGCAGAAGCAGCATACAGCCAGCTTGTTGCCGAAGGCTACCTCATTGCCAGCCCCAAACGCGGTTACTTTGCGGGCAGCATAGTTTCCCGCAAGCCGCAGAAAGTTCTGCCGCCGCAAAAACCTTCTGCCGCAGCAGTACGTTATGACTTCGGCAATAATTATATCGACAGCAGCCTTTTTCCCGCCTCGCTTTGGAAGCGCTGCCTTGGCCATGCCCTGCAAAATTCGGCGTTGCTCGCCGGTTACGGCAACCCGCAGGGCGAACCCTACCTGCGCAGCACGCTTGCGCGTTACAGCCATGAAGCTCGCAGCGTTATCTGTACGCCGGAACAGATAGTTATTGGCGCCGGTATGCAGAGCCTGCTGCAAATACTTATTGACGTGCTTGACGCTTTGCCGCACACAGTTGCTTTTGAAGAACCCGGCTTTAGCAAAGCGGAACATATTTTTGCAATGAGCGGATGGCAGGTACGGCATTTTAACACCGAAAACCTGCATAACAAACTGCCACAGCTGCTTTATGTAAGCCCCTCCAACCCGTACAAAGGGCGCTCGCTTTCGCCGCAGGGCAGGCTTGATTTACTGCGCTGGGCACAGCAAAACAGCGCCTACATTTTAGAAGACGATTACAACGGCGAATTCCGTTATTTTTCGCACCCCATTTCGTCATTACAGGGCATGAGCGGCGGGCAGAATGTAATTTACTGCGGTTCCTTCTCGCGCATTCTGCTGCCAAGCCTGCGCATAAGCTATTTGGTGCTGCCGCAAAACCTGCTGCCCATTTATAACCGCATCAAGCATTTATATAACCAAACTTCCTCCAGCATTGAGCAGTTTGCCCTGGCGGAATTTATTGCCTCCGGCGGGCTGCGCCGCCACATAAAAAAAATGCGCCGCCGTTATGCCGTAAAAAACACTTTGCTGCGCACTGCCCTTGCCAATATTTTCGGCAGCAAGGCAAGCATTATGGCTTACGAATCCGGCCTGCATATACGCCTGGCGGTACACGCCGCTGCCACGGCAGAAGAGCTTGCACAAAAGGCCATGTCAAAAGGCATTCACATTCTGCCAGTTAAAGCAGCCGAAAGCAGCAGCCCGGAAATTTTGCTTTCGTTTGCAGGCATTGCCGAAGAAGATATTGAACCGGCGCTCTTGGAATTAAAAAAAGTATGGGGGTTATAAAAAATGCTCTCTTGTAAGCACGCAGCTTACAAAGAGAGCATTTTACTTTATTTAATAAATATTTCCCAGCACAAAACCGCAAGCAGGCCCGGCACGCCGAAAATACCGGCAATAAGCGCTTTGGCAACTGTTATTTTCAGCCCGAAGCCCACAGTTGCACCGATAAGGTTTACCAGCCACAGCGCAGCGGCGCCGATAACACCGTTCCACACCAGCTTAAACGGCAGCGATAAAAATTTTACCGCTATCAGTAAAATTAAAACGCCGGCAATAAAAGGCAGCGAGCCTTCTATCGTTGCAGAATCGAGCCCCTGCACAGCGTCAATGGCTGCCGTGCCGATTTCCCTGACTGCGTTTTCCGCATCCTGTATTTCCATTTTTTAATCTTGCCTTTCTTACAGACGCAGCCTGTTCTCCAGCGCGCGCGCCAAAGTCAGTTCGTCGGCGTACTCCAAATCGCCGCCGACAGGCAAACCATGCGCAATACGGCTGGTTACCACGCCCAGAGGTTTCAGCAGCTGCGCCAGATAGGCCGCCGTTGCTTCACCTTCCACATTGGAATTGGTCGCCAGAATTACTTCTTTTACTTCGCCCTGCTGCAAACGGCGCAGAAGCTCCTTAATCCGCAGGTTATCCGGGCCAATGCCGTCCAGCGGCGACAATGCGCCGTGCAGGACATGGTACAGGCCTCTGTATCCGCGGCTGCGTTCCATGGCCATTACATCCTGCGGCTGTTCCACCACGCAGATGGTGGTTTTGTCGCGCTCGGGGTCGCTGCATATGCCGCATTCCGGCTTGTCACTTAAATTATAGCAGGTACGGCACAGGCATACCTGGCGTTTGGCATCAACCAAAGCAGCAGCCAGCCGCTGCACATCCTCCGCCGGCATATTAATAATATGATAGGCAAGGCGCAGCGCCGTTTTGGAACCAATGCCCGGCAAACGCCGCAGCTGTTCATGCAGGTTTGCCAGCGGGCGTATCAGGCGCGCCATATCAGAACATGCCCGGCAGTTTCATCCCGCCAGTAATTTTGCCCATTTCTTTTTCGGTCATTTCGTCTACTTTGCGCATTGCTTCGTTAATGGCAGTAGTAACCAAATCCTCCAGCATTTCCACATCTTCGGGGTCAACTGCGCTGGGTGCAATGGTAACCTTTTCAACGGTTTTGCGGCCGGTTACAACAACGGTAACGGCACCGCCGCCGGCAGTTGCTTCAACAGTGCGGTTTTTCAGTTCCTCCTGCATTTTCAGCATATCCTGCTGCATTTTCTGTACTTTTTTCATCATACCCTGCATATTTGCCATTCCGGGATTAAACATAAATAAATTCCTCCTTAAATTTACTGATTACAGTTTCTGCAATGTTCCGCCAAAAGCCGCCATGGCTTTTTTTACCACCGGCTCAAGTTCTTCTTCCTGCTCTTTTGCAGGCGCCGGTGCAGGCGGTTTTTGCACAAGTCCGGCTTCTTCAACGCAGTTTAAGCGCACCTCACAGCGCGCAAGGCGCAGCAAAACGGCTTCAAAAGCCTTTTTATAATCATCGGCATTCATGCGCTTGCAGTTAAACTTGTTTTTAAAAGCAACCGTTAAAATACCGTTGACATAGCTTACTGCACGCCCACCGGCAGCACAGGCCACCATGGAGCGTTTCTTTTCCGTTTTTAAAATTTCAAGCACCTGCTGCCACAAATCTCCGGCAGCGGCATCCGCCTCCATAATTGGAGCAGGCTCAGCTTTCTGCACCGGAGCGGCTTTTTTTACAGGCACGGTTTTAACAGGTTCAGCCGCGGGCTGATAATTTTCTGCTTCCCCAGCAGCCTTCTGATGCTGCGGTTCCGGCACTTCGGTGTGAATGCCATGACCTTCGTCAAGCACATAGCCGAATTTAGGCCCGGTTTCCGGCGCAGCAGCTGCTTGCTGATGATACTCCTGATGCACAGGCGCAGCAGGAACTGTTTGCTGTATTGCCGGTATTCTTCCGGCAAGCATGGCTTCCAGTTTTTCCACACGCGCGGTTAAAGCTGCCAGCGTGCTGCCTTCCACACGGCACAAATCAAACAGGCACATTTCCGCGGCAATTCTGCCGCGCACGCTCTGCCGCAGCTCCAGCATGCACTGGTGCAGGCGTTCCTGCGCCGCCATCAGCCTGTCCGTGCTGAACAGGCCTTCCATAGCAGCTATTGCTTCTTTAGTATCAGTCAGGTAAATCTCGCGGTAATCGGGCGAAGCCTTGTAAAGCAGCACTGCCCGCAGGTATTCCTCAAGTTCAGTAATAATCTGCTTAACATCCTTGCCGCCTGCAAGCAGGGTTTCCAAAAGCTCCAGCGATTTCGGCACATTGCCTTCGCCAACAGCTTTTACAAGTTCCCGCAGGGCTTCGCGCCCTACAATGCCCAGCACGCTGCGCACGGTTTCAGCGCTTACGCGCTCTGCCATAACGCCGCACTGGTCAAATAAGCTCAATGCGTCGCGCATGCCGCCGTCTGCCTGCACGGCAATCAGCTGCAAGGCATCGTCATCGGCTGCAATGCCGCTGCCGTCGGCAACTTCACGCAGGCGCTTAACAATGTCGCTATCGGTTACGCGCTTAAAATCAAAGCGCTGGCAGCGTGAATGTATCGTTGCCGGTATTTTATGCGGCTCGGTTGTTGCCAGTATGAAAATTACATGCGGCGGCGGTTCTTCCAGCGTTTTTAAAAGCGCGTTGAAGGCCTCCGTCGTAAGCATATGCACTTCGTCAATAATATATACTTTATAACGTCCGTTTACGGGCGCAAAAGCAACTTTTTCGCGCAAATCGCGGATTTCATCAATGCCGCGGTTGGAAGCTGCATCGATTTCAAACACATCCATGGATGTGCCGTCATTTATGCGCACGCAGTTCTGGCATTTATTGCAGGGGTTAGGCGTCGGCCCGTGTTCGCAGTTAACAGCCTTGGCCAGAATTTTTGCCGTGCTGGTTTTGCCTGTTCCGCGCGGACCGGCAAACAGATAGGCATGGGCTATGCGCCCAGTTTCCAGCGCATTGGTAAGCGCAGTACGCACCGCCTCCTGCCCAACGAGGGAATCGAACCCCTGCGGGCGCCATTTTCTGTATAACGCAACGTATGCCAACTGCCGCACCTCCTTATAATATGCCTACCACATAATTATATAAAATTTCTGCCCATAAGTACAACAAAATTAACAAAAAAAGCAGCCCATCAGAGCTGCTTAAGCTACTTCCTTGTAGGGCCGCAAATGCAGGCACCCCTGCGGCACATGCAAGTAACTGCTTAGTGCTGCTCCCTCCCGGTCCTGACACGGTTCACAGGCTTTCATTGCGCAGGACCCGCCATCTGCGGTCCTACAAAGAAGTAATAAAAAAACCGCTTACGCGGCAGTTTTTAAGTGGCGGAGAGAGAGGGATTCGAACCCTCGGTACGGTTTCCCGCACACACGCTTTCCAGGCGTGCACCTTCAACCACTCGGTCATCTCTCCGTGTTGAAAATGTGATAAATATTTGGTTTTTGCCGCAAAAGAAAACTTGCGGCTATGGCATCAGCCGCAAGTAACAGTATACCTATATTTTGCTTACTTGTCAAGGTTTTTACATAATTTTTCTGCAAATTATTTAATCATCCGCTGCATTTTCCGGCGGCAAAAGCAAAAGCGACCTTTCGGAATTTAAAGTTACGTTCTGCGCCGTGCTGCCCATTACCAGCCCTTTAACCAGCCCCGCGCCCGTTTTGGCCATTACAATCAGCGAAACATCCTCTTTTTCGGCAATGCGCAGAATCTCTTTGGAAGCCGCTCCTTTGCGTACATGAAACCCTGCTTTAATGCCGAAAATTTTCATTTCGTCCACAAGCTCCTGCAGGCGGTTTGAAGCAGTTTTCATTTTATCTTCCAAATCATCCTGGCTGCGGCTGCGTTCCACAACATGCACAAACACAACTTCGCTGATATGCTCGCGCAGCATGCGGATAACGTCCAGCGCCGACAAAGACTTCAGCGAAAAATCGGTCGGCACCAGAATGCGGTGCAGCAGATTTTTCTGCAGTAGTTCGTCGCCTGCATCTTCCACCGGTTTTGAAACAAACAGCGGCCTGTCGGTAGCACGTGCCAAATCAAAGGTGGTGCTTCCCAAAAGCGCGCTTTTAAAAAAGCCTTTTCCGTGCGACGCCACCATAATAAGGCCTGCGTCCTCATCATCGGCAATTTCCGTTAACTGCTCAAAAACTTCGCCGCTGCGGTAAATTTCACGCGCGTTTTCATATCCGGCGCGTCGCAGTTCGGCAACCACGGCCCGCACACGGCTCTGCACTTTTTTAAAGCTGCTGCTGCCGGGCTCCGCATCCTCTTTGTCTTTAAAAATATGCGCTACCGCAACCTCGGTATCGTCATCAGGGCACAAGCTGTAAAAACACGGAAGCAGACCGTCCGCTTCCTCCGATAAATCTGTTGCAAGCAAAACCTTATCAAACATTTTTGTTTCTTTCCTCCAAAACTTAAAATCAGCGAAAAGTTACTTAATATTATTTTAATTCTCCGCCGCCGCCAAAAATCCTGCCGCAAATTTGCAGCCGCCGCTGCCGGAACATGATATAATAAAAGTATTTAAAGGAGTTTTTATTTATGGATACAGCCTTACTGATAGAAAAATTAAACAATACGCACAGCCTTAATAAAGACGAAGCCTTGCAGCTTATCAAACAAGGCGCGCAGCATAAAAACCTGCTTTTTGCGCTGGCGCAGCAAACAGCACAAAAAAGCTTCGGCAGGCAGATTTTTGTGCGCGGGCTGATAGAGTTTACCAATTACTGCAAAAACGACTGCTATTACTGCGGCATAAGGCGCAGCAACAAAAATGCCGCGCGCTACCGCCTTACGCAGGAAGAAATTCTGGAATGCTGCCGAGCAGGGTACGGGCTTGGCTTCCGCACCTTTGTTTTACAGGGCGGCGAGGATTATTTTTATAGTGACAATGATATCGCCGCCATTGTGCGCGCCATTAAAGCTCAGCATCCGGACTGTGCCGTTACGCTTTCCATCGGCGAACGCAGCCGCGAAACCTACGCCCTGTGGAAACAAGCAGGCGCCGACCGTTATCTTCTGCGCCACGAAACGGCAGATTGTGCGCATTACGCTAAACTGCACCCGGCAGAACTGAGCGCCCAAAACCGTCAGAACTGCCTGTATACTTTAAAAGAACTCGGCTATCAGGCAGGTGCTGGCTTTATGGTTGGCTCACCTTACCAGACGGCGGAAAATTTAGCGGATGATTTAATGTTTCTGCAAAAACTGCGCCCGCAGATGATTGGCATAGGGCCTTTCATTCCCCATCACGAAACGCCGTTTAAAGACGAACCAGCAGGCAGCGTGGAACTTACTTTGGTGCTGCTTGCCATTCTGCGGCTTTTATTTCCGCACGTGCTTCTTCCGGCAACAACGGCGCTGGGCACTCTGGCCCCGGGCGGCAGGCTTTTGGGAATTAAGGCCGGTGCAAACGTTATTATGCCCAATCTTTCGCCGCAGAACGTACGCGGCAAATACCTTTTGTACGACAATAAACTGCACACCGGTGCAGAAGCAGCCGAAGCACTGAACGAACTGCAGCGTGAAGTAGCTTCCATTGGTTATGAAATTGTTTCTGCCCGCGGCGATTATACGGAGGAGCCATGGACGCAAGGCTGAGGGTTCTTACAACTTACAAACTGCTTAACAATACGCGCTATTTCCGCCTGCGCTTATGTGCTGGCGGCGTTGTTACCGGCGTACTGGCAGGCGTTATCATAAGCTGCTTCCGCCTCGCCTTAACCGGTGCCGCTTCACTCCGCGCAAATTTGCAAAGCTTTGTTTTTGCCGGAGGTTATACGCCGCCTGCCATTGCACTTTGGTGCGGCGCACTGCTTATTGCAGCTGCTTTACTTGCGTGGCTTGCCAAAGCGGAACCGCAGGCGGCAGGAAGCGGCATTCCGCAGGTAAAGGGCGCCGTACTGGGCGTTTTTAAGCTGCGCTGGCTGCGTATTCTACTTGTTAAATTCGCCGCCTGCGCCCTTGCTATAGGCAGCGGGCTTTCACTCGGCAGGGCAGGCCCGTCCATTCAAATGGGCGCTATGGCCGGGCAGGGCGTAAGCCGCCTTCTGGCACGCCCGCGCATCGAAGAACGCTATCTTATCAGCGGCGGCGCGGCAGCAGGCTTGGCCGCAGTTTTTAACGCTCCGCTGGCAGGCGTTATTTTCGTTTTGGAAGAAATCAACCATAATTTTTCAGGCTTTTTGCTGTTTCCCGTGCTTTCGGCATCCGTGGCGGCAACCTTTACAAGCCGTTTAATACTTGGGCGCGATACAGTTTTTAATTTTTCCGGGCTGCCCGTTTTACAATACAGCGATTACTGGGTAATTCTGGCGGCAGGCACCATCTGCGGCGTGCTGGGCGCGTTGTTTAATTACGGGCTTTTAAATGCCGCACGCCTTTACAAACTGCTGCCAAACAGCAGCTGCCTGCAAAACTTTTTGCTGCTTACCGTTACTGCCATTACCGGCTTATATCTGCCGGAAGCATTGGGCGGCGGTGACGACTTGCTTACCAATACCGCTTTTAACTCCTACCCCGTAACGGTACTGCTTATGTTTTTAGCCGCAAAAATACTGCTTACGCTGCTCGCCTTCGGGCGCGGCCTGCCGGGCGGCGCATTTATACCGACGCTTGTTGCGGGCGGAGTTGCCGGTGCGGTTATGGCCGGGCTGTTTTCTCAGGCGGGCCTTTTAAGCAGCGCTTATAAAACAAATATCGTTATACTTTCCATGGCAGCATTTTTTACGGCTTCCGTACGCACGCCCATCACTGCCACGGTGCTTGTTATGGAAATGACTGGTTCATTTCTGCACCTTTTGCCGCTGGCGCTTGCTTCGCTTACGGCTTTTGCCACAACGGAAATTTGGCGTGCCAAGCCGCTGTACGGCGAACTGTTTATGCGTCTTTTGAAAAACACCAAAGCACTGGAACGCAACCACGCCGAACAGGAACGCAGCATTATGGAGCTGACGGTAGATACCGGCAGCACTGCTGACGGGCGCCTGGTGCGCGAAATTAACTGGCCGCGCCATTCGCTTTTAGTAGACGTAAAACGCGGCGACGAAGAACTAATCCCCGAAGGCAATACGCGCCTGCACAGCGGCGATACGCTGTATGTGCTGTGCTACCCTACGGAAATTGAAGAACTGCAAAAACTTACAGCAAAATAATTAAACGGCAGTAACCTTTTTAGGCTTCTGCCGTTATTTTTATGTTTTTACGGTTTTAATCAATGCCTGTTGCTTTGTAACCCAGGGCCTCTACCGCTGCTGTTAAAGCAGAAACTTCCGGCTCCTGCCCTTTATCTGCAAAAACCTCTGCCCAGTTTCTGTCAAGCCTTACAGTCACGCTTTTTACGCCCGGCACCTGTGCCAGCGCAGCCTGTACTTTTTCCGCGCATTTTCCGCACGCCATGCCTTCAATTTTAACAACCAGGTAATCCAAACGCTCAATTTTAAAAATTACCGGGCGCGTACCGTCGTTGCAGCAGGCAATCATCATGCGTTCGTCGTTAGTCCAGCCGCGCATAATGCTGCCGCCCTGAAGCGCAGTGTAAATATAGCGGCTGATGCAGTCCCACGCTTCGCCGCACTGCGTGCCGTTGCCGGTGCGCCAGAAGGTATCGTCGCCGCCGTAGCGCTCAAAAATAAATTCGTCGCCCACATTGTAAAACGGGCACGGGCCGCTTTTAGGGTCTGCCAAATATTTTTCCTGATAATTGTTAAAGCATTTTTTGTCAATAACCGTCACTTTACATTTGTGCTGCATGATGATTTCTCCTTTTTGGTTTTATATTTTTAAATTTTATTTTAACGCCTTTGACCATACGCTAATTTTTATTTTTACTTCATTACTCATGTTACTTTTTATAACTAAAAAGTAACCAAAAAGTTTTCGCGGCAGAATATTTTCTTAACGCAACATTCCAGTTTAAAAATCACAAAAACTGCGTAACTCGCTTCGCTCAAACAAACACAGTTTTTGCAATTTTTCTTATTAAATATTGCTAAAAATATATGCCGCATTTGCTGCAAATTCGCACTTTATCACTATTTAATAAAGAAAAATCTGTATATCATAGTAAAAAAGACCTTAATTAAACTAAAGCTGTGTGCTGTAAGGTGAATGATAAAAAAACTGCGGCGGCCAAATTTTTTTATCTATTCAAATAAGAGGTCAGCCGCGAAGCCTGACCGGAATCGGAGAAGCCGCAGTTTTTAGAATGAACCGCATCAGTACATAGCTTTTGTTTATTCAAACCCATTATAAAGCCAAATATACCCATTGCCTAACCACGCCGCCAATGCTACAATTTAACTGAACATAACACATCGGAGGAACAGCCATGCTGACACCACGTTATTATTTCACAGGCGAATTCTGCCGTTTTTACGATTATTTTCTGTCGCACCCGCATACCGAAAAACATTTTGCCAAAGGCGAATACCTGTGGCGTCCGGGGCAGCCGCACGAAAAAATTCATTACATAAAAAGCGGCGCGCTGATGCACTACGCCGACCACGAAAACGGCCACCGCAAAATCATCAGCTTCCACGGCGAAGGCAGTATTTTCCCCGGTTACCATACCTGCGGCTTTAAAATAGAGCTTTCGCTTACAACGGTTGCCCTGACTGAAATTTCCGTACTGGAATTTACGCGGCAGCAGTTCAGCCAAATGTTTGAAGAAAACATGGAATTAAGCGAGCAAGTTGTCAACTGGTATTCCATGTATGTCAACCGCCTGCTGTTTGAAACCGTACACCAGGAATATAATTCATCCTTTGTCAAAATCTGCAATCTGCTGTATCTGCTTACAATAAATAACCCGCAAAACCATGGTTTTGATATTGCCATTACGCAGGACGCCCTTGCCGGAATGCTCGGTCTGAGCCGCGTGCAGATAACGCGCGGGCTTGCGCAGCTGCGCCGGCAAAGCATCATCGCCACAGGGCGCGGCAAAATTACCGTTACGGATTTACCGGCACTGGCACGGCTCTGTTCTTCGGAAACCACCGGCTGATATTATGTGCTTTTATTATAAAGCGCAGCAAGAAAAACGTCTGCTTCAAATGATACAAAAGAAAAGTAAAACGGCAATAACCTGCACTATGCAAAAGTTATTGCCGTTATTTTTATGCGTATATGGTTTAATAAATGCAGTACAGCTTATGCGGCGAGCCTGTAAGCGCCTTGCCGCCGTTTGCCGTTACAAGGTAAGTGTTTTCGCTGCCAACCATGCCAATGCCGGGCAGGGCAATCTTCGGCTCCAGCGCAAAGGTCATGCCTTCTGTAAGCACTTCTTTAAAACGGTTGGCAACGGCCGGGCTTTCATCCATGGTAAGCCCAATGCTGTGCCCCAAAAACTTGCCGCCGTTCATAAAGCCGGCAGCAAAACGGCTGTCAAACTGCTTCATTGTTTCGTTATAAATATCTTCCACCACCGTGCCGGGCTTTAACATGGCAGCGGCAAAACGCTCCAGCATTATGCAATGCTCGTGCGCCGCCAAAATCAAATCGCGGTTGGGGTCTTTATTAATATCGCCAAAATAATATACTATCGTTTTATCGGTATGGTAGCCTTCCACGCCGCAGGGAATATCCAGATAAACCAGCCTGCCCGCTTTTAATTTGCGGAACGGCGAACCGATGCTCTGCACCGCAATGCAGGTGCCGCCCGTACCGCCGGGGCCGTCAAAAGCAGTGCGCACCAGTCCGCTTTTGCCAAACGACGCCACGCCGATAACATCTTCGCCCAAAGGCAGATTCATGCGTGCAATGCCGTGCGAACCGCGCTTTAACATTTCCGTATACAGACTTACGGCAAGTTCGGCTTCACTGATGCCTTCCTTTATCATTTTCGGTGCCAGCTGCTCCAGTACCGTCTGATGAATCGCGCCGCTGCGCTTCATCAGTTCCAGCTCATAGCTGCTTTTTACAAGGCGCAGGCTGCACAGCAGGCCGTCAATATCGGCATATTCTTTAAACGGCATATATTTGCGCAGCATGTTCAGCCAGTCAACAGTGGCTTTTCTGCATTCCACATACATAACTTCCGGACAAGCGCCATAAAATTCCGCCAAAGTGCGGAAGCTCTGCATCGGGCGGATATCCGGCAGCAGCGATTCATTGCGGGCACGGTCATAGCTACGGCGCACCCACAAAATTTCGTCCTGCGGACGGATAACCAGCGCGCCCTCCTGCATGGTACCTGTAAAATAGTACATATTAACTTTATTATTAATAACCGCCATCTGCCAGCCAGGATGTTCTTTTTCCATTTCCTCACGGAAACGCGCAAGGCGTATCTGCAGTTCTTCAAGCGGTACGCGTCTTATTTCGTCAGTCATCAGCGAGGCATGTTCCAATATCGACATAATATTGCTCCTTATACTTTTTACATTTTAACAAATCTGTTAATGCTATTCGACCATACAAAAATGCTGCGGCTCCTCCGACTCCGTCCGGGCACAGCACCGGACTCACTTACTTTTTAGCCTTTGATTTTAGCCGCCGCAGTTTTTGTCTATGCTCTCATAACATCAACAGATTTGTACATTATTTATATTAAAAACTATATTACAATCATACCATACGTTGCCCTATTCTTCAATTAGCACAGGCATACAAAAAACTCCGATGCCTGCCCAAACAAGCACCGGAGTTATCCTCATCAATCCTTATTAAACAAACCCGTAAAATCAAAAGTGGCAAAATAATCTGCCGGAGTTTCGGCGCGGCGTATCATTTCAACGCTGCCGTCCTCTTTCAGCAAAAGTTCCGCACTGCGCAGTTTGCCGTTGTAATTATAACCCATGGCAAAGCCGTGTGCACCGGCGTCATGGATAAATACCAAATCGCCGATATTTATTTCCGGCAGCATACGGTCAATGGCAAATTTATCGTTGTTTTCGCACAAACCACCCGTAACGTCATATTTGTGGTCGCAGGGAGCGTTTTCCTTGCCCATAACGGTTATATGGTGGTAAGCACCGTAAATAGCCGGGCGCATCAGGTTAGCGGCACAGGCATCCAGCCCGATGTATTCTTTGTAAATATGCTTTTGATGAATAACACGGCTTACCAGCGCGCCGTAAGGTGCCAGCATATAGCGGCCCATTTCGGTATAAAGCCTTACGTTGCCCATGCCTGCCGGTACAAGCACTTCTTCATAAGCACGGCGCACGCCTTCTCCTATTTCCATAATGTCATTTTGCGGCTGCTCGGGGCGGTAAGCAATGCCAACACCGCCGGAAAGATTGATAAATTCAATGGAAGCGCCGGTTTCTTCTTTTAATTCCACGGCAACTTTAAATAAAATGCGTGCCAGTTCCGGATAGTAATCGTTGGTAACGGTGTTGCTTGCCAAAAACGCATGCAGCCCAAAGTGTTTTACGCCCTTAGCCATAAGGCGTTTGTAAGCCTCGGTAAGCTGCTCGCGCGTCATGCCGTATTTGGCGTCGCCAGGGTTATCCATAATGTTGTTGGCAATGGCAAAATGCCCGCCCGGGTTGTAGCGGCAGCACACGGTATCGGGAATATCAGCCACGCGCTCCAAAAAGTCAATATGGGTAATATCATCCAGATTTATAGTGGCATTAAGTTTACGTGCCAGCTGAAAATCTTCGGCAGGCGTATCATTGGACGAAAACATAATTTCGTCACCCTTAAAGCCAACCGCATCAGCCATTAAAAGCTCCGTATAAGAAGAACAATCAGCGCCGCAGCCTTCTTCGTGCAGAATTTTTAAAATGCCCGGTGTCGGTGTTGCTTTTACAGCAAAATATTCCTTAAAGCCTTTATTCCAGCTGAAAGCCTTATTCACTCTGCGCGCTGTTTCGCGGATGCCTTTTTCATCATATAAATAAAACGGTGTTGCATAATGTGATGCAATATCTTCAAGTTGTTCTTTGGTAACAAACGGAATTTTTTCAGCCATTAATCTCAACCTTTCTGCAATTCAATCAGTTTAATCTCGTTTTTCAGCGCATCCTTAAACAAATCCACCAGGTTGCGCTTACAGGAATATAAACAGGTTGAATTTGCCCCCTCATCCAAATCACCGGTCAGCACCGTCTGCGAATCGGCTATCAGCCTTATCTGCCCTGTCTGTTTAACGGTGTTATAGCAAATTGCCCCCGGAAGCAGGAAATCGCTGCCGGTAATAACCACTACCTTTAAGCCGCGGCCAAGCGCGTCTTCAAGTTCAGTACGCAAAAGTTCCATTACGGCAGCATTTGCCGATACATAAATGCGCGCTTTGGCATTTAGTACGGTGTTTTGCAGCTTGCTGATAATTTCTGCGTTGCCTTTAATGGTTATATAACCTTCGGCTTCGTTTTTTACACCGGACAGTTCTTTTATAAGCGCGTCGCGCATTTCCGCCAGTCGGCGGATTTTATTATTGCAGAACTCCTCTGGTGCAACCGGCGTATAACGCGTCACTTTACCTTCTTCCATTATATAGGCAGCGCCCTTTTCCACCAGCCCGGCCAGTGCCGTGTAGGTATTGGAGCGCGATATGCCTGTCTGCTTGGCCGCTTCATAGCCTGTAAGGCGCCCGGCTTTTACCAGCAGCAGGTATAATGTTGCCTCCTGGCGTGTAAGGTTAAAGTGCATTAAGCGTTCTACGATTTCCATTCCCCTCATTCAGCCCCTTGTATATTGTTCCTGTTCAAGAACACTATACTCTTTTTTTATGCGGTTGTCAATAACTAACCCAAAAATTTGCAAAAAAATAAGCAGGCTTTTTAAGCCTGCTGAACTTATATTGCTATTTTATCTTTTCAAAGGTATTGGTTAAGTTTGCAAAATCCTGCAGCGAAAGCGTTTCGCCGCGGCGTTTATGGTCAATGCCCGCAAGGTTCAGCCATTCCTGTGCCTGCTGCGAGGTAATGCCCATGTTCTTCAGTGCATTGCTTAACATTTTGCGGCGCAGCGAAAATGCTGCCTTTACCACCCGGAAAAACAGTTTTTCATCACAAATTTCCACCGGCGGCACGGTGCGGTTTTTGCACACCACAACAGCACTGTCCACGCTTGGGCGCGGAATAAAACTTGACGGCGGCACGATAAAAGCAATTTCCGGCTCCGTGTAATACTGCATGGCAACCGAAAGCGCGCCGTAATCTTTTCCTCCAGGCGCTGCTGTTATGCGTTCGGCAACTTCCTTCTGCACCATTATTACCATGCGTTCAAGCGGCAGCTTTTTTTCAAGCAGCGCAAAAATTATTGGCGTGGTAATGTAATACGGCAAATTGGCTGCAACCTTAAAGGTTTTGCCGCCCATGGCGCTGTTAACATCAAGTTCAAGCACGTCGGCATTAATAACGCGCACGTTCTCGTAGCCTTCCAGCGTTTTTTCAAGCACCGGCAAAAGGCGTTTGTCCAGTTCAACAGCAGTTACGTCCGCGCCGGTTTCTGCCAGGGCCTGCGTCAGCGTGCCAATACCGGGCCCTACTTCAAGCACCGCTTCGCCGGGCGCAAGCTCTGCGGCAGCTGCAATGCGGCGCACAATGTCTTCATCAATTAAAAAGTTCTGCCCGAGTTTTTTATCGGCATGCAGGTTAAACCTGCGCAATATATAATTAGTAACTTCCGGTGTAGCAATTACAGGTTTCTTCATTCAACTTCTCCAATTTCCGCCAGTGCGGAATTAAATTCTTCGCGCGTTACGCCGTAGGTGTTAAGCCTTTGCAAAAAGCATTTGGCATTGCCGTAACCGACGCCCAAAAGTGCAGCCAGCTTATCACGCCTTGCGCTTGCCATGCTGCCGCCGCTGAGCCCGTTTATCATTAAATCACGCTCTGTAAATTCTTTCTGCGGCGTAAATTCATGATGGCGCACTTTGCCCAGCGCCGCTAAAATAGCCTTTGGGCTTGCCTGTTCCACGCCGATATCGCCATTGGCGGTTGCATCAATGCGCGGTACAAAAGCCTGCCCTGCCTCCGGAAAACGCTCCGTTAAAAAGCGGCGTATGCGGTTGCCTGCTCCGTCAGGGTCAGTAAGTATAATAATACCGCGCTTTTTATACGCTGCTTCAATTTTGCGCAAGGTAGATGCGGCCAACGTAAAGCCGCCCGTTTCTATCGTATCGGCTTCCAGCGCGCGCCTGATTGCTGCGGTGTCACTTTTTCCTTCTACTACAATAACTTCTTTCAGCACTTATTAGTCCTCTAAAATATAAATTTCAACATTACGGCGGCCCCAGTTAATTGCTTCCTCGTAACTGTCCATAAACAAATCCACGCGGTTGCCGCGGATAGCGCCGCCGGTATCGCCTGCAATGGCAATGCCGTAACCGGGGATATACATTTTGGTGTAGTACGGTATTACACGCGGGTCAACGGCAACAATGCCGCGGGCAGCCACAAGGCCGATGGATGTAAGGCCTGTGCCGGTACCGCAATGCACGGTATAAGCGCTTGCTTCAGCAGTAATGATGCGGCTGTATTTTTTTCTGCCTTCCGGCGTTTCTACCGACATGCCAATGCCGCGCCTGATAACGGAATATTTGGGGTCAGCCAGAACTTCGCGGGCAATTTCCACTTCTTTGGGTGCTTTGCCCGTGCTTACCACGGATTTTTTTACAACTTTTACCTTGCCGGCTTTGCCCTGTTCCACAAGCTGCTCCTGCCCGTAAGGAATATTCTCGTCATCAATATACTTTACGGGAATTTCCGAATCGGCCTCAACGGAGCTTAAAGTATCGCCTTTGTTAAGGATATGAATTTCCACATTGGCAGTAACCGGAGTATCTGCGGCAGGGTAAACGCGTTTTTTGTTAAAGCGGATGTTTAACTCTTTTAACGCTTCGCCAACGGTGTCTTTATTGGTAAAAAACTTCTGCTGCGAATCTCCACGCACAACAATAACCGGCACGGCGCGTTTTAAAGCCAGCACTTTACCGCGGCCGCTCGTTTTTTCTTCAATACGGTCTGCCTGCCCTACGGCAATGCCTGCTTCTTTAAAAACAGCGCGCGGGTCGGAAAGTTCCGTTGTAACTGTTCTTTCCGTACCGTCAAACTTTAAAATGGTAACAGGTGCTTCCGCCAAACCAAGATGCGTATGCCCACTGAATAAAATTACAAACATTATGGCTATCAAAATGGTTCTTCTGAAAACTGTAACATTTTTAGGCATAATATTACCTCCTTAATTCGGGGGTATTTTATCACAGCCTTTTTTATAATGTCAAGCCATCTTCCTTGGAGGTACTTTTAGTTTAAAATCAAACAACTCTTTGCGAAAAGTATTATGCACAAGCACCTTTATGGTAAATAAAAGACGCAGCAGTAGCAGACTGCCGCGTCAGCATTATTTGATTTTATTAAAAAGCGTTTTAACGTTTTTCGTTGTCTGCGCTGCCAGCGCTTCAAAAGTTGTTCCGCGTACCAGCGCCGCATTTTGCGCCACAAGTTCCGTATAAAGCGGGTTATTGCGCTTGCCGCGGTAAGGCACCGGCGTTAAATACGGAGAATCCGTTTCAAAAAGCAGCAGTTCGTCCGGCACAAAAGCAAGCACCTCGCGCACTTTGGCTGCATTTTTGTAAGTGCTTGTACCGCCAAAGCCAAAGTAATAGCCGCGTTTAGCAAGTTCCTTTGCCATTTCCAGCGAGCCGGAATAGCAGTGAAACACTGCCCTTGTGCCGTTTGGCACTTCATTGCGGAAAATATCGAAAATATCGCCGTGCGCTTCACGGTCATGAATAATTACCGGCAAATCAAACTGTACGGCAAGGTCAATCTGCTCCAAAAGGCGTTTTTTCTGTACTTCTTTAGGCTCGTTTTCTTTCCAGTAATAATCAAGCCCTATTTCGCCGATTGCCGCAACTTTTGGATGCACAGCCCACGCTGCCAGTTTATCAAGATAATGCTCATCTTTAATACCGGCAAGTTCCTCCGGGTGCCAGCCCACAGCAGCATAAACAAAATCGTACTTTTCTGCAAGCTGTACGGCAAAAGAGGAGCTTGCTTCGTCACAGGCGGGGTTAATAAAACCTTCCATTTCTTCGCCGATTTTGGCAATCAGCTCGTCACGGTCGTCGGTAAAATAATCGGAATCAAGATGGGCGTGCGAATCCCACAAACCTGTACGCGACATTTTATTTCACCTTGCTGCCGCTGGCAATGCCCGGTGCGTCTGCCAGTACCAGATTGCCTTCGCCGTCGCTGGCTGCCAGCACCATGCCGCGGCTTTCAATACCGCGCAGCTTGGCCGGTTTAAGGTTGGCAATAACAATAACGTTTTTGCCAATCAGGTTTTCCGGTTCATAATGCTGGGCAATTCCGCTTACAATGGTGCGTTCCTCGTCGCCGATTTTAACCTGCAATTTAATCAGCTTATCGGTTTTGGGCACGCGTTCTGCGGCAACAACGGTTGCCACACGCAAATCTATCTTTGCAAAATCATCAATGGTAATTTCACCGGCTGCTGCCGCTGCAGGTTTTGCTTCTTTTTTGGCTTCAACTTTCGGAGCTTCGGCTTTAATTGCCTTGGCTGCAGTTTTTTTGGTAGCCGCAATTACGGTTTCACCGGCTTCGGTAACTTCAATACGCGGGAAAAGCGGTTCGCCCTTCTGCACTTTGGTGCCGGTTGCCAGTTTGCCCCAAACAGCGTCTGCCATAAAGAAGCTTTCCGGGTTGCCAAGGCCGAGCTGTTCGTAAATTTTCGGCGCGGTAACAGGCACAAACGGCGCAATCAAAATGGCAACAATGCGCAGCGCTTCGGCAAGGTTGTACATAACAGCCTGCAAGCGTTCTGCCTGCGCGGGGTCTTTTGCCAGAATCCACGGTGCGGTTTCATCAATATATTTATTGGCGCGTCCGATAAGGTTCCATACATCCTTAATAGCCTGGTTCAGTTCCATATGGTCCATGGCATCACTGTAACCGGCAACAGTTTCGTTAACAAGGGCAATAAATTCCTTATCAACGGCTTCCGTGCCTTCCTTATGCGTTACAACGCCGCCGTGGTATTTTTCAATCATGCTTACTGTGCGGTGCAGCAGGTTGCCAAGGTCGTTGGCAAGGTCAGCATTAATGCGGTTAATCAGCGCATCGCGCGAGAAGTTGCCATCGCTGCCGAGCGTAATTTCGCGCAGCAGGAAATAGCGGATAGCATCCGGGCCAAATTCTTCAATTAAAGCAATCGGGTCGATAACATTGCCCTTGGATTTGGACATCTTATCGCCGTCAACAACCAGCCAGCCGTGGCCGTAAACCTGTTTCGGCAGTTCTTCGCCCATTGCCATCAGCATAATCGGCCAGATAATGCTGTGGAAACGTACAATTTCCTTACCGACAAGGTGAATATTGGCAGGCCAGAATTTTTTAAACTTTTCTTCATCCGTGCCGTAGCCGATAGCGGTAAAGTAGTTTAAGAGTGCGTCAAACCAAACGTAAACAACGTGTTTCGGGTCGAACGGAACGGGAATGCCCCAGTCGAAAGTTGTGCGGGTAATGCACAAATCTTCCAAACCCTGTTTAATGAAGTTAATCATCTCGTTGCGGCGGGAAACCGGCTGAATAAAATCAGGATGGGTTTCAATATATTCCAGAATTCTATCCTGATATTTGGACAGTTTAAAGAAATAACTTTCTTCCGCCATTTTTTCTACCGGGCGGCCGCAGTCCGGGCATTTGCCGTCTACAAGCTGGCGTTCCAGCCAGTAAGATTCGCACGGAACGCAGTACAAACCTTCATAATTCTTTTTATAAATGTCGCCCTGGTCATAAATTTTCTGCAGTACAGCCTGCACAACTTTATGATGGCGTTCTTCGCTGGTGCGGATAAAATCGTTGTTGGAAATGTTCAGCATTTTCCACAGCTTTTTAAAGTTGGCTACGATTGCGTCAACATACTGAATCGGTGTAATGCCTTTTTCAGCTGCTTTGCGCTGAATTTTCAGGCCGTGTTCGTCGCTGCCGGTTAAAAAGAATACATCCTCGCCTTTAGCGCGGTGATAACGGGCAACGGTATCGGCAATGGTTGTGCAGTAAGCATGGCCGATATGCAGATTATCGCTCGGATAATAAATTGGGGTAGTGATATAAAAACTGTTCTTGCTCATGTGCTTTCCCTTCTTTTATGTTAATATTGTTTTAACGGTGTAAGCGCCTGCAATGCTGATTTTTGCAGACAATTCCTTTGTAATTTTATCACATTCTGAGCCGCTGTGCAAAAGTTTTACTTCTTTTTGGCAAATCATTGACAGAACTTTACTTTTTGGGCATAATGGAAAAGCTGTGATCCTTTCCAGCAGAAAGGAGGTGTATCATGGCAGATATTATCCTGACCTTTACTGTATCTGTTGCGGCAAGCATAGTGGCGTACTATATTTGCAAGTGGTTGGACAGGTACTTATAATCACAGCCGGCCCAAAATAAAAAACCGGGAGTTGCCGCTCCCGGTTTTTTGTTTTTTTAGGTGTACCATGGCGTTTAAGTACAACCCTGACCTTTTGTGCTTTTATTATACCCTTATTAAAAATAAAAGTAAACCCTTTTATTCTTCATCCAATAATCTGTTATAAAGCTCGCGCTTTGGCACTTTGCGTGCTTTGGCAACCTGTGCCAGCGCTGCTTTTTTATTCATGCCCTGCGCAATCAGTGCCTTTACTTCGTCCAGCGGGTCGGCTGCCTGCGTTTCTTCCTGCACATCAGCCTCACCCTGCGCTATAACAAGGCAGAACTCACCGCGCGGCGGCTGCACTTCCAGCCATGCCAGGCATTCCGTTACGCTGCCGCGGAAAAATTCTTCGTGCAGCTTGGTAAGCTCGCGCGCAGCGGCAAGCTGCCTGTCGCCCCACGCCTCCAGTATTTCTTTCAGCACATCTTTAATACGGTGCGGCGCTTCATACAATATTATTGTTGAAGGAATGTTCTTCCACGCCGCAAGCTGCTCTGCTCTGTTCTTTTTGCTTTTGGGCAGAAAACCGCCGAAAAAGAACGGTGACGACGGCAGCCCAGAAGCAATCAGCGCGCACAGTGCGGCATTTGCGCCCGGCAGCGGCACAACTTTTATGCCTGCGTCAATCGCTTCGCGTGCCAGCTGCTCGCCGGGGTCGGCAATGCCGGGAAAGCCCGCATCGCTGACAAGCGCTATATTCTTGCCGTCCAAAAGTTCTGCTATCAGCTTCGGCCCGTTTTTATCCTTGCTGTGCTCATCATAGCGCACTAAATGCCCTTTAATATTAAAATGGTTTAAAAGCTGTAAGGTATGGCGCGTATCTTCCGCCGCAATAATATCGGCTTCGCTTAAAGTGCGCAGTACGCGCGGCGTAATATCTTCCAGATTGCCTATCGGCGTTGCGCAAAGATATAAAGTTCCGGCTTCCGTCATTTTGCCAGCTCCTTCGATTTATCGTAATACGCCAGTGCCTGCGCGCTTAAAGTTCCGTCGGCGTTGTACATTACAAGCGGCGGCAAAACGTCAAGCCCATAGCTGCCGCCCTTAACCATTTCCATTAAAAATATCCATGCAGGTTTGTCAACCGCGCTGTGCACCCATTGCAAACGTTTGGGCTGCAAACCAAACTCCGCCGCCAGCTGCATGCACTCGGCAAAACGGTCGGGCAGCTGCACAATGGCAAAGCGCCCGCGGTAGCGCACAGCATACGCCGCCGCTTTAAAAAAGTCACGCAAATCCGCCGTTACCTCGTGGCAGGCGGCAGTACCAATTTTGCGGGTATTGCCGCTGTTGCGGTAGGGCGGGTTGGCAATTACCAAATCCATGCTCTCGGTTTTAAAATATTTGTTAATTTCGCGCAAATCGCCGCCAATTACCTTTACCGTTTCTTCAAGCCCGTTATCTTTAATACTGCGCTCCATAAGGGCGGTAACTTTGGGGTTAAACTCAATTCCGGTTACCTTTTCAGCGCCGCGCGCCGCCAAAAACAGGCTTATTGCCCCTGTGCCGCTGCCAAGTTCCAGCACCTGCGCCTTTTTTACCAGATGCGCAAATGCCGCCACGAACACAGAATCCGTCGTAAAAGTAAATTCACCGGCGTCCTGCCAGACAACATAGCCGCAGCCCGGCAATGAATCGCGCCTGATTCCGCTGTGTACCATTAAATTTTATCCGCCTTGGAAGCATCCACGATTTCGTCCCATTCCACCTGAATGGTATTGTCCGGCGTAAGCTGTACGGAAGCAGTGCGCATAGCGCGGTTAACGCCCATAACGCGGCCTTCGCCGAGCGGAGTAACAACCATAACGCCAACTTTCGGTGCTTCCACGCGTTCCGGTACGGAACGTTTGCCGCAGCAGCCACTGCAATACACATCGTTTTCGTATTTTAAGCAGCACATCAGCCTGCCGCACACGCCGGAAATCTTGGCCGGGTTCAGCGACAGGTTCTGGTCTTTGGCCATCCTGATGGATACCGGCTCAAAATCGCCGAGGAAGGTAGCGCAGCACAAAGGCCTGCCGCAGCTGCCGATGCCTCCCAGCATTTTCGCTTCGTCGCGCACGCCAATCTGGCGCAGCTCAATACGGGTACGGAATACGGACGCCAAATCCTTAACCAGTTCGCGGAAATCGATACGCCCGTCCGCCGTAAAATAAAAAATAATCTTGTTAACGTCAAAAGTAAATTCCACGTCAATCAGCCGCATGGGGAGCCCGTGCTTGGCAATTTTGCGCAGGCAGATGTTAAAGGCTTCTTTTTCGCGCACTTTATTTTCCTGCACCTTCAGCGCGTCCTGTTCGGTTGCCTTGCGCATAACGGGCTTCAGCTGCGAAACAAGCTTGTTTTCCTCAACTTCGCGCGCGCCGATAACAACCGTGCCGTATTCCAAACCGCGCACCGTTTCCACAATTACGTGGTCGCCAACTTCAACGCCGGTATCAACCGGGTCAAAATAATATATTTTACCTGCTTTTTTAAACCTAATGCCTACTACTTTCAGCAAAATTTTCACTCCTTCCGCAGTAAATCAAGTTTTAAAACCAGCGCCTCCAAAACATTTTTGGCGCTTACATTTTTATTAATGTTCTGCCAGGCTTCCTGTGCAGCGTTTACGCCCTGCCTGGCTGTATGTAAAGGCCAATCTGCGGCAATGCCGTCAAGCCCGGCCATAATATCCGTATTGTACACCTGCCCGCCTGCACCGCTCTGCAAAAGCAGCACATCACGCAGAAGGTAAATAAACTGTTCCGTTAAAAGCAGCGCAGCCGCGCGGTCGTATTTTTCGCCCCAGCCCAGCGCCGCAATATAACCAAAAGGGTTTTGCAGCGGCAGTTTTTTCAGTAAATCCAGCGCCTCACGGCGGATTGCAAAAATATCTGCCTGATTATAACTTAACGCCCTGCCCGGCGAACCGCCTGCAAGAGCCGCCAGTACCTGTGTGTTTTGAGTGATGCCTTTCGCTTTCAGTATCTGCTGGACGGCACTGTTGTCCGGCGCGTCAAAACGCAGGCGCACCACGCGCGACAGCACCGTCGGCAAAAGACGCTCTGCCTGCTGCGTAATTAAAATAAACAGCCAGCCCGGAGGCGGCTCCTCCAGAAGTTTTAAAAGGCTGTTGGCCGCTTCTGCCGTCATCTGCCCGGCATCGTCTATAATGCATACTTTATGTTCGGAAAGCACCGGCGCAAATGCCGCCTGCTTTGCCATTTCCTTAACCTGCTCGATTTTGATGTCTTTGCCTGCTTCTTCTGCCGTCAGCAGATAAAAATCCGGATGGGCAAAACTATTGTTTTCAATATCCATCAATCGGCAGCTTTCGCAAATACCGCAGGGCTTTTTGGCCGCAGACTTGCATAAAAACGTTTTTGCAAAATGCAGGGCCAGCATTTTTTTACCAATGCCGCCCATGCCATAAAACAAAAGGGCATGCGGTCGGCTGCCGGGTTTCAGCAGTTTTTGCAAAAACTCTTTATTCTGTTGGTGTCCCAGCACTTCATCCCACATAATTAACCTCATATTTTAATGGTAGTATTAATAACACGCATAATTTCAGCAGTTACCTTCTGTTCATCCTGCAAAGCATTAATTTTAAAAATGCGTTCCGGGTATTTTTCTGCCAGCAGCATAAAACCGTCCCGCACCTTCTTCTGAAATTCCAGCCCGGCATTTTCATAGCGGTCTTCAACGCCGCGCAAAGCACGCCTTGCCGCTAAAAGGTCCGGGTCGCCGTCAAGCAGTATTGTTAAATCCGGCTCCAAACCGCCGGAAGCAAAAGTGCTTAAACCGTGAATGGCCTGCAAGGGCAGACCGCGTACAATTCCCTGATATACTTCGGTAGAATCGCTGAAACGGTCGCACAGCACAATTTTACCCGCCAGCAGCGCCGGTTTAATTACCCGCGCAACATGGTCGGCACGCGCCGTAATATATAAAAGCGTTTCCGTACGGGCATTCATTATCAGTTCCGGGTCAAGCACCATTGCGCGCAGGCTTTCAGCAAGCCTCGTACCGCCCGGTTCGCGTGTGCATACAACTTCACGCCCAAGCCTTCTTAATTCTTCAGCCACATGCTCCAGCTGCGTGGTTTTGCCGCAGCCGTCTGCGCCTTCCAGGCTGATAAAATAACCTTTTGCCATTTATTTAATCACCCGCAGTTCTGTTAATGTATAATCGGCCGGCCCGCTTACAGGCAGCCCCAGCTTTTTCATGCGCAGGCAGTAGTCAATTACTTCTGCCGTAACAAGTTCGCCCGGCCACAGCACCGGTATGCCCGGCGGATAAAAGCTCACCTGCTCCGCGCAGATTCTGCCTTCCGCCTTTTGCAGCGGCAGGCTTTCAGTTTCCGCGTCAAACGCGCTGCGCAGCGGCACTGCCGTAATAAACTCCGGCAGCTTCCAGCAGTTTTGTTCCTTTAAAGGGGCGCGTTTATGCTGCTCCAAGCCTGCAAAAACACGGCTTATTTTTTCAAGCACGGCATCATATTCTGCGCCGCCGTCTGCAAAAGTTACCAAAAAAAGCACGTTCTGTGCATCGGTAAGCTCCACGGCAATTCCTGCTTTGCGCAGGGCATCGCCGGCTTCCGTGCCGCTGTAACCCCACGCCGCCGTATTAACCGTTACTTTGGCGCAGTCAAACCCGGCTATGCCGTTTTTGCCGGTGCAGTCTGTGTCCAAAAGTTTCAGCCCGGCAAATTTACTTAAGCAGCTGCGCAGCTTTTCTGCCGCTGTCAGCGCTCGCTCAATCAGCTTGTCGCCCTGCACAGCCAAAGTATAGCGCGCGGCGTCTATTGAAGCCATCAGCAAATAATTGGGGCTTGTGGTTGTCAAAAGGCTCACCGCTTCCGCGGCACGCGTTAAATCAATGCGCCCGCCCTTCACATGCAGCAGCGAGCACTGCGTCATAGCGCCCAGAATTTTATGCGTGCTCTGCGCGCAGGCATCCGCCCCGCACTGCAAAGCCGAAGGCGGCAGCTTACTGCTGAAGCCAAGGTGCGGTCCGTGCGCCTCATCCACCAAAAGAATGGCATTATGGGCATGGGCAATTCCGGCAATGGCTTTTAAATCCGCAGCCTGCCCGTAATAATTGGGGCTTGTCACCAGCACGGCTTTAATATCCGCATGGCGCGCAAACATTGCTTCCACCGCCTGCGGCGTAATTTGTGTGTTAACGCCAAATACCGCGTCATATTCCGGCATTGCAAAAACAGGCTCCAAATTTGCCAGAAGCAGCGCGCCTGCTACACTCCGGTGAGCGTTACGCGGCACTAAAACTTTATCTCCTGCTTTGCATGCCGCCATCAGCATGGCATGAATAGCGCCCGTTGTGCCGTTAACGGCAAAAAAGCACCTGTCGCTGCCATACAGCTGCGCCGCTAAATTCTGCGCTTCCATAATATATGAAGAAGGCGCATGAATATCATCCAGTTCGCTCATCAGCGATACATCCATTGCCGCAGCCCCTGCGCCGAGTTCGTTTTTTAAAAGCGCTTCCATTCCGCGCCCGCCTTTGTGCCCAGGCGTATGGAAGGGATAAACCTTTTCGTTTTTATATTTCAGCATCGCTTCAACAAGCGGCATTCTGTTCTGCAAAACAACCTCCAAGGCATATTAACCCATGTTATCTTTATATTTTATCACAGCACGCCGCCTAATTAAAGCATTTTAATCTGCGCGGCTATTTGCGCTGCGTCATAAATTTCCGTCAATCAGAATATACTTGCAGCCATATTCACGGCACAAGCGTAAATTAGACGCATTTTCCTATTAAAATTACCATTTTACACCTCCGCCGCTTTATATTTTACCATAATAATAACAAAAACATTTTAATTAAACTTCTGCCATGCTACAATAAATATAGGAAAGCCGATTGGAGATGAAACCTATGAAACTGCGCTCTAAACCGATGACCAAAGAACAAATAAAGCAGTACCTGCATAAGCTCCAGCTGGAAAATTTTACGCCCAGGGCTGATTTAGCAACACTGCATAAACTGCACGAGGCGCATTTAAAATACATCCCCTATGATAATTTTGACTGCCTTAACAGCAAAATAACGTCGCTGAAGCGCGAGGACATGTTTAATAAACTCATCCTGCACAACCGCGGCGGCATTTGTTTTGAGCTGAACGGGCTGTACGCCTGGCTGCTCGAATCGCTGGGCTTTAATTTCGTCAGCTTCGCCGGGCGCTTCATTAATAAGATAAACGTGTACCAGATGCGCCAGCACCGCAATATGTGCGTAACTATTGACGGCAAACGCTATATCACCGATGTCGGCGTCAACAGCGAAAGCCCGCGCATACCGCTTTTGCTGGAAGAACAGCGCGTACAGAGCGATGGCATCAGCCAGTACAAATTTACGCGCGATGAGTTTTGGGGCTGGCTGCTGTGGCAGAAGGAAAAAGGCAAACCATGGAAACGCATGCTGGGTTTTACCGAAGAACCGCAGCTGGAAAAAGACTACGTTTTCCCTTCTTTCTGGTGCGACGCCCATCCGGATTCGCCCTTTAACAAAGAAAAAGAGCTTTCCATCTTCCGCGAGGACTGCAACATCACCATCCGCGGCAACTTTTTAAAATTTTACCTGAGCGGCAGGGTTAAATACCGCTATAAAATAAAAAACGGCGCCGACTTAAAAGAGGTGCTTTGGGAATACTTTGGCATTAATGTGGAATACCGCCTGAAAAATGACGGTATGGACTACGAATGAGGTAAAAATGACTGCAATACCGGATTATGTAAAAAAAATACTGCATATGCTTACAGGAGCAGGCTACGAGGCTTACATTGTCGGCGGTGCCGTGCGCGATTTGCTTTTAAAACTGCCGCCCGGAGATTTTGACATTACCACCAGCGCTACGCCGGAAGAAATCAGCGCGGTATTCCGTGCCAACAATATTAAAACCATTGATAACCTCGGGCAGAACTTTGGCTGCGTGGTTGCCGTTATAGACGGCGTGCCTGCGGAAATTACCACCTTCCGCGGAGAAAGTTATGGCACTGACGCCCACAAGCCGGAAAAAGTATGGTTCAGTAAATCGCTGCGTGAAGATTTAAGCCGCCGTGATTTTACCGTTAACGCCATGGCAATGGATATAAACGGCAGAATATATGATTACCATAACGGCATGGAAGATTTACAGAACCATATTCTGCGCACCGTAGGCGACGCCGGGCAGCGTTACAGCGAAGACGCCCTGCGTATGCTGCGCGCCTGCCGTTTTGTTGCTCGGCTTGGCTTTGACTATGTGCAGGAAAATGGCGTGCTGCCGCCCTTTGGCGAAGAAAACACGCCTTACTATATGCCGCGCAATTTCAGTTTTCCCACCGGAAACTGCGCCGGTTTATCGCTTGAACGCGTGCGCACCGAACTTGACAAACTGCTTACAGGCAAATATGCAGGCAAAGGCCTGATGCTGCTGATGGCAACAGGGCTGACAGACGCTAAATGCCGCGTAAAAGAAAATGGCGCATATCATGAAATTGACATTCTGCCGGAACTGCGCCACCTGGAAGGGCTGCCGCAAAACAGGCGTTTTCACTGTTACAACGCCTGGGAACATACATTAAAAGCAGTTGATAACAGCCCGCGCGATTTAACAATCCGCTGGGCCATGCTGCTGCATGACCTCGGCAAAGGCATGCCCGGCATCCGCGGCACACATCCGGACGGTTCGCCCATTGACCACGGACACGAAGCGTTAAGCGCAGTTATGGCGCAGGAAGTAATGACACGCCTGCGCTACCCCAAAGATTTTGCCAAGCGCGTTGTATGGCTGGTATCGCGCCATATGCGCTTTGCGCCGATGATGTTTACCAAAGAACGCACGCTGACGCGATGGGTACGCGCCGAAGCCGCCGGCGGCGAATTCCGTACCTCCAAAGATTTAACGGAAGCCTTCTCGCAGCTGAAAGAAGTGTTTTTGGCTGACATGGGCGCAACGCACGCCGGCAACAACCCGCAGCTGATGGCAGAAGGGCGAGAACTGGCAGATGCCGTGATAGACATTGCCCGCACAAAAATGCCAGTGCATACTGCTGACCTTGCCGTAAACGGAGCCGACCTTGCGCAAATTATAACGGACTGCGCGGAAACAGGCTCATTTTTAAAATACCTGCTGGAACGTGTCCGCAGCGGCAATTTGCCCAACGAACGTGCAGCACTTCTTGAAGCGGCAAAACACCGCCAGCAAAAAGCATCTGCCAAAGCAGAAGTTTAATTTTGCTATTGTACCTATAAATGCAAAGTGCTATACTTAATTTGTATGGGGACGTAGCTCAGCTGGGAGAGCGTACGGTTCGCATCCGTAAGGCCGAGGGTTCAATCCCCTTCGTCTCCACCAAAATGTAACAACAAACCCGCCAGAATCATTTTCTTCTGGCGGGTTTACTTTATTCCGCATATCGCGCAATGGATTTAAATTTACTCGTTTTATTTTTATAGAATAAATTTATAGTTTTTGATACACCTCTTTTATTTCTTGCTATAATCCATTCATAAATATTGGCTTCTTCTTCAAGATATGTGTAATATGATCTGTTATACAAAAAAGTAATCATATCACTTTTCTTCCACAGCGACCCAAATCTGTCTAATTCTTTAATTTGAGGATAAGCATAACCCCCGTCATCAAAAGAATGTGCTATTTTTAACTCCGCAAGCAAAATAACCGGTAAGCGCAGCTCCAATATAGTATCTTTTAGTTTAGCTGCTATAAAGTTATATTCTTGTTTGTTTTTAGGATTCTGCGGAATCAGATTAAGATTATCTATTATAACCAGTTCAGCACCCAAATTTTCTTTAGCAAATTTAATATTCTTAATAAAATCTGCTAAATTCGATACCGGAATATCAAAAAAGTAAAATTTACTCTTTTGCACGGTTTCAACCGCGTCTACAAGTCGTTTCCATTCACTCTCACTTAAATTATCACTTTCACCAAAATACTTAATTTCAACTTCTGCCATGATGCCAAGAAGCCTTTTCATTAAACTTCCTTTGTCCTTATCAAAACTAAAATAAACCACCGTCTTTTTACCAACGCAGGCAATATTGTTTAAAATATTTAAGGCCAAAGTAGTTATCCCCATATATGGGCGCCCAGCTAAAACTATTAAATCTGTATCATGAACGCCGCCTTCCATTTCTCTATCCATCTCTATAAAACCGGTTGGAATACACTTTGCGTTTTTCTGTTCAGCAACATCACCTTCAATGTCACGAAAAGCAGTATAGGCAATATCTGACGCAGAGGTGAAATTATCATTCAATACATTTTTAAAATCTGCACTTTCACTCATCTTAATCTTCCTTAGTTAAAAAAGAATTTTCTGCATTATACTTTTCCAATATCATTTTATAGTCGCTTATAGCGTCTTCCAGTGATTTCATTAAAACATCAATACCATCGTTCTCTCCAAATTTCACATCATAAATGCCAACAGTCATCCATTTACCAGTTCTTAAACTAGCCGGTTTAACAAATTTTGTATGTCCATACACATATTTCGTTAAAAATTTATTTTTCAAATCATATGTATCAACTCGTGAATTATTTTCATTATCATTGGCAACTTTTAAACGTATTTCCATGTTTGTTTTTTCTGCGCCAATTATAGTTTCTATTTGTAAATACAACCAACATTTATGTTCTATTACTTTACCATCTTCTCCGCTTTGTGCTACTATAAATAAATCTTTATTTTCATCTTTTACTGGTATATACAAACATTCAAAACCACCAGACCTATTTGATACATAAGAATAACTACTGTTAAATCCATGTTTATCTAAAAAGTCGGATTCAGTGTGCAGATAATCATAAAATCCATAAACTGCCCACCACCCCCAATCAACAACAGGTAGTGTTTTAAAAGTATCAACTAATTTTTGCTTGCTGTTCCAATAATTGAAATAAGAAATAAAAATCTGGTTGTTTGTTTTATCTGCATACTGCTGCATTAAATTAAGCATTTTTTCTCTGCTTATTATTTCATAATGTGCTTCTTTAACACTGCTCAAATCGCTTTGGAAACCTGTTTTGTAATAAACTCCCCTTACTATAACAGCATTTTCTTCATGTTTTTTTGCTAATTCTTCAACATATCTGTTTAACTGATTGTCGTGTTCGGAAGTATATGTTTTATCTTCCACAATAATTTTGTAAATCTTTTCTTCGCATTCCACTGTTAATAAAACATCCACATTATCGACTTGGCGTTCAACATTAAGAAGTTTAAAGTTTTTATTCTTAAATTCAGGCACAAACATTTCCAGCATTTTTCTTGCACATTCGTTAAGCGCTGCATCTTTTTCTGCTTCTTCATGTGCGTACGAAGCAAGCCAGCAAATAAATGCGTCCTGCGAAAGTTCGCTCGTAGCATATTCAAATAAATTATTTTTCAGTTCATTTTTGGCAAATTTTTCATACATACCCAGGCACCCCTTTTATCTTTATAATTTAATATGTTCTGTTTTTTATTTCTTTTTCCTCTAAAATTTCAACCATATTGCCCTGGCTGCGCAGCCACATCTCAATGCCTTTATTAAACATTTCCGCTTCAATCAGCCAGCCTTTTTGATTGTGTTCTAAAATTTTAGCAGTAGGCACTCTGTCTAAAACAGCTTCTAAAGAAGGTCCGTTATAGTAAAATTTTATTTTTACAAGAGCACCTGTCTGCATAAACTGTATGCGTTTACGAAATTCGCCGTCTTGAAACCGCATTAAGTAATCTACTTTAAAATGTTTATCAGTAACAATCAGCTGTTCAATACGGTCAATTCTATAAATAACAGGCACTAATGTACCGTTCACATAATCGTCAGGAGCCTCTTTATTTGTAAAATACGCAGGCATATAAAAATAATATTCGGAAAATAAAATTGCAACCGGATTTATTTCGCGTATCACAAGGCTTCCATCCATACGTTTATACCATATTTTAAGTATCGTTTGTTCTGCAATAGCTTTGGCAATTTTGTCTATCATATTTAAAATAGCTTTGCCGTGCGCCGGTTCTCTGTAATTAAAAAGTTCATTTTGAATTATCTTTTTTATATAATCATCCTGTTCTTCCGCTAATGAACTACAACCATATTTATCAAATCTGCCCCAATATCCGTATCCTTCTACAAATAATTCTTTAATTATAGTTTTTAATTCTTTTTTCGTAAAAGCTTTAGTGCCAAGCAATATTTTTATCAATGCTATTGTTGTTGGTACTGATATTGAAGTTATACAATTATTAAGTCTGTATATATTCAGCTTTTTGTCATATACAAGCCTATATTTATGGCTATAATTTTCCAAAAAATATCTAATCGCTTCTAAATCACGCTGAATTGTTTTTAAAGAAACACAGTAAAAATCTGCTTCTTCTTCCTTATCTATAAATCTGCCATCCATTAGTTTGGCATATATTTCAAGCTTTCTGTTATTATTAAAACTTTTCATCATTTTATCACCTTCTCGCTTTTATTATAGCAAAAAAGATGGACTTATAATGTCCATCTTTTTTGATTTTTCTTTTAATATAGCTTGAAAATCAAAAACTCCCGCACATAATGTACGGGAGTTTTTTTATGCTTTTTATTCTTCCCTTTTAGCAAGGCTTACAAACTTGGTAAATTGCTTATGGAAGAACAGGTTTACCGTGCCAACCGGACCATTGCGGTGCTTGGCGACGATAAGTTCCGTTATGTTTTTATTTTCGGTTTCGGGGTTATAGTAATCTTCTCGGTACAGGAACATTACAATATCCGCATCCTGCTCCAAAGAGCCGGATTCGCGCAGGTCAGAAAGCATCGGGCGTTTTACCTGGCGCGATTCAACGCTGCGGCTGAGCTGCGACAGTGCGATAATCGGCACATTCAGTTCACGCGCCAGTGCTTTCAGCGAACGGGAAATTTCGGAAACTTCCTGCTGGCGGTCACCGCTTAAATTGCGCTTGCCGCTGCCCTGCATTAACTGCAAGTAGTCAACAACGATTAAATCAAGCCCGTGTTCAGCTTTTAAACGGCGTGCTCGGCTGCGCATTTCCATGGCCGTTATGCCTGCCGTATCATCGATATAAATCTGCGCGGCGCTTAAAGAATCGGCTGTCTGTATAAGCTGAATCCAGTCCTCGTCACGAAGTTCACCGATACGCAGACGCTGCGAATCGATATTCGCTTCGGCGCAAAGCATACGCTGCACAAGCTGCTCCTTACTCATTTCCAAACTGAAAAAAGCAACTACTTTCGGCTTGCCGTCCGTCTGCTTGCCGCTGCGGATAGCAACGTTCTGCACAATGTTCAGCGACAATGCCGTTTTACCCATGGAAGGGCGTGCTGCCAGAATAATAAAATCACTGCCGTGCAGGCCGCTGGTAAGGTTGTCAAAATCAACAAATCCGGTCGGCAGGCCTGTTAAGCCGTTCTTGTTATTCATTAATGCTTCCAAATCCTTAAAGGAATCCATAACAATGTTGTTAATCGGCACAAAGTCGGTATCCTTTTTGCGGTTGGAAATATCAAGTATTTTCTTTTCGGCGCTGTCAATAATATCGCTTACATCTTCGCTGCCTTCGTAGCCAAGTTCTGCAATTTCCGTAGCGGAACGCACCAGCTGGCGCAGAATGGATTTTTCTTCGACAATACCGGCGTGATAAACCACATTGGCGGCCGTCGGCACGGAATTGGCCAGCGAAGTGACATAGGCAATGCCGCCAACGTCTTCCAGCTTGCCGTTCTTTTTTAAAACCTCGGTTACCGTTACCAAATCGACTGCTTCATTGCGGTTATAAAGTTCCAGCATGGCGTTAAAAATAACCTTATGCGCCTCGCGGTAAAAATCTTCGGAGCGCAGTTTTTCCATTACTTTGGCAATGGCTTCCCTTTCAAGCAGCATTGCGCCCAAAACTGCCTGTTCTGCCTCTATGTTCTGCGGTGGTACTCTGTCAATCATGGCAAACGCCTTATTCTGCCGCTACGGTTACGGCAAATTCGGCAGAAATTTCCGGGTGCAGTTTGGCAACGGCGGTGTATTCGCCAATGCCTTTTACAGCGCCTTTCAGCTCTACCTTGCGGCGGTCAATATCAAGTTTGGTCTGTTCAATTAAGGCTTCGGCAACATCCTTACTGGTTACGCTGCCAAACATTTTTCCGTTTTCGCCCACGCGCACTTTAACAACAACGTGCACTTTTTTCAGCTGGGCGGCAAGCATTACAGCTTCGTCCTTGCGCTGAGCGGCACGGTGTGCCTGCGTTGCCTGGTCTTTTTTAGCCTGGTTTAAGTTGGCTGCGTTGGCTTCCTTTGCCATTTTGCGCGGCAGCAAATAATTGCGGCCATAGCCTTCAGCAGTTTCTACAATATCGCCTTTTTTGCCTAAGTTTTTAACGTCCTGCAGCAGAATCACTTTCATTGTTATCATTCTCCTCTAACTGTTTTTTCGCTAACGCGATAATTTGTTTTTTAACTTCTTCAACACTGATATTTTTAAGCTGTACGCCGGCTACTGTCTGATGTCCGCCGCCGCCCAGTTCTTCCATAATAATCTGTACGTTAACGGAGCCGTCGCTGCGGGCGCTTACGCCCAAAGAACCGTCAACGGAATATTCGGTTATAACAACGCTCATGCAAACGCCAGTAATATTAATCATTGTATCGGCAGCCTGAGCCGCAATAACAGACGATTTAACTTCTTTCGGCGCATTTTCGTAAACAGAAATTACCATGCCCGGCTCCGGCATATCGGCTTCTGCCACCAGGCGCGATTTAACCTGTACGGAATCAAAGTCATCCTTAAACAGCTGGCGCACCATATTCGGGTCGGCACCGCTGCGGCGCAGAAGTGCTGCCGCCTCAAAGGTACGCTCGCCGGTCTGCACGGCAAAGTTTTTGGTATCAACAACAATACCTGCATAAAGCGCAGTTGCCTCGCCTTTGGTAAATTCCAGCCTGTCGTTAAAGTAGCCCACAAGCTCCGTTACCAGTTCGCTTGTAGATGACGATGACGGTTCCATATATTGCAGCGTAGTATTTTTAATGGCGTCTTCCGCACGGCGGTGATGGTCGATAATAATGCGCCACGGAATAGCGTCCAGCACCTTCTGGCTGGCACAGAGCATTTTGCGGTGATGGTCAACCAGAACCAAAAGCGACTTGGGCGAAATATGCTTCAGCGCTTCTTCTTCCTCTACCATAATATCCGCATAAACGTCGTCTTCATCCATCAGTTTCATATCGTTGCTGCGCAGCGTTTCGGCAATTTTGCGCACCGATTCGTTCTGCCCGCTGACAACGATATAGGTTTCCTTGCCAAGGCTGCGTGCCATTTTTGCCATGCCGATAGCACTGCCGATAGCGTCGAAATCTTCCATTGTATGGCCCATTACAAAAACCTTTTCGGCCGAAACCATCAGTTCATGCACGGTATGCGCCACAATACGGGCACGCACGCGCGTGCTTTTGGCCGTAACGGTCGTAATGCCGCCAAAGAACTGTAAACTGCCGCCTATTGCCACAACAACCTGGTCGCCGCCGCGCCCGAGCGCCAAATCAAGCGCTTTGGCAGCGTTAAGGCTTACTTCTTCCAGGCTGCGGCCGTCGCAGGCAATGCCCACGCTGATAGTAGGCGTAATTTTATTGCCTACCTGTATTTCATGTATCTTATCCAAAACAGGGAACTTCTTTTCCATTAAGTCCTGCAAAGAAGCCTGGTTGATGCCGACCAGAAAACTTTCTTTATTGTTGGCAAGAATAAAGCCGTTTTCTTCTTCGGCCCATTTGCTGAGGACTTCGTTTACTTCGCCGGAAATATTGGCGCGTGTGCTTTCGCCCATGCCTTTGGTCACGTCTTCGTAATTATCAAAACGCACATAAGCAAGGCAGAGTTTTTCGTTGGCGTATTTCTGGCGCAAAAGTTCAAAATCCGTAACATCCGTTAAATAAAATATCAGGCTGTAGCCTTTGCTTTCTTTTTTGCCGGCCCTTTCGCCTGCCAGCACACGGCAATGGCGCAGGCGGTAATAACGGCCGTTAATTAAAAGCAGGCGTTCGCCGTCTTTAATGCTTAAAGCGTCAAAGGCGTTTTCCGGCAGGTCAAAAATTTCTTCCGGGCGTTTGCCGTCTACATTTTTCACTCCGGCAAAACCGGCATATTCCACAAAAAGCTCGTTTTTCCACTGCAATTTGCCGTCCTGGCCGAATACGGCCATAGCCACATCAAGGTTTCTTACGGCATAATGGCTGGTGCGCTCAATATTGCGCACAATGGTATCAAGGTAGCCGTTAAACTGCACTTCTTTGCTGTAAAACTGCCGTCTGGCATACCAGTAAAAGCAACCTATAGCCGCAAGGCCAACGGCAAGCCACCACCAGCCGTAAAAAGCCAGTACAACAGTAAAGCCAACGATGATGCCTAACGGCACTTTCATATCATTCCAGAAGTTCCAGATTTTGTTAAACATTTTACCCGCTCCCTTTACAGGCTGCGTTCTTTTAAATTACGATTGTCAAAAACAGATTCAAACGCACCCAGAAGTACAATAAATGTAGAGACTAACTGCACCGACAATGCCAGCACTACGCTTACTGCTCCCAGCCATAAAGGCTTGCCGTTTTTCTCTAGCCACCAGTAAATTACAGCCCAGCCCTGAAATAGAAAGGCTACGCTGGTTACGGTTTGAATATTGATGGCAATTTCAAAAGCCAGCTTCGGAGCGTCCGGATAAGTTGCCATAAAACCCATGGAAAGCGCGAAAGGCCAGATTAAATATTCCGATACACGCCAGTTTTTAAACGGCGGCAGGGGCGCAAAGGCAACGCCCATTTTTGAAAGCACTTTACGCGAACCCATATAATTGGCAAAAGCAATTATCGGCGAACATACAATAAGCGAGCCGGGCAGGATTAAGCGGATAAGCTCAATCATATCTTTATTGGACTGCACAGCCGCTGCAATTTGCTCCTCACTCATTCCGGCAGCTCTGTAATAACCCTGAGTTTCATTTAAGGCTTCTTCAAGGCCGCTGAACATTATATCCACGGGATTGGTGCCCATTACAAGCATTGCCAGCCCCATGCTTGATAAAATGGAAACAAAGGTTGCCGCAGAACTATATACCAGAGTTTTGGCAGGCGTGTAACCACGGTACATGCACTCGCCCAGCGCCAGCCCCAAAAGACCGAACATGGCCATTACGGAAAGAGCCTGCACCGGCCCGAGAAGCGAACCTATAACCGCGCCCGCTACAATTAAAGTCATTATGCTCCAGCGCAGGCCGTTGCGCATGCCGCAAACCGCTACCGGAACTGCCCACAGAAAATTAAAAATAACGCCAAGCACCGGCAGATAAGTGCCGAGTATAGCAAACAAAACGGCAATAGCCGCCAAAATACCGGCTTCTACCATTTCAGAAGTTTTTCTTACCAAAATATTCCTCCTTATATCAACGGGCATACGCCCACATAATTATATTTTACAGCAAAAAGGCAAAAAAGCAAAGTAAAAGTAAGCTGCAAAAAACCTGTAAAATTAGTTTAATCAATGTTACAATGAATATAATTAAAACAAAAAGGAGCTGACACAATGGCTGACGCTAAAATCTGCGGGCGTTTCGCCCCTTCACCCAGCGGCAGAATGCACCTCGGCAATATTTTCTGCGCTCTATTGGCCTGGCTGAGCGCACGCGCGCAAAACGGCAGCATGCTCCTGCGCATTGAAGACCTCGACACTTCGCGCTGCACGGAAGAAAAAGCGCGCCTTTTAATGGATGACCTTCTGTGGCTGGGGCTCGACTGGGACAGCGGCGCCTTTCTTGGCAAAGCGCCGGATGAATTTTACCAAAGCCGCCGCAGCGGAATTTATAAAGAGTTTTTTGAAAAACTGGCCGCACAAAATTTAATTTACCCCTGTTTTTGCAGCCGCGCCGAGCTGCACGCCGCAAGCGCGCCGCACACAAGCGACGGGCAGTTTATTTACCCGGGCACCTGCCACAATTTAACGGAAGATGAACGCCGCAGTAAAATGCAAAGCCATAAACATTCCTGGCGCATTAAAGTACCGGATGAAACCGTCACCTTTAATGACAGGCACTACGGCAGGCAAAGCCTGAACCTTGCCCGCGAATGGGGCGATTTTATCGTGCGCCGCAGCGACGGCATTTATGCCTACCAGTTAGCCGTTGTTATTGACGATGCGCTTATGGGAGTTACGGAAGTAATACGCGGGCGCGACCTGTTAAGTTCTTCCGCGCCGCAGCTTTATTTATACAGGCTTTTGGGCTTTAAGCCGCCGCAGTTTGGGCATTTGCCGCTTTTAACCGCGCCCGACGGCCGCCGCCTTGCCAAACGCGACATGGATTTGGACATGGGCGCTCTGCGCAGCCGTTATACGCCGGAAGAAGTTATCGGCAGGCTCGCCTTTTTAGCCGGGCTTATTGATAAAGAAGAACCCATCAAAGCTGTCGAACTCATCCCACTGTTTAACTGGCGCAAAATACCAAAAGCAAATATCGTCGTTAACTAAAAAATCCTCCGCCACAAAGCGGAGGATTTTATTTCTTAACGAACGTTAAATACCTTGCCCGGATTTAAAATTCCTTTCGGGTCAAGCGCGGCTTTAATAGCACGCATCATTTTCATTTCGACAGGGTCGGTATATTTTTCCATAGCTGGCAGCTTCTTGGCGCCAATGCCGTGCTCGCCGCTCAGGCGTCCGCCAAGGCTGTAAACATAAGCATAGGCTTCGGCGTGGAACTCGCTGAGCTGTTTTTCCCATTCTTCTTCGCTTAAATCGCATTTCAGAATCTGGAAATGCAGGTTGCCGTCACCGGCATGGGCCAGGCACAGCAGTTTAAAGCTGTATTTTTTGGAAACTTCGTTAAGATGTTCAATGCACTCGGCAATTTTATCAACCGGCACAACCAAATCGTCTGAAGTGCTGATAAGGCTCAGCACGCGGGTGGATTCCAGGCAGTTGCGGCGGATTTTCCATACGCGCTCGTCAGCTTCCAGAACATCGGTTGCCCCGCTTGCGGTGCAGATTTCGTCAAGCTGCTCCATTTTGCTTTCCAGTTCTTCTTCATTAAAGGTTTCAACCGTAATAATTACATAATAGCCGTCCTCATAATGCGGCAGCTTCAGTTCGCAGTAATCGCTGGCGCTGCGTACAAAGCCATTGTCCATAAACTCAACGCTGGTCGGGTTCAGTCCCGCTTTAATCAGGTTCGGCACAACGCCGATGGCTTTGTCAAGCTCGGTAAAGATTGCGAGGATATCCAGTTTATAAGGGCACAGCGGCAAAAGTTTAAGAGTGGCCTTGGTAATGATGCCCAAAGTGCCTTCACTGCCCATTACAAGCTGTTCCAGGCAGTAGCCGGTGCTGTTCTTTTTAAGAGTAGAGCCAAGCGTTACAATATCGCCGGTAGGAGTAACAACTTCAACAGAATAAACCTGATTGCGGGTAGTGCCGTAACGCACAGCCTTGTTGCCGCCGGCGTTGGTTGCAATATTGCCGCCGATTAAGCAGCTGTCAGCGCTGCACGGGTCACCTGCATACAAAAAGCCTTCTTTATTGGCGTATTCCTGAATTTCCAAAGTTCTGGCACCGGCTTCAACAACCATGTACATGCCTTCTTTGTTAAGTTCAAGAATTTTATCCATGCGTTCCATTAAAAGCACAATGCCGCCGCAAACGGGCACTGCACCGCAGGATACGCTGGTACCGGCGCTGCGCGGGGTAACAGGCACGTCAAACTCGTTGGCAATTTTCATAACGGCTGCCACTTCTTCGGTATTGGCAGGCATTACAACAACTTCCGGCAGATGATGGTAATGCGGGTCGGTTTCTTCGTCTGTTTTGTATTTATCAAGAGTTTCGTGGTCGGTCATTACATATTCAGCGCCTACTGCTTTGCGCAGAGCCTCCAGTACTTCTTCGGTGACCGGTTTGTAGTTCATCATTTTCTCAAATCCTTTCTGCTGTCCTTCATTTAAGATTTTTAATCTACATTAAAAATCTTACCGGGGTTCAAAATACATTTCGGGTCCATGGCTTTTTTAATGGTGCGCATTAAATTCAGTTCGCCCGGACGGGTATATTTTTCCATTTCGGCAAGTTTTTTGGCACCAATGCCGTGTTCACCGGCAAGGCGTCCGCCAATGCTGTAAGCATAGGTATAAACTTCGTCGTGGAATGCCTGTACGTTGTTTTCCCATTCTTCATCGGTCAAATCGCATTTGCACAATACAATATGCAGGTTGCCGTCGCCTACATGGGCGCAGATAAGCGGCGTAAACGGATATTTTTCGCCGGTTTTCATAACAAATTTAACTGCGTCGGCCACTTTATCACGCGGCACAACAACGTCGTCCGTAAGAGATACGAGGCTGATAAGGCGTACGCTTTCCTGGCAGTTGCGGCGCATTTTCCAGATGCGTTCGTCTGCTTCCAGCACTTCTACCGCGCCTGCTTCGGTGCACAGCTCGTCAAGGCGTTCCATCTTCATATCCAGTTCGTCTTCGTTGTAGGTTTCAACGGTAACGATAACATAAATGCCGTCCTCATAATGCGGCACATTTTTATATTCGCAGTAATCTGCGGTGGTGCGTACATAGGTATTATCCATGTATTCAATGCTGGTCGGGTCAATGCCTGCCTTTAAAAGCAGCGGCACCAAATCAATAGCTTTGTCCGGGTCGGTAAACACGGCAACAAGGTCGAACTTATACGGGCACAGCGGCAAAAGCTTAAGGGTTGCTTTAGTAATAATGCCCAAAGTACCTTCGCTGCCCATAATAAGCTGTTCCAGGCAGTAGCCGGTAGAGCATTTTTTCAAACGTGCGCCCACTTCAATAATTTCACCGGTCGGGCTTACAAATTCAATTTCATGTACCTGGTCGCGGGTAGTGCCGTAACGCACTGCCTTATTGCCGCCCGCGTTGGTTGCCAGATTGCCGCCGATTAAGCAGCTGTCGGCGCTGCACGGGTCGCCTGCATAAAGATAACCGGCTTCGTTGGCAACACGCTGAACTTCAATGGTAGGCACACCTGCTTCGGTAACAAGATACATGCCTTCGGTATTCAGCTCAATAATTTTATTCAAACGTTCCATTAAAAGCACAATGCCGCCGCAAACAGGAATTGCACCGTCAGCAAGGCTGGTGCCTGCGCTGCGTACAGTAACGGGCACATCAAATTTATTGGCAAGTTTCATAATTTCCGCAATTTCCTGGGCAGAAGCAGGCTTTACAACAACTTCCGGCTTGTGGAATTTACGCGGGTCTGTTTCTTCGTCAGTCTGATAGTGTTCCAGTGTTTCAGCGTCAGTCATAACGTATTCAGCGCCTACAACACCTTTTAATGCTTCAATTACTTCTTCGGTAACAGGAGCATAAGTTTTCATACTTCATCATCCTTCCATAACTGCCGCTCAAATGGCAGGCAGGTAAAATACATATCTTTAATAATTATAATACAAAACTGCATGAATTTCAAAATTACAGACGCCAAAGTAAACAAAAATCCCTGCTAAAAAACAGGGATTTTAAAAATTTTACATTGAATTAAAAATTGCGCTGGTAGCTGATGCCGATAATTTTGGTAAAGCTGTCGTGCGTATGGGCATGACGACCTTTGTAACCATTTTTATCAGCTGCATCAGTAAATGCAAAACGTAAATCGCCTACATCCATCCAGCCCAGTGCCAGCGCCACGGTCTGGTCTTTATCATTATAACGCGCACCGATGGAATAAGTACGGCGGTTGCCGGTAGGCACCATAAAGTCACCGCCGTGATACGGGATGGAGGATTCATCATAAGCGTAACCTGCCATAACGGTGTATTTGTCGCTCAGTTTATGCTCGATGCCGATAGCGTAACGCCAACCGTCCTTCCAGTTTTTGGGATTAGCTTGTAAACCATTAAGATCGCTAAATCCAGTACCAGAAATCATAATATCAAGGTTTTTATAAGTATCCCAACCGGTACGCACGGCATTCAATTCCACGCGTGTTTTGTCATCAAACTTATGATTATAACCAATATGCCAGGATTCCGGCAGAGTTACCTCACCGTAAGCATCACCGGAAACAGTTTTTCCTGTTCCCTTAAAATTATACGCATTAAAGTCAGCTTCCATGGAATGTTTAATGCGGCTGCGGTATACTACGCCGATTTCATTCTTATCATCAAAGGCATAATTGGCAGCGGCATTCCAGCCTAAAGCATAGCTTTCGCCTTTCGTATGCGTCGGCATACCAAGTGCTAAATTTTTCTCCATCGTTAAGCCAACATAGTTAATTTCCGCACCTACAGCCGCGCTCCATTTATCGTCAAACTTATGCGCAAAAGTCGGCGTAACGCTTACACCGTTTAAGCGTGATAAAAACGCATTAGTTGAAACGGCAGAATCGCGTTCAAATTCGGACACCATGGCAAAGCGGCTGAACGCGCCAATGCCAAACCAGTCTTTGTCATTCAGTTTTTTTACATAGTAAGTACCCGGCGCAAAACCAAAATGCACACGATTGGTGCCACTATAATGCGTACCATCATCAAATTTATACAAATCGTATTCGCCGTGCGGGCTAATGTAGGTTGCGCTTACCTTAAACGCCTCGCCGTCCACCTTAGTGATAGATGCCGGGTTGTAAGCCACGTTAGCAGCGTCGCCTTCGGCAAACATACGCGCCCCGCCCATGGCAACGCCTTCGGCGCTCCATTCGTTAATGGCAAAACCTTCTGCCCCGGCAGCCTGCGGCAAGCCCAAAGCACATAAAATACCTAATGTTAAAACTTTATTTTTTAAATTCACACCGTCACCTCTGTTAAAATTATTAGCAGCTGGTACTATTGTAACAGATTTGTGAATTTTTAGCTACAAAAAAGTACGCTCCTGCATTAACAAGGAGCGTACAAAAGCTTTATTTATCGTCGATACCGCGGCGCAGCACTATCGGACGCTGCTTTTCCCATGGTTTGTACTGCACGGTGCTGCAAAATTCATAGGCTTTATAGCGTTTTGCGGCATCTTCTTCCGCTGCGGCTTTAGCCAGGTCGCGTTCAGCGATATCGTTTTGCGGGTAATACTTAAAGGCTTCGGCGTAAATTTCACTTGCTTTAGCGTCATCGCCTGCGTTATGCGCATCTTCTGCCAAAAACTTCAGTGCAAAATATTTATACGGGTTTACACCATTGTTGTCCTTTTCAGCTTCAACCATTGCTTTGGCTTCATCAACAGCCTGCTGCGTTTTGCCTGCTTCGCTCAGCACCATCAGCCTGCGGTAAAACATATCGCCGCGGGCGCAGCTGTGAAAGCTGTGTTTATAAGCACGGCTCAGGTCGTATGCTTCTTTTAAATAGGTAAGAGCCGCTTCTTCGCTTTTTGCCAGTTTCCAAACTATTTCAGCAATATCGCGCAGGCACAAAACCTTGTGTTCCGCTTCGCTTAAACCATATTCCGGGTCGTCATCCATATTGGGCTCTACATTTACAACAGTGCTTAAAACACGCATTGCGCTTTCAGTATCGCCCATCCAGTACAGCGCACGCCCTACAATAGAGCGGCAGCGCCAGTCGTTATAATCCTGTATCATGCCTACCGGCACAGGGTATTCTCCGTTAGCCAAACGGGAAACATAACCCATCCATTCCTGTTGGTCCATATTATCTGCCTCCTGTCAGTCTGCTTTATTTAATTAATTGTACCATAATAAAATATTTTTGGCATAAAAAAGGGCTGCCGCACACATGGAAAGATGTGCGCACAGCAGCCTAAAATAAGGGAAAGCGTTAGTTAAGGCAATGTATAAAAACATCATTGCACAATGCAAATTATACACTGCTAAAAGAAATTTGTCAAGTCTTTCTATAATTTATTGAAATTATTAATTTTTTGTAACATTTTCGGCGCAGCCGCATAACATAAACGCACTAACAGCTAAAATATTCTTTCTTTTACTGCGCTTTTAAAAGCTGCGGCGCCATTAATGTTTCCTTTACATCTTCCCATACAACAAAATTGGCCTTGCTGAAACCGTTAAAAGTTGTTGCCGATGCCGATGTATAAGCCCCGCAGATAGGCACAAGGATTAAATCGCCCTCTTCCTGGCGCACTGTCATTTTGCCGCGGAACATAATGTCGAGCGAATCGCAGCTTGGGCCTGCAAAAGTAGCGGCCACCTGCTCGCCTTCTTTAAAGCTTATAAGTTTAAAGTCCCACTGGTCAAAAAGCACGCCGGAAAAAGTTCCGTAAAGGCCTTCATCAAGGAAATACCACGGCTGCCCGCCGCGCTCCGTTACGCCGATAACACTGGTAATAAGGTTTACTGCCGTACCGCAGATAAAACGCCCGGGCTCTGCCCAGATTTCCACTCCCGGAAAATCTTCGTCAAGGCGTGCGTTAATCTGATTGAGCATTTCCTGCAAATTAAAGCGTACTTTCGGTTCGGGAATAGGGAATCCCCCGCCGATATCCATAATGCGCAGCTGCATGCCTGCCGCCGCTGCTTCTTCAAAAATTTCACGCGCAATGTCAAGCGCATACAAATAAGGGTCGGCGCTCGTAGTCTGGCTGCCTACATGAAAGGCAATACCGGCAGCGTCAAGCCCTGCATCCCTTGCTTTCAGCAAAAGTTCCAAAGCCTGCTCACGGGCGGCGCCGAATTTTTTATTCAAATCGACATGAGCCGAACTGTTATCTATCCTGATGCGCAAAAGTACCGTTGCACCCGGGCACTCACGCGCCATTTTATCTATTTCGCCTGCGCTGTCAAAAGTCATCTTGCCAACACCGGCATTACGGCAGGCACGCAGCCCGTTTACCGTTTTCATCGGGTTCGCGTAAATCATCCTGCTGCCGTCAACGCCAAGGGAACTTAATTCCATAATTTCCCCGTCGGAAGCAACGTCAAAGTTAGAGCCTAGGTCACGCATCAGTTCCAAAATGCGCCTGTGCGGATTGGCTTTAATGGCGTAAAAAACTTTAACGCGCGGCAGATGCGTGCGCAAAAGGCGGTAATTTTTTTCAATCTGCTCCAGCGAAAGCACCAGAAGCGGAGTACCATATTCCTGGGCCAGCGCCTCGGTTTCTTCTTTGTTAAGCCTGAAATATTTTTCTTTTTTCATATCCACTCTCCCCTTGCCTGAGCATTAATTAACGTATATGATTGTACCACAATTTTCAGAAAGTACAATAGGAAAATGAAAGAAATTACAAAATTTTAAAGGAGTTGCGCCCAAAACTTTAATAATCGCTGATAGCGGCAATTTTAAGCGGAAAAATCCCTAAATTTTACAGTTTTTTAATCTTTTTTCATTCCACCAAATATTGTGGCACGGCAAAGAGCCTTAAGCAAAATACGGCAAAATAAAAAGTAATTTCAACACGGCAAAACTATCTGGCCGGTTTTTCTTTACTATTATTTTAGCCTTAAAATCAGCCTTAGCCTAAAAAATACAATAAAAAAAACACCTGCAAATAATGCAGGTGCGCATATTTTCTGGAGCGGGTGACGAGACTCGAACTCGCGACACATAGCTTGGGAAGCTATTGTTCTACCACTGAACTACACCCGCATGTGTAACATTTGTACTTACACATTATAGCATAACTCCCTAAAGCATTGCAATACCTGCGTTTGAGAAATGTAGTCAAAACAAGCAAAATTTTAAATTGTAATCTTTTGATTGAAAACGTGTTTGTGCAAAGTACAAAAATTTTGTATTTTATGTGAATTTAGATGATTTTATTTCAAATAAGCACCTAATAAGCACCTGACAAGCACCGCGGTATCTGAAAATCCATTAATTACCATGAAAAAAATTGCACCTGATGACAGCTTTCAAAAGTAATAATTATAATTTTAATTTTAATTAAACTTGCACAATCTACAGCAAAATTTTTAATATGTTATAGGTTGTGTAAGTTTATTTATTAAATAACGCACCTAAGTAGAATTTGAGTTCAAGATTTCCATATAAATATAACTAACTTTTTTATTAGAATGATTGTTAGAAATAGAAGAAATTTATAAAGTGTCTATTGTTCTATAAACCACTTGCCGTCTTCATCAAAAATCTTATACTCACGTCCTTTAATCCGGCAGATGTAACGTATGCCTATGCCGCCGCACTTGGTTGCGGCGGCTTTTCTTATATCCAGCACACGGTCAATATCAAAGCAGCGCCCATCATCCCAAATTATGGTTTTAGGTAAGGCAAGCCCGTCCTTACGGTGTTCAACAATTATATCCAGTTCTATTCGTGGCATCTTCAGCACCTCTTATCTAAAATATGATACCGGGTGTATGGTATGGTCTTCTTTGGGGTTAAAGCCAGTCAGATTCCGGTCTAACAGGCTTGACGCACGCAGTATGGAATCATGCCCAAAGCGTTTATTTATGTGCGATAAAGAAGTAATAGAAGTGTAAAAAATTTTGCCGTTCCTATCCGG